>Ga0228536_1000541_pt1 | contig 64337 bp, 68 predicted proteins | sample SJ1Smetagenome_FD_168611 | JGI IMG/M metagenome (GOLD analysis project Ga0228536, IMG submission 168611) | Enriched culture of PCE-dechlorinating microbial communities from Ithaca, New York, USA - SJ1.S | ecosystem: Engineered > Modeled > Simulated communities (microbial... > Unclassified...
CCGCGACCGGCTCAAGCGCATCGCGGATTTTCTCTTCGAGGCCGGGATGCTGCGCAAGACCCCGCGCACGGGCTACCAGTTCCTGGGCACGGGCCAGGAGAACGTGGCCGAGCACTCCTTCCGCACGTCGGTGATCTGCTACGTGCTGGCGCGCATGGCCGGGGCCGACCCCGGCCGGGCCGTGCTCCTGGGGCTGTTCCACGACCTGCACGAGACCCGCATCGGGGACTTCAACTACGTCAACCGGATGTACAACACCTCCGAGCGCAGCGCGGCCCTCAAGGACGCGGCCGCGGGCACGGGCTTCTCCGAGGATCTGCTCGGGCTCTGGGCCGAACTGGAGGCCACCGAGACGCCCGAGGCCCGGCTGGCCCAGGACGCGGACCAGCTCGACCTGATCCTGAACCTCAAGGAGCAGTCCGACCTGGGCAACACATACGCCGACAAGTGGATGGACTCGGCCGTGCAGCGCCTGCGCACCGAGGAGGGCCGGGAACTGGCCCGCGTCATCCGCGAGACCGACCACACGGACTGGTGGTACCTGGGCCCGGACCCCTCCTGGTGGGCCAACAAGAACGGCGGACGCAAAATAAAAGGCTAGCTGGTCGTAGAGGATTTCGCGTCGGCCGTGCTGCCGAAAAAATTCGCGCCCACGCGTAGGTGAAGCTACTCGTGGGCGTATGTTTTTTTCGCGTTTTCTCGTGTTGCTCCGACCGGTCAGCCTTCGCCCCCGGCGAATACGGGGTAGGGCGCGGCGCTGTTCCTCATGGCCGAGCCGAGCCAGTCAACGGCCCGGCCCAGGTGGCGCATGTTGCGCAGAGCCTCCTCGTCCCCGGCCACCTTCCCCGGCTCCAGGCCGTAGCCCATGTTCCAATAGGTGGAGCCCGGCACGACCATCTGGGAGATGAAGAACAGGTGGTTCATGGTGTCGAAGACGTGCGTGGCCCCGCCCCGGCGCACGGCCACCACGGCCGCGCCGATTTTGCCCGCCAGCAGGCAGCCGTTGGCCATGGACACGAAGCCCGCGCGGTCGATGAAGGCCTTCATCTCGGCCGAGACGTCCGCGAAGTAGGTGGGCGAACCCAGGATCAGGGCATCGGCCGACAAGGCCTTCTCGAAGACCTCGTTGAAGACGTCCTTGCCGCCGAAGACGCAGCGCTTGTCCTTCTTCTCCCAGCACTTGAAGCAGGCGCGGCAGCCCTGGATGGTCCTGCCGCCCAACTGCACGATTTCGGTTTCCCAACCGGCCTGGGCCAGGGGCTCCAGCGCGGTTTCCAGGAGCAGGCGGGTGTTGCCGTCCTTGCGGGGGCTGCCGTTGATGGCGACGACTTTCATGCGGAACCTCCAAAATGGTTGTCGTTGACTCGCGATCAGAGGACGGCTATCGGATACCCAGCGCGTGCGTTTTTCGCAAGTACTGTCTTTTTTGTCAGGTACTATCATCCGGTATAGTGAGGAGCCCGCCATGACCCGAGCCTGCGCCGTGAAGCAGCTGCACGGCAAGACCTACCGCTGTTTCTTCGAGCTGGCCCTGGCGGTCATGGGCGGCAAGTGGAAGCCCATCGTGCTCTACCACCTGGGCCATGCCGGGGTGCTGCGCTTCGGCGAACTGAAACGCGACATGCCCGAGGTCACGGACCGCATGCTCACGCGCCAGCTGCGCGAGCTGGAGGCCGACGGGCTCATCCACCGCGAGGTCTACCGCCAGGTGCCGCCCAAGGTGGAGTATTCCCTCACCGCCCAGGGCCTGGGCCTGTTCCCGATCCTTTGCGCCATGCGCGACTGGGGCTCGGACTACGAGGCCTGGCGCGGCGGGGCCGAGGTGCTCAGCGAGGGCGAGGCCGAGCCACTGGAGGCCCGTTCCCTGCATCCGCGCTACGCCCGGAACGTGGACGCGACCGGGGCGTGAGGCCCGGACCGCGGCCGACGGAAGGGTCATTTCTGGACCTCTTGCCGGATTTCACGGCTTGCCCTCGGCCCCGAGATTCGTTAAGGCAATTGAGATCATTGATGGGGGGCGCGTGGCCGCTTCCCGGAACCGCGCGCAAAGGATCGTTCGTCATGGGTCAGGAACAGAAAGGCGTTCTCGCGCCCGTCGCCGCCCTGGGAGGGGCCAGCCTCCGCTTCCTGGGGGAGATGGGGGCCATGTTCCTCTTCCTGGCCGACTCCCTGCGCCTCATGTTCTCGTCCTTCGGCCAGATTCCCAAGACCGTGCGCCAGGTCTTCTTCATCGGCGTGAAGTCCATCAGCGTCATCGCCCTCATCGGCCTGTTCACCGGCATGGTCATCGGCCTGCAGACCTACTACGCCCTGTCCAAGTTCGGTTCCGAGGGATTTTTGGGCGCGGCCGTGGCCCTCTCCCTGGTGCGCGAGCTGGCCCCGGTGCTCACGGCCTTCATGGTCACCGGCCGGGCGGGCTCGTCCATGACCGCCGAGATCGGCGTCATGCGCATCAGCGAGCAGATCGACGCGCTGGAGATCATGGACATCAACCCCATGAGCTACCTGGTGAGCCCCAAGCTCGCCGCCTGCCTCATCAGCTTCCCGATCCTGACCACGCTCTTCGACCTCATCGGCATGCTCGGCGGCTACCTCACGGGCGTCATGCTCATGGGCGGCAACGCCGGAGCCTACCTCTACCGCGTGGATTCCTCCCTGGACTGGGAGGACGTCTCCGGCGGCTACATCAAGGCGATGGTCTTCGCGGTCATCGTCTGCACGGTCTGCTGCTACCAGGGCTACTTCACCCATCTGCGCGAGGACAAGGGGCCCGAGGGCGTGAGCCAGGCCACCACCACGGCCGTGGTCATGTCCTGCGTGCTCATCCTCGTGGCCGACTACGTGCTCACCTCCATTCTCTACTAGGCCCGGATCATGGAACGAAGCCGATACGACATCCGCCTGGAGGACCTGAGCGTGGGCTACGGCGAGCACGTGGTGGTCTCGGACGTGAACGTGACCCTGCCCGGCGGCAGGATAACGGTCATCCTGGGCGGCTCGGGCTCGGGAAAATCCACCCTGCTCAAGCACATCCTGCGCCTGCACCGGCCCATCACCGGCCGGGTGACCATCGGCGGCCACGACATCTTCAAGTTGTCGCGCAACGCCCTGCGCTGCCTCAAGCAGCGCCTGGGCCTGCTTTTCCAGGACGGCGCGCTGCTCGGTTCGCTGAACCTCTTCGACAACGTGGCCCTGCCCCTGCGCGAGCACACCCGGCTCAAGGAGCCGCAGATCGCCGAGGTCGTGCGGGCCAAGCTCGCCCTGGTGGGCCTGGCCGACTCCCTGCATCTTTTCCCCAACCAGCTTTCGGGCGGCATGCGCAAGCGCGCGGGCCTGGCCCGGGCCATGGTCATGGACCCGGAGATCCTCTTCTGCGACGAGCCCACCTCGGGCCTGGACCCGGTGAACTCCGCGGCCCTGGACGACCTGCTTCTGGAGCTCAAGCGCCGTTTCGACATGACCCTGGTGGTGGTCAGCCACGACCTGGCCAGCATGCGGCGCATCGCGGATCACGTGGTCGTGCTCGGCCGGGGCAAGGTGCTCTTCGACGGCACCCAGGCCGAACTGGAGGCCACCCAGGATCCGTACCTGCGGCGCTTCCTGGAACGCCGGGCCGAGGAGGGAGCGGGAGAGATGCTCTCCATGCCCAAGCTGGATCCCAAGGTCATGAAGATCGACTGCAGCAAGTACCTGGGCGCCGGAAACGGCCGCTGAGGAGACAAAGGGGAGGCCATGAAGAAATATTCCAAGGAAACCTCGGTGGGCATCTTCGTGCTGGTGGGCCTCATCGGCATCGCCTACATGAGCATCAAGCTCGGCAACCTGGGCCTGTTCACCGACAACTACATGACCCTCAGGGCCGCGTTCACCAACGTCTCCGGGCTCAAGATCAACTCGCCCGTGCAGATGTACGGCGTGGACGTGGGCTACGTGGACGGCATCCAGCTCGACCTCTCCGGCGACATTCCCCTGGCCCGGGTGAGCATGAAGGTGCACAAGGGCATCGACATCCGCGACGACGCAACGGCCTCGGTGAAGACCAGCGGCCTCATCGGCGACAAGTTCGTGGGACTCACCGCCGGAGCCGTGGGCCAGCCCCTCAAGGACGGGGACGGCATCTTCCAGACGAACCCGGCCCTGGACCTGGAAGACCTGCTGGCCAAGTTCGCCACGCCAAGCGTCAACAAATAATCTAACAAGGAACCTCTTGATTCCGTAACAAGAATCGAATACGACGGCCGCACATGAAACGCACCATACTCTCGTTCGCCGCAGGCATCGCGCTTTTCGGGCTCCTGACCGCCACCGCCTGGGCCGGTGTGCCCACCGACACGGTCAAGGAGGGGGTTGACAAGGTCATCTCCATCCTGCAAGACCCTAAGTATAAAGGGGCCAAGGCGATCTCCGGCGAACAGCTGGATCGCCTGCGGGCGGCCATCCGGCAGTTCTTCGACTTCGACGAGCTGACCGCCCGTGCCGTGGGCCGCCCCTGGCTCAAGTTCACGCCGCAGCAGCAGAAGGATCTCAGCGCGAGTTTCCAGGAACTGCTGGAGAAGACGTACATCAGCAAGTTCGAGGGGTACAACGGCGAGAAGTTCGACTACCAGAAGGAGATGGCCCAGGGAAATCTGGCCTTTGTCCAGAGCCAGGTCCAGGCCAACGACGGCAAGCTCCTCGCGGTCAACTTCCGCCTCATTCAGAAGGATGGGCACTGGCTCATCTACGACGTGATCGGCGAGGGCATCTCCATCATGGAGATCTACCGCAGCCAGTTCGCGCAGGAATTGCAGAACGGCACCCCGGACAGCCTCATCGGCAAGGTCCGCGACAGGGTGGCCGACATCGCCGCGGGCAGGGCCCCGGCTGATGACAAGGCAGTGCTTAACGACGCGGCCAAGCAGTCGGCCACGGCGAAACAGTAACGGAGCGATCGGCACATGGGCACATCCGCGGCGCGCTCACTCGTCCTGACCATCGGCGTTCTGTTCCTCATGGCCGGGGCCGCCCTGGCCGCCGACGGTCAGCAGGTCGCCCAGCTCGAGGACACCTACTACTCCCAGGAGCTGTGGGACGCCTCCGGCAAGACCCCCACGGGCCCCGCCGCCACGCCGGACACCTCGGACATCGCCCCCGACTCCGTTCCCGGCTGGAACCGCTTCTGGTTCGACGTCAACGACCGGCTCTATTACTACCTGTTCAAGCCCGTGGCCCAGGGCTACGGTTACGTGATCCCGGAAAAGCCCCGCACCTGGGTCAACAACTTTTTCCACAACCTGCTCTTCCCCATGCGCTTCGTGAACTGCCTGCTGCAGGGCAAGTTCCGCGCCGCGGGCGTCGAGACGTCCCGCTTCATCGCCAACACCGCCTTCGGTTACGGCGGCCTCTCCAACTTCGCATACGACCTCAAGCCCACCAAGCCCACGGCTTCGGGCGACGAGGACACCGGCCAGACCTTCGGCGCCTGGGGCATGGGCAACGGCACCTATCTCGTCTGGCCCATCATCGGCCCCTCCACCGTGCGCGACACCTTCGGCTACGCGGGCGACTATTTCATGCGGCCCACCACGTACCTCCACCCCTGGTACTGGTCCATGGGCGCCACCGCCTACGACAAGCTGAACAACCTGTCGCTGCGCATCGGCGAGTACGAGACGCTGACCGAAAGCGCCATCGATCCCTACATCGCCATGCGCGACGCCTATCTCCGCTATCGGGCGCAGAAGGTCCAGGAATAACACCGGACCCATGCTCCTGGCCGTCATCTCCGACTCCCACCTGGGCGCTCCCTCGCCTTGGCTGGAGTCCGTCTACGCGCGCCACCTGGCCGGGGCCGACGCCCTGGTCCACTGCGGCGACATCACCGCCGAGTCCGTCTGGGCCTTTTTTCTCCAGCATCCCAACTTCCACGCCTGTCTCGGCAACTGCGACTGGACCCTCGGCTCCCTGCTCCAACCCGTGGCCCGGCTTTCCCTCGACGGTCTGAACATCGCCGTGACTCACGGCTTCGGCCCCCGCTCCGAGGTGCCCCGCCGCGTGGCCCAGGCCCTCGGCCCCGAGGCCGACCTCGTCTGCTTCGGGCACACCCACGCCCGATACTTCTCCGACGAGCACGGCGCGCTGCTCGTCAATCCCGGTTCCCTGGCCGAAGGCTCCCTGGCCCTGCTCACCCTGGAGCCCGGCCGACGCCCCGCCTGTCGTTTCGTGGATATCTGATCGGCTGCCGGCGGATGAAAGCCGGGAGACGGTTCCCGCCTTTCTGAAACGGGGCGAAGCCCCCCTCAGTGCGGATAAGGAGTGTGCTGCCCGTGGGCCGAGAACACGAGTTCCGCGTTGCGGTATTCGTCGTACACGTCCCGGCGCAGGGGGTAGTCCCAGGAACCGGACCTGTACTCGATCCTGCCGCCGAATCCCGTCTTGAAGCGGTAGAGGCCGTGGAACGGGTGGTCCGGAGTGTCGGAGGGCGAGACGGCCCCCAGGTCATACCGGACACAGCCGCGTTCGCGGGCCATGAGCATGGCGGTCCAGTGCATGAGGCTGGAGGCCATCATGTTCCGTTTGGTGTCGGAGGAGGCCCCGTAGAGGAAGTTCGCCGTTTCGCCCGAGATGCCGACGATGGCTCCGGCCAGGACGTCGGAGCCGTGCCGCGCGAGCAGAAAGAGCAGATCCGAGCGATCCGGGGCGGAGAGCAGGGACTGGAACATGGCGCTGAAGTGCTCCGACCCGCAGGGGGTGAAACCGTTGCGCAGCGCCGTCTGCCGGTACAGGGCGTAGAAGTCGGGCAGGCCCAGCGCGTCGGCTTCCCGCACGATGACGCCCTTGCGCCGCGCGAGCCCGATGTTGTAACGCGTCTTCGGTTTCATGCGCCCGAGCATCTCTTCCTCGTTCCCCACGAGGTCCACGACCAGGGAACTGGCCACGGTCATGTCTTCGCGGGCTTTTCTGATGTTCCAGAACCTGGTGCCCATGTTCATGCGCAGTTCGCGGACTCTCGGTTCGGGAAAGGCGTCCCAGCCCTCATTTCCCATCATGGCCGCGTACGGTGAGAGCCAGGGCAGATCGTAGCGGATGAAGGCCACTTCCGGGCCCAGGGTCTTGGCCAGGGCCACGGAGAAGTCCTCGAGGAAAGTTCCGTACTCCTCCTCGGACGGCGCATGTTCCGGCCCTTGGGGGACGATGGCGATATTGTGCTTCCCGAACGGCTTGAGCAGGACGAGCACATCCTTGCCCGGCCCGGCCGTTGGAATGTCGAACGCCCTGGGCTGGAGGCCGAGCCGGGCCTTGACCTGCGCCCAGTACGAGGTCTGGAACAGGATGTCCGTGGGGAACAATGCGGCCATTGCCTTTGATCTGATGTCCACGTCGCTTTCTCCGGTCATGAACGGGTGCCGTGCCCGAGGCTCGCCCGCATTCATGTCGGGTTCCTCCGGCGAAAAAAAATAAAGCCCCATCTTCCGCCGTTCGGAAAGATGGGGCCTGTCTGCGTGCGTTGGGTGTGACGCTACACGACGGCCCCCGTCTTCCGGGAGAGGATGCGGCCCTCCCGGCGGGCATGCGTGGAACCCGCCGCGATGCGGGGAGAACGGGCGGAGGACAGGGGCTGGTGCTGCTTCACGGAATCACTCCATACTGTGTGTCAGTCATTGCGTCCGGGCAGCATACCGGAACCGGGAAAGAATGCAACCTGTCGGCCGGACTGGAGAAAGTTTGCCGCAGATGGTGGGAAAAACAGACTCTTTCGCGAGGAGGCGGGGCCGCGCCTCACAAAAGAAAACGGCCCGGGACCACATGATCCCGGGCCGTTTGTTTTCTGAGACGGGCCGAAACCCTGTCTTTCTGAAATGGGGCGAGGCCCCCTATTTGGCGCCGCAGCACTTCTTGTATTTCTTGCCCGAGCCGCAGGGGCAGGGGTCATTGCGGCCGACCTTGGGTTCGATCCGGCGCTTGGGTTCCTTGGTTTTGTCCGAGCCGTCCGCGCTCCCGGCGTACTGGAGGTTCCCGGCGGTTTCCTTGTGCTGGTACTCCTCCTCGCGCACCTCGGTCTTGATGCGCAGGTGGCAGAGGGCCCGCAGGGTGTTCTCCTTGATGTTGTCGAGCATGTCGCGAAAGAGTTCGAAGCCCTCGCGCTTGTACTCCTGCTTGGGGTCTTTCTGGCCGTAGCCGCGCAGACCGATGCCGTCGCGCAGGTGGTCCATGTTCAGCAGGTGGTCCTTCCAGTTGCGGTCCAGGGATTCCAGCGTGAAGTAGCGGGCGATTTCCTGGTAGTGGTCCGGGGCCGCGTCCTTGAGCGCGCCGGTGGTCTCGTTGATCCAGGCCAGGGCCTGGGTCTTGTTGGGCAGGTTGCGGCGGAAGTCGGGGAAGCGGTCGAAGTCGAAGACCTCGTCCAGGCGTGAGCGGACCATCTCGGCCATTTCGGGGTCCATGTCCTTGCCCTCGGAGGCTGGTCCCAGGATGTCCGTGAGCACGTCCTGGGCGTACTCCTCCACGATGGAATCCAGGTTCTCGGCGTACATGAGTTCGCGGCGTTGGGAGTAGATGACCTCGCGCTGCTGGTTCATGACGTTGTCGAAGTCCAGGAGCTGCTTGCGGATCTCGAAGTTGTGGCCTTCCACGCGCTTTTGCGAACCCTCGATGGCCCGGGACACGAGCTTGTTCTCGATGGGCACGTTCTCTTCCATGCCCAGCTTTTCCATCAACCCGGAAATGCGGTCCGAGCCGAACAGGCGCATGAGGTCGTCGTCCAGGGCCAGGTAGAAGCGGGAGCTGCCCGGGTCGCCCTGGCGGCCGGAGCGGCCGCGCAACTGGTTGTCGATGCGCCGGGACTCGTGGCGCTCGGTGCCGATGATGTGCAGGCCGCCCAGTTCCTTGACGCCCTCGCCGAGCACGATGTCCGTGCCGCGGCCGGCCATGTTGGTGGCGATGGTGACCTTGCCCTTCTGGCCGGCCTCGGCCACGATCTCGGCCTCTTTCTCATGCTGCTTGGCGTTGAGCACGTTGTGGGGCACGCCGAGCTTCTTGAGCAGGCCCGAAACCAGCTCGGACTTCTCGATGGACACGGTGCCCACCAGCACGGGCTGGCCGCGCTTGTGGCAGTCCGCGATCTCCTCCACGATGGCCCGGAATTTCTCAGGCTGGGTGCGGAAGATCATGTCCGGGTGGTCCTTGCGGACCATGGGCCGGTTGGTGGGAATGACGATGACGTCCAGCTCGTAGATCTGCTTGAACTCCACCGACTCGGTGTCGGCCGTGCCGGTCATGCCCGCCAGCTTGTCGTACATGCGGAAGTAGTTCTGGAAGGTGATCGAGGCCAGCGTCTGGTTTTCGGCCTCCACCGTGACGTTCTCCTTGGCCTCCAGGGCCTGGTGCAGGCCGTCGGAGTAGCGCCGCCCGGGCATGAGCCGCCCGGTGAACTCGTCCACGATGACCACCTGGCCGTCCTTGACGATGTAGTCCACATCGCGCTTGAACAGGTGGTGCGCCTTGAGGCCCTGGAGCACGTGGTGCTGGAGGGTCATGTTCGTGGGATCGAAGAGGTTGTCGATGCCGAGGAGTTTTTCCACGCGCTCCACGCCCTGGTCCGTGAGGGTCACGGTGCGGGCCTTCTCGTCCACCTCGAAGTCGCCGTCGGGAATGAAATCCTCGCCCTGGGGCAGGTTCGCCGGGCGGGGCGAGGAGCGTTTGAGCGGCGGGATGACCGTGTCCACGCGGCGGTAGAGCTGGGTGGACATCTCGGCCGGACCGGAGATGATCAGCGGGGTGCGCGCCTCGTCGATGAGGATGGAGTCCACCTCGTCCACGATGGCGAAGTGCAGGTCGCGCTGGACCAGGGACTCCTTGTAGAACTTCATGTTGTCGCGCAGGTAGTCGAAGCCGAACTCGTTGTTCGTGCCGTAGGTGATGTCCGCGCCGTAGGACTCCTGGCGCTCCTGGTCCGAGAGGCCGTGGACGATGACGCCCGTGGTCAGGCCCAGGAAGCCGTAGAGGCGGCCCATCCAGGCCGCGTCGCGCTTGGCCAGGTAGTCGTTGACCGTGACCACGTGCACGCCCTTGCCCGAGAGGGCGTTGAGCACCACGGGCAGGGTGGCCACCAGGGTCTTGCCTTCACCGGTCTTCATCTCCGCGATGTTGCCTTCGTGCAGGGCGATGCCGCCGACGAGCTGGACGTCGAAGTGGCGCATGTTCAGAACGCGCTTGCCCGCCTCGCGCACCAGGGCGAAGACCTCGGGCAACAGGTCGTCCACCTTGCGCCCGTTGCGCACCTCCTCCTTCCAGGCCGCGATCCTGGCCGGGAAGTCGGCGTCGGAAAGCTTGAGCATGTCCGGCTCCAGCGCGTTGATGCGCGCCACCATGGGGCGCAGGCGCTTGATGTAGCGTTCGTTCTTGGAGCCGAAGAGCAGTTTGAGCAGCATGGACTTCTCCTTGACGGAAAGGGGCGTGGGATGCGCCCCGATGGCCGGGACATGCCGTGCATGTCGCAACCTTGTGTTGGTGTCGGATGTGGGACTGCCGGAACCGGGACGGACCGCGCTAGGCGTGGTCCGCGGAACGGGGCGGGGCGCGCCCGGCGCGGTTCGAGGGCAGGGCCTCGCGTGAGCCGGGAGCGGGCGGAAGATCGGGAGCAAGGGCCGGAAGCGCGACGTGGAGGCCGAGGGCTCCGGTGATCGCGGCCGGGATCGGGTTGCCGAGGCCGTCCGGGTCGGTCTGGCCCAGGCCGTCGCGCAGGACATGTCCGGCGGCCAGGCGGGGCACGGCGCGGAACATGCCGCCGCGCCACTTGGCGGCGGCCGCCACGAGCTTGATCCGGGCCGCGTTGCCGACCTCCAGGGCCTCCTGGGGCGGCAGGGCGACGCAGAGGGCTCCGGCCAGCAGGGCCGCGCCCAGGGCCAGGCCAGGGGCCAGAACCAGCGGGGTTCTGCCGGTCATGCCCGCCTCCGCGCGGTCGACGCGAATCCCCGCTGCACGAGGATGTGGTTTTCTTGAAGCGACGCGGCCATCTTGGGTTGTTTCAATTGCCTAGCGCACCGCGAATTCGGCGCGCACCGTGACCATGACTTCCTTGTCCACGGTGGAGGTGTCGTAGGCGCCGGAGCCGGAAACTTCCACGGAATTGGGCGCCAGAACCTGGACCACGCCGATGCGCGCGGACTGGAGCGCTCCCACGCCCCGGCCGTCGCTGCCGGCGATCTCCTGGGCCCGGCGGCGGGCGTCCTTCACGGCCTGGCCCAACAGCTCCACGCGCATCTCGGGCAACCGAGAAACGTAGTATTCCAGGGAATAGGTGGTCAACTGCACCCCCTGGTCCATGAGAGTCTGGTCCAGGCCCAGGGTCGTGATCCTGGCCGTGTCCGAGGAAGTCACGGTGAAGCCCTGGCGCAGGGTCTGTTCGCGCGGGGCGCTGGGGTTCTGCTGGTAGACCTGCTCCATGCTGACCGGTTGAAGCTCCAGGGCGGTCTCGGGCAGCCCGGCGGCCTTGAGGTAGTCCTTGAGGGCTTGGAGGTCGGTACGCAGCTGGGCGTAGCCCTGCTTGAGGTCCGTCTCGGCCACGGTGCGGAAGATGCTCCCGCGCCACTTGGCCACGTCCGAAACCACCTTGACCCGGGCCGAGCCCGTGGCCTCGATGGTGTTCTGCGGCAGGCGCGAGGCGTAGAAGGCCCAGGCCAGGACGGCCGAGGCCAGGATCAGGCCCAGGGCCAGGATGCACGCCGGTCTGCTGTTCATTGCATCTCCATGATTACAGGTCCAGGGCGTCCAGCCAGTGCGCGGCCCGGACTCCCTCGGGGGCCGTGGCCGCGAGCTGCATGGCGCAGGCCGAGCAGCCCGTGAGCACGAGGTCCGCCCGGAGGTTTTCCCATCGCAGCGCCGACACCCGCGCCGCCAGGGCCGGGTCGGCCAGTTGGAGCACACCGCCGAAGCCGCAGCAACGCGCCTCGGGCGATTCCAGGTCCAGGCCCGGCACGCCGAGCCAGAGGGTCGGGTCCGGGTCCGGGACGTCGGCGTGGCAGGGCGTGTGCCAAGCCACGCGGCCCGGGTTCCTGGTTAGCACAAAGCCGCCGCCTTGCAAAATCGCGGAAAGGGGGGTGATCGACGCGGTCCAGGCCGCCTCTTCCTCCGCGTCGCGGAAGAGCCCGGACCCGGCGTAGGCCCGCAGGCCCGCCAGGCAGGAGGCGCAGAAGGCCGCCAGCAGGGGCCGCCCGGCCGCGCGCCAGGCCGCCACGTTGGCCGCCCGGGCCGCGTCGCGTTCACGGGGCAACCCGGCCGAGCCCAGGGTCGCGCCGCAGCACTGGAAATGGGCCTGCGCGCGTTCCATTCCGGCCAGCTCCAGGATTCGCGCGGCCTTGTCCGTCCAGCGCCGGGCCGCGTGCGCGCCCGCGCAGCCGCTGAACAGGGCCGCGCGCCGCCCGCGCCATGCGTCGGACGGGCTCTCGACCCGGGCGAACGGCTCGCAGCCCGGCCGGGAGAGCGCGCCCAGCCCCTTGAGCAGACCGCCCAGGCGCTTTTGCAGAAAGTCCTTGGGAATCGGCTTGGCGAGCGTGGCGGCGACAGGCCAGAGCGCCCCGCTTCGGGCCAGGGCCGCCTTCCAGAGCCACTGCCGGAAGTCCGGCCGCGCGGCCCGCAAACCGGCCACCACGGCGGGCGCGTCCTGGCCCTGGGGGCAGACCCGCACGCAGCGGCCGCAGCCCAGGCAGAGCCGGGCCAGATCCTCGGCCGTGCGCGAGTCGCCGTGGGCGGTGAGCACGGCCTTGGCCCGGGGCGACAGTTCCTCGCGGCCCGTGGCCGCCAGAAGCGGGCAGGCCTCCAGGCACTTGCCGCAGAGCACGCAGCCGTCGAGGCCGGGCGGGGTATGGAGCGCGTGTTTCCGCATCTGGTGCTTCCCGCGCGCGTGGCGCGCGAATCGTCTGACAATAATCATCAGCCCGGCGTTGACCAGATTCCCGAAAGCAATTTAAAGTGATTACCCACTATCTTCGGAGGTGCCCCATGATGCGTCTCATGTCCATCGGAACACGGATATTCCTCCTGCTGGGCCTCATCGTCTGCTTCGTGGCCGGGACGGTGCTGGCCTTCCTGCACAACGCCGGAAAGATCGAAGCCATGGGCGTTGAACAGGTCCAGGTTCAGATGCTCGACCTCCAGAAACAGAAGATCCAGGTGGCCACGCGCAGCATGGCCCTGTCCTTGGGCCAGGGATTGACGGGCGTTTCCGATGACGCGGAACGGGTGGAGTTCATCCGCCGGGCCGTGAACCCCATCCGTTTCGAGGAGGACAAGTCCGGCTACTACTTCGTCTATCGGGGCACGGTGAACGTGGCCCTGCCGCCCAAGAAGGAGGTTCAGGGGTCGGACATGGCCGAGAGCAAGGACAAGAACGGGGTCTTCTTCGTCCGGGAGCTGGCCAGGCAGGCGGCGGCCGGGGGCGGCTTCGTGCAGTACATCTTTCCCAAGCCGGGCAAGGGCGACCAGCCCAAGCTGGGATATGCCGAGATGATTCCGGGCACGGACCTCTGGATCGGCACCGGCATCTACATCGACAACATCGAACAGGCCAAGAAGGGTATCGCCCAGGCCGTCGGGGAGCTGGTCCGCGCCGACACCCTGATGCTTCTCTCGGTGCTCGGGGCCGTCTTTCTCTTCTTCGTGCTGCCGCTGAGCGTCGTGACCATCCGGGGCATCGTGCGGCCGCTGTCCCAGGCCACCAGGGCGGCCTGCGGCATCGCCGAGGGGAGCTACGACGTGAACCTCGACGAGTCCGGCCGCGACGAGGTGGCCAGCCTGCAGAAGGCGCTCAACAGCATGGCCCGCACCCTGCGCGGGAACATCGCCCAGATCACGGCCAAGTCCGCCGAGGCCGAGGACAAGGCCCGCATGGCCGAGCGCGCCCTGGCCGACGCCGAACAGGCCCGGGGGCAGGCCGAGAGAGCCCGGCGCGAGGGAATCCTCCTGGCCGCCGGCCGCCTGGAGGCCATCGTGGAGAAGGTCACCGGCGCGGCCGAGGCCATCGCGGCTCGTTCCCGCGACATCCGCGAGGGAACCGACGTGCAGCGCGACCGCATCCAGTCCACGGCCACGGCCATGGAGGAGATGAACGCCACGGTGCTGGAGGTGGCCCGCAACGCCTCCGAGGCCGCCGAGTCCGGCAACCGCGCCCGGTCCCAGGCCGAGAAGGGCTCCGAGGTGGTGAGCCAGTCCGTGGAGGCCCTGCGCGCCACTTACAGCGAGGCCGACCATCTGCAGGAGAACATGAACCAGCTGGGCGGCCAGGCCGAGTCCATCGGTCGGATTCTCGGGGTCATCACGGACATCGCGGACCAGACCAACCTGTTGGCGCTGAACGCGGCCATCGAGGCGGCCCGGGCCGGCGACGCCGGACGGGGTTTCGCCGTGGTGGCCGACGAGGTGCGCAAGCTGGCCGAGAAGACCATGACCGCCACCAGGGAGGTGGGCGAGGCCATCGCGGGAATCCAGAACGCGGCCACGGCCAACATCGGGACCACCCGCAAGGTGCTCGACGACCTGAGCCGGGCCGTGGACCTCTCCAACCACTCGGGTGAGGCCCTGCGGGCCATCGTGGCCGGGGTGCAGACCTCGGCCGACCAGATCCGGGGCATCGCCACCGCCGCCGAGGAGCAGTCGGCGGCCTCGGAGGAGATCAACAAGTCGGTGGAGGAGATCAACGGGATCACCACGTCCACGGCCCGGAACGTGGCCGACTCGGCGCGGGCCGTGGAGGAACTCGACGAGCAGATGGCCCGCCTGCGCGACCTGATCCGGGAACTGAAGGAAGGCTAGGCCGAAGCCGCTCCGGCGGCGTCAGTCCGCGCAGATCCGACGGCGCTTGCGCTCGTACATGATCTTGTCGCAACGCCGCAGCAGATCGTTCACGCACTCCCCCGCGCCGGACACGGCGATGCCGTGGCTGAAGGAAATGCGGTAGGGCTTGCCGGAGGAGGCGTTGTATTCCTCCAAATAGGCCTCCAGCCCGGCGAGCCTTTCGGCCAGCACGGCTGGGTCGTCGTCAAAATGCACCGCGGCGAACTCGTCCCCGCCGAAGCGCATGGGGTGGAACTCGCGGCCGAAGAACCGCCGCATTCCATCCGCGAGCACGCGGATGGCGTGGTCTCCCTCGCCGTGGCCGTAGGCGTCGTTGATTTTCTTGAGGTCGTCCATGTCGAGCATGGCGATGGACATTCTCAGCTCCTTCATCCGCCTGGCCTTGAAGATGATTTCCCGGTAGACCCTGCGGTTTCCGAGCCTCGTGAGCTCATCCATTTCCGACTTGTAGACCAGGATGTAGACGAAGAGCACGACCGCCGAAACGGCCCAGCTGTTCCAGATCGTCAGGTAGACGAAATACATCAGCTGAACCAGGCCGATGAACGCCGGGATGATGATCGTGGCCAGCAGAAAGACGATCTCCTGGACCCGCAGTCTGCTCCTGTTCTTCCAGATGAACACGGCGTTGAGGAGGAAATAGGCGTAGCTCACCAGCGGCGAGGCGAGGAAAAACTCCCCCCGGGAATACTCGTTCAGCGGCGAGATGTTGAACAGCACGCCGCCGTGGTAGCTCAGGAGGGCCAGAATGACGTTGGCGAGAAGCGGCGCGGCATAGAGCGGCAGCAATATCCGCGGAATCGGCCTGGAGATCCACGAATGCAGGAAGAGCAGGAGCAACAGGGGCGGAAAGGGGACGAGGGCGAAGCCGACCACGTTGACGAGCTTGTTGAGGGCCACGAGATGCCCGTCGGCCCGGACCGCCGCGTTGAATTCGGCGTTGAGCACCACGCTCCAGATCTCCAGCCCGAGCAGGGCGAGGATGCTCAGGACCATGCCGATGAAGAGCTTGTGTTCCGTCTTCTCCAGATCGAGCTTGAGGAACGCCACGGCCAGACAGACCGCCAGCAGCAGGCACATGAACATGTTGATCTGGACGGTGAGAAGATACCCCATGCCTATGACGTTCCTTCACGGCCGGAACAGGCGGCTCTCCCCGAGCCCCATTCCTTGCCGGGATTCATGATTCCCTGGGGGTCGAAGACGGCCTTGACCCCGCGCATGCGCGCGATCTCCTCGGGGCCGTGCCGCCAGGGCAGGTAGGCGCCCTTGGTCAGCCCCAGGCCGTGTTCGCCGGAAAGCGTGCCGCCCAGATCCAGGGCCGCGCGCAGAATGGCCTCCTTGGCCGAGGCCGCGCGGCGCAGTTCGTCGGGCTTCCGGGCGTCGAAGAGCACGTTCACGTGGATGTTGCCGTCGCCCAGGTGGCCGAAGCAGGCCACGCGCAGGCCGTTGGCGCGCCCGGCCTCCCGGAACGCGGCCACGGCGGCCGGGATGCGTCCCCGGGGCACGGCCACGTCCTCGGCGGCCTTGTCCGGACCCACGCGGTGCAGGGCCTGGCTCACCGTGCGCCGCACTTCCCAGAGCTTTTCCTCGGCCTCTGGGGTGGCCGCCGTCTCCAGGGCCAGGGGCTTGAGCGGGGCCAGGGCGGCCTTGAGCCGGTCCAGGTCCGCCAGCACCGCCCCGGCCGAGCCGTCCAGGCGGTAGAGCAGGGCCGCGCCGGAATCCTGGGGGCACAGGGCGCAGCCCGCGTCGGCCACCGCGCCCAGGGCCGTGGCGTCGAGAAATTCCAGCGACACCGGCAGAATGCCCGCCTCGAATCCGGCCCGGGCCGCGTCCAGGGCCGCCTCCAGGGAAGCGAAGGCGCAGAGCAGCGAGGCCTGGGCCTCGGGCAGGGGCAGGAGCTTGAGGGTCAGCCGGGTGATGATCCCCAGCGTGCCGCCGGAACCCACGAAGAGCCGCGTCAGGTCCAGGCCCGAGACGTCCTTGTGGCAGCGGCCGCCCGCGCGGATGATCCGGCCGCCGGGCAGGGCCGCCGAGAGCCCGAGCACGTAGTCCCGGGTCACGCCGTACTTCACCGCGCGCATGCCCCCGGCGCAGGTGGCGGCGTTGCCGCCGATGGTCGAGTAGCCCGCGCTGGCCGGGTCCGGCGGATAGAACAGACGTTTTTCCCTTAGCGTGGCCTGGAACGCGCCGGTGACCACGCCGGGCTCCACCTCGGCCACGAAGTCGGCCGCGTCCACGTCCAGAATCTTGTCCATGCGCAGCATGGAAACCACCACCCCGCCCTCGGCGGGCACGGCCCCGCCCACGCGGCTGGTGCCCCGGGCGCGGGGATACACGGGCAGGTTCTCGGCCTGGGCGAAGCGCAGGAACTCGGCGGTCTGCTCCTCGGTCTCCGGACGGACCACGGCCCAGGGGCGGGCGAAACGGCGCGAGGCGTCCGCGCCCAGGGCCAGGGCCTGCTCCGGGTCCAGGACACAGCCGTCGCCCGGAAACAGCGAGAGCAGAGATTCTTTCTGACGATCGGTCAGCATGGAAACGATCATACGGTGCATCGGCCCGAAAGAAAAGCGTGGGCCGTCGCGGGTCTTCGGCCAATTTGCGTCACCCGGCGAAGCCGGGGGCCTTCGGCCCGTTTCAAGAAAGACGGAAGAGACTTTGCCCCAGGCTGACGGTGTTGCGGGAACGCCCCGGAGAGCGTCGCTCTCCGGGGCGTTCCCGCAGCACTATCGCCGGGTCCAGGGGCCGTCGGCCCCTGGCGGGGTCCGGGGCGGCGCCCCGGCCGCCGGAGGCTATTTGTTGTATTGAGCCAGCTGGCGCGCGGTGTCGCGGGCGATGTCCTTCTGCTTCAGGTCGTCGCGCCGGTCGTGGACCTTCTTGCCCTTGGCCAGGGCGATTTCGAGCTTGACCCGGCCGCGCGTGAAGTAGAGGCGCACGGGGACGATGGTCAGGCCCTTCTGCTCGGCCTTGGCCTGGAGACGGTCGATCTCGCGGCGGTGAAGGAGGAGCTTGCGGGGGCGTTCGGGGTCGGGCCGGTCGAAGAGGGAGGTCTTCTCGTAGGGCGCGATGTGTACGCCGACGAGGAAGGCCTCGCCGTTCTTCACGTCCACGTAGCCGTCCTTGAAGCTCACGCGGCCGTCGCGCAGGGACTTGACCTCCGAGCCCTGGAGCGCGAGTCCGGCCTCCAGGGTTTCGGTGAACTCATAGAGCCGCCGGGCGTTTCTGTTCTCGGCGATGGGCTTGCGCCCGGCCGCTTCTGGTTTCTCGCTCATGGGGTGGAGGCTATCCGCCGTGCTCCTCGTTGTCCAGGAGAGAGGCGAAAAAGGTCAGCTCCTCGGGGAAGCGCTTGAAGATGGTTTCCTTGACCAGCCGGTTGACGCGGCCCACGGTGCGGCAGGAGAGCACCTCGCGCAGCAGGTCGCGGCAGTCGGTCATGCGGGCCTGGCGGATGACCCGCTTGATGCCCGGGATGGCCTGGGGGGTCAGCGAGATGCTGTCCACCTGCATGCCCATGATGATCGGCACGCAGAAGGGGTCGGAGGCGACCTCGCCGCAGAGGCTGACCTCGATGCCCGCCTGGTGGGCGGCGTCGGTGACGTGCTTGATGGCGCGCAGAACGGCCGGGTGCAGGGGCTGGTAGAGGTAGGACACGTGCCGGTTGGTGCGGTCGATGCCCACGCTGTACTGGATGAGGTCGTTGGTGCCGATGCTGAAGAAGTCGCACTCCTCGGCCAGGAATTCGGCGATCATCACGGCCGAGGGCAGCTCGACCATGATGCCCACGGGCATCTCCTCGTTGAAGGGGATGCCCTCGCGGCGCAGCTCGTCCTGGGCGTCGCGCAGGAGGCTCTTGGCCCGGCGCAGCTCCTTGAGGCCGGAGATCATGGGGAACATGATCGAGGCGTTGCCGTAGGCGCTGGCCCGGCAGACGGCCCGCAACTGGGTGCGGAAGAGGTCCGGGTGGCGCAGGCAGAAGCGGATGGCGCGCATGCCCAGGGCCGGGTTGGGCTCCTCCAGGGAGCCGAAGCTCTGGATGAACTTGTCCGCGCCGAGGTCCAGGGTGCGGAAGATGACCCGGCGGGGGGACATGATGGAGACGAGGTCCGAGTATTTCTCGGCCAGCTCCTCCTCGCTCGGCAGGTCGGTGCGGTTGAGGTAGGAGTATTCGGTGCGGTAGAGGCCGATGCCCTCGCCGCCCCGGTCCAGGACCGCGGCCACCTCCTCCAGCAGTTCGATGTTGGCCAGGACCTGCACGCGGTAGCCGTCGCTGGTTTCGGCCGGGAGCTGGCATTCGCGGATGATGCGCCGGGTGTAGTCCTCGAACTGGGCGGAAAGTTCGTTGTAGCGGGTCAGCTCGTCCTCGTCGGGATCGATCACGATCTTGCCCGAGAGGCCGTCGATGATCACGAAGTCGCCTTCGAGGACGTGGGATTCCAGGTCCGCCACGCCGACCATGGCCGGGATGCCCAGGGTGCGGGCCATGATGCCGGTGTGCGAGGTCTTGCCGCCCTGGACCGTGGCGAAGCCCAGGATCTTGTTCACGTCCAGCTCCACGGTGTCGGCCGGGGTCAGGTCGTGGGCCATGATGATGACCCGGCCCTCGATGGAGCGCAGATCCTTGTCCTGGCCGATGAGGTGGGACTGGACCTTGACGATGACGAAGCGGACGTCCTGCATCCGTTCGCGGATGTAGACGTCGTCCAGGGCTCCGAAGGTCTTCTCCAGGTCGCCGAGGGCCTTTTCCAGGGCCCATTCGGCGTTCAGGCGCATGTCCGTGATGTAGGCGCGGGCGGCGTTGCGCAGCTTGGGATCCTTGAGCATCATCAGGTGGGAGTCGATGATGAGCCGGTGCTCCTTGAGCTCGGCGGGAACCTTGTCGCGGGCGGCGGCCAGCTCGTCCTCGGCCTGGAGGAAGGCCTGGGCCAGGCGCTCGGCCTCGTGGGCCACGGCCTCCTCGGCCACGGTGAGCCGAGGCAGGTGGGCCGTCCGGTTGCGGTTCAGGAAGAAGGCCTTGCCGATGGCGATGCCCGTGGAGACGGAAATGCCGGGAATGATGACTCGGGCCACTAGCGTTCCTCGCCGAACTTGGAGCGGAAAAGCCGTTCCAGGCTTTCAACGGCCTGGGCGGCGTCCTCTCCCTTGGCCTTGAGGTCCAGGGAGCTGCCCTGGGCCGCCGCCAGGGTCAGGATTTCCAAAATGCTCTTGGCGTCCACTTCCTGGTCCTGGCAGACGATGGAGATGGAGGCCTTGAAATTCTGGGCGGTCTGGGCCAGCTTTCCGGCCGGACGCGCGTGCAGGCCGAGCTGGTTGGTCACCACCACCCGCCGGGTCACCTCGCCCGGGAAAGCTGCCTCGGCGTCCCTCGCCTCGTTCATCTCACCCATAATGTCCCGCTCGATCAAAACGGCCAGCCGCCGAGGGATTCGACGACGACCGGATAAAGGGCCCAGAGCGCGGCCAGCCCCACCGCCGGGATGGTCCGGGGCAGGCGGAACTGCTGCACGAGCCGGGCTGTCACGGCGAGGCCGATCATGCCCGCCAGCCATCCCTGCCAGGCCACGGGTTTGGGCCACACCAGCATCCAGAACCAGAGCAAGAGCGCCGCGTTGGCGTACTTGATGCGCTGGCCCCAGTTGATGAGATCCCAACGCTTGAGGCTTTCCAGGAAGAGGAAGCCGCCGCGCAACCCGCGCCAGAAAGTATACACTTTGAACACCTGGAGACCAATGAAAAAAATGAGACCTTCGAGAAGCGCCGCCGCCGTGTGCCCGGCCAGGAGCAGGCAGGCCGTGGACAGGGCCCAGTAGATGAGCAGGCTGCCCGCGAAGACCGAGTCGCCGATGGCCGAGAGGGTGTAGGTGGTCCGGTCCTTGACCTTTTCCAGCATGGCTGGAGGGAAGGCTCCGGCGGCGATGCGCTGTTCCGTGGAGAGGAAGATGCCCACCAGGCAGGGGGCCCAGAATGGGTGGGAGTTGTAGTGGCGCACGTAGCGCTTCACTGCCTGGCGGAAGCGGGCCGGATCCTTGTGGATGGCGGCCAGCCCGGGAAGCATGGCGTAGACCAGCCCGATGTTCTGCATGCCCCTGGTGTTGAAGTTGGCCCCCACCAGGTAGCAGCGCAGAAACGACAGGATCACGGCCTTGGTCAGCCTGTCCGCGGGCATGAACCTCCTCCGGGGGGCGCGGCGTCCCCGTTTCCTGGGAGCAGCCTACACCGGGAGAGCAGCCGGTAGCAAGCCACGGCGGCCACGATCTTCAGGCAGTCCCAGGGCAGGAAGGGGGCCAGCCCCAGGGCCAGGGCCCGGGTCCAGTCCGTGTCCAGGACGTGGCGCAGCCAGAAGACGCCCGGGACGTAGGCCGCGATCAGGGCCGGAATCCCGAAGCCCAGGCCCCTGACCCAGGTCAGGGCGCGGCCGTGTCCGCCCGTGGCCAGGCCCGTGATCCAGGCGGAGAGGACGAAGCCCAGGAGGTAGCCGCCCGTGGGGCCCAGGAGTTGGGCCGGTCCCGAGCGCCCGCCCGCGAACACCGGCAGGCCGATGACCCCGGCCAGGATGTAGAGCAGGATGCAGAGCGCGCCCCGGCGCGGGCCCAGGGCGTATCCGGCCAGGAAGACGAACAGCGGCTGGAGCGACACCGGCACCGGCCCGATGGGCGCCACGATCCAGGCTCCGGCGGCCACGGCGGCGGCCAGCAGGGCGGTCCAGACCAGCCGGTGCAGCGGGGCCAGGGGGTTCACGCCGCGTCCTCCGGCGTCTCCAGGCGCAGGCCCAGGCCCGCCGCCGCCTCACGGTCCCGCTCCGGGTTCTCGCCCGGTGTGGTGAGATAATCCCCGATCATCAGGCCGTCGGCTCCGGAGAGGAGCACGGCCTCGCGGTCGGCCCCGAACACGGCGGGCCTGCCGCCGCAGACGCGCAGGTGCGCCCGGGGCAGGAGGAAGCGGTACAGGGCCAGGATCTTCAGGGACTCGGCCCGGGAGAGGATCGGCCGATTCTCCAGGCGTGTGCCCGGGATGGGCGTGAGGAAGTTCATGGGCACGGACCGGACCCCCAGCCGGGCCAGGGACAAAGCCAGATCCACGCGGTCCTCCCAGGACTCGCCCAGGCCGAAGAGCCCGCCGGAACAGACGAAGAGCCCGGCGGCCACGGCCTGATGCACGGCCAGGGCGTCGTCCTCCCAGGCGTGGGTGGTGCAGATGTTCGGAAAGAAGTCCTGGGACGTCTCCAGGTTGTGGTGGTAGCCCGCGAGCCCGGCGGCCTGGAGGCGCTCGATCTGCCCGCCGTCCAGGAGCCCGGGCGAGACGTCGGCCAGGACGCCCTCGGCCCGGACCGCGGCCACGGCCTCCACGAGCCGCTCGAAGTCCCCGCCGCGAGGGGTGAGCCCGCTGGTCACGATGCCCAGGCGGCAGGCCCCGGCCTCGCGGGCCCGCCGCGCGGCCGCCACGATCTTCGGCAGGGGCAGGAAGTCGTGCACCGGGGCGTCTGTCGTGTGGTGGCCGGACTGGGCGCAGAAGGCGCAGTTCTCGGAACAGCGGCCGCTCTTGGCGTTGACGATGGCGCAGAAGGAGACGCTGTCGCCCAGGAAGCTCCGGCGTACCGTGAAGGCGGCGGCCGAAAGGGCGGGAACGTCCTCGTCCCTGGCCTCGGTCACGGTCCGCAGTTCGGCGTCGGACAAGGTGCGGCCGTTCAGCACGGCCTCGGCGATCTGATCGAAGCGGTTCATTCGGCATGTCCTGGCGGCCGGAGGCCCGGCCGCTCAATCCTTTCGCAGGGCGTTCAGTTTATCGTAAGCTTCCTTGGCGCTCCAGCCCGGGGCCCGGGACGCGGCGCGGCGGGCCACCTCGCGGGGCTTGCCCCCGCGCGCGGACTCCTCGCGCAGAAGATCCAGCAGGGCCTCCTCGGTCAGCTTGGCCGGAGTCTCGGGCGGGCCCAGCACCACGGTGATCTCGCCTAGGAACTCCTCGGGCAGGGCGTCCAGGGCGTCCAGGCGGCCCTGGAAGAACTCCTCGAACTCCTTGGTCAGCTCACGGGCCACGCAGAACTCCCGGGGGCCGAGGACTTCGGCGGCCAGGGCCAGGGTGGAGGAGAGCCGGGTCTTGCGCTCGAAGAAGACCAGGGTGGCGGGCAGCGCGGCGTAGGTCTCCAGCAGGCGGCGGATGTCGCCGTCCTTGCGCGGGAGAAAGCCCAGAAAGACGAAGGGCAGGGGAGGCAGGCCGCAGGCCGAGAGCGCGGCGATCGGGGCCGAGGGACCGGGCACGGGCGACACCGGCAGCCCGGCGGCGCGGCAGGCTCGCACGAGACGGTAGCCCGGGTCCGAGAGGAGCGGGGTGCCCGCGTCCGAGACCAGGGCCGCGTTCCGGCCCTCGGCCAGGGCGGCCAGAACCTGCTCCACCCGGGCCTCCTCGTTGTGTTCGTAGAGGCTCAGGAATCCCTTGGCGGGCAGGCCCAGGCGCTGGAAGAGCAGCCCGGCGCGGCGGGTGTCCTCGGCCAGGACCAGGTCCGCCGAGGCGAGAACGTCGCGGGCCCGGGGCGAGAGGTCACCAAGGTTGCCAAGCGGCGTGGCCACCACCCAGAGCCGGGCTGAAGGCGTCGCGCACATGCTCGATCTCCTCCCCGCCGTCGCCGACGCGCACGCAGACCACGTCGAAGCGGCAGGGGCTGTCCCAGAGTTTGTTCTTGCTCAGATACTGCGCGGCGGCCTTGCCCAGCTTGGCCTGCTTGCGGCCGTCCACGGCCTCGGCTGGGGCGGCCAGGGAGCCCGGCCCGCGCGTCTTGACCTCCACGAAGACCAGGGTGTCGCCCTCGCGGCAGACCATGTCAAGCTCCCACTGCTTCCAGCGCCAGTTGCGTTCGAGCACGGTCAGCCCGGCCCGCTCCAGAAAGCGGGCGGCCGTCGCCTCGCCGCGCGCGCCGAGACTCAGATGGGCAGGCGGCCTTGCGGGCATGACGCGCCTTTGCGCCGGTCTTCAGGCAACACGCCCCGGAAGGTGAGCCGGTGGACGGGGCTGGGGCCCAGCCTGAGCAGGGCCTCGCGGTGGACCGCCGTGCCGTAGCCCTTGTGCTCGGCCAGGCCGTAGCCCGGAAAGCGCCGGTCCAGGGCCAGGAGCATGTGGTCGCGGACGGTCTTGGCCAGGACCGAGGCCGCCGAGATGGCCGCGATCCGGGCGTCGCCGTCCACCTCCGCGCGTTGGGCCGAAGGGCCGTCCAAAAGATGTTCGGGGATGGTCTTGTCGCCGTCCACGAGCAGGAGCCGGGGCCGGACCCGCAGGTGGCGCACGGCGCGGCTCATGGCCAGGAAGGTGGCCTGGAGGATGTTCACGGCGTCGATCTCGCGGGGGCGGGCCAGGGCCACGGCCCAGGCCGCGGCCTGGACTCGGATGAGCGGGGCCAGCGTCTCGCGGGCGTGTTCGGAGAGGGCTTTCGAATCCCCCAGCCCGGGCAGGTCGTAGGATTCCGGCAGGATCACCGCCGCGGCCACCACGGGCCCGGCCAGACAGCCCCGGCCCGCCTCGTCCACTCCGGCCACCAGGGCGGCGGGGGGATCGGCGTGCTCGTGCAGAAAGAACTGGGGCATGGGTTCTCCGGCGGTTGGAATCGTGGCTGCGCGGCCGGTTCCGGTTGCCGCGCGCGGCGGTCTGGCCGGAATCCGCGCCACGGAGGGGCCGGACAGGGAGACGGAGGGACGGGAGCGATCCGGGAAAAAAGCCCGGGAAGGGCCTCTGGAACGGACCCTTCCCGGACGGAATTCCTTGGGACTACTCCCAGATCTGCTTGGACTTGATGCGCGAGGCCTTGCCCTTGAGTTCGCGCAGGTAGTAGAGGCGGCTCCGACGGACCTTGCCCTCGGAGAGAACCTCCACCCGCTCGATGAAGGGCGAATGGAAGGGGAACACGCGCTCCACGCCCACTCCGTCCGACATCTTGCGCACGGTGAAGGTGGAGCCGACACCGCCGCGGTGGACGCGGATGACCACACCCTGGAAAACCTGGATGCGCTCCTTCTCGCCCTCGATGATGCGCAGGTGGACCTTGATGGTGTCCCCGGCCTTGACCGCCGGGATGTCCATGCGCATCTGCTCGGCTTCGATGTTTTTCAGGATGGCGTTCATGTCTTGTCTCCTTGTTCGGGAAAACCCGATTTCTTCTCAATATGCGTCGCCCAGGAGGCGGTCCACGGTGATGCCCAGGGCCGCCCGCACAGGCAGGTGATTGTATCCGCCCAGGAAGCGGATGGGCGCGAGCCGCGCGTCCGCCGTTTCCAAGGCCTCCGGCGCCAGACCCGAGCCTGTTCCGAAGAGCAGCAGCACGGGGCCTTGGGCCAGTCGTTCCCGCACCTCGCCGGGGCCGGCCAGGGGCGGCCCGCAACGCTCGAAGCGCGCGCTGGTGACCACCACGAAGGGCTGTTTTCCGGCCCTCTCGGCCACGTCCTCCACGGCCTCGGCGATGCTCCCGAGAACCGTCGTCAGTCCCAGGGCCTCGGCCCGGTCCGGGTTGGCCGCGCCTCCCGGCCCCTCGGTCCAGTGGCCCAGAAGGGTCCGGGCCAGCCGCCGCTGGTCCTCCAGCGGCGTGAGCACATAAGCTCCTCCCAGATCATAGGAGCGGGAAACGCGGGACATATCGTGAACGTCGAGATTTGTCAAAGAGACAGTGATGGTTTCTCCGGCGCGATTCTTCACCGGATGGTGGCAGAGCCCCAGATAGAGGCAGCGGCCGAGCCCGGGACGCGGCCGTTCGCGCAGGAATTCCGCGTCCGCCCGGGTCAGGGGCGCGCCGGAGAGAAGTTCCGGCCGGTGCCGGAGCGTGGTGGCCAGGGACTGCTCCCGACGCCAGGCCTCGATGCGGGCGTGGTCGCCGGAGAGGAGCACCTCGGGCACGGGCAGGCCCTCGAAGACCTCGGGCCGGGTATAGTGCGGGTACTCCAGGAGTCCGGCGGAAAAGCTCTCCTCGGTCCCGGACTCCTCCTTGCCCATGAATCCGGGCAGGAGACGGCCCACGGCCTCCAGCAGGCAGAGGGCTCCGGACTCGCCGCCGGTGAGCACGAAGTCGCCCACGCTCACCGGCTCCACGGGAAAAAGTTCCATGATCCGCTCGTCCAGGCCCTCGTAGCGGCCGCAGATGAGCGTCAGGTCGCCGCCCTCGGCGGCCAGCTCCCGGGCCAGGGCCTGGGACAGCGGGCGGCCGCGCGGGGTGAGCAGAAGGATGCGCCCGGGATTCTCGATGCTCCGCAGGGCCCGGGCCAGGGGATCGGCCTGCATGACCATGCCCGGGCCGCCGCCGTAGGGCCGGTCGTCCACGTGATGGTGCTTGTTCTGGGCGAAGTCGCGCGGGTTGACCGTCTCGAAATCCACGATGCCCGCCTCGCGGGCCTTGCCCATGAGCCCGGCGGACAGGGGGGAGTCGAAGAACTCCGGGAAGAGGGTCACGAGATGAAAGCGCACGGCAAGGGCTCCGGTCAGCGCGGGCGGGTGAGGATGGCCACCAGGGTTCCGTCGGCGCGCATGTCCGCCAGGGCCTTGTCGAAGGCGGGCATGAGCGCGGCCGCGGCTCCGTGCCGGTTCAGGTGCAGGAAGAGGGAAATCTCGTCCAGGAAAACACCGGGCACGCGCAGCACCTGGGCCGAAAGACCCAGGCGGGCGGTCTGGAACTCCACCACCTCGGGCACCTGGGCCATGACCTGGGCGTCGCCCCGGGCCAGGGCCGACAGGGCCTCGGTCAGGTTGGGGTAAAGGGTCAGGTCGAGGCCCGCCAGCCTGGCCTGGGACCAGGAGTCGTAGCGCGATGCGCAGAGCTTGAGGCCCTTGAGTTCGGCCGGGTCGCGCACAAGACGCAACCGCTGGATCAGGGGTTCGTAGCTCAGGCTCACGAAGAGTCCGATGGAGGTGGTCAGCACGGGCTTCTCGCCCCGCGCGGCGAAGGCGTCATAGTCCCTGGACGGGACGGAGAGGAAGCCGTCGGCCCCCAGGCCCTTGACCGCGGCCATGACCTCGTCGCCTGGCCGGGCCTGATGGCTGACCGTGACGCCCATGCGCCGGGCGGCCTCGTCCATGATGTCCGGCAGGATGCCGGTGACCCGGCCCTGGCTGGTCCAGGAGAAGGGCGCGAAGCCCTCGGCGTAGACCATGCGCAGCACGGGTTTTTCGGCCCGGACCGGGACGGCCGGCAGCAGGAGCAGCGTGAGCAGGAGCGCGGCGAGAATCTTCACGGCCGGTCCTCCAGATAGAGATCCAGGAGGCCTTCGGGCGGCTCCACCATCGCGACGCGGGCGTCCAGGTCGATGTCCAGGACGAATTCCGGCGTGGCGGGCAGGAGGATCTCGCGGCCCTTCGGGTCGCGGATGACCCAGGTCTCCTGCCCTCCGGCGAAGAGGAAGCCCTCCAGAACGCCCAGTTCCCGGCCGTCGCTCAGGCGCACGACCAGACCCTCCAGCTCGTGGAGGTATATCTCGTCCTCGTCGGGATCAGGGAGGTCGGCGGCCGCCACGGCCACCTCCAGACCTCGCAGGGCATCGGCCGCGTCGCGGTCGGAAACGCCTTTCAGGGTCAGGAGCATCCGGCCCTGGTGGGGCCGGGAGCCGGTGACGGCGTATTCCCTGGCGCGGCCGCCGGGGCGGCGCAGGAACACCCTCCCCGCGTCCTCGAAGAGGAAAGGGGAGTCCGCATGGAAATCAATGCAGAACTCCCCCCGGACTCCGTGGGGCTTGACGACCACCCCCACGGCCACGAGGCGGTCGCCGGGGGCTTGAGCGGGCATGGGTCGCTATTCCAGGATTTCCAGAACCGAGCGTTTCCGGGCCTTGGAAGAAGCGGCTCCCAGCAGGGTGCGCATGGCGCGGGCCGTGCGGCCCTGCTTGCCGATGACCTTGCCCAGGTCTTCCTTGGCCACCTTCAGCTCGATCACGGAGGTCTGCTCGCCTTCCACTTCCGAAACCTGGACCTGTTCCGGGTGATCCACGAGGGACTTGGCGATGAATTCGATCATTTCCCTGAGCATGAGCTTCACCTCCGCTTGAGTGCCCGCGCGCGGACCCGCGAGGGCCGCGCCTGCCGTATGAACCGAGCCGGGCCCGGAGCGTCGGGGGCCCGGCTACTTCTGGACTTTCTTCAGGAGCGTGCGCACGGAATCGGAACAGGTGGCGCCCTGCTTGGCCCAGTAGTCCAGGCGCGCGGCGTCCACGACGATCTCGGCGGGCTCCACCATGGGATTGTAGTGGCCGATGTACTCCAGGGCGCGGCCGTCGCGGCGGGTGGCGCTGTCGAGAGCCACGATGCGGTAGAACGGACGCTTCTTGGAGCCCATGCGGGTCAGGCGAATCTTCATGGCCATACTGTCTTTTCCCCCATATTTGAGTTGATTACGGCTTCTTTCCAAAAAAGGCAAGACGCTTCTCGCCTTGGGAATCAGCGCTTTTGGCGCTGTTTCTTCTTGAGTTTCTTCTTCTTGCGTTCGGCCAGGGTCTTTTTGGAGAGTTTTCGCGGTCCACCCTCGCCGCCCTCGCCGGGCATTCCCGGCATGCCCCCGGGCATCCCCGGAGCGCCGGGCATTCCCGGCATGCCGCCCGGCATGGCGGGCATTCCGGCGGGCATCTTCATGCCCTTGGGCATCTTGGGCATGCCCTTGCCCTTCTTGCCGCCCATGACCTGGCTCATCATCTTGCTCATCTGCTCGAAATTCTTGACCAGGGCGTTGACCTCGGCCACAGTCACGCCCGAGCCCCGGGCGATGCGCTCCTTGCGGCTCGGGTTCAGCAGCTTGGGCTGGCGCCGCTCCTTCATGGTCATGGAGCTGATGATCGCCTCGGTGCGCGCCAGATCCTTTTCGTGGTCCTTGGCCTCGGCCAGCTTCTGGACCACGCCGCCCATGCCCGGAATGAGCTTGAGCAGGCCCTCCAGGGAGCCGAGCTTCTTGATCTTGCGCATCTGCTCGCGGAAGTCCTCGAAGTCGAACTGCGCCTTGGCCATCTTCTCGGCCATGCGCTGGGACTCCTCGGCGTCGAACTCGCCCTGGGCCTTCTCGATGAGCGTGAGCATGTCGCCCATGCCCAGGATGCGCGAGGCCGCTCGGTCGGGATGGAACAGCTCCAGGTCGGAAATCTTTTCGCCCACGCCCACGAACTTCACCGGCTTGCCGGTGACGCTCTTGATGGACAGGGCCGCGCCGCCGCGGGCGTCGCCGTCCATCTTGGTCAGGATCACGCCGCTGACGTCCAGGCGCTCGTTGAAGCTCTGGGCCACGGTCACGGCGTCCTGGCCGGTCATGGCGTCGGCCACGAAGAGGATCTCGCGCGGCTTGCAGGCGGCCTTGATGGCCGACAGCTCCTCCATGAGGGGCTCGTCGATGTGCAGGCGTCCGGCGGTGTCCAGGAGCACGGCGTTGCAGCCCGCCTCGGCGGCCTTGACGAGCGCGTCGCGGCAGATGTCCACCGGGTTCATGCCCGGCTCGCTCGGATAGGCGGGCACGCCGATCTGCTTGGCCAGGGTCTGCAACTGGTCGATGGCCGCGGGGCGGTAGACGTCGGCCGGGACGAGGTAGGGCACGAGCTTCTGCTTGCGCAGCCAGACCGAAAGCTTGGCCGCCGAGGTGGTCTTGCCCGAGCCCTGCAGGCCCACGACCATGATCACCAGGGGCTTGACCCCGGCGGTCTGGATGCCGGTCTGCTCGCCGCCCAGGAGTTCCACCAGGCCCTCGTGGACGATCTTGACCACCTGCTGGCCGGGGGTCAGGCTCTTGAGCACGTCCTGGCCCAGGGCGCGTTCCTTGACCCGGTCGACGAAGTCCTTGACGACCTTGAAGTTGACGTCGGCCTCCAGGAGCGCCAGGCGCACCTCGCGCAGGCCATCCTGGATGTTGGACTCGTCCAGCCGGGCCTGTCCCCGGATCTTCTTGAACGCCTGGCTCAGGCGGTCTGTGAGGCTGTCGAACAAACGTCTTCCTCCGCGCGGCGGATGGATGCGGTTCCTGGGCGCTCCCCTGGGGAGCGCGGATAAAGGGATTGTGTATTAAGGGGGAACGCCGGGCAAGTCAAGCCGGGGACCTAGCCCCTGAGCGGGCCCGGCTCGGCCGGGGCCTTTCGAGGAATGGTCACGGTCAGGAGTCCGTCCTTGAGCGCGGCGGTGACGGCTTCGGCGTCTGCGTCGGCGGGCAGGGCGAAAGCCCGGGCGAAGGGGCCCTGGGGCCGCTCCACGGCCTGAAACACCGTGCCCGGGAAGTCGCGTTCCGGGGGACGCCTGCCGCTGATGCGCAGTTCGCGGCCCACGGCCTCCAGGACCACGTTCTCCAAGGGAACGCCGGGCAGCTCCACGCGCAGCACGTAGGCCGAGGGCGTCTCCAGCACGTCGGCGGCCGGGGACCAGAGGCACCCCCCGAGCTCGTCGGCCCCGGACGCGCTCCAGAGGCGGTCCATGTACGTGCGCATGGCCTCCAGGTCGGCCCATGGGTTCCACTTGAACATACGTTCCCCGGTTTTCGAAATCCTTAATCTATAGTATGGTGACTTGCAATTCCCCGTGAACCGCCGCGTTCGAGGCCCGTTCCGAAGAAAAAATGAAAATAGTTCCTATTCCTACTTGTGGAGCAGGGGCGCTTTGGCTACAGTGGGCCGAAATCGACGGTTGACGAGCGCTGAAAGGAGAAACAGGGAGAGGTAGTATGGACGCGATTCTGCTTTCGCGGCTGCAATTCGCCGCCGCCACCATGTTTCACTTCATCTTCGTGCCGCTCACGCTGGGGCTCTCGGTCCTCATCGCGGGCATGGAGACGGCCTACGTGCGCACGGGCAAGGAACTCTACCTGCGCATGGCCAAGTTCTGGGGCAAGCTGTTCCTGATCAACTTCGTTCTGGGCGTGGTCACGGGCATCACCCTGGAGTTCCAGTTCGGCACCAACTGGTCGCGCTACTCGGCCTACGTGGGCGACATCTTCGGCTCGCTGCTGGCCATCGAGGCCACGGCGGCATTCTTCCTGGAGTCCACCTTCATCGGGGTCTGGGTCTTCGGCTGGAAGAAGCTCTCGCCCAAGGCCCACGCCACCGTCGCCTGGCTCGTGGCCGGGGCGGGCAACCTCTCCGCGGTCTGGATCCTCATCGCCAACGGCTTCATGCAGAACCCGCTGGGTTACGTGATCCGCAACGGCCGCGCCGAGCTGAACGACTTCATGGCCGTGGTCCTGAACCCCTTCGCCTGGCAGCAGTTCGCGCACACCATCCTGGGAGCCTTCTGCGTGGCCGGGTTCTTCGTCCTGGGCATCTCGGCCTGGCACCTGGCCCGCAAATCCCACGAGGAATTCTTCAACGCCTCCCTGCGCATCGGAGCGGGCGTGGCCCTGGTCGCCAGCATCCTGGTGGCCGTTCAGGGACACTTCCACGGCAACGAGGTGGCCCGCATCCAGCCGGTCAAGCTGGCGGCCATGGAGTCCCACTGGGAGACCCGGGCCAACGCGCCCATGTACCTCCTGCAGATCCCCGGGGAGAACGGCAACGTGCTGGAGGCCCTGCCCGTGCCCTCGCTGCTGAGCATCCTGGCCTACAACGACCCGGACGCCGTGGTGAAGGGCTTGAACGACGTCCCGGCCGCGGACCGGCCGCCGGTGGTCATCACCTTCTGGGCCTTCCGGGCCATGGTCGGCATCGGCACGATCATGCCGCTCATCGCGCTCTTCGCCTGGATCAAGCGCCGCGACATCGCCAAGCATCCCTGGTTCCTGAAGCTCCTGCCCTGGGCCATCCCCTTGCCCTACCTGGGCCTCCAGGCGGGCTGGGTCGTGGCCGAGGTGGGCCGCCAGCCGTGGATCGTCCACGGCCTCATGCGGACCTCGGACGCGGTCTCGCCCATCGCCGGCGGACAGGTGGGATTCTCCCTGGCGGCCATCATCGTCCTCTACACGCTGCTGGGCGCGGCCGGGTTCTTCCTGGCGGGCCGGGCCGTGAAGCAGGGGCCGGACGCGGCGCACTAGCCGCCCAAGGACAAGGAAAGGAGCGACATCATGTTGGAGACCATCTGGTTCCTTCTCTGGGGCGTGCTTTGGGCGGTCTACTTCGCCCTGGACGGATTCGACCTGGGCATGGGCATGCTCAAGCCCTTCCTGGCCCGCGACGAGTATGAGAAACGGGTCATCTACAACGCCGCCGGCCCCTTCTGGGACGGCAACGAGGTCTGGCTCATCGCGGCCGGAGGCGTGACCTTCGCGGCCTTCCCCCTGGCCTACGCGGCCATGTTCAGCGGACTCTACACCGCGCTCATGCTCCTGCTCTTCGCGCTCATCGTGCGCGGCGTGAGCTTCGAGTTCCGCTCCAAGGTGGACTCGCCCGGCTGGAAGGCGATCTGGGACGGCTGCCAAGTGGTTGGAAGCTTCCTGCCCGCGCTGCTCCTGGGCGTGGCCTTCGCCAACATCTTCCAGGGCCTGCCCCTGGACCAGAACCAGGTCATGCACGGCGGCCTGCTCGACCTGCTCAACCCCTACGGCTTGGCCGGCGGCGTGCTCTTCGTGCTGCTCTTCCTGTCGCACGGCGCGCTCTGGCTCAGCATCAAGGCCGAGGGCGACCTGCGCGAACGCGCGGCCTCCACGGCGGCCAAGCTCTGGCCCGTGCTTGCTGCGGTCATCGTGGTCTTCCTGGTCTACACCTGGTTCGCCACCAAGCTCTTCACCAACTACCTGACCAACCCGGTCCTGTTCCTCATCCTGCTCGTGCCCGTTGGCGGGCTGGTCATGATCCGGGTCTGGCTGGCGGCGCGGCGGTTCTGGGCGGCCTGGGGGGCCTCGGCGGTGATGATCATCGGCGTGACCCTCTTCGCCGTGGTGGGCCTGTTCCCGGCCATCCTGCCCTCCAGCCTGAACCCGGCCTGGAGCCTGACGGCCACGGACGCGGGCATCAAGGCCTCGTCCAGCCCGCTGACCCTGGCGATCATGCTCGGCGTGGCCCTGGTCTTCGTGCCCATCGTCATCGGCTACCAGTTCTGGGTCTACAAGACCTTCAGCTCCCCCGTGACCCGGGAGGACCTGGAATACTGATTCTCCCCTCGCACTCTCTCCACCTCAAACAGAGAAGGCCCCCGGCGACGGTCGTCGGGGGCCTTCTCCATTCTGGAGGGAGGAGGGGAGGCGGCCTGTCGACGCCTCCCCTCCGCGAGGAGCGCCGGGAGGGTTCGCCCGGCTGGCGAGGATCGTCGCGAACAGCGACGAGTTCTGTATATTGAAAATGATTTTCAATGTCAACAAAAAAAGAAGCAACTTTTGTTCACAGGGAGGCGGCAGCGGCGGCGGCCGAGGACCAAGCCCACTGAAGGTTGAAGCCCCCCAGTCTGCCGGTCACGTCCAACGCCTCGCCCAGGAAAAAGAGGCCTGGAATCTTCCGGCACTCCATGGTCTTGGAGGAGATGTCCCGGGTGTCCACGCCCCCGGCCGTGACCTCGGCCTTGGCCAGGCCCTCGGTGTCGGAGGGGGTGGCCGTGAAATTCTGGAAGGCTCGGGCCGTCTCGGCCAGCTCGGCGTTGGAGAGCTGGGCCAGGGGCCGCTCGGCCGCGCCGGGCGGAGCCAGCGCCGCCACGAGCCGGTCGGGCAGGAGACGGCGCAGGAAGGTTTTCGTCAGGCCCCGGAATTCCCCGCGGCCTTGGCGGAGCAGATCCTCCAGGTCGCGGCCGGGCAGGAAATCCACGGCCACTTCCAGGCCGGGCCGCCAGAGGCAGGAGGCCTCCAGCACGGCCGGGCCGGACAGGCCCCGGTGGGTGAACAGCAGGCCGCCCAGGAAGGATCGGCCGCCGCAGGACACCCGGGCCTCGGCCAGGGAGAGCCCGGCCAGGTCGCGGCAGAGCCGGGCCTGACCGCCGGAGAGGACCAGGGGCACCAGGGCGGGCCGGGGTTCGACCACGTCGAGGCCGAACTGGCGGGCCAGGCGGAAGGCCAGGTCCGAGGCCCCCAGGTTGGGCCAGGACGGGCCGCCGCAGGCCACGGCCAGTCGTGGGGCTTCGAAGATCCCGGTCCCGGTTTCCACGCGGAAGGGGGCCGGTCCCGTCACCGCGCGCACCGGGCAGTTCAGGACGATGCGTGCCCCGGCCTCGCGGCAGGCCGCCTCCAGGGCCTCGGCCAGCCGGCGCGCGCCCTGGACGCAGAACATCTGGCCCGGGGCCTTCTCCTCGAAGGCGAGTCCGAACTCCGCGAACGCGGCCAGGGCTTCGGCCGGGGTGAAGCGGGCCAGGGCGGACCTGCAGAAGTGCGGGTTGTCCGAGAAGTAGTCCTCGGGCCCGGCGGCCAGATTGGTCAGGTTGCAGCGGCCGCCGCCCGAGGCGCGCAGCTTGCGGCCCGTGGCCGGGCCGTGCTCCAGCACGGTGACGGACAAGCCGCGCCGGGCGGCCAGGAGGGACAGGAAGAGGCCCGAGGCCCCGGCCCCGATGACGATCAGATCGAGCAGGTCGGATGAACGCATGGGACTCCGGTAGCGCGAATCGATCCGGCGGGAAAGCCCCCCTTCCCACGCGGCCGGGTTTCTGCTATGTCCGGGGCTCGGGGAGAGGATCGTTTCACACAAGCAAGGAGACGCCGCCATGATGTCCACTTTCTGGTTCTTCCTGGGCCTGGGCTCGGTCATCGCCGCCCTGGTCATGATCAAGTGCTCCAGCCTGTCCGACAGCGAGTAGAGCGGGGGACAGACCCTTTTCAGCCCAAGCGGGGGGCGCGGTCCGGATGACGGGCCGCGCCCCCCGCTTGTTTGTAGGCGGAAATCAGGGGATCAGGCCACGATCTCTGAGAAAGGCGGCCAGGGCCCTGGCCGCCACGGCATGGCCGCGGGCGTTCCAGTGCCCGTCGTGGGGAAAGGCGAAGGGCTGGTGTTCGTCGGCGAAATCGGCGGCGAACGCCGGATGCAGATCCAGGAACGGGATGCCGCGCCGCGCGGCCAGCTCGGCGGAGAGGCGGTTCAGGATCAGGGCGTCGGACGTGCCGGGATGCCCGGCCTCGATGGCCCCCCGGTCGCCGTCCATGAGCAGGACGAGCCGCGCGCCCTGGGCCTGGGCCGCCCGGTCCAGTTCGCCGAAGAGATAGTCCGTGGCCGCCCGGACGTCGGCCAGGCGCTCGGCCACGGCCCGGGGCGCCATGTTGGCCTGGAATATCTCGGGCTCCTTGCCCAGGATCAGGTCGCGCAACAATTGGAAGCTGAGCTGCTGGCGGTTCCGCAGGCAGCGCCAGAGCGCGCTTTCTCGCGCCAGCGAGTACCAACGGCGGACGTAGGGCCGGATCGGCCGTTCGCCCAGGACCCGGCCGCCCTTCACGTCCAGGCGCAGCAGGGCCTGCTGGTGCACGCCGGGCGGTGAGATGAAGGATTCGAGGAAGTCGTTGTGCACGAGCAGGACCACGAGCACATCCGGGGACCAAGCCGGAGTTTCGCGGCGGGCCAGGTGCACGTATTGCGACAGGGGGATGCCGGAAAGCCCGCAGCGCAGGACTTCGATTCCGGGCGACAGCCGCTCCAGATCCTCGGCCAGGCTCTGGTCCGCGTCCACCTGCAGGGCCTCCACGTAGGAGTCGCCGATCACCACGACGCGGGTTCCCTTCTTCGGCGCGAGGTGGTCCGCGTGCCCCGAATTCCAGCCCTGGGCGTTGATCCGGTAGCTGGCCCGGATTTCGTCGAGCACCATGTATGTTCCGGTTTGGTTCGGGGCGTAGGCCATGACTCCGTCGCGGAAGATCGGCTTCGGCAGGTTCGGGGCGATGCCGGTGATGCGGCAGAGACCCTCCAGGCCGAGCAGGGTCAGGAGGACGGCGGCCAGGGCGAGGCCGAGATGTTGAAGGGCGCGGCGCATGCTGCTAGGTTCCGGTTCGGGATTGGTAAACCGGGCGAATGAAGGAATCAAGCGGAGGGCGCATGCGGATCGTCTCCTGGAACGTGAACGGCTACCGGGCCGTGCTCAAGAAGGGCTTCCTGGATTGGCTGAACGCCTGCGGGGCCGACGCCGTGCTTCTGCAGGAGACCAAGGTGGAGCCGGACCAGCTGGCCCCGGAGGAACGCGAACCCGAGGGCTGGCAAGCGGTCTGGAACTGGTCCAAGAAGAAAAAGGGCTATTCCGGCACGGCCTGCTTCCTGCGCAAGCCGCCCCTGTCGCACTCCTTCGGCCTGCCCGGGGACGAATTCCGGGGCGAGGGCCGGACCATCCTCCTGGAGCTCCCGGACCTCTGGCTCTTCAACATCTACTTCCCCAACGGCCAGATGGGCGAGGAGCGCCTGGACTTCAAGCTGCGCTTCTACGACCGCTTCCTGGAGTACGCCCAGGAACTGCGGGTCACGAAGCCCGTGGTGGTGGGCGGCGACTTCAACACCGCGCACACCGAGATCGACCTGAAGAACGCCAAGGCCAACGAGAAGACCTCCGGCTTCCTGCCCGTGGAACGGGCCTGGCTGGACCGCTTCACGGCCCACGGCTACCTGGACACCTTCCGGCTCTTCGAGCCCGGCCCGGGCCACTACTCCTGGTGGTCCTACCGCTTCAACGCCCGCAAGAACAACGCGGGGTGGCGCATCGACTACTTCTTCGCCTCCGAGGAACTGCGCGGCCGCGTGCGCGCCGCCTGGATCGAGGCGGCCACCGAGGGCTCGGACCACTGCCCGGTCTGGGTCGAGATCGCGGACCAGTAGAATCGGCTTCCGGCGAATCCGGGCGGAACTGCCCGGAGAGAGTGGATTTCGGCGCGGACGGTCGCTTGGCGGGAGGCCCCGGCGCGGATTCACGCCGGGGCCCGTATGAGCCGACAGCCCCTTGGGCTGTGCGCGTCTACCAGTTCTTGGCGGGGCGCGGGGCGCGCTCGCGGGCCTCGTTGACCTTCAGGCTGCGGCCGCCGAAATCCTTGCCGTCCAAGGCCTCGATGGCCGCGGCGGCTCCGGCGTCATCCATCTGGACGAAGGCGAATCCACGGAACCGGCCGGTTTCCCGGTCCATGACGAACTTCACGTTCTGCACCTCGCCGTGGGCGGCGAAGAGATCCTTGAGCTGGTCTTCCGTGGCGCTGTAAGGCAGATTCCCGACGTAAATCGACTTCATGGAACCACTCCTCTCGCAAGACAACAAGACAGCCCTTGCCGTTGCAGGCGTCTCCGTCGCCCACATCCCGAGCGGCAAGGAAACCCTTGACTCTTTGCCGACTATCCCAGGCGTTGGAAAACAGCAAGAGGGGCGTTTGCCCGCAACGTCGTCGGCCTTCAGCCCTTTTCGTCCACCAGCCTGCCTGTGGGGGAGACGTCCACATCGAAAGCGGCGGCGGGACTTTCGTAGAGGTCCAGCAGCCGCCTGCCCAGGTCCAGCTCCAGTTCGCTGACGGCCTGGGGGGCTCCTGGCGGCACGCTCGTGTCCGGCGCCAGGAAGCGCGTCGGGTCGTACTCCAGATCCCCGGCGGCCTGGGCGGCCCAACGGGTGAGCAGGCCGTCCTCGCCGGTGAGCAGGTCGCGGGCCGTGTCCGGGGCCTGGCCCAGCGCCGAGTAGAAGGCGTCGGCGTCCAGCCAGAGCTGCTTGTCCGCGCCGGTTTCGCGCAGGCCCAGCCAGGACAGGCCGGTCCTGGCGTCGAGCACCGGAGCGCGCCACTCGTCGACCAGTCCGGGCCGGAAGCGGTCCTCGCTTTGCAGGAGCAGGCCGCGCAAGTCGTTGTAGGCCGAAAGGGTGTCGCCCAGGCCTTTTTCCATGACTTCCAGAGCGTCGGTCACGCGCAGGGGCAGGGTTTCGCCGAAGGGCTCGGCCAGGTCCAGCCGCAGCCGCCCCTGGTCGGCCTCGAAGGTTCCCGGCCGGCGCGTCTGCGTCGCGGCGTCCACGCGCATTTCCCCGTCCGTTCCCGGCCGGGCCGTGGCCGAGAGCCCCAGGGAGGCCAGGGCCGCGCTGGAGGCGTCGTCCGCACCGCTGAGCACCAACCTTTGCCCAAGCTTGGGATTCTTGTCCGAGAGCGAGAGCAGCTCGCCCTCGGACTGAAGGGCCCGGCCGTCCTCGGTGTAGACCGTGCGGTCGCGGGAGGCGGTTTCGGCCGTGAAACGTTGCTGGGTCATGTTCAGGGCCGAGGACAGGTTCTGGAGCACGTCGTCCCAGGAATCCCCGGCGCTCACCTGGAATTCCGCCGAGCCCGAGTCCGGCCCGGCGCTCCAGTCCAGGGTGTAGGTTCCCGGGGTGATGTCCGTGACGGCCGTGGGGTCCAGGGTTTTGGACACGTAGGAAGTGGCCGTGGCCGCCCGTTCGCCGAGCGTTTGGTATGGGCCGGTTTCCGCCGGGCCCTGGGGCGCGGGCACGGCCGTGAGGTTCAGCGAATTGAGGAGATGGCCGGAGGTGTCGCGCAGGGCGAGTTCGCCCGCATCCCGGGCCTGGTTCAGGTCCAGGGCTAGGGACAGGCCCGTGGCCGGGCTGTGCTCCAGGTGCTGGCCCGGGGCGCTCTGGAAGACCACCCGGGACTGGGCGGGCAGGTCCGCGTCGTTCACCGCCTCGGCCACCTTGCCGAGCACGTCCCGGTTCGTGTCTCCGGCGGCCACCTCCACGGAGAGCTTTTCCGTGGTTCCGTCCAGGGTCATTTCGAAGGAGTAGGTTCCCGGGTCCAGTGCGCTGGCGGCCTCCGGGTCGAAGCCGCGCGAGACGAAGCGTTCGTAGGGCCGGGCCCGCGAAGCGTCCGGCAGGATCGCCGCCAGTTTGCCGTCCAGGCCGGGATCGGCCACCACCAAGCGTGCGCGGTCCAATGACCAGCCGGAATCCGGCCAGGCGAAGGCCGCCAGACGGTCGCTCAGGGCTTGGACGCGGTCTTGGTAGTCGCGGGCCAGGCCGGGTTCGAGACGGCGCAGGGAAGCCGGGCGTGGATCGGGAAAACGTTGGGCGACGGACGAGGCCGCGGCGGCGGTTCCTCCGGCGGCGCTGGGCTCAATCCCCAGGATCGTCTTCAGGCCCTCGCTCATGAACGTCCCCGTAGATCACCCGCTCCAGACAGAGCCCCCGGGCCGGGGCCGTGGCCGGAGCGAGAGTCCTGTCCCTTCCTTCCAGGATAGTTCGGACGGAAGCGGGATCGGCTTTACCCCGGCCGATCTCCACCAGCAGGCCCATCACGTTGCGGACCATCTGCTTGAGGAAGCCGTCGGCCTCGATGCGCCAGACCACTTCGTGCTCCGTGAGCCCCGGGCGGCGTTCCAAGCTGGTCACGGTCCGCACGGTGTGGCGCACGGGGGTGCCGGTGTTCATGAAGCTCTTGAAGTCGTGGGTTCCGAGGAAGTGCGGCGCGGCGGCGTCCATGGCCGCAGCATCCAGGGGGCCGCAGTCCCAGACGTACTTGCGGCGCTGGGGATGGACGAAGGCCCGCGTGGTCCAGAGGGTGTAGGCGTAGGTCTTGGACACGGCCCCGAAGCGGGCGTGGAAGTCCCGCGACACGGGCTCCACGGCCAGCACGGACACGGAGTCGGGCAGCAGGCAGTTGAGGGCCCGCTGCCAGGGCACGGAGGAAAGTTTGTGGTCCGGGATGTCCACATGGGCCACCTGCCCCAGGGCGTGGACCCCGGTGTCGGTGCGGCCCGCGCCCTGCACCCGGGCCTGGACGCCGATGATCCGCGCCACGGCGGCCTCCAGGGCGCCCTGGATCGTGGGGTCGTCCTTCTGGAGCTGCCAGCCCTTGAAGTTGGTCCCGTCGTAGGCCAGGGTCAGTTTGAGCCGGACCATTCCTACTGCTTGGGCTGGGATGGAATGCCGGGCGTGTCCAGGGGCGCCTGGAGGCGGGTCAGGGCCTCGGTGAGCACGGCGGCCCGGTCGGCGCGCACGTTGGAGAGGATTTCTCCGGCGGTGCGGCCGCGCATGCCCGACAGGATTTTGACGGCCAGGGCGTCGTCCAGGGTCTCCAGGACGGCGGCGGCCTGCTTGGACTTCATGTTGGAGTACACGTCCACGAGATGCTTGAGCTTTTCGTCCTTGAGCACGTCGGCCTGGTCGAGCATGGCCTGGATGCGCTTCTCCAGGGCCTTGAGCTCCACGAGCTTGTCGTCCAAGTTTTGTTCCAGGGCCTTGAGGGAACGTTCCTTGGAGGCCAGATCCTCTTCGCGTTGCTTGAGGATCTTCCAATCCGCCGGAGAACCGGCGGGCGGCAGGGCGGCGTCCTGGGCGGGCTTCTGGGCCGCGTCCTGGGGCTTGGCGGGGGGAGTGGCGGTCTGGGCCTGGGCCGCCTGGGGCTCCAGCGCGGCGACCACGGGCCGGTCGGCCTTGGCCGGACGCCCGTCGAAGAGCCCGAGCCCGGCGGCGCCCACCAGTCCGAGCTTGAGCAGGCCCAGGAGGAGCACCCAGAGGATGATCCTAGAGGGTCGAACGCTCATGACGCAGGACAGCCATTTCCTCGGTTTCCTTGGCTTCGCGGAGGACTTGCTCTTCATGGTGCTTTCCGGCCTGCTGTTCCTTGAGTTTTTCGAGCAGCTTGCGGTCCTTGGAACGGGAAACCGCATCCTGGCGGGCTTTCTGCAATTTCAAGGCCAGCTTGGCCAGCTCGGCCTTGGCCATGATGAGATCCTGCTCAAGCGCCTGGCGGTATTGCCGCCAGAGCCAGATTTCGTTGACGCTCGTGGCTCCCTGGCCCGCGCCCCGGCGCAGGTGCTCGGCAAGGCGCGACTCCAGGTCGGCAACCGTCTGTTCGCCCCGGGCGTGTTCGGAGATGGCCCGGGCCAAGGCCAGCTTGGCCTGTTCCTCGAGCTGGGTCCGGTACTCGAGAACCTTTTCCAGCTTGAAGACGAAGGGCTTCATCAACGGGCGGGGGCGGCCCGGAATTCCGGTCGCGGATCGTCCGCCAGCCCGCAGTAGCCGCGCCCGCCGGGCTGTTCCGGGTTCTCCCAGCGCCACATCATGCACATGGAGCACTGGCAGAAGCGCAGCTTGTCGTCGTGGGTGGTCAGGTGCGGACAGTACTTGAACTTGGCTTCGTCCTCGGAAAGCATCACGGCGCGGTCCCTCCCTGTTCCTTGCCTTGGTCCGGGGCCAGCACGGCCACGTTGGGGCCGCCCGGCTGGGCGGCGAGGGCCCGGTCGATCATGCTCAGGTCCACGAGAACGGGCTTGCCGACCTTGGCCTTGAGGTACTCCAGGGCGAGGATGCCCAGGCGCTGGTCGTGGTCCAGAACCTTGGCGTAGCCGCCGTTCTCCCAGATCTTGCGGAACTCGGACTTGTCCATGCTCGGGTAGCTGCGGGCCAGTTGCTCGAAGGCGTGGGAATAGGAGCGGATCTTCTCGTCCAGGACCGATTCCGGCAGGCCGCGGATCTCCCGCACGGCGGCGGCGAAGCGGTCGGAGTCGGGCAGGGCGTCGGACTCCATGACCTTCTTGAAGCCCTTGATGAAGCGCATGTTGCCGTCATAGATGTGCCGGGGCATGATCACGTTCAACCCGGCCCAGCCGCCCGCCAGCCACTTGAAGAGCAGGCAGGTGGTCCGGGGCTCGGTCCGGTCCTGCTCCACGAAGACCTGCACGGAGCAGGAGTTGTACAGGCTCGTGTCCATCCAGCCGATGAGGCCCCGGTCGAGGCCCTCGATGCCGGAATAGAAATAGTTCCAGTTCTGGTCGTCCATGGGCACGCCCTTCTTGCCGCCTTCGGATTCCTTGGGCATGCGCGAGATCGAGACGAGGACGTTCTTTCCGTCCGCGCGCAGGAGGGCGATGAAGCGGTCCAGCTCGTAGCGGTAGTAGGCCCCGGTGCTGGAGTCCGGGGTGTTCACCTCGTATTCCCGGCCCCAGAGCTGCACAGGCGCGGGCAGATCGCCCTCGGCCAGCTCCCAGAGGCCCTTGCCCGGGCGAAGGATGTCGCTGCCCGGCTCCCAGCCGGTGAGCCGCAGCACCGAGGGGAAGATGACGTGGTTGGGGATGTCCCTGTTGTAGCCGTAGCGCAGGATTCGCTCAAGGGGAGCCTTGAGATCCTCGCGCAGGCAGACGCCGTTGCCGCCCTCGCGCTTCGCGGGCTTGAGGGCGCGGGAGTCGAAGGACGGGCCCGTGGCCATGTTCAGCAGGGGGGCCAGGCGCGCGGGGTCCAGGGACTGGTCGCGGTGTCCGGGCAGCCCGAGCAGATAGGTCAGGGCTTCCTCGACCTCCGGCGTCAGGGGTTGCGAGAACGCCTTGGCCTGCTTTTCCTCGGCCGGTTCCGGGGTGTCCGTCACCGGGGCTGACTGGATGTTGGTCTGAGGGGCGGAAATGGCCGAGTCCTGGGCCTGGGCGGACAGTCCGCAGAGGATCAGGGCGAGGGCCAGGGCCGCCGCCGCGAGGCGGGGAAAACGTTTGTCAAAGGAAACGAATGAGAGCATAATGAATTTCTCGACGGGCATATGGATTGCCCGGGTTGTTCCGGACCTGCCGTGCAAAGGCATAGTAGGCGTCCGGAGCCCATTTTGCAAGTCGCGGGCCGGAACCAGACCCGGCCGCGCGGAGGCTTTGGCACGAACCGGTTTTCATCCGGGACGATTTTGATGACCCGTTCGTTTCCTTCGGGAGACGAGAAATCCGCGCGGCGGGGTGCCCGGGTGCAGAACGACGCCATCATCTCCCTGGAGAACGTCTCCCAGCAGTTCGACGGGACGACCGTGCTCCACGACATCAGCCTTTCCGTCAAGAACCGCGAATTCTTCACCCTGCTCGGCCCCAGCGGCTGCGGCAAGACCACCATCCTGCGCATCCTGGCCGGTTTCGAGACGCCCACCTCCGGGCGCGTGCATATCGGCGGCCGGGACGTGACGAGTCTGCCGCCCAACCGGCGCAAGGTCAACACGGTCTTCCAGAGCTACGCCCTGTTCCCGCACATGACCGTGTTCGAGAACGTGGCCTTCGGCCTGCGCATGAGCCGCACGCCCAAGGCCGAACTGCAGGCCCGGGTGGCCGAGATGCTGCACATGGTCGAACTGGAGGGGCTGGAGGGCCGCAAGCCCCAGCAGCTTTCCGGCGGCCAGCAGCAGCGCGTGGCCATCGCCCGGGCGGCGGTGAACAAGCCCCTGGTGCTCCTGCTGGACGAGCCGCTCTCGGCCCTGGACGCCAAGCTGCGCAAGCAGATGCAGCGCGAGCTGAAGCATCTCCAGCGCCGCCTGGGCATCACCTTCGTCTTCGTGACCCACGACCAGGAGGAGGCCTTCTCCCTCTCCGACCGCGTGGTGGTCATGGACCAGGGCCGCATCGAGCAGGTGGGCACGCCCATCGAGGTCTACGAGGAGCCGGTGAACCTCCGGGTGGCCAAGTTCGTGGGCGAGACGAACATCCTCGACGCCGAGGTCCTGGGCCAGGAGATGACCTGCCCGGACGGCTCGCTCAAGGCCCGCGTGGAGGGCGAGGAACGGGCCTGCCTGCTCAAGGCCAAGCGGCCCTTCGGCGAGGGCTGCCGGGTCAAGGTCGTGCTCCGGCCCGAGGATCTCATCGTGCACAGCCACCGTCCCTCGGCCGAGGCCGGCCTGTCCCTGGAGGGGGTGGTGGACGAGACCATCTACAAGGGCACCACCTACGACATCGCCATCACCCTCAAGACCGGCAAGAAGCTGCTGGTCACGGAGTTCTTCGACGAGGACGACGAGAAGATGATCGTGGCCGCCGGGCAGCCGGTCTTCGTCACCTGGATCAAGGGCTGGGAGGTGGTGCTCCCCGATGACCAGGCCTAGCTTCTTCAAGGTCGCCGCCATCGGCGGCACGGCCGCCTGGCTGGCGGTTTTCGCGCTGCTGCCGTTCCTGCTCATCCTGGTGGTCAGCTTCCTGGCGCGCGACCCTTCGTCCTTCGTGGCCCCGAGCTTCTCCCTGGAGGGATACGCCACCATCGGGGACGGGGCCTTCCTGCGCATCTTCCTGGACTCCCTGGCCTGGGCCGCGATCACGGCCGCGGCCTGCCTCGTCCTGGGCTATCCCTTCGCCTACGGTCTGGCCCGGCTGCGCACGAAGCGCAAGAACCTCTTCCTGCTCCTGATCATCATCCCGTTCTGGACCAACTCGCTCATCCGCACCTACGCCCTGATCTTCATCCTCAAGGCCCAGGGTCTGCTCAACACGCTCCTGCTCGGCCTGGGGCTCGTGGACCAACCCCTGGAGATCCTCTACACCGACACGGCGGTGCTCGTGGGCCTGATCTACACGCTCCTGCCGTTCATGATCCTGCCGCTCTACAGCTCCATCGAGAAGCTCGACCCCCGGCTTCTGGAGGCGGCAAAGGATCTGGGCGCGGGCCGCTTCCGGGCCTTCTTCGCGGTGAGCCTGCCGCTCACCTGGCCGGGCATCCTGGCCGGGACCATGCTCACCTTCCTGCCCGCCCTGGGCATGTTCTACGTGGCCGACGTGCTCGGCGGGGCCAAGAGCCTGCTCATCGGCAACTTCATCAAGAACCAGTTCCTCACCGCCCGGGACTGGCCCACGGGCTCGGCGGCCAGCGTGGTTCTCACCGGCATCATGATCCTGCTGCTCCTGTTCTACGGGGGCAGCGGCAAGGGCGCCCCGCGCAAGCCGGAGGACATCGGTGCTTAGGCGCATCCGGCTGGCCTACATGGCCCTCGTCTATCTCTTCCTCTACCTGCCCATCGTGGTGCTCATCGTCTTTTCCTTCAACAACTCCAAGTACTCCACGGGCTGGAAGGGCTTCTCCCTGCGCTGGTACGGCGAACTCCTGTCCGACGCCCAGCTCCTGGACGCGGCGCTCAACTCCCTGACCGTGGCCTCGCTCTCGGCCACCTGCGCCACCATCCTCGGCACCCTGGCGGCCTGGGCCCTGCACCGCTACGACTTCAAAGCCAAGAAGCTCTTTCAGACCGGTCTGTTCATCGTCATCATGTCCCCGGACATCGTCATGGGCGTGTCCCTGCTCATGCTCTTCGTGGCCGTCCAACTGGAGCCCGGATTCGTCACCCTGCTCCTGGCGCACATCACGTTCAGCCTGCCCTTCGTGGCCGTGACCGTGGCCTCGCGGCTGGCGGGCTTCGACAAGCACGTGGTGGAGGCGGCCCAGGATCTGGGCGCGGATGAATACGAGACCTTCCGCCACGTGATTCTGCCCATGGTCATGCCCGCGGTGCTGGCCGGATGGCTGTTGTCCTTCACGCTCTCCCTGGACGACGTGATCATCAGCTTCTTCGTCACGGGTCCGGGCTACGAGATATTGCCCCTGCGCATCTACTCCATGGTCAAACTCGGGGTGAAGCCCGTGGTCAACGCACTCTGCGCGATCATGGTCGCGGCCACCGTGGTCGTGGTCTTCGCCTCGCAAATCCTCCTCAAGGAGAAGAAATGATGAAGAAGTTCCTTGTCCTGGCCCTGGCGCTCTGCCTCTGCCTCCTGATTTCGCTCCCGGCGTGGGCGGCCAAGGGGGAGGTGGTGGTGTACAACTGGACCGAGTACATGCCCGACGCGGTGCTGGCCCAGTTCACCAAGGAAACCGGCATCAAGGTGGTCTACTCCACCTTCGACAGCAACGAGGCCATGTACGCCAAGCTCAAGCTGGTGGGGGCCAAGGGCTACGACGTGATCGTGCCCTCGGCCTACTTCATGCAGAAGCTGCGCGCCGAGAATCTGCTCCGGCCCCTGGAAAAGGCCAAGCTGCCGAACCTGAAGAACCTGGACGCCAACGTCCTGGACAAGCCCTATGATCCGGGCAACGCCTATTCCGTGCCCTACATGTGGGGCGGCGCGGGCATCCTGGTGGATTCGGCCAAGTTCGACCCCAAGACCGTGACCTCCTGGGCCGATCTCTGGAAGCCGGAGTTCAAGAACCAGCTCCTGCTGCACGACGACGTGCGCGACGTGTTCGGCGCGGCCCTGCTCATCAAGGGCAAGTCCCTGAACACCACCGACGCCAAGGACATCGAGGCGGCCTACGCGCTGCTGGAAAAGCTCGTGCCCAACGTGCGCGTGTACAACTCCGAGAGCCCCAAGACGCCCTTCCTGAACAAGGAGGTCGCCGTGGGCATGATCTGGAACGGCGAGGCCATGCGGGCCATCGAGGAAGACTCCAAGCTGGTCTTCGTCTGGCCCAAGGAGGGCGGCATGTTCTGGACCGACTGCCTGGCCGTCCCCAAGAACGCGCCCAACCCGGACAACGCCCACGCCTTCATCAACTTCCTCATGCGCCCGGACATCGCCAAGGCCATCGTGGAGGAGGTTGGCTACTGCACGCCCAACAAGGAAGCCCTGAAGATGCTGCCCGCCGAGCTGCGCGAGAACCCCACGGCCTATCCCCCGGCCGAGGTGCTCAAGCGCTCCGAGTTCCAGAACGACGTGGGCGACGCGGCCCTGGTCTACGAGAAGTATTGGGAGATGCTCAAGACCGGGAAGTAGCCCGGCCCGGCCATATCCGTCATGAGGCCCGCCCGGCGTTGTCTGGCGGGCCTTTTCATTTCTCCATCTCCAGCACGTCGCCGCGCCGCACGGCGTCCCTGCCGAACTTCTCGCGCACCTGGTCCACGGCCCGGTCCAGGGCGCTCTGCCGGCGCGGGGGCGCGGGCTCCAGGAGCGAAAGCTGGGTCGGGCCGTCGCCGAAGTGCGAGGCCGTGACCCCGATGAGCCGCACCCGCATGGGCAGGTCCACCCCGGCCAGGATGTCGCGGGCCGCGCGGTAGATGGCCAGGGTCTGGTCCGTGGAAGAAGGCAGGGTGCGCGAACGGGTGATCTGGCGGAAGTCGGCGTACTTGATCTTCACGGTCACGGTGCGGGCCCTGACCCCCATGCGCCGCAGGTCCGCGCCCACGCGTTCGCTCTGGACCAGGAGCCAGCGCCGGAGCACGTCGCGGTCCAGGGTGTCCTCCTCGAAGGTGTTCTCCGCGCCGCTGGACTTGGCCTCCCCGCCGGGCTCCACCCCGCGCGGGTCGATGCCCTGGGCCCGCTCCCAGAGGACCGGCCCCCACTTGCCCAGCCGGGCCTCCCAGAACTCCGGGCCGAAGCGCAGCATGTCCCCGGCCTCGCGCACGCCCAGGCCGCGCAGCATATCCAGGGTCCGGCCGCCCACGCCGGGGATCTTGCCCACCGGCAGGGTGCGCAGGAACTCGCGTACGCGCTCCGGCTCGATGACCGAGAGCCCGTCGGGCTTGTCCAGGTCCGAGGCGATCTTGGCCAGGAAGCGCACCGGGGCCAAGCCCACGGAGCAGGTCAGGCCGGTCTCCGCGCGCACGGCCTCCTTGATGCTCCGGGCCATGTCCGGGGCCGGGCCGAAGAGGTGCTCCAGGCCCGTGGCGTCGAGGTAGGCCTCGTCGATGGAGGCCTGCTCCACCAGAGGGGAGAAGCGGCCGAGTATGTTCATGACCATGCGGGAGATTTCGGAGTAGCGGCGGAAGCGCGGCCGCACGAACACGGCCTGGGGGCAGAGCTTGCGGGCCTTGACCACGGACATGGCCGAGCGCACGCCGTACTTGCGGATTTCATAGGAGGCGGCCGAAACCACGCCCCGGTCGCTCTGGCCGCCCACGGCCACGGGCAGCCCGGCCAGTTCGGGGTTGTCCAGGATTTCCACGGACGCGAAGAAGGCGTCCATGTCGATGTGCATGATCCAGGTCTGCATGTCCGCTCCCGCCCGGGGCGGTCTCAGGGCACTTCGGCCTCGGTCCAGGCCACCTCTTCCACTCCCGACAGTTCCTGGAGCCGGGAGACGATCTTGCCCCAGGGCGTGTTGTGGCGCGTGCTCAGGCGCAGGGAGTAGGTCGTCTGGCGCGAGACCAGGTTCTGGTGGAAGTTGGTGAACAGGATCTGCACGTGTTCGTGCTCGGCCAGGATGTCCTTGATCTGCTTGAGCGGTTTGTTGTCGCAGCAGCAGGTCACGGTGAGCAGGGTGAATTCGTGGCGGGGCAGGAAGTGCTTGAAGCGTCCGAAGTTGTAGAGCACCACCAGGCTGATGCCCGTGGTGACCAGGGCCGGCAGATAGAGCCCCGCACCCACGCAGAGCCCGACGCCCGTGACGAGCCAGAGCCCGGCCGCCGTGGTCAGGCCGCGCACCGAGCCTTTGCCCTTGAGGATCGCGCCGCCGCCGAGAAAGCCCATGCTGGCGATGGCGTAGGAGGCGATGCGTCCCGGGTCCAGGCGTACCGAGGAGTCGGAGGAGAGGTGGGCGAACATGTCCTGGAGATGCACGGAGAGCATCATCATCAGGCAGGCCCCCAGACTCACCAGAAGCGTGGTGCGGAATCCGGCGGACTGGCCGTGGGTCTCGCGTTCAAAACCGATGAGCCCGCCCAGCAGCGCCGCCAGCAGCAGTTTCGCCGTCGCGAGCAGATGAGGGGAGGTGATCTCCATGCGGACCTCGCCGGGTTGTTCGGCGCATCAACCCTAGCCCGAACCCGCGCGGCCCGCAACAGCCGGAAACGCCCTATCCGCGCCGGATGTTGTAGACGGCCCGTCCCGCGGCCAGGTGTTCGTCCGGGTTGCCCTCGGACCAGACCACCACCTCGGCGTTGCCCACCCGGTTGCCCAGCAGCCGGACCCGGCCCTCGGCCAGGAGGTCCGCCGCGGGGGCCGGACGGAGGTAGTCCACGCCGATGTCGATGGTGGCGATGCGGTCCTCCGGGCGGCAGCGGGTCCAGACCGCGAAACCGCCGCAGACGTCCACCAGGGTGGAGATGACCCCGCCGTGCAGGGCCGGCCGCCGGGGATCGCCCACGAGTTCGGGCCGGAAGGGGATGCGCAGCCGGGCCAGGCCCTCGCTCAGCTCCACCACCTGGATGCCGAGCATCTTGTGGAAGGGCAGGGCGTTCTCCGCGATGTCGGCCAACAGCTTGAAGTCCATGCGTTCCGCTCCTTGCCGCCCGGCGCGCGGCCGTCCGGCGCGTCGAGCCTAGCCGGATGCGGGCCGGGCCGCAAGCTCCGCCGGGGGATTTCAGCGCCGCGCGGCGCAGGCCTCCACGAAGGCCCGCGCGGCTTCGGGGCAAGAGCCGAAATGCAGATGGATATAGGAGGCCAGGGTGTTTTCGTGGCAGAAGCCCTCGGCCGGACGCGGGCCGTCGCGGCCGCTCACCGCGTAGGCCGTGTCCGGGGTTCCGGGCGCGGGCTCCAGGGCGGTGTAGTGGAATTCGTGGCCGCGCAGGGTCGTCCCCGCCGGGCCCAGGAGGGTGGGCCGGGTGGTGGTCACCTGGCGGTAGCCCAGGGCGGCGAGCCGGGGCTTCAATTCGGCCCGGAAGGGGAAGGCGCCGCACATGGGGAAGGTCCGGCCCTCCACGCTGATCCGGTCCAGGAGGTAGAGCAGCCCGCCGCATTCGGCGTAGACCGGCCGCCCGGAGCGGGAGAAGGCCAGGATCTCCTTGCGCAGGGAGGCGTTCTGGGCCAGGTCGAAGGCCGCCAGTTCGGGGTAGCCGCCGGGCAGGTAGAGCCCGTCCAGGTCCGGGGGCAGATGCTTGTCCGCCAGCGGCGAGAAGGGCGCGATCTCGGCCCCGGCGTCGCGCAGCAGGCGGAGGTTCTCCTCGTAGACGAAACAGAAGGCCCGGTCCCGGGCCAGCCCGATGCGCGCGCGCGTTCCGGGCGGGGGCGGATCGTCCGGGGCCGCGGGTGCGACGGCGGGCAGGGCGGCCAGCAGGGCGTCCAGGTCCAGGTGCCGTTCGCAGGCGTCGGCCAAGCGGCCGAGCAGTTCGTCGAGACCGGCGGCGTCCTCGGCCGTGACCAGGCCCAGATGCCGCGCGGGCAGGGCCAGGGAGTCGTCGCGCGGCAGGCAACCCAGCAGGGGCGGGCCCGGCAGGTGGGCCTCCAGGGCCTTGCGCAGGGTGTCGGCGTGGGAGGTCGAACCCACCCGGTCGAGGATCACCCCGGCGAAGCGCAGCGCGGGGTCGAAACGAACGTAGCCCTGCACCAGGGCGGCCGCGGAGCGGGCCAGGGAGCGGGCGTCGGCCACCAGGATCACGGGCAGGTCCAGGAGCGCGGCCAGTTCGGCGGTGGAGCCGGTGTTCTCCGTGGGCGAGAGGCCGTCGAAGAGGCCCATGACCCCTTCGACCAGGGCCAGGTCCGCCTCCCCGGCATGGCGGGCGAAGAGGTCGCGCACGGCCTTCGGGGGCAGCATCCAGGAATCCAGGTTGTGCGAGTGGCGCCCGGCGGCCCGGGCGTGCAGGCCGGGGTCGATGAAGTCCGGCCCGGCCTTGAACGGCGCCACGCGCAGTCCGCGCCGGGCGAAGGCGGTCATGAGCCCCAGGGTCACGGAGGTCTTGCCGCAGCCGCTGTGGGTTCCGGCGATGACGCAGGCTTTGGGCGCGGGCATGGCGGCGCGGGTCAGGCCAGACCCTTTTTCTTGAGATGCTCCAGGAAGGTCCGGGCCTCGTCGAAGCCGGGATTGATCTCCAGGGCCTTGCCCAGGTGCGCGGCGGCGGCTTCGTGGTCGCCCTTCTCGAAGGCGGCCCGGGCCGCGTTGTAGCGCAGATGCTCGTCGTTCGGGGAGATGTTCAGGCCCTTCTGATAGTACTCCAGGGCCTGCTCATGCATGCCGGACTTGCGCAGGTTGATGCCGAACTCGTTGAACAGGTGCTTGTGCTCGGGCTCGTAGGCGGCCTCGATGGAGACAACGCGGCGGAACACCTCGTCGGCCTTCTGTTTTTCGCCCCGGGAGAGGTAGCACAGGCCGATGCCGAAGTTGGCGCGAACGTTCTCCTCGTCCAGGGCCAGGGCCTTGTTGAACTCGAACTCGGCGGTGAAGGTCTCGCCGCGCTTGCGGAACTTCTCGCCCCGGGCCACCGAGACCTGCACCTCGCGCATCTTGGGCAGTACGGTTTGCTGGTACATGCCGGGCTCGGGCAGGTAGGACTTGAGCAGATCCTCGCGGGTGATGGGCGTCTTGGTTCCCACGGGCAGGCCGAGCGGCCCCAGGGCCTGCATGATGAGCTGTCCCTCCTCGTTCTCCGAGACGAAGAAGAAGGAACTCTGGGCCACCCTGCGGCTGGTGGCGCCCGCTCCGATCTTGATGGTCTTCTGCAGGGAGAAGACGCCCGCGAAGTGTTCCTTGGGGGCCGTGCCCTCGCTCATGTCGCGCTCCGCGCCGCTTGGTTCCAGGCGCGGGTTCAACATACACGGAAAGATGCCTGCGGGGAAGCGGGCGGGAGCCCTCAGCCTTGCGCGCGGGCGGCCTGGGCGTGGAGCAGGGCCAGGGCTTCCTCCTCGGCCACGGGCCGATGGAAGAGGAAGCCCTGGGCCAGACCGCAGCCGGTCCGGCGCAGGAATTCGAGCTGCTCCGGCGTCTCCACTCCCTCGGCCACCACCGAGAGCCCCAGGGAGTTGCCCAGGGAGATGATGCTCGTGGCGATGGCCCGGGTGTCGCCGTCGCTGTTCACCGCGGCCACGAAGCTCTTGTCCACCTTGATCACGTCGATGGGGTAGCGCTGGAGGTAGCCCAGGGAGGAGTATCCCGTGCCGAAGTCGTCGATGCACAGCCTGACGCCCAGGTTCTTGAGCTTGCCGAGCACGTCGGCGGCGGTGGACAGGTTGTCCACGAAGGCGCTCTCGGTGATCTCCAGGGTCAGGCAGGCCGGGGGCAGGCCTGAATCCAGGAGCGCGGCCTCCACCTCGCCCACGAGGAAGGGGTTGCGGAAGTGCTTGCCCGAGACGTTCACATGCACGTTCAGGGAGCGGGCCGAAGCCCCGGGGCCCCGCCCGTTCATCCAGGAGCTGAGATCGCGGCAGACCTGATGCAGCACGCCGTAGTCGATGGGGTAGATGAGTCCGGCGTCCTCCGCCAGGGTGATGAACTCCGTGGGGTTCACCGGCCCGTGGGTCGGGTGGGTCCAGCGCAGCAGAGCCTCGAAGCCCACCACCCGCCGGTCGCGCAGGCGCACGATGGGCTGGTAGACGAGCCGCAGGTCGCGGGCGTCCACGGCGTGGCGCAGGTCGGTCTCCAGTTCCATGAGCCGCAGGGCGGCCACGTGCATGCGGTGGTTGAAGACCTTGAAGCGCGACTTGCCCTGCTCCTTGGCCCGATACATGGCCGTGTCGGCGTCGCGCAGCAGGGCGTCCGGCTGTTCGTACGACTCGGTGTGCAGGACGATGCCGATGCTGGCCGAGGTGAAGACCTCGTGCCCGCGAAGGTCGAAGGGCCGCCCCATGTCCTCCAGGATGCGTCGGGCGATGCGGATGGCGTCGCGGGGCGCGGTGATGTCCTCCAGGAGGACGGCGAACTCGTCGCCGCCGAAGCGGGCCACGGTGTCCATGCTCCGGGCGCAACGGGTCAGGGTCTGGGCCACCGAGCGGAGCAGCTCGTCGCCCGCCGCGTGCCCCAGGGAGTCGTTGATGACCTTGAAGCGGTCCAGGTCCAGGTAGAGCACCGCGAAGCGGAAGCGGTCCTGGCGCTTGCGGCGCTCCATGGCCATCTTCAGGTGGTCCAGGAAGAGGGCCCGGTTGGGCAGAAGCGTGAGCGGATCGTGGAAGGCCTGGTGCAGGAGCTGGGCCTCATACTCCTTGCGCAGGGTGATGTCCTCCACCGAGCCCTCGACGTGCAGGGGATTGCCCCGGGAGTCGCGGACCAGCCGGGCGTTCTCGGAGATCCAGATGACGCGGCCCGAGCGGCGGCGGAGCTGGGCCTCGAAGCCCTTGACCTCGCCTTTGTCCAGGATCAGGGCCAGCAGCTCCCTCCATTTGCCCGGGTCCACATAGCGGGTGCCCGCGCCGTCCCGCAGCTCGGTCAGCAGGGAATCCACGTCGGCGTAGCCCAGGATGCGGGCCAGGGCAGGATTGGCGCTGATGTAGTGCCCGTCCGCCGAGACTTGGTAGATGCCCTCCACGGCGTTCTCGAAGATGGAGCGGTACTTGCTTTCGGCCTTGCGCAAGGCCTCGGCCACCACCTTGCGCTCGGCCACCTCGATCTTGAGCTGGATGTTGGCCCGCGACAATTCGCGGGTCCGCTCCTCGACCTTCTGCTCCAGGTCGTCGTGGGCCTGGCGCAGGGCCTCCTCGTGGCGTTTGCGCTCGGTCACGTCGCGCAGGATGCTCACCGTGCCGGTCTGGTCCTTGAGGGCCACCGGCGCGGAGGAAACCTCCACCGGGAAAAAGCTGCCGTCGGCCCGCTGGGCCAGGGTTTCCAGCACGCGGTCCGGGGCCGGGGCGTCCATGGTCCGGGGGCAGACCAGATTCGCCGTCTCGGGGCCCAGCAGATCGCTCACCAGCCGGCCGTTGATGGTCGCGCCCTCCAGGCGGAAGAGACGGGCCAGGGCCGGGTTGTGGCGCACCACGCGGCCCTCGGAGTCGATGACCAGGAGCCCTTCGGCCATGTTGTTGAGCACGGCCGAGAGCGAGGAGAGGGCCTCCTTGAGATCGGCGGTGGCGTTGACCACGGCGGCCTCCAGGCCGGTGACCATGCCGGAGACGTCGCGGGCCATGGAGCGCATGCTCCGGGCCAGATCGCCCACCTCGTCCTTGGAGGAGATGCTCACGTCGGCGCTGAAGTCGTGGGCCGCCACCTTGCCCGCGTATTCCGTGAGCTGGACCAGGGGCTGGGAGATGTTGCGGATGAACAGGGCCGCCGCGATGGTGCAGACGGCGAAGAGCAGCAGGGTGATGGAGAGTTGCTGGACGAGAGCCCGGCGGATGTAGCCCCGGATTTCCCCCCGGTCCATGCCGATGTGGATGCTCCCGGCCAGGCCTTCGAGCATGGGGGTGGCGATGTGCAGATAGTCGTGGCCTTCGCCGGTGCGCACCTCGGCGAGCGATGTCCGCTCCGGGCTGCGGGGCCCGGCGGAGGCCCGCACCCGGGCCAGAACCTCCGGCGGCACGGCGGGCACGAAGGTGTGGGCCAGGATTTCGCCCTGCTCGTCGGCCACCACCACGTAGGCCACGCCCTTGATGTGCAGGTACTGGTCGATGCGCGACTGCACGCCCGCGGCGTCGCGCTCCAGGATGAGCGAGAGGTCGGACTCGGCCACGGTGCGGGCCAGGGCTTTGGCTTTGTCCGTATACTCGGCCGTGAGGTTGCGGTTCACGAGGTGGGCGAAGACCAGGGACATGACCGCGGCGATGCCCGCGAAGCCCAGGATCATGAACAGCAGGGTCTTGCGGAAGAGCCGGGAGCGCTTCATCGCAGCCACCACGCGTTCCAGTCCCGGATGGGCACCAGGAGCCCGTCGCGGACGGTGACGAAGTAGACCCTGGAGAGCCCCTGTCGGCGGTTCCGGCCGAAGCTCACCGGCTCACCGATGCCCAGGTCGAAGTCCCAGATGCTTTCCAGCGCGGAGGCCAGGTCCGAGCGCCTGGGTTCGGGCGGCATGCGGCGCACGGCCTCCGCAAGGAGCATGGCGTTCAGGAAGCCCTCGAAGCTCACGAAGCTGAAACGGTTGGGAGTGTAGGCCTCGGCCAGCCCGTCGGGCGGCATCTGGGCCCGGCTGTCCATGAGCCTGCGGTAGAGGCCCACGGCGGGCAGCGTCAGATCCTCGTAGCTCGGCACCACCTGGGCGAAGACGAGATCGCGGGTGTAGTCGCGGCCCGCGCGCGCCGAATCGTCCTGAAGGATCTTCAGCATGTTGTCGGCGTCGGCGAAGGAGACCCCGGCGATGGGCGCGTCCAGGCCCGCGTCGCGGGCTTGGCGGATGAAGGCCGCGCAGGCCCCGTAGGTGCCCACGGTGATCACCGCCTGGGGCCGGGCCTGGAGGATGAGCCGGACCTGCCCCTCGAACTCTCCCTGATCTTCGGCCCCGCGCCGGTAGGAGGCCTCGCCCGCCATGCTCAGGCCATAGCCCTTGAGGGCCCGGCGCACGCCGTCCCAGCCGCTGCGGCCGTAGGCGTCCTCCTGATAGAACACGGCCACCCGGGTGCGGCCCACGGCCACGAGGTGGTCAACCAGTCCCTGGGCCTCGGTCCTGTAGGATTCGCGCAGGTTGTAGACGAAGCGGCCATAGGGAGGTTCGCGGAGGTTGTGGGCTCCGGTGAGAGGGAAGAGCAGGAGGACGTCATCGTCCTCGAAGCGCTTGAGCAGGGGCAGGACGCGGGTGGCCGTGGGCGTGCCCACGTATGAGAAGAGGGCGAAGACCTGATGCTCGCGCACCAGGGTGATGGTGTTGCGCACGGCCCGTTCCGGGTCGTAGCCGTCGTCCAGGGGGAGGATCTCGATGCGCCGGCCGTTCACGCCGCCCTGGGCGTTGATGTGCGAGAGGTAGGCCGTGGCCCCGCGGTAGAATTCGATTCCCAGGCCCCGATTGGAGCCCCGGAAGGGAGCCGACATGCCGAACACCAGCGGGGGGGCGGATTCCGGCTGGGCGGCCGAGGCGGGGGCGAGGAGCGCGAGGAGACACGCCGCAAGGACGGCCGCGGCCAGGATCGGACGGAGGACCGTCGCCGGGCGGCTCTTCCCTTGAAGCATGGCTCCCCTCCCTTGGCGCCTCCGGGAAAACCCTTTTCGCCGGAGTCTGGGCCGTTTCTGCCAATTTAACGAGCGGAAATCAAGGTTCTCCCGGGCCGGAATATCGAAAAGGCGGGACGATTATAACGTCTCCCGCGTGTCCCGTATCGCCTTGCCGGTTTTTCCTGCGAGCCAGAGGATCTGTCGGCAGACGCCCATGAGCATGTTGAATTCGGCCCGAGTGGGATCCAGGCGCGAGAGGGTGCGGCGCACGGGCAGGAGCCAGTAGTCCGTGTTCTGCTCCTTGAGGTAGCCGATGGCCAGCAGGGCCTCGCGCAGGGCGGCGGCCAGGGCTTCGCGCTCCTGGTGGTCCAGGCCGTGGCGCGGGTGGGCCGGGGATGCGGGCTGGGAGGCCCGCCTGCGGGCCTCGAAGCACTCGTAGAGCAGGACCATGACCGCCTGGGCCAGATTCAGGGACGTGCCCTCGACGGCAGTGGGAATGGAGCAGAGCCCGTCGAGGATCATGGTCTCCTCGTTGGTCAGACCTTGGTCCTCCGGCCCGAAGACCAGGGCCAGGCGTTCGCCGCTCTCCAGGCGGGGAGCCAGCTGGGCCGCCAGGGTCCGGGGCGTGGACACGGCCTGTCGCCAGCCGCCGAGGCGGGCCGTGGTGCCGTAGGCCGCGGCGCAGTCGGCCAGGGCCTCGGGCAGGTCGCCGACCACGCGGGCCGAGGTGAGGATGTCCTTGGCGTGGACCGTGGCCAGGGGCAGGGCCCGCTCCAGGTCCAGGCGCTCGGGAGCCACCAGGACCAGATCCCGGCAGCCCATGTTCAGGCAGGCCCGTGCCGCGGAGCCGATGTTTTCGGGGAAGCGGGTGTGGACCAGGACGAGGCGCAATCCGTCGAGCATGGGCAAGGGGTATCGCAAGGCGGCGCGTGCTGCAAGGTGATCGAGAAATCAAAAAAACGGCCGGACCCCCTTTACTGAAGATGCCGGATTGAGATATGCCGATATCCACTCATTCCGCTTTTTCCTAACACCTTTTTACCATTGCGAGGTTTGCACATGAGGAGGACTGTCGCGCTTTTCTTGGCCCTTCTCCTGACGCTCGCGTGGGCCGGACAGGTCCAGGCCAAGGACATCGTCCTCGGCGTGCCCCTGCCGCTCACCGGAGCCCAGGCGAAGTTCGGGGAGATCATCAAGAAGTCCTATGAAATCGCCCAGGAGGAGATCAACGCCAAGGGCGGCGTCAAGGGCGACAAGCTGGTGCTCAATTTCGAGGACTCCCAGGGCAAACCCGAGATCTCCCGCTCCATCGTCGAGAAGCTCATCGACGTGGACAAGCAGCCCGTGGTCTTCGCGGAGTACACCTCGGCCTGCGCCAAGGCCGTGGCCGCCGTGGCCGAGGAGCGCAAGACTCCCTATCTGGTCGTCGCCAGCGCCGCCGACGAGATCACCCAGCAGAACTACAAGTACGTCTTCCGCCTCAACCCGAGCAACGCCTACTACGCCTCGGGCCTGCTGAGCTTCATGGCCGACGTGGTCAAGCCCAAGAGCATCGCCATCCTCTATGAAAGCTCCGACTTCGGCACCTCCGGCGCCGAGGAGATGGCCAAGAGCGCCGAGAAGGCGGGCATGAAGGTGCTGCTCAAGGAGAAGTACGAGAAGGGCGCGGTGGACTTCAAGCCCATCCTGTCCAAGGTCAAGGCCGCCCGGCCGGACGTGATCTACATGGTCTCCTACGTCATGGACGCGGCCCTGCTCATGCGCCAGATCAAGGAACTGCGCATCGACGCCGGACTCTTCGCGGGCGGCGCGGCGGGTTTCGCCATCCCCGAGTTCGTGGGCAACGCCAAGGACGCCGCCGAGTACGTGGTCACGGCCACCCTCTGGTCGCCCCAGGTGCCCTTCCCCGGGGCCAAGGAATACTTCGAGAAATACAAGTCCAAGTACGGCGCCGAGCCTTCCTATCACGGGGCCCTGGCGTACTCCTCCCTGTACGTCGTCGCCGACGCCCTCTCCCGGTCCAAGTCCATGAAGCAGGACGACATCCGTGACGCCCTCAAGGCCACGGACATGATGACCGCCTTCGGTCCGGCCAAGTTCCAGGACAAGGACGGCTATCAGAACCAGAACTTCATGGAGACCCTGGTGCTCCAGGTCATCGACGGCAAGCACCAGACCATCTGGCCCGAGAAGTACGCCGGAGCCAAGTACGTGTTCCCCATTCCGAAATGGCGCGACCGCAAGTAACAGCTCCGGGAACCGACAGCACAAAAGGGAGACGGGTCGATGTGGGTACAGCTTGAGGTCTTCCTGCAGACGCTCATATCGGGCGTGCTGCTGGGAGGACTCTATGCGCTTATCGGCTTGGGCATGACGCTCATCCTCGGCGTCATGAAGATCATCAACCTGACGCACGGCCAGCTCATGATGGTGGCCATGTACGTGGCCTACTGGCTGTTCACGCTGTTCCACATCGACCCGTACGTCTCCCTGCTCATCGCCCCGCCGCTGCTGTTCCTGCTGGGCATGTTCCTGCAGAAGACGCTCATCAATCCCGTGCTGCGGGTGGAGTCCATCCTGCCCCACAACCAGGTCATCCTGACCGTGGGCATCGGCATGGTTCTCCAGAACCTGGCGACCATCTTCTTCACCTCGGACTACAAGTCCACGCCGGTGGATTACGCCACCGACGCCTGGTACCTGTCCGACTACTGGAAGGACGCGCCCTTCGAGCTCTCGCTCTCCTATCCCTGGACCGTGTCCTTCCTCCTGGCCGTGGGCATCACCACGGCGCTCTGGTTCTTCCTGGCCAAGACCGACACGGGCAAGTCCATCCGGGCCACGGCCCAGGATCGCGACGCCGCCGCGCTCATGGGCGTGAACGTGGGCCTCATGCGGGTCATCACCTTCGGCCTGGGCTCGGCCCTGGTGGCCGCCGCGGGCTGCCTGTTCATCCCGATCTACTACCTCTTCCCGTCGCTGGGGTCGCAGTTCACGCTCATCGCCTTCGTCATCACCATTCTGGGCGGCCTGGGGTCGACCATGGGCGCGATCCTGGGCGGGCTCATCCTGGGGGTCTTCGAGTCCATGACCGCCACCTACGTGGGCATGGGCTGGGCCCCGGTGGGCCGTTTCGCCATCTTCGTCGCCGCCTTGGTCTTCCTGCCCGGCGGCGTGGCCTCGCTGCTCAAGCGCAAGGCGGTGACGAAATGAAACGTTTCGCCCCCCTCATCGTGCTCGCGGCCATGGCCGTTCTGCCCCTCCTGGGCCTGTCCAGCTACGTCATGCATCTGCTCATCCTGGTCATCATGTGGTCCGTCTCGGGCATGGCCTGGAACCTGCTCGGCGGCTACACCGGCCAGGTATCCTTCGGCCACGCGGCCTTCTTCGGCCTGGGCGCGTACTGCGCGGGCCTGGCCAGCTTCCACCTGAACCTTTCGGCCTGGTACGGCTTCCCGCTGTCCATCCCGTTCGTGGCCGCGACCGCCCTGGTCATGGGCCTGATCGTGCTCCGGCTGCGCGGACCCTACTTCGTCCTGGCCACCCTGGCCCTGGGCGAGATCATGCGCATCACGGCCGAGAACCTCACGGACCTGACCCAGGGCAACCTGGGGATCATGATCCAGCGCACCTGGGTGGAGAAGACCGGCTACTACTACGTGATCCTGGGCGTGGCCGCGCTGACCTTCTGGGTGGTCAAGCTCCTGGCCGAGAGCCGCTGGGGCTACTACTTCGTGGCCATCCGCGAGGACCAGGACGCGGCCGAGAGCCTGGGCATCAACACCACGCTCTACAAGACCATCGCGCTCACCGTGAGCGCGGTCATCACCGGTTTCTCCGGCGCGTTCTACATGAACTACATGGGCTACATCGACCCGCAGGTGGTCTTCTCACTGGGCGACATCTCCATCCTGACCATCATGGTGGTCATGGTCGGCGGCGTGGCCACCTACTGGGGCCCGGTGGTGGGCGCGGTGATCATGGTCCTTCTGGCCGAGGTCATCCGCTCCCTGCCCTATGTGGGCACGGCCTACCAGACCCTCTTCGGCGTGCTGCTCATCGTCATCATCATCTACCTGCCCAACGGCCTGGTGGGCGACCGTCAGACGCTCGCCCGTCTCTTCAAGAAGAAAGGAGCGGCGGTCTGATGGCACTCCTCACGGTGGACAAGGTCTCGATGTTCTTCGGCGGCCTGGCCGCCCTCTCCAACATCTCCTTTTCCGTGGAGCAGGGCGAGATCCTGGCGCTCATCGGACCGAACGGCGCGGGCAAGACCACGCTCTTCAACGTGGTCAACGGCTTCTACAAACCCTCCCGGGGCGAGGTCCGCTTCAAGGACCGCACGGTCTCCGGGCTCAAACCGCACCAGATCTGCCGCCTCGGCGTGGCGCGCACCTTCCAGGTGGTCAAGCCGCTCCAGCGCATGAGCGTGCTGGACAACGTCATCGCCTCGGCCTTCCTGCGCTCCAGGACCAAGGCCGGGGCGGAACGGCGGGCGCTGGAGATCCTCGAGTTCACCGGGCTCATGGAGGACCGGGCGATGATCTCCAAGGGCCTGCCCCTGGGCAAGCGCAAGCGCCTGGAGATCGCCCGGGCCCTGGCCACGGAGCCGGAGCTCATTCTCCTGGATGAATCCTTCGCGGGCCTGAACCCGGCCGAGCTGGACGTCTCCATCGAGATCATCAAGGGCATCAAGAAGAAGGGCGTCACCATCATGATCATCGAGCACCACATGAAGGTGATCATGTCCATCTCCGACCGCATCGTCGTGCTCAACTACGGCCAGAAGATCGCCGAGGGGACCCCGGCCGAGATCAGCGCCAATCCCCTCGTGGTCGAGGCCTACCTCGGGGAGGCTGAAGGTGCTTGATATCAGGAACATCAACGTCTTCTACGGCGACGTCCAGGTCATCTGGGACGTCTCCTTCAACGTCCGCGAGGGCGAGATCGTGGCCCTCATCGGGGCCAACGGAGCGGGCAAGTCCACGATCCTGCGAACCATCTCCGGGCTTCTGCGCCCGGCCTCGGGCGAGATCCTCTTCGATACGGCGCCCATCCACACCATGGAACCCTACCGGCTCATCGACCTGGGGCTGGCGCACTGCCCGGAGGCCCGCCGCCTGTTCGTGGAGATGAGCGTGGAGGAGAACCTGGACATGGGAGCTTTGCGCGGGGAGGCCAAGAAGAACCGCGCCGCCACCAAGGAGATGGTCTACGGCCTGTTCCCCCGGCTCAAGGAACGCCGCCGCCAGCAGTCCGGCACGCTCTCCGGCGGGGAGCAGCAGATGCTGGCCATCGGCCGGGCGCTCATGTCCCACCCGAAACTCGTCATGTTCGACGAGCCCTCCCTGGGCCTGGCCCCGATCCTCGTGCGCGACATCTTCGAGATCATCGGCAAGATCCGCGCCGAGGGCCGCACGGTGCTCATCGTGGAGCAGAACGTGCGCCAGACCCTGGCCATCGCCGACCGGGCCTACGTCCTGGAGACGGGCAAGCTCGTCATGCAGGGCGAAGGCCGGGCCATGCTCAACGACCCACACGTCAAGGCCGCCTATCTCGGGGTCTGACAAAGCAGGAGGAAGATTCATGCTGGTCAAGGACTGGATGACGACCTACGTGCATACCGTCGGGCCGGACGACCCCATCAACGACGCCGTGCTGCTGCTCAAGGAGAAGAACATCCGCCATCTGCCCGTGGTCGAGAAGGGCATGGTCGTGGGCGTGCTCTCCGACCGCGACATCAAGGAATACGCCCCCTCCAAGGGCACCTCCCTGGACATCTACGAGCTGAACTACCTCCTGGCCAAGACCTCGGTGCGCCAGGTCATGCGTCGCCCGGCCGTGACCATCGGCCCGGACGTGCCCGTGGAGGAGGCGGCCATGATGCTCTTCGATCAGCGCATCGGCTGCCTGCCCGTGGTGGACGGCGGCAAGCTGGTGGGCATCATCTCCGACCGCGACATGTACCGCGTCCTGGTGGAGATCACCGGCGCGCGCCGGGGAGGCTCGCGGGTGAGCCTGGCCCTGGACGACCGGCCCGGCTCCATCAAGGAGGCCGCCGACGTGCTGCGCAAGCACGGCTACCGGCTCCAGAGCATCATGTCCACGCACGAGAAGGCCGGGCCGGGACAGCGCTACGTGGTCATGCGCACGCGCGGCGAGGGCGACTACGAGGCCATGCGCAAGGAGATGAAGGAAACCTACGGGATCAACGTGCGCGTACGCAAGGGCTGACGGCCCGGGCCCGGGAACTCCCGCGCCCGCGAGACGCCGGCCGCGCCTTGACGCGGACCCCGGCCCCGGCTACGCCTGATGCAGGGAGAACCCATCCGCTTCCGGGGGGCTTCATGCTGGCCTTCATCCGTTCGTCCTATTTCCAGGGGCTGCTGGACAGCTTCCAGACCGGCGTCATCCTCTTCAACGACGCGGGCCGGGCCTATGCCGTGAACGCGGCCCTGCCTCGGCTCCTGGGCCTGTCCCATGCGGATCTGGCCCGGACCACCTGGGACGCCTTCTTCCTGCGGCTCGGGCTCAACGAGGATCTCGGGGAATACCTGGAGGCCGCCGGTCCCCTGAACCGGCCCCGGGAACTGCCGCCCACGGACTTCGACTATCTCCACCCCGACGGCGGGACTTTGCGTCTCTCGCTTTCACGCTCGCTTCTGGTGGACTTCGGCAAGCTCTTCGGCATCACCGTGCAGATCGCGGACATGAGCGACATCATCGCCCTGCACGAGCGCGAGAAGGCCATGCTGGAGGAGAACCGCCTGCTTCAGCGTCACCGCGCCCAAGGCCTGCAGAAGCTCTCCATGGCCGTGGCCCACCAGATCCGCAACCCGCTCATGACCGTGGGCGGCTTCAGCGACCTGCTCCTGCGCCGCCTGCCCGAAGCCGCGCCCGAGACCGAGCTGGTGCGGCCCATCCTGGACAGCGCCCGGCGGCTGGAGGCCGTGGTCGAGGCCGTGTCCTCCTTCGCGGCCATCCGTCTGGGCGAGGTCGCGCCCTGCGCCCTGGCCCCGCTGGCCCGCGAGGCCCTGGACCTGGCCTTGACCGGGTTGGTCCGCGCGGACGGGCATTCCCTGGACATCGCCGGGGACGGCGGAACCGTGGCCGCCGACGCGGACCTGCTGCGCCGGGCCCTGGCGGCGCTCCTGCGCAACAGCCTGGAGGCCGCCGACGGCCCGTGCAGGCTGCGCCTGTCCCTGGAGCCGTTCGAGGATCTCTGGGAGTTGTCGCTGCTGGACGACGGCCCGGGCGTGGCCGAGGAGCATCTGCCCTATGTCTTCGATCCCTTCTACAGCACCCGGCCCCTGTCCGTGGGCATGGGTCTGACCACGGCCCAGCGCATCGCCCACGAGCACGGCGGGGGAATCAGCCTGGGCTCCGGGCCCCGTGGCGGCTGCCTGGTGCGGCTCGCGCTGCCGCGCCGGATGGCCGGGAACGGCCGCTTTTCTCCTTGACCCGGCCCGGTTGATTCAATAATCAAACCCGGTAATTTCATCTATTTTTTCTGGAGGCGGACCCATGGCACTGTACACCAAGGAAGAGGCGCTCGCGTACCATTCCGACAAGCGCCGGGGCAAGCTGGAAGTCTTCTCCATCAAGCCCTGCGCGACCCAGAAGCATCTGACCATGGCCTACAGCCCGGGCGTGGCCGAGGCCTGCCGCGCCATCCACGCCGACACCGAGAAGGTCTACGAGTACACCAACAAGGGCAACCTCGTGGCCGTGGTCTCCAACGGCACGGCCGTGCTCGGCCTGGGCAACATCGGGCCCGAGGCGGGCAAGCCGGTCATGGAAGGCAAGGGCGTGCTCTTCAAGATCTTCGCGGACATCGACGTCTACGACCTGAACATCCGCCAGCTGGACCCGCTCAAGGTCATCGAGTTCTGCAAGATGCTCGAACCCACCTTCGGCGGCATCAACCTCGAGGACATCAAGTCCCCGGAGTGCTTCCAGATCGAGCAGACGCTCATCAAGGAGATGGGCATTCCGGTCTTCCACGACGACCAGCACGGCACGGCCATCATCTCCGGCGCGGGCCTGCTCAACGCCCTGGAGATCAGCGGCAAGAAGATCGGCGACATCAAGGTCGTGGTCTCCGGCGCGGGCGCTGCGGCCGTCTCCACCTGCCGTTTCTACATCAGCATGGGCCTGACCCGCGAACAGATCTTCATGTTCGACTCCAAGGGCCTGATCCACACCGGCCGTGAGGGCCTGAACAAGGAGAAGCGGGAGTTCGCCCAGTCCAAGGCCTGCACCCTGGCCGAGGCCATGAACGGCGCGGACCTGTTCCTGGGCCTGTCCACCAAGGACATCCTGAACGCCGACATGGTCAGGAGCATGGCCGAGCACCCGGTGATCTTCGCCTGCGCCAACCCGGACCCGGAGATCCCCTACGCCGTGGCCAAGGAGGCTCGCGCGGACCTGATCATGGCCACCGGCAGATCGGACTTCCCGAACCAGATCAACAACGTGCTCGGCTTCCCCTACATCTTCCGGGGCGCGCTCGACGTGCGGGCCCGGATCATCAACGAGGAGATGAAGCTGGCCGCCGCCCGGGCCCTGGCCGACCTGGCCAAGGAACCGGTCCCGGCCGAGGTCTGCGCCCTGTTCGGGGTCAAGGAATTGAAGTTCGGCATGGACTACGTCATCCCCAAGCCGCTGGATCCGCGCGTGCTCACCTGGGTGGCTCCGGCCGTGGCCAAGGCGGCCATGGACTCCGGCGTGGCGACCCAGCCCCTGGACCTGGCTTCCTATCCGGCGGCCCTGGAAGCCCGCATGGCCTCCATGCGCGCCCGGACCAAGATGGCCGTGGACTCCTTCGGCTACGGCTTCTAGACCGATAGTTCCGTTCGCTTGCTGGGCGGCGGCGGGGGAACCCGTTGCCGCCCGGCTCTTTTTCGGGCAGGGGAGGGGCATGGACGAGAGCGAACGCGAAGCGCTGCGGCGCTTGGCCCTGGAGCGGGGCCTGGACCCCGAGGCCGTGCTGGCCGCCCTGGGCGCGGACGGAAGCCTGCCCGGCGACCTGGAAGGCCTGCTGGCCGAACTGGCGGCCGGGCTCATGGGACAGGACGGCGCGGCGGACTAGAGATTGCCGACCACGATCTCGCGGGTCTGGTCGTCGTAATGGAAACTGCTGCGCTCCACGGGCGCGGTGAGCGTCAGGGTGCGGCCCGCGATTTTGATGCTCACGCCCGGATGGGCCACCCGCCGGACCCGGATTTTCGCCAGGGCGAATTCCTGCCGCCGCCTGCGCAGGGCCTCGGCCAGAATCTGGGTGATCTCCCGGAAGCGCTCCCAGCGCTTCATGCGGTAGCGCAGAAGCC
>Ga0228536_1000542_pt1 | contig 64318 bp, 56 predicted proteins | sample SJ1Smetagenome_FD_168611 | JGI IMG/M metagenome (GOLD analysis project Ga0228536, IMG submission 168611) | Enriched culture of PCE-dechlorinating microbial communities from Ithaca, New York, USA - SJ1.S | ecosystem: Engineered > Modeled > Simulated communities (microbial... > Unclassified...
GTTGTTTTTCGCTCATGTTTGCTCCTGGGTTTTTCAGGAGCATAACGGATTTCGGGCTTTTTTGTTAAAGTGCAGTTTTTTTCGGTTTAAAGCAACTTGCTTTCCAGTTGCACAAAACTTACGCTAACATATTAACTCTTCCATATACATCTACTGTAATGATTGATTTGATGCGCTACAGTGATGAAGCTTTAGCCGGAACCATGGATTTTCTTTTCGTATCCCTGTTATTATGGGCAAAGGAAAATGGTTATGCCCATTATGATTTAGGTTTAAGCCCTTTTGCTGGTGTGGGAGAACACAGCAGCGACCCAAGCGTCGAACGGGCGTTGCATTATTTCTACAATCATGTCAATCAATTTTATAATTTCCAGGGATTGCATCATTTCAAAGAAAAATTTCATCCCGAATGGGAGCCAAGATACATGGCTTTCCCGAATCCGTCATTGCTCCCGTCTATTGCAATAGCCCTGGTTCGCGCTGATTCAGGCGATAATTTTGTAACCGACTATTTCAGAGACTTCATCACAAAAAAACAATTAGAATCCTCATCCTCTGCTCACTAATAATCGAACCATTTTCTTGCTATAATGCTCCTGCCTGTAATCGCTCTGAATGAATTTTCATCCGAGGAATTGAATGCCCCGACCTGACCTGACTTGCAGATTTCTAGACCTAACTTTACCCAATCCCCTGGTACTGGCATCCGGCATCATCGGCACCAGCGCCACATTGTTAAAACGCGCCGCGTTGGCTGGAGCCGGCGCAGTAACCGCCAAAAGCGCCGGGCCTGCTCCGCGCGCCGGTCACCCCAACCCGGTGGCGCTCGACTGGGAACACGGCGTGATCAACGCCATTGGGCTGACCAACCCCGGCGCAGAAGAAGAAGTGAACATGCTGCAGGAGGCTGGCAGCCTGCTGAAACCGTTGGGTGTACCGCTCATTGCAAGCATCTTTGCCGGCACCCTGGAAGAATTCTCCAGGGTTGCCGCCACCATCGAGCGCGCACAGCCTGATTTAATTGAAGTGAACATCTCCTGTCCCAATGTGGCCGATGACTTTGGTACGCCTTTTGCTGCCAGTGCTGAAAGCGCCGCCGGGGTGACCGAAGCCGTCAAATCGGCCGTGCGGGTTCCCATCAGCGTCAAGCTGGCTCCCAACGTGCCCAACATCGGCCGCATTGCCGCTGCGGTGGTCGAAGCCGGCGCTGACGCCATCACCGCTGTCAACACCATGCCCGGCATGCTGATCAATTTTGAGGCGCGCAAGCCGGTGCTTTCCAACCGCACCGGCGGCATTTCAGGTCATGCCCTCAAACCCATCGCCCTGCGCTGTGTGGCTGAAATTGCCGCATCCGTTAAAGTTCCCATCATCGGCACCGGCGGAGTGTCCACCGGGCGAGACGCAGCAGAAATGATCATGGCCGGCGCCACCGCCGTCGGCGTGGGTTCAGCGGTGTGGTATGGCGGCGTTAATGTATTCACCACCATCCTGCAAGAATTGACCGCCCTGATGCAGGCTGAAAAATTCGACAACCTGGAAGCCATGCAAGGAATAATCTTACAATGAAAACCCAACCAAACCTGCAATCACCCTCTACCGCCACCCACCAGGTTTTCACTGTTGCCGAAGTGCACCAGGAAAATTACCGCACCAAAACCTTCATCTTCAACGAGAGCCTGACCGCCAATCCCGGGCAATTTGTCATGTTGTGGCTGCCTGATCTTTGTGAAAGGCCTTTCAGCATTGCCGGCAGCACGCCGTTTCGCATGACAGTCGTTTCAGTCGGTTGCATGAGTGAGGGCATCAACAGTTTGCATGTGGGCGACAGGATGTGGGTGCGCGGTCCGCTGGGGCAGGGATTCAAAATTAGCGGCAAGCGCCTGCTGCTGGTGGCGGGCGGGTACGGCATTGCCCCGCTGCTGTTTTTAGCAAAGGAAGCTCAAAAACAGGATTGCGAAATCGATGTGGTTATCGGCGCGCGCACGGCCAATGATATTTTGTTGGTGCATGAATTCGAGAAAATTGGTCTGCTGCCGCGCATCGTCACTGATGACGGCAGCCTGGGTGCGAAGGGCATCGCCACTGACATGATGGAAGCCTCCATCCAGGAACAGCGCCCCGATTGTGTCTATGCCTGCGGCCCGACCAAAATGCTGCAAGCCGTGGAAGAGAAAGCCCGCCTGCACCAACTGCCGCACCAGCTTTCCTGGGAAGCAGTCATGCGCTGCGGTATGGGTTTGTGCGGCAGTTGCGAACTGGATCACGAAGAACCTTACCAGGGTTCATCACCAAACCCTTTTCATCACAACTCCGGCTGGCTGGTGTGCATGGACGGCCCGGTTTCATTTTCGGAATAACCAAAAACCGCCAGGGAAAAACATTCCCTGGTGGTCTGTTTTTTGGGTCAGGTTTACCCTTTACTTATTTGCGAACCAGGCTGGCGTACCAACAAATAAGCCGTCAGTGCTGCCAGGTTGCCGATCAGCACAAACACAGCCCATACAACCGCCCGCTCGTTTCTCCCGCGCGCATCCAGGTACACCCACACCGGCAGTGACAGCCAGTAAACCACCAGACCGGCAAAGAACAGCAGCAATCCCAGTTTATTTATGATGTCAGGTTGCTGACGAATTTGTGAGTTAATATCATAAGCCAAACCAACCCACCCTACCACTTTTCCAGATGAACTGGTTATTTCGGCAACCTTATGGCGATAGATGTCATTGTGCTCGCCTTCAGAACGAATTACCGCTGCGGTTAAAAGCATCCCGCGTTGTTGTTCAGTGAGGGTATCTTCCGGCAGGGTTTCCAACAATCGTTTCGCATCAATCGGCGCCAGATTCTCAATATTGCCATCCAGTTTGCGCCGGGCTGTGCTGCCTTCACTGAAAACTGTGTTCCCCTGCGCATCAAACAACCACACCGTGGCAATATTCGGCTCATTCAGTAGAGCCTCTACCTGTTTCTGAAAAACTACATCAGTAACCTTTTCAGGGTGTATGGATTGTATCAAAGCCGCAGTCTGTTCAGCTGATTGCGTAGTTTCACCTGTATCCATTAACATTTCTTCCCGTTTACTCGACGAAAAGACAAACGAACCCACCACAAGGATCAGGCCAACCAACGCCAGCCAGGGCAAGAATTTGGTCAATTTTGTTTCCATTTTCGACTCCTGATTATGATGATTGAGGCTGCCGGCACGCAAAGCATGTTCAGAAGCGCCAGCAACCCGATAATACTGAAACGCACATCCGCAGTATCAGGAACCACCCAACCGCTCATCGTCAGCAGTGCGCCAGCTGCCAGGGTAATCACGATGACAGCCATCCAACCCAAGGCTAATCCCGGGAACTGCCAAACGCGCATCAGGCGGCGTTGTTCCAAAGCCAGCATTTCGACCAGAGCTTCTTTTTGCTGTTTACCGGGTAACCAATCAGAGCGATACGCTGTTTGGATTAACTGCTGCAATTCTTCAGATTCAGAAAAAGATTCAGTCATTTTCATCCTCCATTTTCGTCTGTGACAGTGCCCGCCGAAAAGCCTCTCGCGCCCGAGACAACAGGGATTCGGCAGCCTTGTAGGTGACATTCATACGCCGGGAGGTTTCTTCAACACTGCATCCGTCTCCGTAGCGCAGTTGTAAAACCGTACGATGGGCAATCGGTAATGCTGCCAAAGCCTGCACAACACATAACCTGGTTTCACGGCGCACAATCCATTCTTCAGGCAGTTCAGCCTGATCTGGCAGGTTTTCGCAGGTTTCCACGTCCTGCTCCACGATAGCGAATTGCTGCGGTCGCCGGTAACGGTCAGCGACCTTGCGGCGGGCAATGGCACACAACCAGGTAAAATATCGGCTGTCACCTCTGAAACTCGGCAGCGCTTTCAACATCGCCGACCACACTTCCTGCCACACGTCATCGGTATCCTGGCGGTTTCCATCCAGCAAATGAAACAGATAGGCATACAGCGGATCGCTGTAAAGCTCAACCAATTCGCGGAGAGCGGCTTCATCGCCTTCCAGTATTTGCCGGATCAATTGCTGCTCTTTGTCACGTTCGATGTTCATTCTGGGTCCCAAAATACACTTTCAAAATGTGCTTTCATCAGGTTGGTCGTGATTTATTCAAAAATCCTTCGCAACTTTACCCTGAAATTTCCGTACAGGTTAATAGTACGCCACAATCTTTGAAAGGTTCCCTGGACTCAATATACCCGAAGGGGCTGTCTGAAAAGTGGGCAAACACACAGGTTTGCCCCTACCCGTAGGGGGCGACCCATGTGTCGCCCCGAAGATATGGCGATTAAACCATCGCCACGGGTTCTTTTTAGACAGCCCCGGTTGCATTCAGATATGGTATAAAATCATTAATCGTTATGGAATTCCAGGTCAGCAGGACTAATATGTCTCCCTTTATCACCACCATCAAACACCCGGTTAAACGCCATCAGGCTGAACAGACCCTTATCATCTTCCTGATCTGTTTTGCGCTGTCGGTTACGCTCACCCGCCTGTTTCTGGAACTCACCGGCTATCCGCAGCTTGGCAACAGCGAACTGCACATTGCCCACGTGTTGTGGGGTGGGCTGCTGCTGTTTGTGGCCGTTCTGGTTTTAATCATCTTCGCCAACCCGTGGGTTTACCCGTTGGGTGCACTGTTGGGCGGTGCCGGAGTGGGATTGTTCATTGACGAAGTGGGAAAGTTCATCACGCAAAGCAACGACTACTTTTATCCCTTTGCTGCTCCCATAATTTATGCCTTTTTCCTCTTCACCGTCTTGATCTATTTGCGCATCAATCAACTTCAAAAAAAGACCACCCGCAGCGAACTTTACAAAGCCTTTGAGCTGCTTGCCGAAGTCCTCGACCGCGATCTGGATGCTGACGAGCAATCGGACCTGTTGGAACATTTGCAATATGCCTGGAAAAATGCCGACACCCCCGACCTGGAGCGACTGGCAAAAACCCTGATCGATTTTTCTTCCGACGGGACGCTGCACCTCGCCCCGCTTCAGGATGGTTTCTGGATTCGAGTGGGCAAGCAGTTGAAAACTCTGGAAGAACACTGGGTGAATCGCAACCGGCTGCGCTGGTTCCTGATCATCGGTTTGCTGATACTGGGCGTTTTCTCGTTTTACGACCTGTATTTGCTGTTGATTTCTCCCGAATCCATCAGTTTTCTCGATCGGGTTGGAACCAACCTGTTGCAGGCAGGTCTGATTCGCGGGCCACAGGGATTGGTGTGGTTCACGCTGCGCACCGCCCTGCTGGGCGCTATCGGGGGATTGCTGGTTGTGTCAGCCCTGCTGTTGATCTTGCGCTGGGAACGCGCTGCATTGACCATTGGCTATTTCGGCATACTTCTGGAGCTTACCGGCGCCAACTTGCTGGAATTCTACTTCGACCAGTTTTCCACCATCCTGCTGGCAATAATTCAATTAATCCTGTTAATCGGCGTCTTGCGCTATAAAAAATTACACCTGACATAAGTTGGTTAGTTTTATATCCCGCCTGGTTTGTCCTCTACTTCACCATTTATCGCAGTGAAGGTTGTGGTCTGGTTCAGGCGCGCCAGGTGGACCGCCGGTTGGTGATAGCGCCGGTAGTAGTGCGTCAGAGTAGCCAGGCTGAACAGGCGATTCAAAAACCGGTTGCGCGCCAACTGTTGGAAGATTTCATAGAGCGCTGCGATCACAGCCAGTTTGAATGCGTATTCCACCGGCAGCGACCACCATTTTGCCTGCATGGAGCTTGCACGGCTCAACTCCTGCGCCAGTTGCTGTTGCCCCCACATGGCGGCAGGTAACGTAATAATCCAGAACACGAAAACAGCCAGCGGGTGGCTGGCTTCAATAGCCTGGGTGGGGCAATAGCCCATACAGCGCATGCATGATTCACAGGAAAAAGTCCAGTAGGGTTTGCCTTTTTTTATCTTGATTGCCTTCACCGGGCAATTCACAGCGCACTGGCCACAGCCGGTGCAATTTTCACTGGCAAAAAACAGTTTTGAGAGAAATAAGCGTCCCATAACAAGGTAGCCCATGGAAAGAGGAAACAAAAGAATACCCAGGGCAAGTTCCAGCCAGCCGTGCAGGCTGGTTTTGCCTGACAGAATCTCGCTCATCCACTGCTTTGTGGTCTTTTCTGTTTCATGGCTGATGGTTTCTACATGCTCCGGCGGCAGGCCGGGATGCAGCGCCAGCCAGTTGGACGGCATGTCCAGCCCGCGCACGCCCTTCACCTGGTAACCTTTCAAAGTCAGGATCAAAGCCAGCAGGTAGGCAGCGCTGCCCATCATGCCGGGCATGGTGAAATTCAAGACGCGTATCCCGGCGCGGGTGGCAGCAACGAACAACAGCTGCCCTGTTCCCCTGGGAAAACGCAGGGTAAATTGGATCATCGACCAGGGTGCGGTAAAACCATGCGTGGGCGTGGTGATTCCCAGAAGCGTGTCTTGAGAAATTTCTTCAACAGGATTGGCACGATTGAATGGAATGATCTGCACACTGTTTCCAGATTCTTGAATGATTTCTGCCATCCATTCTGCTACACGAAACGAATTACCCGTGCCGCTGTAAAAGTAAATCACTGTATTGGCTTTATTCATAGGCTTCAATGTTCTCTTCCCCGGTGTTCAGTAAAGAATCAAAAATTTCGTTGGACGTTATTTCAATTTCATCATGCAGGCTACGCCCATGTGAGTCCATGGTAACCACCAGCGGCAGGTCGCGCATCTCAACCACCCACATTGCCTCCGGCGCACCAAATTCCAGTTGAAACACTCCCAGCACTTTTTGCACGCATTGAGCAGCCAGGGCGCCCGCCCCGCCCACCGCATGCAAATACACCGCCGGTTCCTCGCGGCAGGCTTGCAGAGTCCTGGCGCCCATACCGCCCTTGCCAATCACCGCCCGCACGTGAAAATGATGCAGGATGTCCGCCTGGTAGACTTCTTCGCGGATGCTTGTGGTGGGGCCGGCTGAGATGAATGTGTACTCCTTTATTTCCAGTCCGGCCACCACCGGGCCGCAGTGAAAAATGGCTCCGTCTTTCAAAATGACCTTCAATTGATCGTAAATGTGTTTCTCTTCTGGTGTGGGCTGGTGTTGATTGGATAGAAATATCTCTCTCATCCACTGGTGCGCCCGGTCACGCCCGGTGACCACCACCCCACTTAACAACACCGTTTCACCGGCGCGCAAATCTCGCACCGTCTCTGCACTCAAGGGTGTGGCAATTTTTCGCGGTTCAGGCATAGGTCACCTCGCCGTCCTGCCAGTCCATGCGCCAGCGGCGGTATGCCCAGCACATGTAAGAAACGGTTACAAAATAGCTGGCCGGCAGCCGGTGCAACGCAGAGATATGCACGCCCAACAAAGTGCGCCTGCCGCCAAAGCCCATGGCGCCAATTCCCAGCAGATTGGCCTGCGCCAGGATCTGGTCTTCAAGGGCAGCCAGCATGGGATCGGGATTGGATTCACCCAGCCGCCGCAGGAAAACCTGTTTGGAGGCCAGGTGGCCGCTGGCGCGGTCGCCGCCGATGGCAACACCCAGCACACCCGGCGGGCAGCCGAATCCCTGCGCGCGCCGCACAGCATCCAACGCCGCCCGCCTCACACCTTCCAGGCTGCGCTCCGCTCCCAGGCGCTCATCGGGCAGCGCATATTGCGCGCCCACATTTTCACTGCCTCCGCCTTTTAGCAGCAGGTACACACGCAAGTTTTTACAAGTAATTTCTTGATAATGAATGAAGGGAAAGAATTCACCGCCCAGGTTATTACCGCTGTTTGCGCCGGATAAAGGCTCAACTGCATTCGGCCGCAGCAGTGAGCGGCGCGTGGCTTCTGCCACTGCCCCGCGAATCGTGTCTCGCAGTTCAGTTGTTGACCACCCCTCAGGGTGCTGCACATAGAAAATGGGTGTGCCCGTGTCCTGGCACATGGGAACCGACTGGCTGCGCGCCAGGCGCACATTTTTCAGGATGCTGTCCAAAGCCAGCACCGCCGGGCTGCCGGGTGCTTCAGCACGTCGGGCTTCTCTTAAAGCCAGTTCCACATCTGCCGGCAGATTGGTGGCTGCCTTGCGAATCAATTCAACCAGGGGTTCCATTAATGATGTTCGCATATTCTTCATTTTTTGATTTTATCCCAGGATTGGTTCAAATGAGTGGAGAATCGTGTAGCCCGAATCAACTGAGCATTTGTTATAATACCGTTGCGCTCGATTCGGCCGCAAACATTACCCAAAGGACTGACATGGATTCTTTTGATACCTATGCTTCACCGCTGAGCTGGCGTTACGCCTCGCCAGAAATGCGCGCTCTTTGGGGGGAAACCAATAAACTGAAAACCTGGCGCCGATTGTGGGTGGCGCTGGCGCAGGCCCAGCACGAACTGGGCGCCGTCACTTCTGAACAATTGGAAGACCTTAAACAACACGTCAACCAGATTGACCTGGAGCGCACCCGCGTCCTGGAAGCTGAAACCAGGCACGACCTGGTTTCCGAGATCAAATGTTACAGTGAGCAAGCGCCCCTGGGCGGCGCTGTCCTGCACCTGGGCGCCACTTCCACCGACATCAAAGACAACGCCGAAGTGCTCATCATCCGCCAGTCGCTTGATTTGCTGCTATCGCGCATTGAGTTTCTCCTGTCCACTTTTGCCGAAAAAATCACCGACTGGGCTGACTTGCCCGTCATGGCATTCACGCACCTGCAGCCAGCCGAACCGACCACGCTGGGCTATCGCTTCAGCTTCTATGCCCAGGATTTATGGGAAGATTACCGTGCGCTGCGCGGTTTGCGCGCCGGTTTGCGCGGCAAGGGTTTCAAAGGCGCAGTTGGAACCAGCGCTTCATTTGTCGATCTGTTTGGCGTTGAGAAAACGCGCCAGATGGAACGCCGGCTCAGCGAACTGCTGGCTATTCCTTTCTATGAAATCAGTACCCAGGTCTATCCGCGCAAACAGGACTATTCTCTGTTGTGCGCCCTGGCCAGCCTGGGAGCCACCCTGTACAAATTTGCCTTTGATTTGCGCATACTACAATCTCCCGCCATATTCGAGCTCAGCGAACCCTTTGGCAAAGACCAGGTTGGTTCTTCAGCCATGCCTTTCAAGAAAAATCCCATCAACGCTGAGAAAATTGACTCGCTCGCCCGCCTGTTGTCTGCTTTGCCGCAAACGGCCTGGGCAAATGCCGCGCACTCCCTGTTCGAACGCACCATGGACGACAGCGCCAACCAGCGCATGATCATTCCCGAAGCATTCCTGTTGTGCGACGAAATTTTATTAACCTCCATCCAGATCACCACCGGGCTGCAGGTTCACACCCAGCAAATCAATCAGAATTTTGAAAAATTCGCCCTGTTCGCCAGCACAGAACGAATCCTGTTGGAAGCGGTCAAAAAAGGATTGGACCGCCAGCAAGTGCATGCGAGGTTGCGCGACCTGACCCTGCAAGCCTGGCAGGCAATTCAAACCAGTCAACCCAACCCCCTGCCGCAATTGCTCAGCAATGAACCCCTTTTAACCGGTGTCCTTTCCGGGGATGAAATTCTCAGTCATCTGGATGTGCGCAACCACCTGGGGTTGGCGCCGCAAAAAGCGCGCGCTTTTGCACAAAATCTAACCCGAACACTAACAGAAATTCGAGGAATTTGATATGACTCTGCAAATAATTATCGGTACACAGTGGGGAGACGAAGGCAAAGGCCGTTTTGTTGACCTGCTGTCAGCCGATGCGCAGTTTGTGGCGCGTTTCAGCGGCGGCGACAACGCCGGGCACACTCTGCGTATTCAAGACCATGTTTACAAATTGCACCTCATTCCATCCGGCATCATTTACCCGCAAACCACCGGCATCCTGGGCAACGGCATGGTGATCAACCCGCGTGTGCTGCTGCGTGAAATGGATGAGTTAAACACCGCCGGCATTAAAATATCCCCTGACCGGCTTAAAATCTCCTACGCCGCCCATCTCATCACCCCCGCGCACCAGGTTCTGGATGCTGCCCGCGAGACGCACCTGGGCAAATCCAAGATCGGCACAACCGGGCGCGGCATCGGTCCAGCTTACACCGACAAAGCCCGCCGGGTGGGTGTGCGCGCCCTGGACATGCTCGACCTGGCTTCATTCAATGAAAAACTCAAACAAAATCTGGAACAGAAAAATGAAGAATTAAAACTGTACGGCGCTGAAGCATTGGATATCGCTTCGATTGTGGATGAATTCAGCCGCTTCGCCGAAGCCCTCAGCCCCTATGTTGCCGATACCAGCGCCATCCTGTATGACGCATTAAATGCCGGGCAGAAAGTGATCGCCGAAGGCGCCCAGGGCGCCCTGCTGGATATTGACTTCGGCACCTATCCTTATGTCACCAGTTCGTCTTGCGTGGCGGGCAATGCCATGGTCGGCCTCGGCATCGGCGTTCCGGGTTCTGTTCACACCACCGGCATCACCAAGGTCTTCCAAACCCGCGTGGGTGAAGGTCCCTTCCCCACCGAGCTTTTCGATGAAACCTCGCATTTCTTGCGCGGCGACGGCACCAAGCAGTGGGATGAGTTCGGCACCACCACCGGGCGTCCGCGCCGCGTGGGCTGGCTGGATGCGGTGCTTTTGAAAAAAGTGATCCAGATGAACGGCGTGAACGAACTGGCACTTACCAAGCTGGACGTGCTTTCCAATTTACCCGAGGTGAATATTTGTACAGCCTACCAGGGCGGCTCAAACATATCTCCCCTGGTGCTGGATGATGCCATCCAGCCTCAATACCGCAGCTTTAAAGGCTGGAGCGGTGACCTGATGGGCGTGCGTCAGTGGGAAGAACTGCCCGCTGAAGCCCGTGATTATGTTCTGTTCATCGAGGAATACTGCCAGACTCCGGTGCGCTACATCTCAGTTGGCCCAGAACGCAGCCAGTTAATTAAACGTTTTTAATCCACCGCACTTCGAAAAGTTGTATTATTGAGAGAATTCAGCCGCCTTAGCCGCGGCTGTCTTTTTTTAACAGGTGTGCCAGGACAATCCCACCGGTGATCAATGCCGCCGACCCGGCCATTAATTTCCACACACCCCGCCAATCAAGCGCGATGCGGTCATTGTTCTCTGGCAGCGGTGGCACATCAGGGGTGACAAACAGACGCAAATAATCCATGGCCGGCGTGGAGAGGCCGCTTTGCAGGGCCAGTTGATGAAATTCATCCGCCAGTTTTCCCATCTCATCGCGCGCATGATTGGCATGCCGCGCCATCAACAATTCAGCCCGCTGGGTATTGAGCGATTTGCGCATCACCGCAATCAAAATGGGTTCGGGAATCCAGGAAAGCACCCGGTATTTCGCCGGTGTGATGGGTATGCCCAGTTGGTTCAAAACAGCCAGGCCTTCCTTCACCGCGCGCACCATTAAGACAATGCCGTCGGGAGTGCGCGACAGCCGGTAATTATCGCTCCCTGCCAGGTATAGCGCATTAGCAATCGGGCTAACCAGCGCCACATGCGTTTTCAACCAGGCGTCTATGTTGGTTGAAAGCGCTGTTGGAAGACCGGCAATTTCAAAAGCTGCTGCCACAGCTTTTAAACGGGGCGTGATGCTGCCGTCAATTTCTCCCATTGTGATAGGTTGGGTATTTCTTTCCACGATATGATATTGAATCACATGATCTTTGCGTGTTCCCCCGGCGCCGGGGAATCCCAACAACACACGCTCTGCGCCCAGCGCATTAACCAGAGGTTGATAACCTTCTGCATTGTTCACCATGAACAAGATATTGGGTGTGGCGCGGTTGGCGGCCAGCATGGGAAGCAGCGCATCCACCTGGTTTTTGCGCACCAACACAAGCACCAGGTCAAAGGCGTCATCAGCCGCCAGGGTCTCAACAAGGTTCACCGGCGCTTCAAACCGCTCCCCCGTATCCCATTTTTCCACCACCAGACCGTGTTCGCGCAGCTGGGTCAAACGCTCGCCCCGGGCCAGCAAGCTCACCTTGTTACCGCTGCGGCTCAGGTATGCCGCATAAAGACTGCCCAGCACTCCCGCACCAATGACCAAAATATTCATGCTGCCTCCGAGTAATTAATGTTCTTGGTGTTGTTTGATGTGAACAGGCACTCCGGCCATTTTTCCCTGGCATTCTTTGCACAGGCCGGGTAAAGTGATTTCATTGACTTCTGGTTGGAACCCATAATTCATTTTCAACTGGTCCAGCAAAGGCTGAACTTCATCCATGCTGACGCCGAAAATTTTGCCGCAAGAACGGCACACCAGGTGAACATGCGGCTCACGATTCACAAGCAGTTCAAAGCGAAGCTGCCGGTCACCCCCGTGAATGGCTGCAACCAGTCCAAATTCCTGTAATAATTCCAACGTACGGTAAACCGTCGAAATATCCACGCTGGTAACCCTCTCCTGGACACAGGAAAAAATTTCATCCGCCGTGGAAGGTTTCTCCACCTGATGCATGATCTCCAACACCAATTCTCGCTGCGGTGTGAATCGATAACCGCGTTTCTTCAATTCTTTGAGGAAGGTCTCTTCACAGGACATATTTATACTCCTCATCAACACATATTTTTGTCGATGATCTTACAGGATACCATAAAGGTATTTTTTGTGTAAGAAAACACCACTCCGCGAAGATTTCCTGTCATCCCTTCAAACGCATGGGCAGCCCGGCAGCCAAAAACAGCACTTCATCTGCCGCCGCTGCCAGGCGCTGATTGGCTCTACCCAGTGCATCTCGATATACCCTGCCCAATGGAGAATCGGGTACCAAACCCAGCCCCACCTCATTCGAAATAATGAGCCATTCATGATCTGTGGCATCCATTAAAACCAAAAGTGCGTCAATTTCAGCGTTCATAGCCTCTTCAGCCGCTCCGCTGCTGTAAGGTTCCGGCAGCGGTGCGATCACGTTACTGGCCAGCAACGTGACACAGTCCAGCAAAATCAGTTCGCCGGCTGAGACAGCCATTTGAATCTGTTCCGCCATTGCACGGGGTGCTTCCAGCGTGCGCCAGTGCGCCGGACGTTCCTGTTGGTGCCGGTGAATGCGCTCCGCCATTTCATCATCCAGTGCTTCAGCCGTCGCCACAAACAGCACTGCTTTGCGGCTTTTTTCAGCAAGGCGTTGCGCATATGCGCTTTTGCCGCTGCGCGCACCGCCCAGAATCAACGTCACATGCCGGGGCATCTCATGCCTGCCTTTCCCGCGTCTTTTGCAACACGTCCATCGAACTTTCAAAATCAGCCTGGTTGAACACTTCCAGTGTAACCACGCCCGAAAATTGCTGTTCGCAGAGCATATCAATCACTTGCCTGGTTTTTTCCAGCGGCATGGCATCCAGTGATTTATGATCGCGCCCGTCGATGCCGTGCAGGTGAACCACCTGCGTGCGCGGCAAATTTTCTTTCAAGATAACCCCCGCATCCACTCCATCCAGCCACAGGTGTCCAACATCCAGGCAGCGGCTGACCGCTGAACGTTCGAAAACGGGATCCCAGAATGAAAACGGGTAGTGCTCCAGGTTTTCCACTGCCAGCCGCTCTGCGCTCCCCGCCCATTCTGCCAGCAGTTTCAATGCCCGCACCGCTTGGTTCACCCAGTGGTCATATTGCGGTGTTCCCATATAATCATTTAAATGGCTGCCGTCCAGGTGCAAAACATAAGCAAATGGGTCAAGATTGCGCGTGCACTCAATGACCCGCCGGGCTTTCAGCATGGATACATGCCCGGTAGCACAGTTATCTCCCAGCCGGATGTCCAGCGGCAGATGCACGGTGTAGCTTAAATCATGCTGCTGCGCAAGGTGGGTTAATTCCGAGAGAACCGACTGATCCGGCAAATTGCTCGCACCGTCATCTACCTCGAACAATACCAGTTCCACATCCTGAACCTGCCCGGCCAGCCAGCGCACATTGGGCAGAATATCATCCGGGACGATGTAGGATGTGGTTCCCAGGCGGAACGGAAAGAGTTTGCTCATGACAAACCTTCCAGCATAGCAAAAATCAGCAGGACGGCAGCTTCTGTACATTCCACGGTCAAACCCATCACATCACCGGTCACACCACCCAGCTTGTCTTTAGCTGTGTGGAGTATCAACCCTGCCACCAGTCCTGATAAAATGACGGCCGGTAAAGCAGCTATCCCGCACAATGCCGAAATCAAGACCGGGACAATTGCCGCCGTGAGCAGCGTGACAGGTTTTACCACCGCCGCCATGCGGTCTCCCATGCCGCCCGGATAGGCCTGCGGGGCGCGCGCCACTACCAACACCCACCAGCGCGACAGCGCCGGCGCCAGCAGCAGCGCCCGGCCGGCCTGCCACCCCAGCGCGGTAATTGCACCCGTTTTGATCAAGAGAAATAAGAACAAACCGGCCGCCCCAAAAGAACCAATGCGCGGGTCGTGCAAAATTTCCAACCGCCGCTCGCGTGAAACCGGCGCGAACAGGCCGTCGAAACAATCGGCCAGCCCATCCAGGTGCATAAAACCGGTCAAGCCGGCCCACGCCGCCGTCATCAACGGGGCGGCCAACCAGGCCGGGAAGATATTCACCAGCAGGAAATGGAATGCTGCCAGCAGCCCGCCCAACAGCAGCCCTACAAAAGGGAACCATGTTGCGGCATGAGCCAGGTCAGCCGTCGAGCTGGAGAGTTTGCGAATTGGCAGGCGGGTTAAAAACGCCGTGGCATAGAACAACCCGCCGCCCGGCGGATCAACAACCCGTTTGCCCATTTCATCAGTCATTTAAACCTCTTCACTCACCCCGGCTTCAGCAAATGTGGCCATTTCATTCAAGGTTTTCACAGCCGCTTCGATGAGATGAAAAGCCAGTACCGCCCCGGTTCCCTCACCCAGGCGCAAATTCAACCCCAATAATGGCTCCATGTCCAGCGATTCCATCAGCACGGCATGCCCCGGCTCCACTGATTGATGCCCGGCGATCAGGTAGGGTTTGACCTGCGGGGCGAGCCTGCAAGCCGTCAGCGCTGCAGCGCCGGCAATCACACCGTCCAACACCACCGGCACACGCCGGGCAGCGGCTTGCAGCATCACGCCCACCAACCCGGCGATTTCCAGGCCGCCCAGTTTTGCCAACACATCCAGAGGATCATCCCTGTGGGGTTGGTTGACCTGGATGGCCTGCTCAATCACTTCAATTTTTCGCCGCAATCCATTGTCATCCAGCCCCGTTCCGCGCCCGGTCACACTCGCCGGCTGTTTGCCGGTGAAAACAGAAATTAGTGCAGCCGAAGCGGTGGTGTTACCAATGCCCATTTCGCCGGTCGCCACCAGCCGTATGCCCTCTTTCGCCAGGTTTTCCATCACATGCATGCCGGTTTGAATCGCCCATTCGGCTTGCTCGCGCGACATGGCTGCGCCATGTAAAATGTTTCGCGTCCCCGCGGCAATCTTACTGAGCAATAATCCCTCATGTTGCGGCAGTTCGCCAGCCACGCCGATATCTACCACAACCACTTGCGCGCCTGCCTGGCGCGCTAAAACATTGATGGCCGCCCCTCCATTTAAAAAATTATGCACCATCTGACGGGTCACATCCGGCGGGTATGCGCTTACCCCGGCAGCCGCCACACCGTGATCAGCCGCCATGATGACAACCGCCTTTTTTGACAGGTCTGCATTCAAGCAGCCGGTTATCCCGGCAATTTGGATGGAAAGTTGTTCCAGCCTTCCCAGGCTGCCGCGCGGCTTGGTCAGTTGATCTTGCCGCTGGCGGGCTGCCAGCATGGCTTTTTCATCTAAAGGGGAGATGTTTGGAATCGCGATCATGTTCACCAGTGCTTTCATTACTTGAAAATGAAAAAGCTCAACAATTTTACAAGTTGAGCTTTTTGAATGCTGCCAAAAATCTGCTCTCCTTGCGCGAGGAGGTAATCAGAAACTATATTCGAGGCAGGTTACCTGGCTTCCGACGCAAATCGGTTACAGTTGCGGCACAGCGCTGGACTTTCACCAGCTTCCACCTTTCGACCCCGGCATCCGGGCCTGAGGGTCGCCTCAATCCATTTTTAACGTGCCAAAAAATTATATCACAGCCATCATTGTGAATGATTATTCATTGCTGAAATTTTTTAACAACTCGAGCAGCGCTTTGGCTGAAGCCTCAGGCCCTTCGCGTTCCACACCGGCTAATCCCAGGCGTGTGCGCATCTGCCCCACATACAGGTTCTGATTAAAATAGGCCGTAAAGTATTCCTTTGCCAATTCTTCATGAACCTCCTTGTATTGCACCGGGCCAAAAATATTCGCGAAGTAAGTGTGAACCAGGCCGGTGGTTGTGGTTGTTCCTTTGCTCATCACAGCGCCGTTGCGGAACGTTTCCAAAGCTTTTTCAACGTCGGTAAAGCGTTCAATGATGGGATGCTGCTCATCCACCTCATCATAGTTGTTGGCATACAGGATTACATCAATGGGATAACCCTTTACGATTTCTTCTTGCTTGGTCACCGGCAGCACCACGCGCGCGTTGACCTGCGCCGGATTCATGATGATTGTGCGGTCAATCTGGCCAAATGCATAACCGGGCTGCAAATCATCCAGGCGCACAAAGGCGCCGGTTTCGGTGCCGTAACCAATTGCCCGTCCTTTGGCATCAATCTCGATTGAGCCCATGTCGTCGGCAATGATAATCAGGTCTTCCACATCATCCTGCCCGATCATACGCAGTGCCTCAAGTGTCTCCGATTTTCCCGCGCCCGTATCGCCCATCAATAAAACAGTCAATGGATCATGATCGCGCAAGGTCAAATTGAACATGGCGCCGTGGAACGGCAGGCGGCGGCGTTTCATCATCTTGATATTGTGCAAGGTCAAGATCATTTTCTTGAGGTAGCCAAAATAAGCATACTGGTCGCGGAATGGAACCGTGCCGACCAGGATGTCATTCTCTTCATCATCATAAAATATGGTTTCTGAAACGCCCGGTTGAACAGGTTCATCCGTTGGAACACCGTACAGGTAAATGGCATCTGGTTTGCGCTTGAGGTCTTTATCGTCGGCCAGATCAAACAGGTTGCACAGTGAAAAACCCAGCTCAAAGTATTGCAGGTTAAAGTAAATCAGGATAACCAGTGGTCCAACTTTGGCCGGGTAACATATCCACTCATCTTCATTCACGTTTATCCTGCCCAGTGGATTAGTCATCACCCGGGTGAACTCGCCGGTGCGTTTATTGATGGGTGTGTTGAAAATCATCGGCGGGTAAATCAACACCTGGCGAATGATGGAAATATCATTCAACTTCTTATAAGTATCACTGGGATAATTGATATCCCGCGGCAGGGCAATGGCCGCCACTTCGGCGCCTGCCGTCACCTGCCGGTAAACGCGCGGATGATTCCCGGTTATATTTTCCTGGATATCACGATACGTGCTGCGCACCACGTGCATCAATTTTTCAACGGTGTCATTAAAAGTTCGATAGGGACGTTTATCAAACCGGTCACCAATTGAATCGCAGATGATCATGCGGTGAAGGTTGCGCCAATAATTATATAAGCCCTCGATAAAGTCATTAAGGAGAATGCTGTCTTTGAAAAATGGTTCGGAACCATCCACCAGGCGCGGCACCAGTTCAGCCGGAAGTTTGGTCAGGTATTGCATACAGGCCACCAGGCGGTCAATCTGCTGCTCGTCAAACCGTTTATTCGGGAAGATATTTAAAAGTTTCGAGCGTTGTTTAGTTAACCTGGCAAGATATTGAGTGAGAACATCCCGAAATATACTGGTAGATAATAATCGTTCGGAAGTGTCGGCAATTCGGTCGCGAAGACGAATAACCACTTTATTTTCATAAAGACTGTATGAACTTGTTCCCATATGGATACCCTCTTTCTAATTAATTGATCCATTTTATCACTATTTCAGGAGTCATATCTATTAACACATGTTAATTATTTTGATTATTACATAAATTTCCACTCCAATAACCTTCAGGAAGTATAATAAGATAAACAAATTGTATTGTTGCATCAATGATGAAATCAAACTTACCTGAGTTGAAGAGAGGAAAATAAGCATGTCCCCCATACTGGGAGGCTTATTTATTTTTATCATGCGTGTCGCAGATATGTCTCTGGACACTCTGCGCTTGTTGTTTGTCATGCGGGGGAAGAAATTCCTTGCCGGTTTGATCGGCGCCACGCAGGCGGCCATTTTTATTCTGGCAGTCAGCGCTGTGTTGAAAGGGCCGCTGAATGTGTGGAATGTGCTGGGCTATTCACTGGGTTTTGGCGCCGGCATCATCCTGGGCATGGTGGCTGAAGAGCGCCTGGCCATTGGCTACCGCATGTTCCGCATTTTTTCCGCCCAGCACGGGCATGAAATTGCCGATGCGCTGCGCGACGCCGGCCATGCCGCCACCGAGTTTCATGCCCACGGCAAAGACGGCCTGGTCGCCATCATCAATTGCGCCGTGGCGCGTAAAGACATCCAGGTTGTTCAAAAAATTGTTGAAAAAATTGATTCCGGCGCTTTTATCATGATGGATGAAGTCACCCCTCTGCGGCGTGGTTACTTCAGGCATTAATTTTAAAAATTCACTTACCTTCGAGCTATCAAATATGCCTCATAGAAAACCTGCTTTCTTTTGTGAAAAGAACATCCTATCCCTCCTGATCCAGTTTTTACACAAACAGGATTTTGAAATTCTCACCCTGGTGGCAGATCAAAACACTTACCCCGCCCTTGGCGGGAAAGTGGAAGAAGCGCTTCGCCAGGAAGGTTACAAGATGGATGTCGTGCAACTTAGCGGAGACCCGGTCAAACCCAACGAAATCGCCATTGTTCAAGCCATGCTGCCGGCCGATTTGCGCAATCGACTCTATCTGGCGGTCGGTTCGGGCACCATCAATGACGTGGTTCGTTTCACCTCCCACCGCCTGCGCCTGCCCTTCATCAGCCTGCCCACTGCTCCATCGGTGGATGGTTTTGCTTCCAGTGCATCTTCCATTACACTGAACAAGCTAAAAACAACCATCCAATGCCGTCCGCCTCTGGCCATCTTTGCCGACCTGGATACCCTGTGCGCCGCCCCGCCCAGCATGATCGCCGCTGGATTTGGCGACATGTTTGGCAAAATTACAGCCTTACCCGATTGGATCATCGGCCGGATTATGATCGACACCACTTATGATGAAGAAATTGCCCACCGCTCACGGCAGGCATTGGAAATCGTCTTGCGCCAGGCCAGTCATTTTGGTGAAGACAGGCAGGCTGACGTGCGCGCCGTTATGGAAGCACTGGTTGAAGAAGGCTTTTGCATGCTCGACATGGGGCACAACCGCTCCGCCTCGGGTGCTGAACACTCCCTGGCGCATTACTGGGAAACCAGGCTGGAACTGGAAAACCGTAAACCGCTTTTCCACGGTACAAAGGTGGCCATTGGCACCATTTTTACCGCACAATACTATCAATTCCTGCGCAGCATTTCCCGCGCCGAAGCTGAACAAAGGCTTTCCAAAGCCGTTCCTCCAGACCCTGAACAGGAGAAGAAGCTCATCCGAACCGGGTGGGGGCCCATTGCCGACCGCTTGATTGAAGCCCAGCACGATTTCGTCCACGTATCGCCCGCCCAATTTGAAAACCTCAAACGCCGGGCATTGGATCACTGGGATGAAATTCAGGCCGCAGCAGCCACAGTACCAGAACCGGATGAAATTCGAGTATTGTTGCGCAAAGTCGGCGCCCCGACCGAACCTCAAGAAATTGGTCTCACCGACGAAGATGTCAGGGGAGCCCATCTTTACGGGCGCTACATCAGCAAATCTTTCACCGTCATCCATCTGGCCCGCATGCTGGGTTTACATTCGATAATGGATTTGTAATTATAAAAACAATTATTGAAAAATTCTCATTGGCAGGGATGCTGGAAAAAATATTCTAAAGGATGAAACCATGCCCGATTCATTTATTTCGTATGTTGGAGAGAATGCAGCAGATCACCTGGCGGACTATCTTAAAACCCAAAAATTCGAAATCATCACCCTCGTGGCCGACAAAAACACCTATGCCGCACTGGGCAAGCAAGTGGAAGACACCCTGCGCGCCAAACAATTCCCGGTTGAAGTGGTTATTTTGCCCGGCGAACAGATCAAAGCCGATGAAATATCCGTAGTACAAACCTTACTGCCGGTTGATTTGCGCGAGCGCATGTTCATTTCTGTGGGTTCGGGCACCATCACCGATGTGGTGCGCTTTGCCAGCTTTCGCAACAAGTCCTTCTTCGTAAGCATGCCCACAGCCGCCTCGGTGGACGGCTTCGGTGCCAGCGGCTCTGCCATGACCATTCGCAAGCTTAAACAAACCATCATCTCGCGCGCGCCGCTGGCTGTGTTTGCCGATGTGGAAACCCTCAGCAAAGCGCCGCGCCTGCTGACCGCCTCGGGCTTTGCCGACATGTTTGGCAAGTTCACCGCCCTGGCTGACTGGCGTCTGGGCAATATTCTGATCGATGAGAAATACCTGCCCGAAGTGGCGCAGCGTTCGCGCCAGGCCGTTGAAAACTGTGTGCAGCGCGCCAACCACCTGGGTGAAGACTGGAAAGGTGATGTGACCATCCTGATGCAGGCGCTTCTGGATGAAGGCTACTGCATGATCGACGCCGGCAACACCCGCCCGGCTTCCGGTTCTGAGCACCAACTTTCGCATTACTGGGAAATGATGCTGGAACGGGATGACCGCCCGGCGGTTTTTCACGGCGTAAAGGTTGGCATTGGCTCAATCTTCATCGCGCGTTACTACCAGTTCATCCGCAGTCTCAGCAGGCAGCAGGCCGCTGAACGTTTGCAGCGCAGCACGCTGCCCGACCGCGATAAAGAAATTGCCCTCATCCAGGCCGGTTACGGCGTCATCACTGACCAGATCGTCAAGGCGCAAGCCCGCTACCTGAATATGACTCCCGCCGACAATGAGAACCTTAAACAGCGCATTCTCGATAACTGGGACACAATCCAGGAAATCGCCGCCGTCGTCCCTGAGCCTGAAACCATTCGAGACCTGTTGCAAAAAGTGGGCAGTCCCACCGAATCTTCGGCCATCGGCCTGAATGATAAAGATGTGCGGGATGCCATTATCTACGGCCGTTACATTCGCACCGCCTTCACCGTGGTGCATGTCAGCCGCATGCTCGGTGTGCAATCCATTCTCGAAGATTGGAAATAATCTCATGCCCGACTTTCAACGCTTGCGCGATGTGCGCTGTTTTTTGCTGGACATGGACGGCACTTTTTTCCTGAGCGATAAATTGTTGCCTGGAGCGGCCGAATTTTTAGAATTTTGCGATCAAAAAGGCATCGGCTATCTTTTTCTAACCAATAATTCCTCCAAAGACGGCAGCCAATATTCCCAAAAGCTGCAGAAACTGGGTGTTACCGTTGAGGAAGATCATATCTTCACCTCAGGTGAAGCCACCGCCATCTATCTAAAGAAAAATTTTCCCGGCGCGCGATTATCCGTCACCGGCACACCCGCTCTTGAAAAAGAATTGCAAAATCACGGCTTCAGCCTGATGAAAACCGGCGCTGATGTGACCGTGCTGGGATTCGACACCGGCCTGACCTATGAGAAACTGGTGGACCTGTGCAATGAGGTGCGCCGCGGCATCCCCTATGTTGCCACCCACCCCGATTTCAATTGCCCGGTGGAAAACGGTTTTATCCCCGATATTGGCGCTTTCATGGCGCTGGTTGAAGCCTCAACCGGCCGCCGGCCCGATGTGGTCATCGGCAAACCCAACCAGCCCATTGTCGATGCCCTGGCGCAAAAAACCGGCCTGCCCCTTTCGCAGCTTGTCATGGTGGGCGACCGCTTATACACCGATATCGCCATGGGGCGCACAGGCGTCACCACCGTGCTTGTGCTCAGCGGTGAATCGACCCTTCAAGAACTGGGAGAATCCCCCTTCCGCCCAACTTATGTCATGGAAAACCTGGCCGAGTTGCTGCACACCATGCAAACCCTTGGTTAGCCAGTAGTGCCAATTTAGTACATTGAGGATTGAAAAACAATCTGAATAAAAGGTTCCACCAGCGTGGGATCAAAATGTTTACCCGCCTGTTCGCGCAGGTAATTTACCGCGTCGGTTACCGCCCATGCCTTACGATATGGGCGGTCGGAGGTTAATGCATCCCACACATCCACCAGGGCAAAAATCCTTGCGCCAATGGGAATTTGTTCTCTAGATAATCCGTGTGGGTAACCACTGCCGTCCCATTTTTCATGATGGTAATAGGGCACATCCGTGGCTCGTTGAAGGAAGGGAATACCCGATAGTATTTCGAACGATTTTTGCGGGTGCTGACGCATGATTCGCCATTCCTCTTCGGTCAATTTACCCGGTTTGTTGAGAATGGCAACGGGTATGGCAATCTTCCCAATATCATGCAGCAAGGCCCCCCGGCGAAAATGCACCAGTTCATCCCCGCTCAATCCGGCTTCTTGCGCCAGCATTTGCGCCAGCATGATAATCCGCTGAGCATGCCCCGGCGCTTCAAGATCATGCAGTTCAAGCGAGTGCACCCAGCCTTCCAGTGTGCTATCATAAGCAAGCATCAACTCCAGGTGCGATTGTTCCAATCGGTTGAACAATGTGGCATTATCAATGGCAATCGCCGCCTGACCTGCCATGGTATCCAAAAACTTAAACCAGTCATCATCAGGCTGCAGCGGTTTTCGATTGAACATCTCCAGCACGCCTTTGATTTTTCCTTTGGCGATAAGCGGAACCCCGCAATAAGAAGAAAAACCTTCCCCCGGCCAGCGCAGGCTGCATTCATTTTGTGCTTCACTGTCAATCATCAAATTACCGGACCAGCGCATGCGCCGGGTTTGCGCCACGTTGCCCGCACAGCCCATGCCCAGTCGAATATTGTAATGGGATATTGGTTTGCGATTAAATCCCTTGCCAGTTGCATAAATCAGTGATCGGCTTGATTCTTCATAGGTCAAAATATCTGCCGCGTCCACTTTCATATGGACAAGCACCTGTTCAAGAAAAACATTCAACGTGCTGTTCAAATCAGTGTTCGCATTAATTGCCAGGTCAATCTGATGCAGCGCTTCAATTTGCTCCAATCGGCGGCGGGTCATTTCATATAAATCAGCGCGTTGGATGGCATTCGCGCCCATATCGGCTGCCGACATTAAAATGCGCACATCGCTTTCTTCAAATCGTTTTCCCTTGCCAGCAACAATCAATCCCAAAAGGTCTTGTTGTGCAATGAGCGGAATGATTGCCAGGGTTTTTGTATACAGGTATTGGTAAGTTTGAATAATGTCGGGGCCATTTAAAATTTCATTCTTTACGTATGGTTTAAGAGATTTGTGAACAACCTCGGCCACAGCTTCATTCACTGGCACAACCTGACCGGTAAAATCTTTCGCCATACCTACAACCAGTTCATATTTATACTCATTCTTCTCGCGGTTATAAAATGCGAGTCCAATTGAATCCAGTTCCAGTTTCCCCTTTAAACTCTCCAATAATACCTGGATTGTTTCTGATTTGGTCTGCGCTGTACGTAAAACGGCTGCTATGGCAAGTAAGTTTTCCTGTTCTTGTCTGTGGCGTCTTTTATCCGTGAGGTTTCTCAACATGGCCAGGTGCAAGCCAGGCAGCACATAAGCAGAGGCTCTCACTTCAAAAGGAATGGAAGCGCCTTGCTTATGTCTGAACCGGTATTCGGCTGTGGCTTTATGCAGGGCTAAAAATCGCGGCCAACCTTCAGCCAGATGCGCCCAATCTTCCGTGCTGAGAAGATCATTTAATTGCATCTGAAGCATTTCATCCCGGGTGTATCCAAATGCCTGACAGGCCGCCTGATTACTTTCCTTGATATTCCCTTCATCGTCAAACAATAATATGCCGTCAATGGAATTATCGAAAATGCCCTGCCAGCGCGCTTCACCTTCTCTCCTGGCATTTTCCATGTTTTGACGTGTGATCATTTCTCCAAGCCGCGCGCACAATTCCACCACCAGGCTGACTTCCTCTTCAGAAAAAATGATCTCACTGTCCTTCCGGTCACAATCCAGGTAAAAAATTTCAAGCTGACCGGCTGCCTCTCCTTCTAAAATTTGATGTGCGAGAAAGTTTTTGGTTTTCTGAAAATTGGGTGAAGTGAATTCCCTGTCATTGATGGATAAGCGCACCGCAACTTTCTCCGGGTTTTGAAATGCCGTCGGAATGATCTTAATAATTTTTTCGATTTTCTCTTCAAAAGTTATCGAATCATCTTCAATAATAATCGAGGATCCATACAAACAGCGTAATTCTTTAACCAGTTCTGAAAGGTTTCGTGACAACTCAAGCGATTTTTGTTCGGCATTTTTTCTTAGCGTGATGTCTGAAACAATCAAAGCAAACTGGCCATATTTTGGGCTGTATGCAAAAATTTCGAATGTTTTTTCGTTTCGCGTCGAAAACTGTTCGAAGCGAATGCTCTCTCCGGTGATGGCCACATGAGCAAATTTTTGAATCCAGTCATCGCTCACCTCTGTCGCCACTTCTCGCAAGTTTTTATTAATGAGATCACTCGCGTTTAAACCAGTAAAATTTTCATAAGCTGGATTGACTTCAAGGAACCTGTGATCAACTGGTTTTCCGGTTTCATCAAAAACAAGTTCAAACAACACAAAACCATCCAGCATTTTTTCAAACAACATCCTGTAACGTTCTTCACTGAATTGCAATTGTTCCCGGGCATGTTTCAATTCACTGACATCTGTAATTACAAATACATTCCCTGCTTTCGGATCATTTAGATCAAGCAATGCAGAACTTAATAAAGCTTCAAAAACATCTCCTGATTTCGTAACAATGCGTGTTTCTAAGGTGGCTATTCCTTTTTCCCCCAGGTCAGAATATAGTTCTCGCCCTATTCGCTCATATTCTTCCTGTGTTTCATAAAATATTCTGGTGTCTTTTCCGATCATCTCTTCGGAAGAATATCCAAACATTTCCAGCAAACGATGATTAACCTGGATTATTATTCTCCCTTGAACAACTCCAATTCCACTGGGCGCAGCGCTGTGAATGCTGCGAAGCAAGCTCTCTTGTTTTCGTAATTCTTCTTGAGCAACCGTCTGTGCAGAAATATCAGTGATAAAGCCTTCCAACGAAAGCAAATCATGATTATCAGAAAATGTTCCTCTGCCCTTTTCCCACACCCATTTTTCTTCACCTTGCCTGTCAATGATCTTATAGGTTAATTCATAGGGAAGCTGTTTCTTAACAGCAGCCTGAATCTCATCCCATACTCTTTGGCGATGGTCAGGGTGAATGAGCAATGCATAGTTTACTGTGCGATTGAACAGCAAGTCAGAGACTTCATACCCCGTAAGCTCTTTGCAGCCTTCGCTGACGAATTCCATTGTCCAATTTTCATCATTGATACAGCGGTATATCAATCCCGGGACGTTATCGATCATGGTCAACAACTTGTGTTGACTGTCTCGAAAAGCTTTCTCAATCATTTCATCGATTTGAATTTGGTTTTTCGCTGAAGGTTTTTGCTTCGCTCTGCCGCTTTCCCGGCCATCCAACACATTCATCAATTCATCCACTTGCAATAAGGCTGCTGCGTCTTGGTCAGTAATACCGCTAATTCGAATTATGTATGCGTCCCCGATTACAAACTCCAACCATGTAACGGTAGTATTTCTCTCCAGCAATGCCTGAACTTCTCGATGCAGGTGTTTCCGTTCCGTTTCTTCTTGGACAAGTTTTTCAATGATTTCAAAAACGCTTTTCAATTCCCCACTCAGGCAAAGGTCATCTCCTATCCTGGAGACAAAATTTTTCCAGGCTTCATTATGCCAGGTAATTTCTCCCGTTCGGTCAACGACGGCAATTCTTCCGGGTAGTGCATTCAAGATGGATTCGAAGGTCTGGGTTCGCATTTAGATCCCATTTCTTTAACAAGCAATTTTTATATTGGCTCATTTTGTTCTACTTTTTATTATAGACAACCTTGATTGGAAAAATGATAAATGAGCCGTTAATATTCTTTCAATCTATGCGCAATTGCCATTCAGTTCGTCACAATTTTTTTCATGACCTTTTCTTAATGGCGTGATCACAATGCCCCCCATGTATGCTTCATCAGCCCAGCATTCAACTCCCTGTATGTAACAGAGGTGACTGGCGCGCAATTCATTTGTGCTTTGAACAATTGCACGAAAACCACCACTTACACTCTCATTATATAACAATAATCGCCTCCCCTGTTCATCCGTTACCTGTTCAGCACATGCCTGGCAAACAGCAAGGGGATAACGAGGATCCATCTTTTGGGATTTATTACAGATTGGACAGTGGGAAGAATGTTTAATTTCTTCCATAGATTGAAACGGTTAAGTTGAATGATTATCACTCAAACGCTTGACTTGTAATTTTATCCAGGCCATTGCCACAGGCTCAAACCGTCGCACCATCAAGACCGAACAGTCCACTTTTTCGGCAATCCAATCATCCACCGAGCCGAACAGCCGGGTTTGCATGGCCCACTCCTCCGATGCACCGATAATCAGCAAATCGCAGTTTTCCTGTTTTATCTCTTGCATAATGCCTTCAATCAATTTGGAGCTTTCAACAACCTTGAGATTGAAATTTGCCGGCATTTCGCCCAGCTCTTCTTCAATGATTTCCTGTAACAAAAGAGCTTGATCTTCGATATCGTCTGCATCGCCGCTGGTTTCAAAAATACGAAGAGCAGTCACCCGGGAATTATTCTGATGAGCTATCTGGTGAGCTAATTGAATAGCCAGCCGGGAATGTATCCCTCCGCCGACTGGCACCAGGATATTGGAAATATTTTCTATCCCGCGGTCCAATAATACTGCCACATTGGTACGCGCCTTGAGTAAAACTTTATTTACCGGGTTTTCCGATAATTCTTTATCGTGCAATGCCCCCGGCCAACCAGCCAGAATAAGCTTGACATTGGACTGCTTTTCCAGTGTCTCCAGGATGCCTTGCGCAACGTTGGGCGCTGACACCAGTTCAGCAAATAATTCTTCGCCATTTTGAATCGATTCATTAGCAATTTTATCCAGGTAGCGCTGGCGTTCGGGATCAAGCCAGGTGGTCAGTCGATTGCCGGTCTCACCCAAAAACCGCATACGCTGCGGGGCCACTGCCAGGGCATGAATGCTGGTATCTTCCACTGCTCTGGCAAGGATGGACGCCATGCACATCAATCGCGAAGCCGATTGTGGATTGGCAATGGGAACCAGGATTCGGTTTTCACGTAGTGACGCCGCTTTTTGAGAATCGGTAATAATTTTCCCCAACGGGCGATAAGAATAATAATAGATCATCCCAACTACTAAAACTCCGACGCCGAAAACAAGCGCTTTCCAGTCTGTGAAGAAAAGAATAAAAACACACGCGCCGGCTGCCATGTATGCTGTTAATGGGAAGAAGGCAACTTTAAATGGGCGGCGAATATCCGGGAATTTTTTATGCAATGTAACCATTGCCAGGCTGGCGTTGAATAACACATATAAATAGCCCGCGCTGCAAATATAACTGAGAAAGTCCACAATTCCCAGTGATGCAACCAGTACACTGATAAATCCCACGAATAAAATGGCTATAAACGGAGTGCGAAAACGGCTCAACCGCGCCAGCGCACGCGGCCAAACTTCATCACGACTAAGCGTGAATGCTTCACGTGTGGCGCTGAGCATGGATGCATTTATCGAAGTTAATGTTGCGGTAATTCCCGCGATTGCCATCACAGGCGCCCCCCAACCAGGTATAAAAATTTTTACCGCATCTGATAATGCCGTTTCAGAACCTGCCATTTGTTGCCACGGGACCACCCCCAGCGTGACAAATGTAACCAGCATATATACCAAAATAATCAGGGTGAGGCTAATCAGGATGCCGCGCGGGATGTTCTTGTCAGGATCCTTGATCTCTTCAGCATCATCAGCAATCACTTCAAAGCCGATATAAGCCGCAAAAATAAGTGCAATCGAACGGAAAATGGAATTTAAGTTTGTCCATGAATCTTTATAGATAAAGAATTGTCCTTGCGGCAAAAACACATCCCAGTGAAATCCTCTTGCAGACAGGAACCCAATAACAACAAATCCCAGCAAAATGGTAAGTAGCATCCCCCCCAGAATATTTTGCACATTCCCTACATTTGTTACGCCAAAAATGTTCAACAAGGTAAACAGCACAATAATAAAAATTGCTGTTCCCACAATGGGTAGGGAAGGAAAGAATATTTGTAAAGAGTAAGCAAAACCAACCGCAGACAGGGCGCAGTAAAAAGTGCTGGATATGCAATCCATTGACCCGACCAGGAAAGAGGCTAAACCTTTTCCCCAGGCTTCGCGCACATAGGTCATGGCACCGCCTGTTTCAGGGTAAGTTGTTGCCAGCTCACAATAATTTAGTGCAATGCTGTAACACAACAATCCACCAATGAATAAAGCCAACAAAAGTGCGGGCCCTGCAATTCCTACTGCATGTCCGGTGAGGACGAAAATTTCTGCTCCAATTGTCCCCGCTGAACCCAACATCACCACTTGACCAAGATTCAATTGCCGTTTTAGTTGACGTTTTTTCATGGCGCGCCTGTTTGAGTCACTTAATCAATATAGCACATATAAGCCAGATTTGTGTCAGACATTTTTTTGTAATTATTAGAACAAAATCCCTCAATAATTATATTGGTTTTCTTACTTTTTAAATCCGAATTTCCATTGATAAAGTATGTAGCATGCAAGTTGATGCGTAAATTGTGAAAAAAGTATTTAATAAGTGCGGAACAAACCAATCTCCTTGCATGGTAATAGTGCAAAAAAAATCAGGCGCAAGGAAGGATTAAGAAACATTACAGTCCCTTTAACAGTTTTTTAGAATTTATTCGTGAGGTGAATATGTCTGAGACAACTTCGAAAAAAGCCAGTACCCCGGCTGTAAACAAATTGCCGTCCAATGGCGGCGCCAGCACGATTGAAGAATTGGATGCGCTAATTGAACGTGTTAAAAACGCTCAACGCGCATTTTCTTCCTTTACCCAGGAACAGGTAGATAAAATTTTTCGTGAAGCCTCCATTGCCGCCAATGCCGAACGCATCAGCCTGGCAAAAGAGGCCGTGGCTGAAACCGGCATGGGCATTGTGGAAGATAAGGTGATTAAAAATCACTTTGCTGCTGAATATATTTACAATAAATACCGCGATACCAAAACCTGCGGGATTATTGAAACCGATGCATCTTTTGGCATCCAGAAGTTCGCCGAACCAGTGGGCGTAATTTGCGGGATCATCCCCACCACCAATCCCACCTCCACAACAATCTTCAAGGCGCTCATCGCCCTGAAAACGCGCAACGCCATCATTTTCTCGCCGCACCCGCGCGCTTACATGTCCACTGCACGAGCGGCAAAAATCATCTTGAACGCAGCCGTCAAAGCCGGCGCCCCCAAAGACATAATCGGTTGGGTTGATACACCCAGCATTGAGTTGACCAACCATCTCATGTCGCACCGCGATGTCAACCTGATCCTCGCCACCGGCGGTCCCGGCCTGGTGAAAGCCGCCTATTCCTGCGGAAAACCCGCCATCGGTGTAGGCGCTGGCAACACTCCCGCCCTGATCGACGAAACCGCCGACATTCGCATGGCAGTCAACTCCATCATCATGAGCAAGACCTTCGATAACGGCGTGGTGTGCGCATCAGAGCAATGCCTGGTGGTTCACAAAGATATTTACACGGATACGGTCGAAGAACTTCAGTATCGTGGTGCACACCTGTTGACTCCCGAGCAAAAAGAAAACCTGGCAAAAATCATACTCGACCCCAAAACTGGCGCGGTCAATGCCAAAATTGTGGGCCAACCTGCCACCAAAGTGGCTGAAATGGCCGGAATTAAAGTGCCGGCTTATACCAAAGTTTTGATTGGTGAACTGAGCGAGGTTTCACTGAATGAACCCTTTGCACATGAAAAACTCTCTCCTGTTCTCGGCCTCACCAAATGTGAATCCTTCGAAGACGGTGTAGAAATCGCCCGCAAACTGGTCGAAATTGGAGGCATCGGCCACACCGCTGTTTTATACACAGATAAATTAAACAAAGAACGTATGGATTATTACGGCTCCATTGTGAAAGCCGGCAGAATCCTGATCAACATGCCATCCTCGCAAGGCGCCATCGGCGACATCTACAACTTCCGCCTGGAACCCTCGCTCACCCTGGGCTGTGGAAGCTGGGGCGGAAACTCCGTGAGTGAAAATGTGGGAGTGAAACATCTAATGAACATCAAAACCGTTGCCGAGAGAAGAGAAAATATGCTGTGGTTCCGTGTTCCGCCAAAAATTTATGAAAAATACGGCTGCCTGCCCGTTGCCCTGCAAGAGCTGAAAGGAAAGAAACGCGCCTTCATCGTCACCGACTCTTCCCTCTACAATATGGGTTATGTTGAACGAATCACCAGTGTGTTGGAACCCCTGGGCGTCGACTGTGAATGTTTTCACCAGGTTAAACCCGACCCCACCCTGTCCACCATCAACCAGGGCCTCGAATTGATCAACGCCTTCAAACCCGATGTCATCATTGGCCTGGGCGGCGGTTCACCCATGGATGCCGCAAAAATCATGTGGATGTTGTACGAGAATCCGGATGTGAAATTTGAAGGCCTGGCGCTGCGCTTCATGGATATTCGCAAAAGAATTTATGAATTTCCCTCCAACGGCAACAAAGCCATCATGGTTGCCATTCCCACCACATCAGGAACCGGCTCTGAAGTTACCCCCTTTGCAGTGGTGACTGATGACCGCACCGGTTTCAAATATCCCATTGCCGACTACACACTTACCCCCAACATCGCCATCATCGACACCGAACTGGTGATGGGCATGCCCAAAGGCCTCACCGCGGCATCCGGCATCGACGCCGTAACCCACGCCCTGGAAGCCATTGCTTCCGTCCTGGCTACCGACTACACCAACAGCCTGGCATTGGAATCGCTGCGTGTCTTGTTCAAATACCTGCCCAAAGCCTACCAGAACGGCACAGAAGATATCCGCGCCCGCGAAAAAGTTCACAATGCAGCCACCATGGCAGGCATGGCCTTTGCAAACGCATTCCTGGGTGTGTGCCACTCCATGGCGCATAAACTGGGTGCAGCTTTCCACATTCCGCACGGTGTGGCAAACGCATTGTTGATATCGCATGTCATCAAATTCAACGCCACAAACCATCCGACCAAACAAACTGCTTTCCCGCAGTATGAATACCCGGATGCCAAGTCGCGCTATGTGCGAATTGCTGAATACCTGGGTCTGGGCGGCGAAACCAGCACAGATAAGGTAACCAACCTGATTAAAGCGGTTGAAGAACTCAAAGCCCAGCTAGACATTCCAAAAAGCATCAAAGAATTTGGCATTGATGAGAAAGAGTTCCTGGCTCGAGTTGACACCCTGGCAGAAGAAGCCTTCGATGATCAATGCACCGGCGCCAACCCCCGCTACCCGCTGATCAGCGAAATCAAAGATTTGTACTTGAAAGCTTACTACGGAGAATAATTTCCTCCTCCCGAATACTCAAACGGCTGGCAAATGCCAGCCGTTTGAGTTTCTAATAGCTTTTCACCAGTCAGGCTGATGGAAAAGGACTGGGAATTTCAATATCAAGCATGGTTCCCCCTTTTTCAGGCGAAGTGATTTGCATGGTTCCACCCAGCAGGGCTGCCCGCTCACTAATTCCCACCAGGCCAAAGTGTTTATTGGCGGTCAGCTTGGCTAAATCAGCTGTGGATGTCATACCCTGCCCGTCATCTTTAATTCGCAAATGAATGCTTTCTGTCGGTGTGCGTTCCACAAGCAAATGAACATTTTGCGCTGCTGCATGCTTGCGGATATTGTTCAAGCCTTCCTGAACAATGCGAAAAACTGAAAGTTCAATGGCTTCGGGCAACCGTCCCATGGCAGGGTCAATTTCCAATTGCAGAGTAACACCGTTTCGCTCTGCCCATTCTTGCGCCAATGATCGGATGGCTGACGACAAGCCCAGGTTGTCAATCGTTGGAGGGCGCAAATCGCGGCACATTTGCCGCAAATCGCTGATCACCTCACGGATACTGTTGCGAATTTCAGCCAGTTCCTGGCGCTGCTCCGCCGAAATTTCATTGCTTTCGGCTTCTTCCAATCGATAGTTAAAACTCAGCAAATCTTGAATAACCTGGTCGTGCAGTTCACGCGCGATGGCTTTGCGCTCTTCTTCACTTTCTGTCAGCAAACGCCTTTGCGTTTCCTGCAAGGCAGCATTCAATTTATCCAGCGCTTTAACCTGTGCGCTAAGCCGTTCAACCAGTTGGCGGTTCAGCGAATCACTGGCTTTGAGACTCTTATGCAAGGCAGTTTGAATCTTTTGCAATTCACTGGTTTTTTGCTGGGCAGTATGGTAACTCTCCAGCGCCCAGATAATGGGTGTAACCTGTTCTGGATCTGCATTACCCACAATCAATTCCACAATGTCGCGCGGTGTACACTCCGCCGTCAATCGATCTGCCGACAATCTGCTTTCGTATAAAATAAGAATGCGGTGGGTAACACTGAATAAATGTTTGAGATTATCGCTGCTGATGATGATGCTAACGCCCTGATCGGCCAGTTTTTTGATATGTTCCAGCAAAATTTGCTGCCGGTGAAAACTCAACGTAGCCAGTGAATCATCCAGCAGCAGCAATTTAGGCGGAAAGCATAACGCCCGCGCTATTGCCACCACCTGTCTTTGCTCATCTGACAGGTTTCCTGTGCGAACCTGCAGCATGCTGGGAGACATGTCGAAATCCGCCAGCATCTTTTTGGCTTCGCTGTACATCTTCCCCCATGCCGGGAATCCCACCACCGGCGGCCAGCAAATCTCGCGTCCCAGGTAAATATTGTGAACAATATCGAGTTGTTCGGTCAACAGGGGAATTTGATGCACCAGTTCAATGCCGTGCTTGCGGGCTTCCGCCGGTGACGTGAAGAAACCTTCACGCCCGTTAAAAAACATGCTGCCGCTGGACGGCGTATCATTACCGCTGATGATCTGCAGCAGGGTGGATTTTCCCGCGCCGTGTCTTCCAACCACGCCCAGAACTTCGCCTGGTTCAAGCGAAAAGGATATGTCGCTTAACGCCAAAAGGCTGTCAAAACGTTTCGACAAGTCTGAAACGCGCAACAGAGGTTCAGCCATTGAGCAACCTACCTTCCAACCGCCTCACGTCGATGTCGAGAGATGCTTTCAATCGTCACTGCCGAAAGCAATACCGCTCCTGTAATCATAACCTTAATTGGCGAAGGTAGTGCAAGTAAATCCATACCATTTGAAATCGATCCAATAATTAATGCCCCCAAAAGCGCCGACCAGGCGCTGCCGCGCCCTCCAAACAGGCTGGTGCCTCCAATCACGGCAGCCGCAATCACATTCAACAGTAAATCGCTGCCGCCGGACGATTGATTAACCGCCAACAGTCGCGAAGCAGCCAGAATTCCACCAAATGCCGCCAGAGTTGACGCCAGGCCAAACACAGCGATACGAACAACATTGACATTAATGCTGGCCCGATAGGCTGCTTCGGCATTCCCACCCACCGCATAGATATGTCTGCCGAACACTGTCCGCTTGGTTAAAAAGTCCACAAAAATAACACTGCCAATAAAGAATATCAAAGAGGATGGTATGCCACGGTCGGCATTCATGATGAACAATGCACCGAAAACAATGGCTGAGATCACCAGACTTTTGAATAAAATATTATTGATGGAATTTGCCATAAGACCAGCCTTCAGCCGTCTACGCCGTTCCAGAACCAGGTTGATCACAAATCCGGCCACAAACACACCCCCCAAAGCCCATCCTAAAATTTCACCATTGGGCACATCTCTTTTCAAGAAGGTTCCCGCCAGGCCCAGAATGAACGGATCGCGCAAATTGACTGTGCCGGTGTTTCCCAGCACAGATAACAATGCGCCAGTCCATCCAATTTGCCCGGCCAGGGTGACAATGAAAGACGGAATGCGAAAGCGGGTAATCCAAAAACCATGGAACAATCCAATCAGCAATCCAGACAGCAGCCCGACCAGCACCGCCACAGGCCCGGGAAACCCCGCCTTAACATTAAGCACCGCCATCACTGCTGCCGATAGGCCGCTCAAAATGCCTGCCGACAAATCAACTTCTCCGATGAGCAGCACAAGCACAGCGCCCACAGCAATTGTTCCCAGGGCTGAAATTTGAAACATGAGATTGGTGAGATTTACCGGCGACAGGAATTTGTCATTGGCCATTTGGAAAATTCCCCAGATGATAAGCAATCCAATCACAATGGGAAATGATCCCAGGTCCAACCGTGAAACCCGATCAGATTTCTTCGCGGGCTTGGGAATACCTGGAGGGGGGGTATTAAAAATATCTTTTTGGAAGTATGTCATTCCAAATCCTCCTGGGGGGCTGCTGTTCTCATGATCGTTTCCATTCCATAATCCGCACCGGTAATAGCTTTCAGTACCTGTTCGCGCGTGGTGTTTTTTATGGAAAACACGCCGTTATTCCGTCCCAGGCGTAAAACACTCACGCGATCAACAACTTGAAAAATTTCTTCCAGGTTATGGTTCACCAAAATCACGGCTAATCCTTGTTTTCTTAAGCGCCTGATCAATTCCAGCACCTGTTGAGCCTGTGAATAGCCCAACGCAGCAGTAGGTTCATCCAAAATCACCAGTTTGGAATTCCAGATCACTGCCCGTGATATGGCCACCGATTGCCGCTGTCCGCCTGATAGGGCTTTTATTTCACTGCGCACATTCGGCAAGGTGATGGACAGGCCTTCCAACACTTCTATGGCGCGTCTTTCCATTACTTCTTCATTGATGGGTATTGTACCGGCAAGTTCACGCCCCAGGAATAGATTTGCAACCACATCCAGGTTATCACACAGGGCCAGGTCTTGATAAACCGTCTGTATACCCAGGCGATTTGCATCTTTAGGGGTGCGAATATGCACCATCTGCCCCTCGAACCGGATTTCACCCGTGTCAATTGGGAAGATCCCGGCAATGCACTTGATTAAGGTTGACTTGCCCGCCCCATTTTCACCCACCAATCCCACCACTTCTCCAGGAAAAACTTCCAAATCAACATCACACAGAGCCTGCACCGCGCCAAATCTCTTTGAAACCCCACGCATTTCAAGTGTGGGAAAACAGGGGAAACCAGTAACCATATAAAAAACCTCTTGAAAGCAGGAGATGCCCGCCAAAAAGCAATTTTTTGGCCCGGGTTTCTCCGAATCTTATTCCTGAATAATTCCCACTTCCCGACAGGCCTGTTCATATTCTGCCGTGCAAACCTGCTCCACTTGCCAGAATCCATCAGCAATCACAGTGGATTTCACGTTTTCACGGGTTACCGCGATTGGCTCCAATAATACCGAGGGGATTTCCTTCTTTCCATTATCCACCATGTCCGTGATCCATTCATCTGGAATCGTTTTACCCAAATAAAGATAATATGCCATCTCCGCTGCTCTTTCGGCTTCTGGTTTGATGGCTTTATACACGGTCATATATTGTTCACCAATTAAAATTCGTTGAATGGCAGCCAGTTCAGCATCCTGACCGGTTACTGGTGGCAGAGGATGAATACCTCCGGCTTTCATGGCTGCAATGGCACCCCCGCCGGTGCCGTCATTGGCAGCATAAACACCATCCACCCGGTTCCCCAGCGCAGTTAAAGCTTGCGCCATTTGGTCTTGCGCCTTGTCGGGGCTCCAATCAGGAGTGTCATATTCCTTGGCAATAATCACCCTGCCGTCGAGCACGCTGTGCGCGCCTTTTTTGAAATAAATGGCATTGTTATCTGTCGGTGATCCGTTGATCATAACAATGGTTGGATTGTGAATACTTTTTAGAGCAATTAGAAGGCTTTCACCCTGGAGTTTGCCCACCTTTTCATTGTCAAAAGAAATGTAATAATCAACCGCATCCGATCCTTTAATTAATCGATCGTAAGAGATGACCGGGATACCTTTTGATTTTGCCAGGTCGGCGATGGTGGCTGCCGCATCTGAATCCACCGGGTCCAATATCAGCACTTTTGCACCATTGGTAATGGCAGCTTCAGCTTGCTGTTGTTGTGCAGAGGCGTCTTGATTGGCATTACTGTATATCAGGTTTTTTAGATCAAATCCAAGTTCTTCCAATTTCGCCTTAAAATTTGGCAGGTCTTGCGATTCATATCGCGCAGTCTTGGTTTCAGGCAATAAAATGGCGATTTTGTCTCCCTGTACCGAAGTGTTAAGCGTTTCATTTGAGTTTGTTGTGCAGGCAGTCAGGAATAATAGAATAAGACCAAGCAACAGCAAACGATTATTTGACCCGCAATGTTGTAACATGCTGCCTCCGTGAATGCAGGATGCTCTTACCAGGCATAATCATACACACTTCACTCCCAACATGATAAACAGGACAACCGACCTTAATCCAAATTTCATTATGTGGTTTGAAAAGGTGAGGGACTTTCGCACCCTCACCTTTTCTACATTCCCCCCCTCCCCCGGCATTGAAGGCAGATTGCACCGCTTCTTTTGCCGGGGGAAGGTTTGTTAAGAAACCAACGACGCAACGTAATCTGATTATTTGCTCGCTCGGCGGGTGGCCACATCAAAGACCACAGCCAGGGTCAAAACCAGGCCGCGCACAATATATTGCAGGGAAATATCAATGCCCATCAGGTTCATACCGCTGGTCAAAGACATCATTACAATGGCGCCAATGAGTGAACCAGTGACCTTGCCAACACCGCCAGCCGCCGAGACGCCGCCCACATAAGCTGCTGCAATGGCATCCATTTCAAACAGCTGTCCTGCAGTCGTAGTGGCTGACTGCAAGCGGGATGCAAACAAAATTCCTGATAGTGCGGTTAACATACCCATAGATCCAAAAACAATATAGGTAATTTTCTTTACATTAATACCGCTCAACTCGGCTGCTTCAGGATTGCCGCCAACCGCATAAATATGACGGCCGATAACTGTTTTATTGGTAATAAAGTCATAGATCAGCACAACAATCAACACAACTACAAGTGTCCAGGAAAGACCCTGATATCTGGCCATAATCCAGGTCACATACCCGATTAAGACTGAGATGAAGACCAGTTGCAGAATGAACATGTCCATGGGCAGCACTTCAAAGTTATAGGCCTGTTTCTTCTTGCGATTGTTGAATGAGCCTACTATGAACAGTGCGATAGCCACAATCCCAATCAGCAAGGTCAATTTGTGCACTCCCGGTAAAAATCCCATATCTGGAAAATCAGGAATGAAACCATTGCCAATGGCATTAAAATCTGCATTGGGGATGATGATGGTGCCAGTTCCCATGGTCACCAGCAGAATGGCGCCGCGGTAAATTAGCCAACCTGCCAGGGATGCCACAAAGGCAGGGATGCCCAGTTGGGCAACTGGAAATGCCGTGATGAGACCGGCTACCACACCCAGTGCCAACACCATTGGGATGACCACGAAAGTGGGCAGATGCCAGAAAACCATGGCAATGGCAGCAATCGCCCCCAGGAAACCTGCCAGGAAACCCACCGAAAGATCAATATGACGGATGACAATTACCAGTGTCATACCTACAGCCAACACCGCAATGTAGCCGGTTTGATTCATCAGGTTGCTGATATTACGGGGTGAAATAAACACGCCGTCGGTGGTAATCGTGAAGAATCCCATAATGACAAATAGCGCGATATACATACCGTATTCGCGGATGTTCTGTTTTAATATTTTTTGAAGGTTTTGTGTAAAGGACATGCCAGCCTCCTCAATTTGTAGCCATGTGCATGATTGTTTCCTGTGAAGCTTCCTCGATTGGCAATTCGCCGGTAATTCTCCCAGACGAGACCACATAAATTCGGTCACTCATTCCTAAAATTTCAGGCAGTTCAGATGAGATCATGATGATGCTCATACCCTGTTCCACCAGGCGATTCATGATGGTGTAGATTTCATATTTTGCACCGACATCAATGCCGCGTGTGGGTTCATCCAGGATGAGGATGTCTGGTTTTACAAACAGCCATTTTCCCAGTGAGACTTTTTGCTGGTTGCCGCCGCTCAAGTTTTGAACTTTCTGTTCAACGGTGGGAGTCTTGATATTTAATGAATCTTTATAATCGGTGGCGACAACGATTTCAGCATTATTATCTACAACGCCGCGTCGTGCAATTTCAAGCAGGTTGGCCAGGGTGATGTTCTGTTTCACATCTTGAATCAAGATCAAACCATCACCTTTACGGTCTTCTGTTACATACGCCAGACCTGCACGGATGGCATCTTGAGGATGCCCGAGACGATGTTTTTTACCTTTGATGAATAATTCACCGTTCACATGGTAATGATCAGGGTTGCCAAAAACGCTCAAAGCAAACTCTGTGCGGCCAGATCCCATCAATCCTGCCAGTCCGACAATTTCCCCTTTTTTGACAAATAAATTGATATTTTTGAGTATATCACGTCCCAATTTGGGATCGTAAGCATTCCAATCTTTGATTTCGAGAACCACTTCGTCTTCGATCTTACGTTGTCGGTTTGGATAAATATTGTCGATCTCGCGTCCAACCATATTCTTGATCAGTACAGTCTCAGATACTTCACCTTTGTGAGCATCCAATGTGCAAATGGTTTTCCCATCCCGCAGCACCGTGACGGTATCGGCAATTTTGATGACTTCTTTCAATTTGTGAGAGATGAGTACACAGGTGACACCCTGATCTTTTAATCCGCGCAACAATCCCAGTAGATTCTCACTATCTGATTCATTGAGCGCAGAGGTGGGTTCATCAAGGATTAAAAGTTTCACATCGCGACTCAAAGCTTTGGCAATTTCAACCAGTTGTTGTTTGCCAACACCCAGTTCTTTTACTTTTGACTCTGGATTAACTTTCAACTTAACCTTTTCCAGCATGATGCCAGCCTGCTTGATGGTTTCGTTCCAGTCAATGACCATTCCCTGCTTAATTTCATGCCCCAGAAAAATATTTTCATAAACAGTTAATTCGGGCACCAGGGCTAATTCCTGGTAAATAATTGCGATACCTGCTTTTTCGCTATCGGAGATTCCTTTGAACTTCTGTTCAACGCCGTTAAAAACTATTTCGCCAGTATAATCGCCATGCGGATACACACCGCTTAAAACTTTCATTAAGGTTGATTTTCCTGCCCCGTTTTCGCCCACCAGACAATGAATTTCACCCTGGTTCACAGAAAAGGTAACATTATTCAGTGCTTTTACACCCGGAAATTCTTTGGTGATGTTTTTCATTTCGAGTATAGGAGTACTCATCTTTATATCCACTCCATCTCAATTTCTAAGGACTACAGGGATAGTGACGCTGTTTTGTCACTATCCCTGTAAAGACTGAAACTACAGTTTACTCAAGCCCGGTGAAATCGCTGGCAGCATAGTAGCCAGATTCAATCAACGTGGATTTGACATTTTCTTTGTCAACAGAAACCACTGCTGACTGGATGGCGGGCACATCGATCTTGCCGTTGTTGTAGGAACCCTTGGCAGCCGGGGCTTCACCCTTCAACAGGGCAACCGAGGCGGAAATGGCATCTGCAACCAGGGTGCGAACATCTTTCCACACGGTCATCGATTGTTTGCCGTCGATGATGTACTGCACGGATGCTTTTTCAGCATCCTGTCCGGTTACAACATAGCTGGTCACGTCTTTGTCAGCACCGAAGGCATCGGCGATGGCGCGGGCGGTGCCGTCATTGGGGGCCAGGATGAACACGTCACCCTTGTCGGCGGCGGTGGCTTTGGTCAGGTTGGCTTCGGCCAGACTCTTGGCGGTGTTGAAGTCCCAGTTGGTGGTAACCTGGCCAAGGATCTTGCCCATTTCGTCGCGGGTCAGCGTGGCTTTGTCTTGCAGGGCCACCGCTTCGCTGGAGTTTTTGATCACGAATGTGCCGTCAGCAACTTTCGGCTGCAGCACGCCCCAGGCGCCTTCAAAGAAGATGAAGGCATTGTTGTCAGAAGCAGCACCGGCATACAGGTACAGCGGCAAGCCTTTGCCACTTCCGGCTTTGTCCACCAGGTATTGAGCCTGCTGGGCGCCCACAGCAATGCTGTCGAAGGTCACATAGTAGTCCACTGCGTCGGTGTCGCGAATCAAGCGGTCATAGGAGATCACTTTCACACCGGCGGCGCGGGCGGCGTCAGCAGCGGCGGCGGCAGCGGTGCCGTCTTGCGGGCAGATCACGAGAACTTTAACGCCTTTGGTGATCAGGGCTTCAACGTTCTCTTTTTCTTTGGCCGAGGAACCCTGGCTGAACAGGATTTCCACTTCGTAGCCGGCTTTGTTCAAAGCGTCTTTGAAGCGGGTTTCATCCTGAATCCAGCGCGGTTCGTCTTTGGTAGGCAGCACAATGCCAACCGCCAGTTTGCCTTCGGGGGCGGCCGCTTCACCCAGACCGGTGAAATCGCTGGCAGCATAGTAACCCGAGTCGATCAGAGCAGACTGAACATTCTCTTTGTCAACAGAAACCACTGCTGACTGGATGGCGGGCACATCGATCTTGCCGTTGTTGTAGGAACCCTTGGCAGCCGGGGCTTCACCCTTCAACAGGGCAACCGAGGCAGAAATGGCATCTGCAACCAGGGTGCGAACGTCTTTGAACACAGTCATGGACTGTTTGCCGTCGATGATGTATTGCACGGATGCTTTTTCAGCATCCTGACCGGTCACATAGTAGCTGGTCACGTCTTTGTCAGCACCGAAGGCATCGGCGATGGCGCGGGCGGTGCCATCATTGGGGGCCAGGATGAACACGTCACCCTTGTCGGCGGCGGCGGCGCTGGTCAGGTTGGCTTCGGCCAGACTCTTGGCGGTGTTGAAGTCCCAGTTGGTGGTAACCTGTCCGAGGATCTTGCCCATTTCGTCGCGGGTCAGCGTGGCTTTGTCTTGCAGGGCCACAGCTTCGCTGGAGTTCTTGATCACAAATGTGCCGTCGGCAATTTTCGGCTGCAGCACACCCCAGGCGCCTTCAAAGAAGATGAAGGCATTGTTGTCAGAAGCAGCACCGGCATACAGGTACAGCGGCAGACCTTTGCCACTTCCGGCTTTGTCCACCAGGTACTGGGCCTGCTGGGCGCCCACAGCGATGCTGTCGAAGGTCACATAGTAGTCCACTGCGTCGGTGTCGCGAATCAAGCGGTCGTAGGAGATCACTTTCACACCGGCGGCGCGGGCGGCGTCAGCAGCAGCGGCGGCAGCGGTGCCGTCTTGCGGGCAGATGATGAGGACTTTGATGCCTTTGGTGATCAGGGCTTCAACGTTCTCTTTTTCTTTGGCCGAGGAACCCTGGCTGAACAGGATTTCCACTTCGTAGCCAGCTTTGTTCAAAGCGTCTTTGAAGCGGGTTTCATCCTGAATCCAGCGCGGTTCGTCTTTGGTCGGCAGCACAATGCCAACCGCCAGTTTGCCTTCGCCAGCGGCGGGTGCTGCGGCAGGTTGGCAGGCTGTAAGGAGCATTCCAGCAGCCACCAATACTGCCATCAAAACATACAACGTACTCTTCTTAAACATTCTTGATCCTCCTGATTTTGTTATTACTGGTTTTGTTTTTTTGACATGCAGCAAAAAAGAATTTTCCGTATCCTACTTACGGTCCACCCCCTTTCGATACATATCGAGAGTTCGCATGATTATCAGCAAGCTTCCACTCCATGTTTGATTTATCGAATGAGAAACACACGATAACCACAGGTTAATTCAGCCATTAACCTTGATAACGACATGTTAAGATTAACAAAAAATTAAGGCTTATTGAAGTTCATTTCCCCTAATTCTATTAGGGGATTCCCCCTAATGAGGCTGTGGTATAAATAATATATATGAGTAAAAAACGAATCCTGCTCGCTGACGATCATGCCATTGTTCGCGCCGGTATTCGCAAAGTGGTTGAAGAATTCGCCGATCTCGAAGTGGTGGCAGAGGTGGGAAATGGTCCTGCGCTCATTGCAGGACTTGAGCAGTTTAAGCCCGATTGCATTCTCATTGATGTGACCATGCCGGATTTCGACCCGGTAAACACCATCCGCAATATTCGCGCAGTCCATCCCGAATTACGAATCCTGGTGGTCAGCGCCTATGACGACGATGTGTACGTGCAAGGCTTGCTGGGAGCAGGCGTGAACGGCTATCACCTGAAAGACCAGCCTCTCAGCGATTTGAAACTGGCCATCCAGCGTGTGCTGGCCGGTGAACGTTGGATATCAAGCCCTTTGATTTCCAAACTGGTTGGCCCCACCCAGCCTTCTGTCGTCTCATCGCTCCTGACAGAACAGCAAAAAAAAATCCTCCGCCTGTTGCGCGAAGGACATGGAAACCAGAGCATCGCCCAGGAATTGGGATTGAGTATAAAGACCATTGAAAACCACCTGACTCGTTTATACAAACACCTGGGCGTCCAAAGCCGCCTGGAAGCCGTTAATTATGCCCTGCAGAACCCTGAAGTGCTGGGAGTGAGCGGACAAAAAGTGCTCGCTCAGGATGACACGGCTGTTTCCAAGGACATCGGCATTCTGCTGGTGGATGACAACGTGCGCTATCTGCACCAGTTGCAGCGCGTTTTGGGAAAAGTGTGCCCGCAGGCCATTCTTTATGAGGCAGAAACCATTGCCCAGGCAGTGAACCTGGCTAAACGCATTTCCCCGCAACTCGTGCTGGTGGATGTGGCACTGGGAGAAGAAGACGGCATTCGCTGCGCCAGGCGCATCAAAGCCGTCTCACCCCAATCGCGCATTGTCACCATCAGTGCCTATCCAGACCGTGAATTTCACCGCCTCAGCCTGGAAGCGGGCGCCATAGCATTCCTGGATAAGAAAGACCTTGACGCGGTCACCCTGCAGCAGGTAATTGAAGATGTAATCGGTTAATTCCCTCGATTTTTAATGAATATCCAGTTCTTTTTCCACCCAGGCAATTACCTTGGGGATGTCGATTATTGACAGGTCGGTGGTTTCGATCTCCAGGCAGGGGCTCAGTCGCATCGGCTGGGCGCGCAAGGCAACATCCATTAATTCGGGTACATAATCAGCACCCGGATGCCCCTTATGCCGTTTATCAACGCGGTCCAGGTAGCGTTTTGCCAACACTTCACCCGGAGCATGGCACCAGATTTCGACAAACTGATCAATTCCCGCTTTTTCCAAACCTTCTTTGAAGTTATAGTAAGGTGGAAAGCCCATCCAGATATCCAGCACAGTGATCACATCTTTGGGAAAATCAGCGTGCAAGCGCCAGATGATGTCGCGGGTGATCATGCCAAGTTTACGGTTATATTCGCGATCACCAATCCCCAGGCCATCAAACATGGCTTCTTTGATGGTGTCCAGGGTGATCAGGGGAGCATTAAAATGATTGGAAAGAGGCACTCCGATAGTGGTTTTACCGGATGCTGGTAACCCGTTAATAATGATTGCTTTTCGAATTGATGCCGCCATGAATGTAAATCTCCATTTTAATTATTATTAATAACGTGTTTGGTGATTTTATCACGGCATGCCTGGTTATGATCCCTGGCTGCCGGGTTGGAACTTATGATCATCCGGCATTAGACAGCCAGTCTTGACACTGCTCGGTAGTCGATTAGAATCGCTTATCCGCCTTCTTTTGTCCAAAAAAAACGCCTTAGCGTTACAATAAATGGCAAAGCAAGCTGGGTTTACTGGATGGAAAATTCAGGATGATTATAAATTGATGGAACAACCCGAAAAAAGCTCCAAATTATTCCTCAGACCAATTCTGATTTTTTTACTCATATCTCTGGCGCTATTTCTTTCCCCGACAGTCCCAACACTGATGCTGCAATTTCTCTTCTCCATATCCGCAGACAAAATCAGCATCTTTGCCACCGTCTTCCTGGGTATATTTATCGAAGCCTTGCCCTTTCTTTTATTGGGAACTCTGGCTTCGGGTGCTGTTGAAGTTTTTGTAAACCAGGACTCTTTGAAGCGATTCATCCCTGCCAATCCCATATTGGCAGCTATGGCTGGCAGTGTGATGGGTTTATTCTTCCCGGTGTGTGAATGCGGTGTCGTGCCCCTGGTGCGGCGGCTATTTCGCAAAGGCCTACCGCTGCCCGCCGGAATCACTTTTTTATTGTCAGGCCCGGTGCTAAACCCGGTTGTCATCCTCAGCACCGCCGCTGCTTTCGGTTTTGGAAAAATTCTTGCCCTTCGAGTTGGCATGACACTGATCATCGCTGTCATAACCGGATGGGTTTTCTCGGTTGTAAAATCACCCTGGGAAATTTTGAAACCCACCACCTGGTCACCCTGCGACATTCACGGCTGCCCCGGTGAGAATCATGAGCCTGGTAACGATCATGAGCATCATCACGAGCACCAACCTATCCATTCAACACAGGCCATGAGCCTTGCAGCCAAAATCAAACAGGTGTTTTTGCTCGCCCAGGGAGAATTCTTCGAGATGGGCAGATTTCTGGTCATCGGCGCGTTGATTGCATCAACCATGCAAACTTTCATCCCGCAAGACCGGTTGACCGCTTTTGCACAGGGCCCGGTGCTTTCCGTGCTGGGCATGATGCTGCTTGCCGTCATCCTCTCGATATGCTCCACGGTAGATTCATTCATTGCACTTGGTTTTGTCAATACCTTCACAATGGGTTCGATCCTTGCCTTTCTGGTTTTTGGCCCCATGGTCGATATTAAAAGCGCGTTGATGTACTGGCGCGTTTTTAAAGGCCGGGCGCCGTTCTATCTGGTCCTGATCCCCTTCCTGCTCAGTTTGCTGGGCGGTGTGGTGATTAACCTCTTAATGGTTTAAAAATGAACAAATCACTACCCAGACTCATTCAAAGTTTAATTGTGGCCGGCACTGCCCTGCTCATTGCTGCCATGCTGCTCAACGGTAGAATTGGCTGGTATATTCACCAACGTTTTAATTACTTGATGATTTTCGCCATTTTATGCCTGGCAAGCATGGCTGTGCTTTCACTGCGAAACTTCGTAAACAAACCCGCTGAAGATGCCTATCACCACCAGGCCATCAACAGCTCCGAAATCTTCGTCCTGGCAATTCCGCTGGCGTTGGCATTGCTCATCCCCGCCAGGCCGCTGTCTGCCAACGCCGTCAGCACACGCGGCACAACCTACACCGCCCCGGGCAGCCTGCCGGCAGCGCCTTCGGAAGGTGTTTTTTCCATAACCCCCGATGAGCGCAACATTTTGGACTGGCTGCGGGCTTTCAACACAGGCAAAGATGTAAACGCCCTGGTTGGAGAAAGAGCTAATGTCATCGGTTTTGTCTATCGGGACGACAAAAATTTTCCAGGGCAAAATACCTTCATGGTGGGCCGATTCGTCATCACCTGCTGCGCCGCTGATGCCTTCCCAATTGGCATTCCGGTGGACTGGGATGATGCAGCACAGTTGACCGATGACACCTGGGTTCAAGTGCAGGGTGTGGTTGAATCAATTGAACTCAACAATGTGAATATTCCCCTGATCCGCGCCGATTCTGTAGAGATTCTATCCACTCCAGACCAACCTTATCTCTTCCCATGAAACCTTTAGATCGTTCAGCACTCCTGGTTATTTTTATTTCACTGGCCGTCCTGGTAGGCCTCATCGCATCACAAAGCCTGGTTCCAGTGTATGTTTCGTGTTCCAACGCTGCAAATTGTGAATCCATCAGTCTTCAGGGTTCGGTGACATTTACATTTTCGCGCCCGGTGGAATCAGAGAAGATTGAACGGGCTTTTTCCACGAACCCCTCAACACCCGGTCAGTGGGTGTGGAAAGACAAACGCCATGCTCAATGGATTGCTCTTTCTCCCATTCAATCCAAAAAACAAATCGCCTTCCATTTAGAAAAATCCAACGTCGGTGAAAACAATGAATCGCTGGCGCAAAATTTTGAATGGCAGGCTGTCATTCGCCCACCTCAAGTTTTATATATTTCAAACGACGCCGAGCAGGAATTATTCAAAGTGGATCCAGACAATCCTTCCAACCCGGTGCAGTTGACCAAAACCGGTAACAGGATTTTTGATTACCAACCTTCAACAGATGGCGAATGGATCATTTTTTCAGTATCCAACGATCAAATGGGAACCGATTTATGGATTATGGATCGTGACGGAAACAACCAACAGGTGCTGATCGATTGCGGCGGTGATCGCTGTACAACACCCAACTGGTCACTGTACACCAGTGAAATTGCCTACACCCGTGAGCAGGCGCCTGTCAACGCAACCAGCCCGCGTGGGATGCCGCGCCCCTGGATTTATAATCTCGTAACCGGTGACACCTACCCGCTTTTTAGTGATTCGCAAAAGATTGGCCATGGGCCTGTCTTCTCACCGAATGGTGAATGGATTTCTCTTTGGAATGGTATTGACGGCGGCATTTTAATTTTGAACCGCGTCAGCGGAACAACCTATTTGTTACCCACCGGCAGCGGCGACACCGGTAGTTGGTCGCAAGACGGCAAAACACTCTATTATGAAGGCATTGTTGTCGGTGAAACCAATTATCACAGCACCATCCTGCGCGCTGAAATTGAAAGCCAACAAACCACCACCATCCTGGGTAATAATTTGGATCTTTCCGGTTATAACTATCGAACCCCAAAATGGAATCCTGCCGGCATTGGACTGGCCATTGCTGCCCAACCCAACCCGAAAATCCCGGGCATGGAAGTGTGGCTGGTTTCGCCTGATGGCGAAAAATTGCAAACCATTTCTTCAGACCTGTCCAGCATTGCTTCCTTCTTTGATTGGTCTCAGGATGGTCAAAAATTGATCTTCAAGGTTGACACCCTGTCGAGCAGAACCGGGCAGGGTAAAATTGTCCTCTGGAATTTGAACCAGGGGCAAACGCTGACCACCATTGTGAACAATGCCAACTTCCCCGAGTGGCTGCCGTGAAGAATCACACAACGCCGCTGCAAGATCATGATATCTTGCGGCGGCGTTGTTGATTGTAAAGAAGAGTCTGTATTTAATTTTCGGGTTGTATCTCTGGAATAACAACCGGTTGAGTTTCAGTATGGGGATAATGCACAGCGATCTTGCGAATGCCCCACCAGGAAATGAAGCCAAACAGCAGCACAATCGCTTCAATTGTCCACAGTTTGCCAACCGTTTCAACGCCCCAGAACTGGGCAAAACCTGCCATTGCATCCAGCAATGATTTGTGCGCAAATGAAACCCACATCCAGCGCCATTTGCCCGTCATCACCCCAAAAAACAGCAGCAAATTGCACACAATATGAACCAGAATGGTGCCAAACCGCTCTGCCACAGGCCCCAGCGCGTACAACGGATCATTCAATACAGACAGGCTTTTCAACGCCTCTTCTGGCAATGATTGAGGAGAAATTACGGCTGCTGTGGTTGTTCCCAGTGATGAAAGCCCCAACAACAACGCCTCAATAACGCCGAATCCCACTGCAAAAACCAGCGCTTTATTGAAAGGGACCTTGCCCAGTCGCGTATAACGCAGCAGCAGCCAGGTCATCAATACCTCGGTCACACCGGTCATCAGTCCTACATACACATAAAAAAGAATGCTGCCTGGCGCCCACAACGCCTCGGGAACAAAAATGGTTTTATACAGGTTGGGATTCACCGGGATGGCAATCATAAACTTCACAGCCACGGTCACAGTCCATGCCAGCGCCCCCAGCCCAAAATAGCCCCAACCGCCTCCGCGGCGCAGCGCATAAATCGAAAAAGCTATCGAGACGACAATCATCCCGATCCCGGCAAGTAATGCATTGGGTGTAATCATTTTGGAACCTCCTGTTTGTTCGCAATAACGAACCTATCTATATACGGAACAAACCTGAGAAAGTTGCATGCCAGGTGCGCAATAAACGCTAATTTCATTGCTATATTATGAGGAAAATTTGACGGCTATGCTACAATAATGGACAGGATGTGTGGTCGCTTTACGCTTTTCTTGCCTGCAGAACAAATGCAGCTTGATCTTGGACTGGGTGAAATTCCCACCGATTATCAGGCGCGTATCAACATTGCCCCAACCCAACCAGTGGCGATTGTGCGTGATTTTGAAAGCCGCAACCTGGAATGGGCGCGCTGGGGACTAATTCCATCCTGGGCAAAAGATGCCTCCATCGGCTCCCGCATGATCAATGCCCGCGCCGAAACCCTGCCAGAAAAACCATCCTTCCGCCCCCTGCTGCACAAAAAGCGCTGCCTCATCCTGGCAAACGGTTTTTATGAATGGCAAAAAAAAGAGTCGACAAAAGCCAAAGGACAGCCGTATTTCTTCCAATTGAAAGATGAAAAGCCCTTCGCATTTGCCGGTTTATGGGATCACTGGCAACCCGAACCTGACAAAGAAGTGGTAAGCTGCACCATCATCACCTGCCCCGCCAATGCATGTGTTGCGCCAATCCATGAACGCATGCCCGTCATGCTTACCGGAGAAAAGATGTGGGCATGGTTGACCGCCCCAGCTTTCTCGCAGGCAGGCCTGTTGTTGCAACCCTATCCCACCGATTTGATGCTTGCTCAACCTGTCTCTGAATTGATCAACAACACAGCTTTTGAAACCACATCGATTCCATTGCTTTAATCCAAGGAGCTATCATCCCATGAGAACGCAGTCCTTTCATGTTAACGATACAATCATCATCGAATGTTTCCCGGGGGAAGGTACGATTAACAGTGAAGCCGAAGCCTTGGATCTGGTAGCCGCCTGTGGAGAATACCGCACACCCTTCTTGCTGCTGCACGAAGGGGTTCTTCCTGAAGCATTCTTCCATCTTTCCACCGGGTTGGCGGGGGCAATACTGCTCAAATTTTCAAATTATCGCCTAAAAGTGGCGGCCGTCATTTCCCCTGAAAATATTCGCCGGGGTAAGTTTGAAGAATTTGTTTTGGAAACCAATCGCAGAAGCGATTTTCGCACATTCCCTGACACTGATGCTGCCAGAAATTGGCTGCTTCATCACTAAACAGGTTGCTTCAAATGCCAGCTCAGAACCCGATTGTGTTTTCCACCGAATGGGGCGAAATGTGCCCCAAATGTCAAAAACCTGTGGCGCAATGCTCCTGCAAAAAAAACACCAGCCGCGCCCGCGGCGACGGCATTGTGCGTGTGCAGCGCGAATCGAAAGGCCGCAAAGGAAAAACCGTCACCCTGATCAGCGGAGTTCCCCTCAAAGACGACGCTCTGAAAACCCTGATGGGTGATCTGAAACGCTCTTGCGGAGCGGGCGGTTCCATTAAAGACGGTGTGATTGAAATTCAGGGCGATCACCGCTCCGCCATTGTCGCAGAACTTAAAAAACGAGGATTTCCTGTCAAACTGGCCGGCGGTTGAACTGTCAAATGCTGCCTGGTTCAGCATCAATTTTATCAATTCCCCCTGATGCGTTTCTCCAGCGTGGTAAAAACAATCTATACAGTAGCAGCACCCGCCAGAAGGCCACGGCTGCCATGCCGTGCGCCAGCACAGCGAACAATGGCGGTGTTTGCTGCGTGTAATAAACCCAGCAAAGGCGCGTGGTTCCCCAACGCTCCAAAAAATATCCCAATCCACTGCCCGCCAGGAACACCAACACCGTTTCACGCTTATCAATTGGCGTTAGGATTAAAAAGGCACACAGGAACAGCGCCATTAACGTCAGAGATTTATCGAATGTGGGCGCAACAAACCACACCATCAGCGCATAAAACAGGATGAAAACACCCCAGTAAACAACCGTGAGAAATCGATCCGGCGCTGATTCAGCCAACCGCCGCAGCCAGCGATACAGGCGGTCAATCGACAAACTGGCTATCGGCCAGGCCGGGATAATCCACAACGGCGGGCGTTCCAGGGTGTAATAAGTCCACAGTTCTGTCTGGGTGCCCCAGCTTTCAATCACCAGCCCGCCCGCCAAGCCAATGGCCACAATGGGAAAATCTTCCACCAGGCTGGCATCAGCCATGATCAACAAAGACATGAACAAAAAAATACCCAGGAGCAGCCAGTCGAATTGCAGCCAAAAGGACACAGTTGGATCATAAGTGTTGAGATATTCAATCACCAACGGCCGCCAGACATAGCCAATCAATCCCAATAATAAAATGAAGGCGCTCATCACCGCATAGCTGGTGCGCGTCCAGTGCAGCCGGATGGCAATTTTTTGCCATATTGAAGAGGAATGATTCATCTTGAGGTTATTTTGCATTTTCCTTCCTATTCTAACCTACACGCAAAGAAATTGGAATCAAAACCCTGTGCTGTGCTACAATCAACATGGAGAAATTTATGGAAAATAACGATACTTTTGCATTCAATCAATCTCAGGCCGATCTTGCGCAGCCGCCTGTAGGTGCCGTGCTGCCTGAACTGCAGCCCGAAATCAGCCTGGCAGAACTACCCGAAACCATTCAACAGGGAGCCGTCCGGGCCGGCTGGCAGCAGTTGATGCCCGTGCAGGCTAAAGCCATTCCTTACCTATTATCGCACCGCGACATGATGATCCAATCACGCACGGGCAGCGGTAAAACCGGGGCCTATTTACTGCCTATCATCCAAATGATTAACGCACAGAAGAAGGTCCCACAAGCCCTGGTGCTGGCGCCCACCCGTGAACTGGCACTGCAAGTGGCAGCCGAGGCTGAACTGCTGGGTCAACCAGCCGGCATTCGCAGCGTCGCTGTTTACGGCGGCGTGGGCTACCGCGATCAACTGGCAGCCTTTGAAACTGGAACGCATCTTATCATCGGTACACCCGGGCGGGTGCTCGACCACTTGCTGCGCCGCTCGCTTTCCCTGAAACATCTGCAATTCCTGGTATTCGATGAAGCCGACCGCATGTTATCCATGGGTTTCTATCCCGATATGCGCCGCGTACAATCCTATCTGCCGGAGGGTGAGATCAACACCTTCATGTTTTCAGCAACCTTCCCACCCGCGGTGCTGCGCCTCAGCCGGCAATTCATGCGCGAGCCTGGCTTCCTGAATTTGAGCAGCGACCACATTCACGTGACGGAAACCGAGCATGTGTTCTACACCGTGCCCGGCATGGACAAGGACCGCAGCCTGGTACGAATCATTGAAGTGGAAAACCCACACACCGCCCTTATCTTCTGCAATACGCGCAACCGGGTCACCTATGTAAAAACTGTGCTGCAGCGCTTCGGCTATGATGCCGATGAATTGACATCCGACCTGTCGCAGGCTGCTCGCGAAAAAGTGCTTGGCCGCGTGCGCCAGGGAAAATTGCGCTTCCTGGTGGCCACCGATGTGGCCGCCCGTGGCATTGACCTGCCCGATTTGTCGCATGTCATCCAGTACGAGCCGCCCGAAGATAATGAAGCCTATATTCACCGCGCCGGGCGAACCGGACGCGCAGGCGCCAGCGGTACTGCCATCACTTTGGTTAACTCTCTTGAACGCACCGGCCTGCTGCGCATTGCCCGCCAGTTCAATGTGCCCCTGCAAGAGCGCACCTTGCCCGGTGACGAAGATGTGCAGTGGATTGTTGCCGAGCGCACCATCACCCTGCTGGAAGCCCGCCTGCGCAGCCGCGACCGCCTGCAAACCGAACGTATGCAGCGCTTCTTCCCGCTGGCGCAAAGCCTGGGACAAAGCGAAGAAGAGCCCACACTGTTGGCCATGTTGTTGGATGACTTCTATCAGGAAACTTTCCACACTCCGCTGGCGCCGCCTGAAACAGAAGAGATCAAACCGGCCAGCCGTCCGTCTGGAAGCGGCGGTTCTTCACACAACCGGCGCTCGCGGCGCCCGCGCAGCAGATCGCGCTGAAAGGTCACACCCTGATTTTTTCTTCAATTTATAATGCGGTGAACATACTTTTTTTGGACAAGGTGCAGCATGGCTAAAAAACTCATTCTGGTCGCAGGCAATATTGGTTCGGGTAAAACCTCGCTCACCGAGCGCATCGGTGAGCGTCTTGGCTGGCGCACCGCCTTTGAATCAGTGGCTGACAATCCATACCTGCCCGATTTTTATGCAGATATGAAACAATGGTCTTTTCACCTTCAGGTTTTTTTCCTGGGACACCGCGCCCGCCAACATTTGGAAATGTGGGAAGACCCACGCTCGGCCATCATTGACCGAAGTATTTATGAAGACGCTTTCATCTTTTCACGCGCCTTGCATCACATGGGAAATTTCAGCGAACTGGATTACCAGTCGTATCGTGCAGTGTTTGACCTGGTTGTACGCAGCCTGCCGGCTCCTTCATTGCTGATCTATCTCAAAGCCCCGGTTCCTGTGCTGCTGAAACGCATTCAAAACCGCGCCCGCAACATGGAATCGGGCATCTCTGCAGATTATCTCTTCTTGCTGGAATCTTTTTATGAAGACTGGGTGCGGACATTTGATCTTTGCCCGGTGCTATCCATTCGCACAGACGACCTGGATTTTGTCCACAAATCCAACCATCTCGACCGGGTGATTGAACGGATCAATTACACCCTGGCAGGCAAGGAGGAAATGGTTTTTCCGAAATCGGATTAATCCATTCAGAACCACACTTTCACCGGGCAATGGTCTGAAACATTATTCTTCCAATCCACCAAAACCTCGGGGTAGCGTTCAAAGCGGAAATTACTGCGCTGTTCTTCAGGCAGGCTGAACGGTGCGGTGGTCACCGCGTCATCTTCAAACCAGGTCAGTTTCACCGTGGCAGGCAAAAGCGCTCCCTGTGCATTCAATCGCTGATAGGATAATCCGCGCCGTTCAATGTGCGGCTTGCACAGGGGATTATTACGGCACATCGCCTCAACCCGCCTGGCCAACGCCGGCGAAGCCAGAATATAGTCAATCTGCGACACCCGGCCCTTGCTGCGCCAGTAAAAAGTCCACTGGTTTTCCGGCTCACAAAACTGGCGCACCACATCCACCAGGTGCGGCGAGTTGACCAGCGGAGCCACCCATGGGCTGAACGGCGTGTCATTGAAATCGCCCACCACGGCAAACAGAGCTGTGTCCAGGCTGCCAGAAAAGCGTTTCTCGACGAGGTCAGCCACAACCTGCGCCTGCCGCAATCGTTTTTTATGCCCTTCCAGCATATTTGCCAAGCGCCATTCCTCATCGGTTTCATTACCGCTGAATTTCGATTTCAGGTGATTGATAAATACAGTCAGGGTTTTTCCGTCTGGAAGCAAAAAATCGACTTCCAGGCAGTCACGGCTGAAGATTCGGATGTTATTTTCTTTATCATCAATGTGCGTGCGAATTTGTGTGATGGGAAATCGGGACATCACCCCCACATCGATATTACGCGGATCATACGCATCAATCAGCAAAAGGTAAGGATAATGGTTGTGCAGGTAGCGGCCGTTAAAAACACGCAGAGCGGCCATGTTCTCCACCTCTTGCAAGCATAGAATGTCGGGCAGCGCGCCGTCTGGCTCAGCCAGGGCGCGCGCTGCCAGTTCCCGCCGGGCCGCATCCCACACAATATAGCTGTTTTTGGTGTAGTTTTGAAAAACCGTACCAGGCATATACCCAATGGATTCGCCCAGAACCGCGCTGGCTTCAATCATCGAACTGTTAGACATATCGCCCGGGTATTTTTGCGTAAACTTGTAGCGCAGGAAGAAATTGTTGGCATTGAAGGTGGAAATGGTGGGCATTTTATCGCTCCTTTTGATGAACGATTGAATGGTTCACACACAATACCGTTATTCATATTACAATTATTCAAGAGTTAATAAATTTGTAAATTGCCAGAATGATGTAATTACATTATACTGAAGTAAAGGCGCCTGTTATCTTGCGACAGGTATGGTTATTTGTGCGAAAATTATGGATTTACGGTCAATGAATAAAAAAATCACCATCTCAACAATGGGGGTACTGAAATAAATCATGGACTTCAATAAATCTGCAGCCCTTGACCAGGTTTTGAAAAAGGTCGAGCGAATTCCACCATTGCCAGCCGTTGCAATGAAATCATTGCGCTTGATGAACAATCCCAATTTCAACATGAAAGAATTGGCTGAAATTTTGGCAACCGATCAGGCAATAGCCAGCACGCTGCTGCGGTGGGCAAACTCAGCCTACTACGGCCTGAAATATCCCATCACCACCATTCATCAAGCCATCACCTACCTGGGTGAAAACACTGTGCGCAGCCTGGTGCTCACCGCTTCACTGAACACCTATATGAATCGGCCGCTGCCAGGTTACTACCTCGACCGCGGCGAACTGTGGAAGCACTCGGTGGGTGTTGCCATGGTGTCCCGCCTGATCATGAAGAAACACGGCGAAGTCAACCTGGTGATTGAAGAAGCCTACACGGCCGGTTTGCTGGCTGACATTGGCAAAATGGCTTTTGAAATTGTTTTACGTGATGTGATATTAAATGATGAAGCGTTGCAACAAATGCCGTTTCATAAATTGGAAAGCAATTATTTTGGCGTTAACCATGCCGAACTGGGTGCTGAAATGGCGCGCCGTTGGGAATTCCCCGAAGGTTTGCAGCTAGCCATCACCTATCACCACGCACCGTCAGAATGCAAAGTTAACTCGTTGCTGCCCTCCACTGTTCACCTGGCAGACGCGCTGGTAACCATGCTGGGCATTGGCATTGGCCGCGACGGCTTGCAATACTCGATTGACCCGTTTGTATTCCCCAAGCTGGGAATTCCCGAAGAAAAGCTTGACAGTTTATTGGAAGAAATATTACCGCTGGCTTCCCAGATTCCGGAATTGATGAAAGCTTAAAAAGCATTCTGTAATCAACCACGAACATCCCACCTGGCGTTACAATCAGGCGGGATGTTTTTTCTTCTTTTTGCAACCTAACACGGTTTCTTGCGTATATGTTGGTAGAAACATATACCACCAGGAGTAATTGTGAACGTTCAGGAAGCAGGCTGGCTGCAAGGTGTGCTGAAAGGCGACGAAGAGGCTTTTGCCCGCCTTGTGGAAGCCTATCAAACCCCGGTTTATAACCTTTGTTACCGGATGCTGGGCAATATGGAAGAGGCTGAGGATGCCGCACAGGAAACCTTCTGGCGGGCTTTTAAGGCCATCCGCAGATACGATCCCAATCGTTCCTTCATCACCTGGCTGCTGTCCATCGCAGCCCACTATTGCATTGACCAGCAGCGGCGCTTCACCCCTCCCAGCTTATCCATTGAATGGATGCCGGATGAAGATATTCCAGATGCCGCTCCCAACCCGGAACAAGAGGCCTATCGCAGCGAAGAACAGCGCATGTTGCACAACTTGCTCAATCAGCTCAACCCGCAAGATCGAGCCGTCATCATACTCCGTTACTGGCATGAAATGTCGCATGAAGAAATTGCGCAAACCCTTTCACTGACCGAAAGCGCTGTGAAGAGCCGCCTGCATCGCGCCCGTTTGCAGCTTGCCAACAGTTGGCCATCGGTACATCCTGATGCGCACAATTCAGAAAAGGAGAAATATGAATCACGAGCCTTTTGAAACCTGGATTCTATCGCAGAGAGAAGAGAATCTTACGCCGCAGCAGCAAACTGACCTGCAAGAACACCTGGAAGATTGCCCGGTCTGCCAGCGACTGGACACAAGCTGGGCCAATGTTGAAAACCTGATGATATGCTCCCCCATGGTCAGCGCTCCCCTGGGATTTACCCAGAGGGCGCAAGATGGATTGGTCAAACGCCGCCAGCGCGAGCACCAGTTACAGACCCGCCGCTTTTTCCTGTTCACCTTCGTTTTTCTGGCTGTCACCAGCCTGGCGTTAACGGCGGGAATGATTCTTTTTCTTTCTCCGCTAGAAATTCTGGTAAACGCCATGCACATTTTCGCCCGTTGCGCGCTTTTTCTTCAACAAGTTGAAAATGTGCTTCGCATTGCCGTAACTATTTTGCCTCCCATCATCCCCCTTGCATTGATAACGGCAATCTTTGGCACTTTCACAATTTTAAGTTTCATTTGGAGTCTGGCTATGATGCGGATTTCAGTTAAAGGAGTACTATGATGAAAAAATTGGGATTAAAGGTAATCTTATCTATGCTTATCATCTGTGCGGTGCTGCTGGCATTCCCGGGCACTGCACTGGCGCAATCACCAGATCAGGATGGTCAGCTGGTGCTGGGCGGTAATTATTTACTGGAAAGCGGCAAGCGCCTGGATGGCGACCTGGCTGTTTTTGGTGGAACCGCCACATTGGAAGAAAATTCTAAAGTGGATGGAAATGTGTTTATCGCTGGCGGCTCACTGTTTGTTGATGGAGAAATTGACGGCGATGTGGTTGCCTTCGGCGGTTCCATCACGCTGGATGACGATGCCGTGATACGGGGCGATATCAATACTGTTGGAGCATCCTTACGCCGCGCCGATGGCGCTGTGGTGGAAGGCGCCATCAAATCGGGGCAACCCCAGGATTACAATCTGAATATCAAACCGCCGGTTATTGTGCCTTTCTCCGGCATCAATAATCCACAATCTGATGGATTGACGCGAATCACCAATGCACTAAAACCGGTTGGAAGAATCCTGTGGGTGTTTATGCAGGCATTTGCCGCTGCTGCACTGGCAGCCCTTATAGCCTTGATGCTGCTCAAAAACACTGAACGGGTTGCTGGCGCCATTGTGCGCGAACCGATCGTGGCCGGCGGACTGGGTTTGCTAACCATCATCGTGGCGCCCATGCTGTTGATTATTTTACTGCTAACCATTTGCCTGGCCCCGGTTGGCATAATCGGCTTTTTGTTGCTGGGATTGGCGGTACTGTACGGTTGGATTGCACTGGGACTTGAAGTGGGCCGCCGTTTGGAAACCAGCCTCAAACAGCACTGGGCTCCGCCAGTCAGCGCGGGCATTGGCACCTTCATCCTCAGCCTGGTTGGCAGCCTGGTCGGCATCATCCCCTGTGTGGGCTGGGTGCTGCCCTTCCTGGTTTCGATGATTGGCCTGGGTGGTGTTTTGATCAGCCGTTTTGGAACGCAGGGGAATTACCCAACCAGCTTCCACATTCCTTCTCCGCCAGTCATGCCCACCCCTGTCGAGCCACCACAAGGACCTGAGCAGGCAGCTTAAGAAACGAATCAAAATCAAAATAAAAACAACCGGCGAGACCAATAATCCTTGCCGGTTGTTTCATTTGTTAGAAGTTTAACCAGCTATTGATATAAACCGTCTTCTTGAATAATCGACAGCACGCCATCTGGCAATAAATAACGCACGGATCTTTTTTGGCCAATGCGTTCTCGAATTTCGCGCGATGAAATATCCACCACTGGCGAAGCCAGCAAATGAACCTTGGGGGCGATGCCTGGCAGGGAATTTTCCAGGTTGCCGATCACCACTTCTTCCTGCTCGCGGTGCATCACCAGCAGTCCATCACAGGCTGATAAAAAATCATGCGGGGCATGCCAGGCAGGCAAGTCGTTCAATGAGTCCGCCCCCATTATGTAGAACAATTCAGCGTCAGGATGAGCCTGGCGCAGTAACTGCATCGTATCAGAGGCAAAATGCGGAGCCGGGCGGTCAATGTCAACGAATGAAATTTCAAATCGGCTGTCATTTTCTACGGCAGCGCGCAGCATTCTCAGGCGCACATCCACAACCGGTAAAACCTGCTCCTGTTTGAAGGGTGACAACGGCGTGAGCACCCACAAGACCTTATCCAGCTTTGCCTGGTCACAGGCTTCAGAAGCCAGGATCAAGTGCCCATTATGGGGTGGATTAAAGGTCCCGCCAAACACACCCAGCTGCATGATCTCAGTCTCTCCACTCCAGTTCAAAATCGCCAATATAGACCGTGTCACCTTCTTCGACGCCAGCTTCACGCAGGGCGTCTTCAATGCCCAGAGCGTTCATCAAACGCTGGAAACGCCTCACTGAACCCTCATATTCCCAGTAGGTCATTTCGGCAGCACGCTCAATGGCAGCCCCATGCACCCGCCAGCCGTCTTCAACCGTTTCAAGATGAAACTCGCGTGGGTCTTCTTCGGGACGGTAGGTGGGAATCTTTTCTTCCACTTCGGGTTCGGGCGCCTCGCGCAATGCCTGAACCGCCTTCCACAACAAGTCGCGCACACCTTCGCCGGTGACAGCCGAAATCGCCATGGGCTCTTCAACTCCGCGCTTTTGCAGTTCTTTTTTAATTTTCGGCCAGCGTTGGCGCACGTCGGGCAGGTCCATTTTGTTCAACGCAACCACCTGCGTTTTCTCAGCCAGGTGTTTATCAAACAAAGCCATTTCGCTGTTGATCTGGCTGAAATCAGAAATGGGGTCTTCTGATAATCCATCCAGCAAATGAATAAGAACTCTGGTGCGTTGAATGTGGCGCAAAAAGGCGTCTCCCAGCCCGGCGCCGCGGTGAGCGCCTTCAATCAAGCCGGGGATGTCAGCCAGAACCAGGCTGGTTTCAGCATCCATGTCAGCCACCCCCAGGTTGGGCTCCAATGTGGTAAACGGATAGTTGGCGATTTTTGGTTTTGCATTGGAGACGGCCGCCAGCAGGCTGGATTTGCCGGCATTGGGCACCCCCACCAGGCCAACATCGGCGATGAGCTTCAATTCCAGTTTTAAATTCCGTTCTTCAGCAGGCTCGCCGCGTTCGGCCGTGCGCGGAGCCTGGTTGCTGGGCGATGCAAAATGCTGACTGCCTCGCCCTCCGCGGCCGCCTTTGCACACCACCAGTTTTTGGCCTGCCCCCACCAGGTCGCCTAACAACTCACCGCTGTCTGAATCATAAATCAACGTGCCCGGCGGGACCTGGATGACCAACTCTTTGCCATAACGACCGCTCATGTTATTGGGACCGCCGCCGCGTCCATCTTCAGCGATGAAACGTTGTTTTTGCCGGAAGGCTGACAGGGTATTGAGCGTGGGAATCACCTCAAAAACGATGTCACCCCCACGTCCACCGTCTCCGCCATCTGGTCCGCCGCGGGAGACATATTTTTCACGGTGAAAATGCATCATGCCGTCACCGCCCTTCCCGCTTCGCACGTAAATTAACGCTTCATCGATAAACATTTGAAAATTCCTTACTGAATAAACCTCACATCACACTTGGCGTGATAATTCCCAGTAGATCAAGGCTGTTGTGAATGGCCTGCCGGGCGGCTGCGGTCAAACGCAACCGCTGACTGCGCAGCGGCTCTTCTGCCGACAAAACCGGGCATTGATTATAAAAATCATTGAATCCGCGCGCCAGTTCATAGGCATAATTGGACATATACAAGGGGCGAATTTCACTGGCCGCGCGCTGCACCTCATTGGGAAAGCGGGATATCAAATCAATCAATTGGATTTCCGGTTCAGTCAAATTTTCCATCGGCTGGCCGGTTTCTGGTGCGCCGCCCTCCACTCTGCGCAAGATGGAATTGGCGCGCACAAAAGCGTACTGGATGTAAGGCGCAGCCTGGCCGTTAAAATCGAGGGCTGACTCCCAGTCAAAAGTCACAATTTTGGTGTTGTCACGCGACAGCATTGAGTATTTGATGGCGCCCAGCGCCACAGCTTCTGCAATTTGTTGCTGTTGATCGAGGGTCAGGTCCGGATTCTTGATTTTCACAATTTCAAGGGCGCGGTTGGCAGCTTCATTGATTAAATCTTCCAACAGCACCACCGTGCCGTCGCGAGATGACATGGTTACATTGCCCGGAAGGTTCACAATTTCATACGCCAGGTGGTAACAATTCTTCGCCCATTCGTATCCCATCAATTCCAGCGTTTTATAAATTTGCTGCATGTAAAGCGACTGGCGCACATCGATCACATAGATGGAGCGGTCGAGCTGGTATTCTTCGAATTTCATGATCGCCAATGGCAGGTCTTTGGTCGAATACAGCGAGGTGCCGTCTGAACGCAAAATGACCAGCACACGGTATTTTTCTTTTAATCCTAATATATCGTCCAAAGGAATGATGACTGCCCCATCAGGACGTTCATCACGGGCTATTCCGCGTTGAATCAGGTCTTTGACCAGCTCTTTGCCCGAGTCTTCCATCTCGCTTTCAAAATAATAACGGTCGAAACGCACTCCCAGGCGGTCATACATTTGTTCAAAACCCTCCAGTGACCACTGGCGGGTTTTCTTCCACAATGCCACCACGTCCGGATCGCGCCGGTCCCAGCGTGCAAACAGGGCGCGCACTTCCGCTTCCACTTCAGGAGAGCCTTCAAAATATTTATCCGCCTCGGCATAAATATCGCCCAGCCAGCGAATCTTTTCTTTCCCGGGTTCTTCACCGGCGTGATGCTTTTGATAGTTCCACAACCACTTAATGACATGCAAGCCAATATCGCCCAGGTAATTGGCGCGTATTACTTCATTGCCCGAAAATTCCAACAGGCGGCAAGCCGCATCTCCCAGGATCACATTGCGCAAGTGCCCCACATGGAAGGCTTTGTGTGTGTTGGGCTGTGAGAATTCGACCATCACTTTTTGTTTTTTGTCGTCGCCTTTGCCAAATTGATCCTTCTCTTGCAGCACCGTGTCCACCACACGTTGAGCATATTCACCCGTCGAGAAATACAGGTTTAAGTAACCATTCACCGCTTCCAACCGTGAGAATCCCTGCGGGTTGCCCAGGAAACGCACCACCTGTTCAGCAATCTCCTGTGCGCGTTGCGCCACCACCACTTTCTTACCCTGTCGGGCTTCCAAGGCGGCTGATTGGAAAAAGGATGTGGAAATGCCCCAGTGACCGCTGAATGGAATCCATTTCCAGGCAATGGGAATTTCTGGTATGCCTTCCTGGACAAAAAAATGATGGATTTGCTGTTCGATGAATTGCTGCTCGGTTTTAAACATGCCAACCTACCGTTCGAAATGATCTTAAATAACCATCCATGCCAATTTCGATATTAAGACTAGAAAAATGCCCGAATTGAAACACAAAAAGCGGGAGTAAGCATCAGACTCCCGCGTTTGGGCAAACTTAAACCAGCATGGGTTTAGTTGTGCAAAGGCTATTTTTTAAGGGACGCCAGAAGTTTAACCAGCCGGCTTTTGCGGCGGGCAGCGTTGTTTTTGTGCAGGACGCCCTTCTGGGCTGCTTTATCCAGCGCGCTGATCGCCAACTCAGCCGATTTCATGGCTGCTTCCTGGTCATTACCCTGCACTGCCAGGCGGGTTTCTTTAATGAAAGTGCGTGTACGCCCTCGAACTATTCGGTTGCTCACACGGCGTTTTTCATTTTGTTTGTTTCGTTTGATCGCTGACTTGATGTTAGCCAAGATAATCCTCCGCTTACTTATTCAATCCTATAATTGCGATTGGTGATTTTACTCGAAATGACGCACTTTGTCCAGATTTTTTACAGCAATTCCAAAAAATCAGGCGTGAATCTCTCTTCAACACACAATCAGGTGCATCCATCTGGATGCACCTGATTGCAAGGTTATCACCTGTAAAGGTTACAGGGTTTGTTTCCTGGTGAGTGTCTGCAGCGCAACAGCTGCGCCGATAAAGACCAGACCAAAATGGGTCATCAAATCTTGCACCTGGTTGAGCTCCAATTCGAAGAAACTGGGAGAAGTCATGTCGCCGCCGGTTACCGGGATCAGTTGGGCGCTGTCAACAGCCACGGGCACTGCCGGAGCAGCCAGCGTGGGGACCACTGCTGCAACAGTTACGCCGGGATCGCCGGGATCGCGTTCGATGCGAGGATCATCATCGTCATCACTGGTGACAATGTCATCATCATCGGTGGTGTCATCGTCATCCGTCACATCATCATCATCCTGGGTGACATCATCATCATCGGTGGTGTCATCGTCATCCGTCACATCATCATCATCCTGGGTGATGTCGTCATCATCGTTGGTATCGTCGTCATCCGTCACATCATCATCATCCTGGGTGACATCATCATCATCGGTGGTGTCATCGTCATCCGTCACATCATCATCATCCTGGGTGATGTCGTCATCGTCGGTGGTGTCGTCGTCATCCGTCACATCATCATCGTCGCTGGTGTCATCGTCATCAGTCACATCGTCGTCGCCACCTACTTCATCATTGATAAACCAGAATGTGACATTGTTAATTTTTTCAGTCAGCGTGTCCTTTTCATCAATGGCTCTGGTAATTGTGATTGAAGTAACCTTGCCCATCTCATCCGTGTTCCAGGTTACGCAGTATGTACCGCTGCATCCAGGTCCCTTAGGCACAAAAAATAGAATGTGATTTTTTGTTTTTAGAACAACCAGATTGGCACTGGTTATGTCAATTTGTTTATCAGGTCCATCATGGACAAAAGTGAAATTACCGCCATCTTTTACTTGATTATCTTCTTTTGCCAGACAAGAATCATAGTGATTACATTCATCATTAACATTTACGCTTTCGTCCAAGTTTGGATCAATGTAAGTTGAATCAATATCAGGGTTTGGCCCAGATGAAGATGAAAACGCCATCATGGGAGCGCCTGAAGATGCCTGTGGTTCATCTGACGGCAATGCTGGTTCTTCTGATGGGCCATCTGACCCGGCAGGAGCCTCAGTCTGTGGAGCTGCATTTTCATCTTCCTGTTCTGTCGGCTCAAGTGATTCATCACCTGAATCTGCCACTACCACTTCGCCGCCTTCGTCTCCTCCCTGGTCTCCTGAAGCGCCTGGATCATCCTGGGTAGCAGGCGGTTCGCTGCCCGGCTCTTCCTCACTCGCGAAGGCTGGTTTTGTCACATACGACAACAGCAGCCCGGCGATGAGAAGCATGCAGCCAATGCTGTAAAAAACCCTGGTTACCATTTGAGCAAGTGTTATGTTTTTTTTCATTTCCAGCCTCCCGTAAATGTGTTCCTCTGATTGGTTAAGTATAAAAAACCGACCTAACCATCTTTAGGCCGGTTTCGCTATTCGCTCCCCGGGTGCTTTTCTCATCTGTTTGACTGAATGAGACTAGCGACCACCAAACGCACCCGGATTATTGCTTCCTAATCAAAAAAGTTATTAGATTTTTATTTGAGCTTTCTAACTTTTTTCTGGCGATTTATTCTTATATTTATTCCGATTGGTTAATTATTCAATGCCCCCGATCATTCGGGGGTTTATACCTATCTTTCTACTATATATGACGGAAAACCAGGTATTTGGATACGGGTTTTACTAACCAAAATGGGACGAATTTTTGACTATTTTGCTCTACAAAAAACCATATTGGTTTGGATCGTGTTAATATTTCCCAAACCTTTGTTAGTTTTTTGTTTTGGAAATTTTCATCATTCTATATTAAATGGGATTGTTTTGTTTTCAAGTGAAGATTACACCATACCTATTGAAGCAAACGCGCCACAAGTATCAAACGATGCGTATTGGATTCGGGCGGCCAGCAGGTCACCAGAGTCAACCGTGAATCTTCTGATGGCAAAATCCAGCGTGCGTTTTCCCAGCGTACTTCAGGCTGCTGCGCCCGTTCCTTCAAGGTCATTTTATTAGCCACCTGGTAAAAAGAAGTCTGTTCGCCTCCAGTAACAATAATTAAGTCTCCACTGTTCAACTTGACAAGGTCTTTGAAAACCGCTCCGTTGGTGTTGTGATGCCCGTTGAGCACAACATTGCCAACCTCGCCCAGTTTGGCTGAATTGGTGTGCCAGCCGGCGGCGTATTCATCGGGGGCCAGCCACTGCTCAACCGATTCGGCTGCCAGCCAGGTGTTGCGCGTTTTTGCCTCAATAATCGGCGCATCCAACCCAATGGAGGGAATCACGATCCGTTCAGGAATGGCAGGTTCCTTTGTTTGTTCAGGCTGCGGCGTGGGAAAGGATGTTGGTATGGCTTCTACAACTTCAAGCTCTGCTTCTGGCATCAAAGTCGGGGCTACCTGCGGGGTACCTTTGGACACCAGTGAGGGAAAAGCAAACGGTAAAAAGCCTTTCTCATCCATTTGGTCGGCTTGGTCCAGCAGCCAGCCGGCTTCACGACTGACCTGGATGATGCCCATCACTCCCCAGACAAGCAATCCAATACCGATGGCAAGCAGAAAATATTTTTTTAGCCATGCGAGGATTTGTTGCATGATTATCCCTTTTGAATTAATCCATGGTGTTTATCTACTGATTTGGATTAATTCTACCCGATAAACAGCAGATTCATTTTTTCTTGCCAATTTTAAAGAGCAGTTTTTTTACTTTAATGATTGAAAATAATTAACTTCTGATATAGTTAATAACAATAGATAGTGCAACCTTTTTTCTGTAAATTCGAGTCAGAAATATCCATCGTTCTTTAACAATCGAATGACTTGCCAACGCAATAGTGCTTGCCGATCTGCCACTCTTCTGAGATCTCCATCAGAAGGGCT
>Ga0228536_1000543_pt1 | contig 64228 bp, 47 predicted proteins | sample SJ1Smetagenome_FD_168611 | JGI IMG/M metagenome (GOLD analysis project Ga0228536, IMG submission 168611) | Enriched culture of PCE-dechlorinating microbial communities from Ithaca, New York, USA - SJ1.S | ecosystem: Engineered > Modeled > Simulated communities (microbial... > Unclassified...
TCAGGATATCAAAAATATTCAGTACAAACTAAACCGAAGACCTCGAGAAAAATTAGATTTTAAATTACCCAAAAATGAGTTTTTCAAACATTTTGTGTAATTTCGCACTTGCTGGTTGAATCTGCATACGAAATTTCGGGTCGAATTTTTACCTTTTTTGTCGAATAAATTCGTACCTTTGCAGTCGGAAAATGCAGTGTATTTTCTAAAAAACCACACTCCAACCTTAAAACAGTTTTTTAAATAATTTTCTTATGAAGAAGTACAATTTTAACGCAGGCCCGTGTGTATTGCCTAAGCCGGCAATCGAGGCTACTATTGATGCAATTCGTGATTTCGATAACACCGGTATCGGTCTTCTCGAAATTTCTCATCGTACGCCCGGTTGGGAGAGAATCATGAAAGAAACTGCCGACTTATGGAAAGAGTTGTTAAACATCCCCGACAACTATCAAGTGCTATTTTTAGGAGGGGGAGCCAGCACACAGTTTTTCGAAGTTCCGGCCAATCTTCTCGAAAAAAAAGCAGCTTATCTGCAAACAGGAGTGTGGGCTAAAAAAGCTATTAAAGAGGCTAAGTTGTATGGCGAAGTGGAGGTTGTTGCATCATCCGAAAACAAAAACTATTCATATATACCGAAAGGATATACTATCCCTACGGATGCCGATTATTTTCATATTACCACCAACAACACTATTTACGGAACCGAAATTCACGAAGATATTGACAGCCCCGTTACGCTTGTGGCCGACATGTCGTCCGATATCATGAGTCGTCCGCTGGATGTGTCGAAATACGGATTGATCTACGGTGGTGCACAAAAAAATGTGGGACCTGCCGGGGTTGCTTTCGTCATCGTGCGCGAAGATATTCTCGGAAAAGTAAACCGTCCATTGCCAACGATGGTTGATTATCGCACACATATTGGCAAAGAAGAAAAAGATCGGTCTATGTTCAATACTCCTCCCGTTTTTGCCATCTATGTGATGCATGAAACGCTGAAGTGGGTAAAAGCTCAGGGTGGTGTGGATGCAATGTATAAACGGAACAAAGAAAAGGCCGAAATGCTTTATGCGGAAATCGATCGTAACAAAATGTTTGTAGGAACTGCGGCTGTAGAGGATCGTTCGCTGATGAATGTTTGTTTCGTGATGAACGAGGAGTATAAGGACAAGGAAGGCGAATTTCTCGACTTTGCCAAAGCGCGAGGAATGGTTGGAATCAAAGGCCATCGGTCGGTAGGAGGATTTCGGGCATCTATTTACAATGCCTGCCCGAGGGAAAGTGTGGAAGCATTGGTGGACTGCATGAAAGAATTTGAAAAAAACAACGGATGACGAAAGGGCATTGACAATTATGAAAGTACTTTTGGTTACCGAAAAACCTTTTGCCGCGCAGGCAGTAAAAGAGATTCAGAAGATTATAGAAGAGGCCGGACATGTGTTCGAGAAAATCGAAAAATATACCGATAAATCCCAACTATTGGCAGCTATTGCTGATGTCGATGCTATTATCATTCGTAGCGATATCATTGATCAGGAAGTAATTGAAGCGGCTCCCAATCTGAAGGTTATCGTGCGTGCAGGTGCCGGATATGACAATGTTGATTTGGAGGCTGCAACCAATAGGGATGTGTGCGTAATGAATACTCCCGGTCAAAACGCAAATGCAGTAGCCGAGCTTGTATTCGCCATGTTGCTTTATGTGCAGCGAAATCATTTCGACGGAAGCACCGGCCATGAATTGAAAAACAATCGACTTGGGTTATATGCGTTTGGGAATGTGGCAAAAATGGTGGCAAAAATTGCGCGAGGTTTCGGAATGCCTGTTTATGCTTTTTCCCCCATTCTCACACACGACGATTTGCGAAAGGAAGGCCAATATGGAGTTATTTCGGTATATAGTGCCGAAGAGTTGTTTGATAATAGTGATATTGTGTCGTTGCACATGCCTTTGCTCGAGGATACATACAGATGCGTGAATTATAATTTGCTTTCGAGGATGGGTGCCAACGGGATCGTTGTGAATTCTGCCCGCAAAGAGGTAGTCAATGAGGAAGATATGATACGTATTATGGAAGAGCGTCCCGATTTCAAATATATCACCGACATTAAGCCCGACAAACACGATGAGTTTGCTTCCAAATTTGGCATGCGATATTTTGCAACTCCCAAAAAATCGGGAGCTCAGACTTATGAAGCCAACGTAAATGCCGGTCTTGCTGCAGCTCGTCAAATAGTTGCTTTCTTTAAAAACGGTGACGATCGGTTTAGAGTTAATCCAAAATAGATAACTCGCTTATTTTAAATTATCTAATATTTTTACATCCCGAGAACTAACATCAGTTTTCGGGATTTAGTTTTATTTAACGCAAAATAATTACGAGAATATTTGTTTAATTACGAAATATTCGTAAATTTGTATCAAATAAATAAACAGAAATATAAATAGAGTTTGATTATGGAACGATTGACCCCTCAAGAAGAAGCCGTGATGTTGCATGTGTGGCAGTTAGGCGAATGTGCTATAAAAGATGTCGTTGACAGAATGGAAGAGCCGAAACCGCCTTATACTACGGTTGCGTCTATTTTCAAAAATCTCGAACGCAAGAATTATCTCACCAAAAAACGATACGGAAATGTAAAAGTTTTTCGTCCCAAAGTTACCGAAGCCGTATATAAACAACATTTCCTTTCGGGTGTGGTAAAAAGCTATTTCGATAACTCCTACAAGGAATTGGTTTCTTTTTTTGCGAAAGAACAAAAAATCACAAAAGACGAGTTGGAAGAAATCATCCGTCTTATCGAAAAAAATCAGGGAGAAAGCAAGACTTGATTTTTAGGTTGCCTAAACCGTTCACTCTTAATTTTCTAAAAAATGGAAACGCTTTTCATTTACTTGGTCAAAGTAAACATTGCACTGGCAATTTTTTACCTCGTGTACCTACTGTTGTTGAAAGAAGATACTTTTATTCGGTTGAAACGGTGTTACTTTCTTGCAGCGATTGTTTTTTCGCTTGTTTATCCGCTTTTTACCATCGAAGCATGGGGAAATATCTTCTCTTTCCTGAGAAAAGGATATGCTGCAGAAGTTATTATCGGGCAACCGGCCATGTCTCTTTTGGCTGCAGAGTCTACTATGGAAAATAATTTTTGGCTTACTCATTGGGAAAATATCTTCTTTTTGGTAATGGCTGTCGGAACGGCATTTTTCCTGGTTCGGTTTATCTGGCAACTGGTTACCATCTTCCGTATTAAACGTAAAAGCGTTCCGAAAAGAATAGGAGCGTATAACGTTTACCATTTATCCGATGAAATAATGCCTTTTTCTTTTTTCAACTGGATTTTTGTCAACACAGAAGCTCATTCTGAAGAAGAGATGAGACAAATACTCTTGCATGAGCAAATTCACGTACGACAGTGGCATTCGCTGGATGTTATGCTGGGGGAATTATTGTGTATTTTTTTCTGGTGGAATCCCTTTGTATGGTTGATGAAAAAAGAAATCACCATCAATCTGGAATATCTGGCCGATAGCGAAATCTTACGCAAAGGCATAAATAGTCGCGACTACCAGTACCACCTTTTACGATTGACTTATCATGAAACTGCAGTTCAGATAGTAAATAACTTTAATGTATCACAATTAAAACAACGAATTATGATGATGAACAAAACCAAATCACCCTCGCGAAAACTGGCGAAATATATAGCAGTTTTGCCTCTGTTCGTATTATTGGTGACAGCAAACAGTGCGTATGCACAAAAGAATGAACCCGCAAAAACTACGACCTCGCCTCAGGACACGACAAAGAACATCAGGCAAAACGATGAAACCTTTGTAGTAGTTGAAACCCAACCCGAATTTCCGGGCGGACAGGAAGCTTTGATGAAGTTTTTGTCCGACAATATTCAATATCCGGAAGAGGCGAAGAAGAAGGGTGTACAGGGGAGAGTAATCTGTAATTTTATTGTCAGAAAAGATGGAAGCATTACTGATGCTGAAATAGTTCGAGGAGTTGATCCGTTATTGGATAAAGAAGCTATTCGTGTCATTAATGCCATGCCCAAGTGGAAGCCCGGTACGCAGCGTGGAGTACCCGTAAGGGTTAGGTTTACGCTACCCGTCAAGTTCAATTTAGATGCAGCTGAGGAAAAAGATGCATCATAAAACAGAAGGACTAAGGGGAATAAAAAGGCATGAAGCAACTTTTTGCGTGAAAAACAATTAGTTGTAACATGGAGGACATGAAAAAGCGAAGAAAAGTATCTTTTCATCCGAAAAGCTCGAAAGCACGATTGTCCGTCGTACTTTCGAGCTTTGATGCTCAGTCGAAAATGTCGTCGATGCCTTGGCCTTCTACGGGTTGATTATTCTGATAATACTCGGGTGAGTATTTATCGGGTTCGAAGCAGGGATTTCTGAATTGTTCCGGAATTTCGAAAATCCCATCGTCACTGATATGAAGAGACGGATCGGCGTATATTTTCTGATAAAATAGCCCGTGAATGGGCAGTGCCATGCTGGCACCTTGTCCGTAAGCCATTCTGTCGAAATGAATGGAACGATCTTCCCCGCCTACCCAGCTACCGGCCACAATGCCGGGCGTGAACGACATGAACCATCCATCGGAATTATTTTGTGTCGTACCCGTTTTGCCTCCCATTTGTCCTTTCAGGTTGTATATCCTTCGCAAGCGGCTGCCTGTGCCGCCGTCGATGACTGCCCGGAGCATATCGAGCATTTTATAAGAAGTACTTTCGCTGAAAATTTCGTGCATACTAGGAATAAACGTACCGACCACATTGCCATAAGAATCTTCGATACGTGTTACCATCAACGGATCGACGCGAATACCTCGATTGGCGAAAGCAGAATATCCGCTCACCATTTCCGAAACCGAAGCGTCGCAAATACCCAGGGCAAGCGATACGACCGGATCGATCGGACTTTTCAGTCCGAACGATTTGAGTAATCGCGCAAAGGCATAAGGCGAGAACTGTTTCATGAGATAAGCCGTTACCCAGTTGCTGGAATTTTGCAATCCCCATTTGATAGTAACCATTTCTCCCACATTGCCTGCTCCGGCATTTTTCGGACTCCATTCCTGACCTGTTTCGGTAATCAGGGTTTGCGGCACGTGAAGCATCTGATCGCAAGGCGTCATGCCTTCTTCCATGGCAAGCGTGTAAAGAAACGGCTTGATGGTCGAGCCGATTTGGCGTTTTCCGGTGCTCACCATGTCGTACTTGAAGAATTTGAAATCGGGTCCGCCCACATAAGCTTTCACATGTCCGGTGAATGGGTCCATAGCCATGAATCCTGCCCTTAAAAACGATTTATGATAGCGAATCGAGTCCCACGGAGTCATCACGGTGTCTATCTCACCACCTTTCCATGAGAACACTTTCATTTCGGTTTTATGATTTTTAAATTCCTTGAGGATTTCATCCTCACTAAATCCTGCTTTTTTCATTCCCCGATAGCGGTCGGTTTGTCGCATGGCGTTGGCGAGCAAGCGATCGACTTCATTGGCGACACTACTCGAAAACGGAGCATAGGGCTTTCCCGCCTTCTCTTTGTCGAAAATCGGTTGCAAGTAGGTCATTTGTTCCCTCACCGCCTCTTCGGCATACTTCTGCATACGCGAATCGATGGTAGAGTAAATTTTCAATCCGTCAGTGTATAAATTGTAATTAGATCCGTCGGCCTTTTTGTTTTTTTTGCACCATCCATAAAGCGGATTTTCAACCCAAGCAATGGAATCTTCGATGAATTGCTGTTTTTGCCAGCTCGCAGGATAATCTCGACGATCGGGTTTATCGGCCATTAACACCATAGCCAAGTGTTGACGATAGTAAGGGGCAGGAATATCAGTATGGTTGGCTCTGTTGAAATCGAGCTTGATAGGCTTGCTGATCAACTCGTTTTTCTCCTCTTCGGAGAGATAGCCTGCCTTCACCATTTGCGTGAGCACAACGTTGCGTCGCTGCTGAGTCAAATCGGGACGTCGGACAGGGTTGTAGAGAGCCGAGTTTTTTAGCATGCCCACGAGAGTAGCAGCTTCTTCTATTGTTAGGTCGATAGGTTTTTTGTTGAAGTAGGTATGCGATGCCAACTCAATGCCAATAGCATTGTAGTTGAAATCGTACTTATTTAGATAAAGATTGATGATTTCGTCTTTTGTATAATAACGTTCGAGTTTTACGGCAATAACCCACTCAACGGGTTTTTGAAAGAGACGTTGGATTTTGTTTTTAGCCCTCGGTGAGTACAGTTGTTTGGCAAGCTGCTGAGTGATGGTGCTTCCGCCTCCACTTGATTCGTGTTGCAGGAGCAAGGTTTTCACTACGGCACGTCCCAGTCCGATGATGTCGATGCCCGAATGCTGATAGAAACGGACATCTTCAGTTGCAACAAGAGCTTGAATCAAATAAGGTGATAGTTGCGAATAATCGGTGAAAATACGGTTGTCGTCGCTTTGCGAATAAGTGAAGAGAAGTTTATCGTCGGACGAAATAACTTGTGAGGCATATTTGTCGATCGGGTTTTCCAGATCGTCGAGATTGGGAATATAGCCAATAACACCTGCAGATAAAAGTCCGAAGATCAATATATTCAACAAAATGAAAATACCGAAAATTCTCCACATCCAGCGGATGATTTTTCGATTTTTCTCGTTTGTCGCTGTGCGAGATTTTTTATTGCGTGGTTCGTTTTTTTTAGCCATAACATTCAATAAAGGAAATCGTTGGAGCCAATAGATTCCGGTACAAATTTACATGATAATTTTCAATTAACATATCATCGGCCGAAATAATGACGATTTATAACATTTGCCGCATATAAAATGCCCCTGAAGATTGGTTGAGAATGAATTGAATGCTTTTTCTGTAGCGAGCTATATCGATTGCCTAATTAAAAAGAGAAAATGTATTGTATATGAGTAGTTTAGTTTGATTGATTTTCCTGAAGAAATGTCCGAGCCGGAATGCAACAGTGGGCTTCGTTTCATTCGAACCAAATACGACGCAAGTACGAACCAAATACGACCGAAGTACTAAGCTGATTGCAAAATAACGAATTTGGCGTATTCTTCGTACTTCACTTGCGTGGATGTTTTTGAATATTATAATACAGAAAAAATTTGTGAGAAGGTTTTTTACCTTCTCCCAAAAACAACCCATATTTTATATTCCGCTGAAATCTACACCATCGAATACGAGAGAAGGAATTCGCCAGGACGAATTTAAGCGTGGATCGTTGCCAACTTGGGCCAGTGACGACCACAGACTAAGAAAATTGCCGGTTACGTTCATTTCGTTGATTGGCTGAGTAGTTTGTCCGTTTTCGATGAGAAACCCTTCGATGCCGAAAGAAAAATCGCCTGTAGAGCTATTGCTGTTTCCGCCGTTGAAGCCCGTAACCAATATTCCGTTGTTGACGTCGGCAATGAGTCCTTGCAAATCTTTGTTTCCCGGCTGGAGAATGAGTATTGATGGATCGGCAATGGTCGGTTCTATACCCATTTTGTTGGCAATGTAGGTATCGATGAAATAAGTTTTCAGAACACCTTTATCGAAGATGGTGCGAGGTTGGGTGGCTACACCTTCGTTGTCGAAATAACGTGCACCCATTGCTCCAATGAGATGAGGCTCGTCGCGAAGCGTAAATTTTTCGTTTCCGATTTGTTGTCCAATTTTGTCGAGAAGGAAGGAGTTTTTTTGCTGCAATTGCGATCCATAAAGTGCGCTTATCATAGGGGAAACCAGACGCGAGGAGTTGAGCGGATCGACCACCATCGTGTATTTGCCTGATTTGATTTTCTTTTGTCCCAGTTTTTTGATGGTACGCTCGAGTGCTTTCTGTCCGATGCCCTCCTTGACGAGATCGTCAAGTATGAGAGCCGATTCATACCAATACGACGAGGGGCGAGCATCACCTTCGCCTTTCATCGACACGCTTGCGGAGATGGAAAACCATGAATTTCCGGTTTCACCTTCGAATCCATTACTAAAAAGTTTATATCCGAAATTTTCACCATCGCTGTAGGAAGATTCTACTGAGATAATGCGTGCATCTTTACCCATAGCCTCTTCGCCGGCATTTTTTGCCATTTGCACCTTATGGTCAGGATTTATTTTAGAAAAGTTAGGGTCGAGCAGTTTCAGATCGGGCTTGCCTCCCTTGTAGTATCGCGACGGATCGGGCAATGTCTGAGCTTCGTCTTTAGCCAGGTATCGCGTAGAAGCGATGCCATTTTTGATGAACGATTGCAGTTCGGTTTTGTCTAATCGGTTTGTAGAATAGGTACCGTATCGCCCATCGACATAAAGAGCAATCGTCATACCGTTTTCAGAAGCTTGCTGCAACCGATCCATCTTGGCGTCGCGCATCTCGAAAGAACTGTTTGATCCGGCGTACAGATTCACTTTTACTGCTTGACACCCGTTTTTGAGTGCGAAATCCATCGCCCAGCGGGCGAGATTTTTATTTTCGTTTGAGATCATAATTTCGTTGGTTGAATGGAATTTATTGGGTTCGAATTTCATCGGATTTCACCTTGAACAAAAGAAATCGGATGATGAAAAATTTGAAACGACTATCGGATCAACTTTCGCCTCCAACAGTGAGTTTGCTTACCAAAGCAGAAGGCATTCCTTGCGAAACCGGGCAACCCTGACCGTCTTTTCCGCAAGTCCAAGTCCCGTTGTCAAGTTCGAGGTTATTGCCAACCATCGTGATATCGGCCAATGCTTTTGGTCCGTTGCCTATAATATTGATATCTTTGATGGGTTGCGTGAGTTTGCCATCTTCGATAAGATAGCCCGATTTGACGAAAAAAGTAAAATCGCCTGCGCCGATCTGCACCTGACCATTCGTGAACTGATTGACATAAATTCCTTTCTTCACCGAAGCAATGATGTCGGCCTCGTTCATGTTGCCCGATTCCATGTAGGTTACTCGCATACGTGGAATGGGCACATTTCGGAACGACTCGCGACGTCCGTTGCCGGTAGGCGTCACCCCATAGTGTTTTGCACTTATGCGGTCGTGTAGGTAGCTGTTGAGAATCCCATTTTTGACGATATAGGTTTTTTGGCCATAATTTCCTTCATCGTCGATGTTAACAGATCCGCGGTTGAAGGGGACGGTACCGTCGTCCACTACGCTGATGTTTTCGTTGCAAATTTTTTTATGCAATTGATCCGAAAAAATCGAAATATTTTTTCGGTTGAAATCGGCTTCGAAGGCGTGTCCGATAGCTTCATGAAGTAAAATTCCGGATCCTCCGGCACCCATAACGACGGGCATTTCTCCACCTTTGGGTTTCACGGCCTGAAACAATTTGGCTGTATTTTCTACGGCTTCGCGGGCTACTATGTCCACCAGGTCGTTGGTGAGAAAATCAGCACCTTTACGATAGGCACGTGAGGCATAGTTGTTTTCGATTTTTCCGTTTTCCTCCATGATACACACGGCGGACAGTGTAGCCATTGGTCGATAATCGTAGAAAGTAACTCCTTCGGAATTGCAAAAAAGGATATGAGAAGTGTCGTCGGTGAGCGAAGCCGAAACTTTTTGTACGCGTTTATCTGCGTCGAAGATTCGATCGTTCAGCCGTTGCAAATAAGGCATCTTATCTTTGAGTAACAAGTTATCCCATGGCGTTGAAACTGTGTAGAAGTTTGTTTTAATAGACTTCTCGGTCAATGCCACAGGATTGGCCTTGCGGGTGCCGGAAGCAATTCGTGCAGCAGTGCGTGCGGCTCTCAGCATTTCGTTGAGTGTAATCTCTTCAACATAAGCATAGCCGGTTTGATCTCCCGAAATGACACGAACTCCCATACCGAAATCGATATTGGAATTGCATCGATTCACTTCGCGATCGCGCAGTCCGACATAATTGCTGAACGTATGTTCGAAAAAAAGGTCGGCGTAGTCACCCCCTTTTTCCAAAGCGGCAGCAATAACTTTTTGCAGGTCGTTTTCCGTGACTCCAAAATGTTTTATCGCTTCCGAAACAGCTGTTTTTTCGCTTGTTCCGCCAAAAGGCGATGCAAAAGTCGGGGCAACAACAGATCCTGCAAGAGCCAGACTGCCTGTGCGGATAAAATTTCGTCTGTCCATTTTTATACTATTGAAAATGTTTTTTTCCAGCAAAACTATATGTTTTTGGGGCGATGTCTTCTGATAGATTCAATCACCGCGTGTTTTCGTATCATCCACCTGCGGTGGCAATCGAAACAAATGTAAGATCGCCTGTATGTGGGGAATATAAGACTTAGAATCAGAAAAGGAATATATGTCAACCAATTGCCGCTTGTCATTTTGCCGATATTGGACGATCCGCAGAAAGGACATATTTTTTTGTCTCCGATATCCGAATAGTTTATAATCGCAATTCTTTCAGAAGCGTCTTGACTCTCGTCGAGGATGTTGAGTGAATGCTCCGGTTGATCGGACCCGACCTGTAAAATTATTTTTCTCGAGTTATTGGTAGGGTCAATATTCTCGAAAAGAAAACATTCGATATTTTCTGCTTCGAGTTTTTTCCGAATGATGTCCGCTTCGGCAGAATCGGCGTAGGTTCTTACGGTAACAAGTGATCCCATCGTTCGTGGATTATGATTGCAAAGATACGATTAAATGCGAATTGTGTGGTGAATTGTCTGAAAAAGATATACTTCGTCGAATATTTTTTCTCCCCGAAGCGTATTTTTAATTTTTTTATGAGAATGAGAGGTGGTTGAGGTTATTATTCCGTTTTTAATAATTGCCAACCGATCAGTTTGTCGAAGCGACTCGCGGGAGGACGATGATACACCATGATCAGATATTCGTTGGAAGTATCGTAATAATTTCCTTCGATTTGAGACATGGAATAATGTTCGTCATCCTGAGCCGAAACGTACAGATAGTTATAAAAACCCTGTTTTAATAAAGTTGAGAGTTGATATTTTTGTGTAGCTTCATCGAAGTGAAGAACAAAGTTTTTTGGATTGTTATAAGTGAAATCGCCTATGACATGCAAAGGATAAATGCTTTCTTGGGAATTCAAATTAAACAGCACTTCGAAATAGTCGGCTTCCACGTCCGAATCGTCACCATCGGTTGTACGCAAAAAAAATCTTCCATTTTGATCTTGATCGTATTGCCGAGTTTTATTAGCTCTTACCTCGTCCGTATTTAACATGGCCACGTAATGTGGATGTGTGTAGCGAATCCATTCGACACCCATGCCGCCATACCTGCGACTCTGAATCTCGAATCGGCGGTACTCGTTGCCGGCTTCAAAAATAAGATCCGGATTGTGCTCGAAAACCAGCCGGTTGGGGTAAATATAAGTCGGTTGCACGTTTTTTCGAGCAAAATTGAGGCAATTGTTTTGCAGAACAGTAACCATGATTTCACGCTTGGCATCGTGCAAGGAAAGCCGGGGATGTGAAATTTCGAAACTTATCTGTTGATGAGCTTTATTGAAGTCGAAATCGGTATTGCCCGACACCCTTCCTTGAATGCGAACCTGATTTTCGGTTACCGAAAAGCAGGCCTGGAGCAAAGGATCTTCGGGCGCGGTTTCGTAATATACTTCGATTGCATAATTGCCCGAAACTTTTGGACTGACCTGACGGTTGGGGAAATTCAAGTCGTAATGAATATAGCTTACAGTTGTATTTTCAGAAAATCGATAATCTTCAATCAGCTGATTATTAAAACCATTCAAAAAATCGATATCCCTCAAATCACTCTTTTGCCAATTAGCGGTACAATGAAAAATTCGATAGCGCAAGCGAGGTTCTTCGATGGAGAGTTTGTCGAATTTCAGTGTTATTCTATCGTCTCCTTGCAGTTTAATGATCGGAGGCAAAAAAGGATCATCGTTGACCAGGATTTGAATCGATTTTATTTCGTCCGATAAAGGTTGAGTGTGGATCGAATGTTGAGCAGTAGCCAAGCCAAATGACGTAAAGCAGAAAACGGTCAGAAACAGAATTTTTATGTTCATAGCATGTTCTTTACATTCATAGGAAACCCAAAATTAACGAAAAAATTGTACGGTGGGCAATTTTGTTTGCAGATGAAGTTAACATACAAAAAAACGCCCGCAAAAATTGGGGCGTTTCAATGAAAGTTCATATTTGTTATTTGTCAACTGATCCAGCGGACATAAGCAAAATCCATTCGGTGGGGGAGATCGGGATTTTTAGGGAATACCCGAAGAGCGTATTGATGAGTTCCCGGATCGTTGAGCGCCTTCTTCATTTCGAAATAGAGAACCGATCCTTCTTTTTTCACTAACTCGAACTCATATTTTTCGATAAATTTTGCCTTGTTTTCGGTCGAGTCGTAATCCACCATCACACATTCTACTCCTAAATCGCCGATCATATCTTTTTTATCGATCACCACACTACCGTATATGATGGATTCTTCGTTTTCTTTGATACCGACTTGTTGGGTAGGGTTGAAATGCAATTCCAACACTTCGAACTTATCCCAATTTGCAGCTATGTTTTCTTTCCAAGAAACAATTTCTTTGGTCTTTGCATAATTGTTGGCATGGAGTTTTTTTGAGCGATCGGCGAGTTTGTTGTAAAAACGATTAAAATAGTCGTCCATCATACGTTTTGTCGTAAAATGAGGCGCAATTTCTGCCATCGATTTTTTAATAAACTGTATCCATTCGGTAGAATATCCGTTGCTGTTGCGCGCATAATAAAGCGGGATGATTTCATTTTCGAGCAGCGAATAAATCGTTAAAGCATCGAGCTCGTCCTGAAACACCTGGTTGTCGTATGTACGTTCGGCAGTGATAGCCCATCCGGCACCCGGTTTGTAGCCTTCGTACCACCATCCGTCGAGCACTGAGAGGTTGAGGACACCGTTCATTTCGGCCTTTTCGCCTGAAGTACCTGATGCTTCCTGCAGTCGGGTGGGAGTATTAAGCCAAATATCTGCACCGGAAATCAGTCGTTTGGCAAGACGCATGTCGTAATTTTCGAGAAAAATAATTTTGCCTAAAAATTCGGGTCGGGCGGCTATTTGCACAATATGTTTGATCAGATTTTGTCCGCCCGCATCGGCAGGATGGGCTTTACCCGCAAATATAAATTGTACCGGTCTTTTGGGATCATTTACGATTTTGGCAAGGCGATCGAGATCGGTAAAAAGAAGATGAGCCCGTTTATAGGTTGCAAATCGGCGCGAAAAACCGATGAGAAGAGCATCCGGATTGATTTGTTCCAAAATAGTTACGATACGAGATGGGTCGGCTTGATTTTTCAACCAACCTATCTGAAATTCTTCTCGGATATAGTCTACCAGCTTATTTTTCAGATGCATGCGAAGATCCCAGAGCTCGTCGTCGGGAACGTCGTAGATTTTTTTCCAAATCTCGGTATTTGACTGATCTTGATAAAAAGAAGGGCCGAAGTGTTTCTCATACAGGGCTTTTACGGACGATGTGGCCCAGCTTGGCAGATGCACACCATTGGTAACATAGCCAACGTGGAGCTCTTCGGGAAAATATCCTTTCCACACGGGTTGGAACATCTCCTGTGAAACTTTGCCATGCAATTTACTCACACCATTCGCTTCCTGTGCAGTATTGAGAGCAAAAACGCTCATTGAAAACTTTTCCTGACTTCCGGGATTAGCGCGACCCATGTCCATAAATTGCTGCCACGGAATTCCCATTTTATCGACAAAAGGCCTCATATATTTACCGATGAGCGCTTCGTCGAAATAGTCATGTCCTGCAGGGACAGGAGTGTGTACGGTGTACAGAGAAGATGAGCGTACTACTTCAAGTGCTTCGTTGAATGAGAGCTTTTCATCGTTCATGTAGTCGAACAAACGTTGGGCGTTGATGAGAGCTGCATGACCCTCATTCAGGTGATACACGTCTTTTTTTATTCCCAACTTTTTGAGCAAGAGAATTCCGCCGATCCCCAACAGATATTCCTGTTTCATTCGATTCTCCCAATCACCGCCATAAAGCTGGTGTGTGATGCTGCGATCAAACTCGCTGTTTGCCTCCATATCGGTATCCATCAGATAAAGATTGATTCTTCCGATGGCAACTTTCCAGATATTGGAATATACGATCCGATCGTGAAAAGGAATCTCGAGAATGAGTGGATTGTTTTGATTGTCCATCACCTGTTCGATAGGCAGGTTGCTGAAATTCTGAGCCTCATATTTAGCAATTTGCTGTCCATCGACTGTGAGAGTTTGGGTGAAATATCCATATCGATAAAGCAATCCAACGGCAGTCATGTCAATGCAACTGTCGCTTGCCTCTTTCAGATAATCGCCCGCAAGAATGCCAAGTCCGCCCGAATATATTTTGAGAATGTGCGACAATCCATATTCCATGCTGAAATATGCGATACTCGGACGTGTCGTGTCGTAGGGTTTACTCATATATTCCTTGAAAGCGGCATAGGTCTGGTGTGCCCATTCCATCAATTGCGGATTGTGAAGAATGGATTCGAATTCGTCAGAATTGAGGTTTTGGAGCATTACCACAGGGTTACGGAGGCTCTTGTCCCATTCTTCAGTATTTAAATTTTCAAATAAATCCTTAGCTTGTTCATTCCAAACCCACCAGAGGTTATGAGAAATTTCGTCCAAAAACTTCAGTTCGTCAGGCAAAACGGCACTGACATGGATGTCTCTCCATACAGGAGTGTTAGAATAACTTGATTTAATAATCATCTTTTTCGAATTTTGTGTGGAAATTTATGGATGAATAATGTCAAAAAATCATGCATCGTAAAAATTTTTCGTATAAAATTACAACTGTCACAAAAATAGCAATATTATTCGTTTCTTAGTTTATATGGTTTGGATAATCTTAGAAAAGAATTATGCAATGCTTTGCAATATGCTTCCTGATAATGACCAATAAAATGAGCCCAATCGGCCTTGTCGGAAAGTGAGTTGGCGGAATCGCACAACATTTTGATCTGTTCGACGCTTTTTAGCGAAAAATCGAAAATGATTTCTGCAATCTCCTGTGCCGCATCGACGTGATTGAAATCGTCTCGGAAAACCACGTCCACGCCGTCCGACAATCCCGGAACTTCACCCATTTTTTTTACCCATGTTCCAAAGCCTGCCAGTGTTGAAGTGATGGTGGGGACAGAAAAAGCCAGACTTTCGTGTGGAGTATAGCCCCACGGTTCGTAATACGAAGGGAAAACGGTAAGATCCATGCCGATAAGCAAGTCGTAGTAAGACATATTGAAGATACCGTCGTCCCCATTAAGATAAGACGGAACGAAGATGGTTTTCACGCGTTCGTTTTCCGAATTGCAAAACCCCAATCGCCGGAGTTGGTTCATGATGCTGTCGTGTTCGGGCTCCATAAGTTCATGTGTGACATAAGGACAACTTTTTACGGCTGATTTTGAATGCACTTTACCCTCGTTTTTCATTTTTTCTATCAAGTCGGACTTTGGACCTTTAATCCAGGCCGGAACCATGATAAAAGCAATGACGTCTTTTGACAATTGGGGCATTTTCCGAAGGTTGTTGATGGCATCGATAAAAACATCAATCCCTTTGTTTTTGTATTCATATCGTCCGCTGGTGGCAATCAATAAGGCATCTTTGTGAATGGTGTGCCCCAGCAATGCTTCGGCAACTTCAATAAGTTTTTGACGGGCTTTTTTTCGTGCTTGTTTGTGAGCATTGCCTTTCGGAATAAAATCTTTTTCGAATCCGTTAGGTGTAACGATATCGGGGTGTCTTTGCAAAAGCTGCGTGCATTCCTGTGCTGTGATGTCGCTTACTGTAGTAAAGCAATCCACGTTTAGTGCGGTTTTTTTTTCAACCGAATGTTTGGAAACGACGTTTAGCTGCCGAGCCATTTGGTCGCCATTATATCCTTTCAGATGATTGTAGAGCGGTAAATTATTGCCTGCAATCGATCTGCCAACCGTTGTGGCATGTGTAGTGAATATAGTGGCAATTTTGGGAACGTTTTTTTTCAGATAAAGAGCTCCCATACCCATTTGCCATTCGTTGAAATGGGCAATCACGTTTGATGCCTCGAGCTTATGAAAATGATAAAAACTTTCGATCACTACTCCCACCGAATAGGCAAACATGCACGAATCATGATAGTCGCCATATCCGAATATCGAATCGACACCAAAATCCATCCACATTTGGGCATAGATGTCATCTCTTTTTTCGAAAAACTTATCGAAATTGACCAAAAAAACAATCGGTTTGCCGGGTACATCCCACCGGCCGATTTTAATATCGAGATTTTGATTCCGCCCGGCAAAAATCGACCACTCCGAAAAAAGCTGTGAATCGGCAATAAACCACGGACTTTTTTGTTTCTTCCAAATATCGGGACCGATAAAAATTATGTGGTCTTTATATAAATTTTGAAGCGTTTTAGCTTTGGTTGAAAGAACGGTATAGATTCCGCCCACTTTATTACACACTTCCCAGCTCGATTCAAAGATGTAGTCAGGAGTGTGCTTTACATCTATTTGCATATAACTACAAACAATTTCGTTTTGCGGTACAAACATACAAAATAATAACGAATAATCAGTGTGTTCGTTCAATTTTCTATAATCAATTAGCAATCCGACATCGATTTATTGATTTGAATAATCGGTCTTGAATTGTAAAAAAAGAGCTAACTTTGCATTCGGAACAAATATGAATTCTTTGGAAATATTTCAACTTCAACAGCTCGTTGAAAAACATCCTAACATTGCTGCTGCAGCCGAATTACTGAAAAAATTGAAAGTCGTTTCAGTGCGCGGTTTGCACGGATCGTCGCGTGCTTTGTTTGCTATCGGTGCATTTCATAAAAATCCCCGAACAGCACTTTTCGTATTTAATGATCAAGAAACTGCCGCTTATTTTTATCATGATATCACACAGGTAATTGGTTCTGAAGATGTGCTTTTTTTCCCCTCGGCATATAAAAGAGCATCGAAATATGGTCAGATAGATTCGGCAAACGAGATTCTTCGGACGGAAACGATGAGCAGGTTGCAAAATTTGCATGAACCTGTCCTCCTGATCAGTTATCCGGACGCGTTGGCCGAAAAAGTCGTTTCGAGAGATACTCTCGCCAAAAATACCCTGAAACTCTCGGTGGGTGAACAAGTGGACAGTTCGTTTGTGAGTGAAGTTCTCGATTCTTTCGGATTCAATTTCGTCGATTACGTTTACGAGCCCGGACAGTATGCCACTCGAGGCAGTATTCTCGATGTTTTTTCATATTCGAATGAATATCCTTTTCGCATCGATTTTTTTGGCGACGAAGTGGAAAGCATTCGAAGTTTCGATGTTGAATCGCAGCTTTCAAAAGAAAAACTGAATGAAATCCATATCGTTCCGGATTTTGGTAACGCTGAATCACGAACATCTTCTCTTTTCGATTTGCTCCCGGCTGACACCTTCATCGGACTGGAAGATATCCGATGGATCACAAGCCGCGTGGAATCGCTCAACAACGACGAACTGCATATCGATCCGAAAGATGCAGAATTTGTGAAGCCCATTTTGATTTCGAAAGATGAATTCGAGGTTGATATTTCAAAATTTCCCCAACTTCGGTTTGACAGTTCTTCGCTTGATTCCCCAGAAGCTGTTATTGAATTTAAAACGCTGCCGCAACCCCTTTATCACAAAAATTTTGATTTGCTGAGCGATTCACTTCACCGGTTCATCGACCAAGGTTATACCATTTACATCCTGAGCGACAGCGAAAAACAGCACAAGCGTCTTCAACACATTTTCGAAGACAGAAATGATCCCATACCCTTCGTTGCCGTGAATAGGACACTGCACGAGGGCTTTAGCGACGAAACGCTCAGAATTTGCTGTTTTACCGATCATCAGATTTTTGATCGTTTTCACAAATACAGTCTGAAATCGGATCAAGCCCGTTCGGGCAAAATTGCATTATCGATAAAGGAACTCAATCAGTTGCAACCCGGCGATTATGTAGTACATATCGATCACGGCATTGGAAAGTTTGCAGGATTGGTACGTATGCGAATCGGAGATAAAGTGCAGGAAGTCATCAAACTGACTTATCAGAATAATGATGCGGTTTTTGTTTCGATTCATTTGCTGCACAAGATTTCGAAATACAAGGGACGCGAAGGCGAAATGCCCCAACTCAACAAACTCGGCTCGGGTGCGTGGGAGAGGGTAAAAGAGCGCACCAAAATCAAGATAAAAGACATTGCTCGCGATTTGATCAAGCTTTATGCACAACGTCAAAACGAAAAAGGATTTGCTTTTTCGAAAGACAGCTATTTGCAAACCGAACTCGAAGCTTCGTTCATGTACGAAGATACACCCGATCAGATAAAAGCTACCCGCGACGTTAAAGCCGACATGCAGAGCGATCGGCCAATGGATCGACTGATTTGTGGAGATGTAGGATTCGGAAAAACCGAAATTGCCGTCAGAGCGGCTTTCAAGGCGGCTGTCGATGGTAAACAGACAGCAATTTTAGTACCTACAACCGTTCTGGCAACGCAGCATTATCACACGTTTCGAGATCGATTGGCCAATTTCCCTGTGAAAGTCGATTATTTGAGCAGAGCGCGTTCGGTTAAGGAGCAGAAACAAATTCTCAACGATCTTGCCGAAGGCAAGATAGACATTATCATCGGCACGCATCGTTTGGTGGGAAAAGACGTGAAATTTAAAGATCTCGGGCTTCTGATTATCGATGAGGAGCAGAAATTCGGCGTATCGACCAAAGAAAAATTAAAACAACTTCGGGTGAATGTGGACACCCTGACCATGACGGCCACGCCTATTCCTCGAACCTTACAGTTTTCGCTCATGGGCTCGCGTGATCTATCGATAATCAACACACCTCCGCCGAACCGCTATCCGGTGCAGACCGAAGTGCATACCTTCGATATAGAAATCATCAAAGATGCCATTAACTTCGAGATAAGTCGTAATGGTCAGGTTTTTATCGTAAACAACCGCATTCAAAATATCTACGAACTACAGGCTCTTATTCAGCGCGAAATTCCGGATGTTCGCATTGCCGTCGGACATGGACAGATGGATCCAAAAAAACTTGAAGAGGTAATTTCCGATTTTGTCGATCAGGAATATGATGTTTTGATAGCAACGACCATCATCGAATCGGGGATCGATATGCCGAACGTAAATACCATTATCGTGATTGATGCACAAAATTTCGGGTTGAGCGATTTGCATCAGTTGCGGGGCCGTGTAGGGCGAAGCAATCGCAAGGCATTCTGCTATTTACTTGCGCCTCCGCTCTACACGTTAAGTTCCGAGGCTCGACGTCGATTGCAGGCTATCGAAAATTTTGCCGAACTTGGAAGCGGCATTCATATTGCCATGCAGGATCTCGATATTCGAGGTGCCGGAAATTTGTTGGGGGCGGAGCAAAGCGGTTTTATAGCCGATTTGGGTTATGAAACTTATCAAAAAATATTGGCGGAAGCCATGCAGGAGTTGCGAAAGGAAGAATTCTCGGATTTGTATCGCGAACAGCAGGAAGAAAAGGCGCTTGAGGAGGATTTCGTGGAAGATGTGACCGTAGAAAGCGATTTGGAACTGATGTTCCCCGTAACCTATATTCCGAACGATGCCGAACGCGTGGCTATTTATCGTGAACTCGACAACATGGAAACCGAAACGCAGATACTGGACTTTACGACTCGTCTTGAGGATCGCTTTGGAAAAATTCCTCCACAGGGAAAAGAATTGATTCGAATTGTCCGCCTTCGTCGTTTGGCGAAATCGTTAGGCATCGAAAAAATTATTCTCAAGAATAATCAAATGACTTTGAATCTGGTTTCCGATCCCGAATCTCCTTATTATAGATCGGCGGCTTTCGAATGGCTTTTGAACTATGTTCAATATCATCCGCGTGATTGCCAATTGCGTGAATCGGGCAAGAAACGTTCCGTAATCATCCGGAACATCCGGACTGTGGAGGCTGCTATTGCGGTTTTCGAAGAAATGAAACAAAAACAACCGGCATAAAAAAATAGGGAAAAAACCTTGTGCTTTTCCCCTATTTAATATTTTGTTTCAGAACAATCCTTCCACCGAAAGGTAGCGTTCGCCCGTATCGTAATTGAAAGTCAGAATGCGCTTGTTGCCGTCCGGTTCCGATATTTTTTTGGCGACCGCTGCAAGTGAAGCCCCGGTTGATATACCGGCCAAAATACCTTCCGATTTTGCCAATCGTCGTGCATAATCAAAAGCCTCGTCTTTGGTAATCTTGATCACACTGTTGAGTACTTCCACATCTAACGTCTCGGGAATAAATCCTGCACCGATGCCTTGAATGGCATGTGGTCCCGATCGTCCTTCGGTGATGATGGGTGAATCGACAGGCTCAACGCCGATGACCTGAATGGACGGAAATTTCTTTTTCAATTCGTGTCCGACGCCGGTGATGTGTCCTCCCGTGCCAATTCCGGTAATCAGATAATCCAATCCATCGGGAAAATCTTTGATGATTTCCTGAGCCGTAGTGGAAGCGTGGATGGCTGGATTGGCCGGATTCTGGAATTGTTGAGGAATCCATGCACCGGCAATTTCTTTTTGTAATTCTTCAGCGCGTTCGATAGCTCCTTTCATACCCTTTTCGCGAGGAGTGAGCACAAGTTCGGCACCATAAAGTGCAATAAGACGGCGTCTTTCGAGTGACATGGATTCGGGCATGACGATGATTACTTTGTAGCCTTTAACGGCAGCAATCATTGCAAGTCCTACTCCGGTGTTTCCCGAGGTGGGTTCGATGATGGTTCCACCGGGGTTCAGAATGCCTCTTTTTTCGGCATCATCTATCATCGCCATTGCGATACGATCCTTAATGCTTCCACCCGGATTCTGTTTCTCCAGTTTAATCCAAACTTCCTGTTCCGGGAACAGGTTTTTTAATCTCACGTGAGGGGTATTTCCAATTACCCCCAGAATGTTATCGAATTTCATACTTTTTTGGTTTTTTTATATGACATAATTATCGGGTTCGATGAACCCTTTTACTGTTTTTACTTTTACATCGACTTTGTTATAAACGAGCGAATAAGGAATCACACTGTGTGTGAGCCATGCGCCACCTCCAATCACCGAATCGTGCCCGATAACGGTTTCGCCTCCCAAAATCGTGGCATTCGAATAAATAATGACATTATCTTCCACCGTTGGATGACGCTTGACGTCCGAAAGATTTTTTTCGAGATACAAAGCCCCGAGCGTTACGCCTTGGTATATTTTCACGTTGTTGCCGATTTTCGTGGTTTCGCCTACGACGATACCTGTGCCATGATCCATAAAAAAGTTCTTTCCGATTTCGGCGGCCGGATGAATATCGATGCCGACTTTGGCATGTGCAACTTCAGAAAACAGTCGCGGAATGAGAGGAACGCCAAGCGAATGGAGTTCGTGCGCTATTCTGTGCACCACAAGCGCGAAGAAACCCGGGTAGGTGATGATGACTTCTTCAAGCGATTTGGCTGCCGGATCGTTTTTTACGTAGCATTGTGCGTCTTTGAATAATCGATTGCGAAGGTTCGAAAAATTGCCAAAAAAATCTTCTACTACTTCATTCGCAAATGTTTCGTCGGTTAGTTTTGCGATATTCTCGAAGAGCGTATTGGCAGATACTTTTAGCTTTTCGCGTACTAAATTGTCGTCCAAACGTGTGCACAGAGGAAACATGGAATCGAATAAATCTATCAATGTTTGTTCGAGTTTACACTTGTCGATAGGCGTGTGCACGGCTTGAGGCTGAAACTTATCGATAAGTTCTAAAATGTTTTTGTTCATAAGTGGGTGCTGTGGGATGAAATGGATAATATCTGTTTAGTTGTTCGAAATTGTGAAGAAGATCCTGACCGGTCTCTCATGTGAGTGATCAGCAACAACAATAACAACAGATATGTAAGAAGAATTGTTCCATTTCCGTCAAAAAGGAAGTACAAAGGTATGCGAAAAATCGAAATAACAAATAAAAATTCGATTATTTTACATTTTTTATTCGTTGAATCAGTTCGTCACCCAATGCTTTTTTTTCTTCTATGTGCTTTAATGTGGTAAGCACAAACGGATTTTTGTCGAATGCGCCGCGAACGTATTCAAAATCCATCGCTTGATCTTCGATATTGCCATCGGCTCCAAATCCGGTTTTGAAGGAAAGAGAAAATTCTTTTTTTGCATCTTCATATATCAATTGATCAAGCTTGATGACACACTCTTTCCATTTTTCGACAATGTTCATTACATCTTTTGCAGAAATGGTTGTTTCATCGACATGGTAATACGATTTTATTTTATCCCACGCCCATGTCCATTCGTAAGTGTAATATTGTTCGTGGAGTTGACGGAAAACGTCGTTTATTTCTTTTAGTTTTGTCAGTTCACCTTTTTCGATTTTGCAAAGCAACGCATCGATTTCCGTTTTGGGCGCGATTAGTCCTGAAACATCCACCCATTCGCCAAGTCCTTTGTCGGTATTGGGCTTCAGTTGAGTACGAATTTCTTCGTTGGTTTTAAATTCTGTTTTTTCCAGTCGTTTAATCAGGGAGTTACCCAGAAATTTATGAATCACGATTTCGTAGAGCGACAATCCTCGTTTGAGTGCCGAATTTTTGATGATGCAACTTTGGTAGGTATAGATTTCGGAATTTTTCCCGGCCGTTTCCTGCAATTCGTTAAGCAAATCCACACCGGCAAAAACTTTTTGAATGGTATAGGGGCTAAGCAGATTGAAATTGATGTAATCGAGCCGGTTGGGATCTTTTCGTTTGTCGCGTTCAGGCCATTTTTTTGCATCGCGAATAGTTCCCACGCTACGCAAGTTCACTCCGGGAGCGATGTAGGTTGTATTGTCATTTTCAATTAGATACGAAAAAGGCAAATTGGAAGTGTCGGAATGTTTGTAGTGACGTCCCAAAATAAGCGAATAAGGGCCAACTTTGGCCGGCCAAAGAACATAGGAATCGCTCGTTGTTTTGGCTCCACGTTCGACGATACCTTGGTGTATGGGACCCAACTTATACATGTGGTTGCTTTGGTTTGATCCCGAGCCTGCATTCATAAACGAAAACATTCCCGCAATGAGGAGTGTCGATTTATGGTGAGTAACCGTATAAGGCCCTGCAAATAAAGCGCATGCCTCACCATTTTCGCCTTGGCAATTACTGAAAAACAATGAATCGGATGCCGAATATCCATGATCGAGATGACAGGCTTGACCCACAAAACATCTCGAAATATTGGTGCCTCCGTCTATTCTGGTTCCGGAAGAAATGATGAAATCTTCCGCAATAACGTTGCGGCCAATATGAACCGGCGCAGCTTCATTACTGTTGATACTCCCATTTTTCAGTTTCATGGCGCCGGTTATTTTGGTATAGGCCCCCATTCTTACGTTTTTGATGTACCCAACATTCACAATCATGCTTCCATAGCCGATTTCACCCATGTCCGAAGCATGTTTTTCGCTATAAAAATCGATAATGGATTTCATGCGTTCGATGAGTTGAGGGCGATGTCGATACAGCGAGTAAATATAGGCAAAATGAGCCGATAATTTATCGGTGATGTGCACCTCACGGCCTCCGGTTTCGTTGAGCACATTCACTTCCACGCCATTGCCGAATGTAGTTTTCCCTTCTACCAATATTACATCAACATTTTGTATAAAGCAATCGTCTCCGATAACATAATTGGCAATGTAATTTTGAATATTTTCGATGACGACATTATCGCCGATTCGGCAATTGTGAATTACGGCGCGATTGATACAGGCGTGTTTTTTTAAACCGGGCGTCAATTCGAATTCTTTTTCCAGCACTCCGAGTGTAATTTGTCCGGAGAATTGCGTATCGAAAATGTAATCGGGTTTGAATCCGTCTTTTACTTTAACCAACGACCAATCGGAATGAGAGCAATGATGCGTCTCCAACGTTTCAATTTCTTTCGGAGTAAGTTTCCGTAATTCGTCCATTGCAGGATGGTATTAAAAAAACGAGAAAGTCGCGAGACACTTCTCGTTTGAGGAATTATTTTTTTTCTTTCAGGGCTTGAAAAATGAGTTTTTCGAGTTCATCGGCGAGCTCAGGATTATCTTTAATGGCTTGTTTTGCGCCTTCGCGACCTTGAGCCATTTTGGTGTCACCATAACTGTACCACGAACCGCTTTTTTTGATAATGCCAAGTTCGGCACCCAAATCCACAATTTCGCCTTCGCGCGAAATGCCCTCACCGTAGGTGATATCGAATTCCGCTTTTCGGAAAGGAGGCGCAACCTTGTTTTTCACCACTTTTACGCGGACCTGATTCCCCGAAACTTCGTCACCGTCTTTGAGAGATCCGATTCGACGAATATCGAGTCGCACGGATGCATAAAATTTGAGCGCATTTCCACCGGTAGTGGTCTCAGGATTGCCAAACATTACACCAATCTTTTCACGCAATTGATTGATAAATATGCAGGTGGTGTTTGTTTTGCTAATGGTTGCAGTGAGCTTTCGCAGCGCTTGCGACATCAATCGTGCTTGAAGTCCCATTTTCTGATCGCCCATTTCCCCTTCGAGTTCGGCTTTTGGCACCAGTGCGGCAACCGAGTCAATGACAATAATATCGATAGCCGAAGATCGAATAAGTTGTTCCGCAATCTCGAGCGCTTGTTCGCCGCTATCCGGTTGCGAAATAAGCAGTTCGTCGATATTAACGCCCAGTTTTTCGGCATAGAATCGATCGAAAGCGTGCTCGGCATCAATAAAGGCGGCAACGCCTCCGGCTTTTTGTGCTTCGGCGATCGCATGAATGGCAAGTGTAGTTTTTCCGGAGGATTCGGGTCCATATATTTCGATGATTCTTCCTCGAGGATATCCGCCTACGCCCAAAGCTGCATTCAATCCGATAGAACCGGATGGGATGACTGCCACTTCTTCCACTTTTTCGTCGCCCATTTTCATGATAGAACCTTTGCCGTAAGTCTTTTCTATTTTGTCCATCGCGGCACGGAGTGCTTTCAGCTTTTCACTGTTGGGAGCATTTTCTTTTTCTTCAGCCATGTTTTATATTGTTTGTGTGTTATGTGTTTGTTTAAGAATAAATTGATAAAGAAGCCATTCTATTGTCCGAAAATTTCTATAAAGTAATTTCCAACAGTTGATCGGCATGATTTTTTGTGTCAACATTTCGTCCTTCAATGATATGGCGGATAATGCCGTTTTCATCGATAATGAAAGTAGTACGAACCGTTCCCATGTATTTTTTGCCTGCAAGCGTTTTTTCTTGCCATACCCCAAATTGCTCGACGAGTTTTTTGTCGGTATCTGCAATGAGCGGAAAAGGAAGAGAAAATTTTTCGATGAATTTCTGGTGTGAGGCGGCGCTGTCAACGCTTACGCCAACGATGGCAAAGCCGGCATTTAGTAAATCCTGATAGCCGTCTCGAAGACTACAGGCTTCAGCAGTACATCCGGGTGTATTGTCTTTCGGATAGAAATACAAAGCCAGTTTTTTGCCGGCAAAATCGCTTGCTTTCCACTCTTTTCCGTTTTGGTCTGTTCCTAAAATTTCAGGTATTTTATCTCCAATTTTTAATGCCATTTTTCTTTTTATGTTTTATCGAGTTTGGTTGCCAAAGATATAAAAAATAATTGCAAGCTTATAATGGCTCGCTTAATGATTTTTTTAAAGTAATTTATACATTCCGCCGGGTGAGGCCTGAATAACGTTTTTCATTTCGAGTTCGAGAAGTGTCATAAATAGCTCAGATACAGGAATATTTAATTCGATGGCGAGGCGGTTTACCTGCATTCCATCGGTTCCGTTAAGAGCATTGCACACTTTCTCTTCGTCTTCCGAGAGATTCAAAAATATTTCACGTTGTCTTGGCGGCTGAGCTTTTGTTGAGGTTTCCCATCCGAGTTGTTCGAGAAATGTTTGAGTGTTGCGCAACAAGACGGCTTTATTATCGGCAATCAATCGGTTGCAACCTGCCGACATGGCATCCGTATTGCGACCGGGGACGGCAAAAACTTCTCTGAAATACGAGTTCGCGATCTCAGCGGTTATGAGTGCCCCTCCTTTTTCAGCCGATTCGATCACCACCAATGCGTCAGACATTCCGGCAACAATTCGGTTTCGTTTCACGAAATTGTGTCTGTCGGGATTGGTTTGACTTGCAAACTCGGTTATCAATGCTCCTTTTTCGAGCATTTCGATCGCCGTTTTTCGATGCACTGCCGGATAAATTCGATCCAAACCATGAGCCAGCACACCGACTGTGGATAAATTTGCACTCAACGATGCCCGATGAGCACAAATATCGGCACCATAAGCCAATCCGCTTACAATCATCAAATCGGGAATTTTTTCGGACAATTGATGGACAAATTTTTTACAAAATTCCTGCCCGTATTCTGTCAGCTTGCGTGTGCCGACAATACTCACGATCTTTTGCCGATTAAAATCTGCATTTCCTTTTGCATAAAGCAGAATGGGAGCATCTATGCAATTATTGAGTCGGGACGGATAGTCTTCGTCGGTAAAAAAGAGCAGTCGAAGTTTGTTTTTTTCGACAAATGCAAGTTCTTCTTCAGCACGTCGAATAACTTGAGGATTGCGAATTTCGTCAATGAGACGACGCGAAATACGTGGAATTTTTTCGAGATTGCGAACGCTTTCCCGAAAAATCGCTTCTTCGTCGCCTACAGCCTGCATCAGACTTTTAGCCAGCGTAATGCCCACTCCTTTGATTTGTGTGAGAGCGATGCGATAGAGCGATTTTTCTGTCAACATGATATCCTTACCCGTTGTTTGTTGCCAAAAATAGTTTTCTATTGTGATGTTTTTTATAGGTAATCCTTAAAAGCTTCGTCGAAAATGACGGGATACGAAAGTTTGCCGTTAATCAGTGTTACTACTTCTATTTTTCCTTTTGCACAGACGGCATTGTCAGATAATCGGATGATTTGTTGATGGAAAATATATTTTAATTTTTCTCGTTCGAGTTTCGAAACCGTACAAATAAATCTATCCATTCCGATAAGCGGGACTTTATATCTGATTTCGACATGCGAAACCACCGCATCTATCCCTTTTTTGTGCAATTGACAGAAGTTAAGGCCAACTTTATCAAGTAGTTCGTGGCGAGTAACTTCGAAATAATGCTGATAGTTGGCATTGTTGACATGTCCCTGAGTATCGCATTCATAGTCACGTACTTTCATTTCATATTCAAAAATATGTTGGCTCATTTCGATCGATTTTTATTGTCGTTTTTCGAGAATCCACTCTCGTGCATTGGCGAAAGCTTCCATCCAGGGTGTAACATCATGTTTACGATATTCGTAAGGATAATAAGCGTTTTGCCAAGGGAAAATGGTACGTTCCAAATGTGGCATCATTGCCAGATGTCGACCATCTTTTGAACAAACGGCGGCAGTGGCATAATCCGATCCGTTTGGATTTCCGGGATATTCATCGTAACAATATTTTGCCGCAATGCAATATTCCGATTCCGGTTTGGGTAATTCGAAGCGACCTTCGCCATGAGCAACCCATATGCCGAGTTTTGTTCCACTCAATGATTTGAACATAACCGATTCGTTTTGTGGAATTTCAACGCTCACAAATGCTGATTCAAACTTGTGCGATGTGTTGTGCCGCATTTTGGGATGTTCTTCCCCCATTTCGGGATAAACCAGCCCGAGCTCCATCATCAGCTGACAACCGTTGCAAATGCCCAAACTCAATGTATCGGGGCGCGCATAGAAATTTTTCAGCGCTTTGTTTGCCTTCTCGTTATACAGGAAACCACCGGCCCAACCTTTAGCCGATCCGAGAACATCCGAATTTGAAAAACCGCCACAAAAAACCGCAAACTGTACATCTTCAAGCGTTTCGCGTCCCGAAATCAAATCGGTCATGTGCACATCTTTCACGTCAAACCCTGCAAGATAAAGTGCATAAGCCATTTCGCGTTCGCCGTTGGTGCCTTTTTCGCGAATAATAGCAGCCGTAAGCCCCGATTTTTCTTTTCTTTTCGGATCCAATCCAAGTGACTCGAACTTACCGGAGAAGTGCGGTAAAAAGCTGAATTGTAATGGTTGAGTTTTGTAGTTTTCGAGACGTGCTGCTGCGCATGTTTCGCCGCTTTGTTTGCGGTCGAGCAGGTAGGAGGGTCGATACCAAATATCGCGTAGCGCATCTATATCGAATTCCTGTCGGAAATTGTCTTTTTCGATAACCAGTTTCCTATTCTGTATCGGACGTGCAATGATAGCATAACCGATTTCGTAATCATCCAGAATTTTTTCCACCAGATGATGATGTTTCACCTGAATGAGAATGCCGGGATTTTCGGAAAAAAGTATTTTGATGAGATCGGAATGATGAATCTTGTCCAAACGGGCCTCCAATCCACCTTCGGGATTGGAAAAGCACATCTCGAGCATGGTTGTAATCATTCCTCCGGCCGAAATATCGTGTCCCGCAAGTACCAATCCTCGGTTTATAAGCTCTTGAACGGCATCGAAAGCGTTTTTGAAATATTCCGCATCAGTAACCGTGGGTGCTTCGTCGCCGATTTTGTTCAGTGTTTGAGCGAAAGCAGAACCGCCAAGACGGAATGTGTCGAATGAAAAATCGATATAATAAATATATGTTCCCTTGATGTAAGCCAGATTAGGAGAAACGATTTTTCGAATATTCTTCACTTCGGCTGCTGCCGAAATAATAACGGTGCCCGGAGCAAGTACTTTGTCGCTGCCATATTGCTGCGTCATCGAAAGCGAATCCTTGCCGGTCGGGATGTTGATGCCCAAATCGCATACGAAATCCGAACATGCTTCCACTGCCTTGTAAAGACGCGCATCTTCGCCCGGATTGCGGCAAGGCCACATCCAATTGGCGCTTAGCGAAACGCTTTTAAGTCCCTCGGTAAGGGGCGCAAAAACGATATTGGTCAGCGCTTCGGCAACGGCCAGAATTGAACCGGCAGCCGGGTCGATCATCGCTGCCTGTGGCGCATGACCTATAGAGGTTGCCATGCCTTCGAATCCGCGATAATCAAGTGCAATTGCACCTAAATCGCTCAACGGAAGTTGTATTTCGCCCTGACATTGTTGTCGGGCAACTTTCCCGGTAACGGAACGATCGACTTTATTGGTAAGCCAGTCCTTACATGCCACGGCTTCGAGTTGGAGTACATTTTCGATGTATGTTTCCAGATTTTCGATGGAATATTCAGGAGAAGCAAAAATTTCTTCAACCGTTTGGTCGTTCATGATGGTAACCGGTGGTTTGCCAAAAAAATCTTCCAAATTCATATCGATGGGACAACGACCGTCTGCCTGTCGGAAAGTAAATTTCATATCATCGGTCGTTTCACCCACCACGTACATAGGCGATCGTTCGCGCGAAGCGATGCGTTCTATCCGTTCGATATCTTTTTGCTGACAGAGCAGACCCATACGTTCTTGACTCTCGTTACCGATAATTTCTTTGGCCGAAAGCGTTTTATCGCCGATGGGCAATTTGTCCATTTCGATGATCCCCCCTGTTTCTTCCACCAGTTCCGAAAGGCAGTTCAAGTGACCACCTGCACCATGATCGTGAATAGAAACGATCGGATTTTCGTCCGATTCTGCAAGCGAACGAATGACATTCGCCACACGTTTTTGCATCTCAGGATTGGCACGCTGAACTGCGTTCAGCTCAATTCCGGAGGAATATTCGCCTGTATTGACAGACGAAACGGCTCCTCCACCCATACCAATGCGGTAATTGTCGCCCCCGAGCACGATGATTTTTTCGCCACTTTCAGGTTTGCCTTTCAGCGCATCACGTTTGTTGGCATATCCCACGCCTCCGGCGAGCATGATTACCTTGTCGTAACCGAACTTTTTGCCGTTTTCTATGTGTTCGAACGTGAGCAGTGAGCCACAAATCAGCGGTTGCCCAAATTTGTTGCCAAAATCGGATGCGCCGTTCGAAGCTTTAATCAGAATTTGTTCGGGCGTTTGGTACAACCATTTTCGGGGTTCAATATTTTCTTCCCAGGCACGACCTTTTTCGGTGCGAGGATACGAAGTCATGTAGATTGCCGTTCCGGCAACCGGAAGCGAACCTTTGCCACCGGCAAGTCTGTCGCGAATTTCACCGCCCGTGCCGGTAGCTGCACCGTTGAACGGCTCGACGGTAGTGGGAAAATTGTGTGTTTCGGCTTTAAGAGAAAGCACACTTTCAATTTCTTTCGTTTCGAAAAAATCGGGTTTGTCGCCGCTTGCCGGGGCAAATTGTTCGATTCGTGGCCCTTCTATGAAGGCTACGTTGTCTTTGTATGCCGAAACGAGTTTGTTGGGATTAATTTTCGATGTGAGTTTAATAAGTTGAAAAAGCGAACTTTCTTTTTCTTCGTCATCGATGATGAATTTTCCGTTGAATATTTTATGGCGACAATGTTCGGAGTTGACTTGTGAAAAACCGAAAACTTCGCTGTCAGTAAGGTTTCGTCCCATTTTTTCGCTTACCGATTTTAAGTAATCGATTTCTTCGTCGCTCAATGCCAGCCCTTCCTGCTTATTATAGGCCGCTATGTCTTCAATATATATGATGTCGTCGGGCTGTTTGTCGATATGAAAAATTTGTTGATCTAATTTTTCATATTTTCGTTGGAGCATCGGATCGAAGTTTTCGCTATTGGCTTTATTTGGATCGTCCGGAAAAAATTCCTCGATGCGTGAAATTCCTTCGATTCCCATATTTTGCGTGATTTCTACTGCGCAAGTGCTCCAAGGAGTGATCATCTCGCGTCGGGGGCCGATAAATGGCGATGGTATTTCAGTCGCTTCCAGCATTTCGGCATTGCCGAAAAGCCATATCAGTTTTTGAACCGTTTCGTCGGGGAAAAAAGAATTGGTTTCAACGCCAATAATGCTCTTCGACTGTGTTCTGAAAAAAACAATCATAATCTATATTGTGAGGAGTTACAGCAAAAAACGATTTATCGTTTGAAGCGCAAAGGTAATGAAAAGGGATGTAAATCGGTAATGGTAGAAATTGTTTTTGCGGGTTGAAGGGATAGGTATTATCTTTGTCTTCATGCAAACTGCTATTGTTCACTCAAGACTTGATTCATGTTCGAAATAATTTCCAAAGGATTTATAATCGGTTTATTGGTATCCTCTCCGATGGGGCCCGTGAATATGTTGTGTGTTCAACGTACGCTCGATCGAGGGCATTTACATGGCTTGATAACCGGGTTTGGGTCAGTATTATCCGATCTTATCTACGCTTTGATTACGCTTTTGGGGGTCAGCTTGATTTCCGATTTCATTTCGAAAGAGCAATATACGATTCAGTTAATAGGAAGCATAGTGTTGATAATTTTCGGATTTATTGTCTTCCGGACGCATCCGTTGAAAGGATGGTCACCACAAATACAACACGAAGAAACACGTTATATTAAGGATTTCGTTTCTTCCTTTTTGCTTACTTTTTCTAATGTAACCATTATTTTTGTTTTTATTTCGTTATATGCCCGTTTCAGCTTTAATCCTTTTGATCATGGATATGGAAGTGTGATAGTTGCAATAATTTCGATGGCAACCGGTGCTGTTTCATGGTGGATTTTTCTTACGGCTTTTGTTTCGAAACTGAGGCGCCACTTCAGCCGAAAAGGCCTTGTCGTACTAAATCGTGTCGTAGGTTCTATCCTGATGATTATCGGATTTGCGGGGTGCTTTTTATCGATGTAGTAAAACCTATATAAGTTTGTTTAGTCGTGTTTTCCCAACTCGATAACTTCCAAGTCGCGAATGTTGCCATTGTCCAATACAAATCGCAATAGTGTTCTCACCCGATGAAATCCGTATTTGCCGGCTGCCCCGGGATTCATATAAAGGCATTCCAACTTTTTGTCATACATCACTCGTAAGATATGCGAATGACCACAGATAAACAATTTTGGAGGATTGGAAAATAATTGCGATTTTAGTTTGGGTTCATATCTTCCCGGGTAGCCTCCGATGTGTGTCATCAAGACATCTATGTTTTCTGTTTCGAAACGAAGTTTTTCGGGATAGGTGTAACGCGTTGGGTAATCGTCGATATTTCCGTACACTGCCCTAAACGGTTTCAACGATTCGAATCGTTGAGCAAGTTCGAGTGAGCCGATGTCGCCTGCATGCCAGATTTCGTCGCATGATTCAAAATAAGTCTCATATTTCTCGTCCCAATAGTCGTGTGTGTCCGAAAGTAATCCTATTTTTTTCATCTTTGTGTTTGCATCAAAACAAAAGTACTATATTTACGTTTTACAATTTAAATTGTTCGTTAGTAATTTCTATGGGAAACTTGCCTTATAAATATTTCAAACGCGATATCAGTTGGTTATCGTTTAATTATCGAGTGCTACTCGAAGCCAAAAACGAATCTCTTCCCGTGTATGAGCGCATAAAATTTCTTGCCATTTATTCTTCGAATCTCGAAGAGTTTTATAAAGTGCGTGTCGCCGGTTATCACAGTTCTTTAATTCACAGCATCAAGCGCGATGAAACGGTGGAAGAAGCTCTACAAACACTTATCGAGATAAACAACGAAGTTACTTCGCAGGAACAGGAATACGATCATATTTTTCACGATATGATTCTTCCGGAATTGAAGCGCAATCATATCATACTGCACCTTTCGCACGAACCGCTTCCTTTTCACAAGGATTTTGTGGAGAAATATTTCAATGAAGAGGTTTTCCCTTTTTTACAGCCGATGATTATCCAGAAGGACGATATACATTCTTTCATTCAGGACGGACGTATTTACCAGGTAATCAGCTTGCGCAAAAAAAAGAAAAACGGCCTTGTGAGTTTCACCACTCGGCTGACTTATGCCATTATGAAAATTCCATACACGCGTCTGCCCCGTTTTGTAGAATTGCCGGAGTATGAGGGTAATCATTATATCATGTTTATCGACGATATCATCAAAGCTAATCTCAAGAGTGTATTTCCCGGTTACGAAATTTTGGATTGTTACAGCATAAAGATTTCGCGCGATGCCGATTTCACGCTCGATGAAGACGATCAGGAAAATATCGCGGAAGAAATTTTGAGTAAAGTACGCAAACGCAAAATCGGTGCAGTAACTCGTTTTCAATATGATCGGGACATGCCCGAATATTTTCTGAAATATTTGTGCGAAGCCTACGAAATAGAGGAAGAAGAACTTTTGCCTTCGGGGCGATATTTAAACTTGTCGGAATTGGCCGAACTTCCAAATCCGGTTGGCGCACCTCTCAAACGATCTTTTCCGCCTCCACTTCGTGTCCCGGAACTCGAATCGAACAATTCGATTCTCAACGTTCTGCGAAGACAGGATGTGCTGATTCACTTTCCATATCAGTCTTTCGACTATGTTCTGCGTTTTCTGATGCAGGCAGCTTTTGATCCTAAGGTACAGGAGATCAAAGTTACGCAATATCGTGTGGCCGAGAATTCGGCTGTGGTCAATAGCTTGATCAGTGCAGCTAAAAACGGCAAGAAAGTTACCGTTTTTGTTGAGCTCAAAGCTCGTTTTGACGAAGAAAACAATTATTTCACCGCCGAGCTTATGCATCGGGCGGGTATTAAAATAATTTACAGTCTGCCCGGATTGAAAGTGCATGCCAAGTTGGCTTATGTCCGCAAACGCAGCAACGATCAGAAGCAGCCATTGAAAGGGTATGCCTATTTGAGTACCGGTAACTTCAACGAAAAAACCGCTCGGATATATTCGGACAAAGGATTGATGACTTCCAATCCCGAAATTCTCGAAGATATCGACGAAGTCTTTCGAGTGCTGGAAGGAAAATCACACACTCGTGATTTTAAGCATTTGCTCGTTGCTCAATTCAATATGGTGGACGAAATTCTAAGAATGATCGATCGGGAAGTCGAACATGTGAATAATGGGGGTATTGGCCGCATTATTTTGAAAATGAACAGCCTCGAAGACAAGGAAATGATCAATGCCTTATATCGTGCAAGCGAAGCGGGAGTGCAAATAGATTTGATCATTCGCGGAATATGCTGTCTGGTGCCCAACCAGCCTTATAGCCAAAACATCCGCATCACACGTATCGTTGACGGATATTTGGAACATGCTCGTGTATGGTATTTTTATAATAATGGCCAAGAAGCTGTATATCTGGCATCTGCCGATTGGATGGAACGAAACTTGCGTCGCCGCATCGAGACTGCATTTCCGATACTTTCGGAATCACTTAAAAAGCAAGTTATCGATATTCTCGAAATTCAGTTGAAGGATAATCAAAGTGCCGTTTGGATCGACGAAAACCTGCAAAACGTTTTTAAGCACGACGACAATCCACCTGTCCGGTCGCAGGAAGCTATCTACGAATATCTCAAAGAGATTTCCGAGTCACATAGCACCATAATGCGTTGAATAAAGTTGGGGAATATATATCATTATAAATCAACGCACTATAATCAATTTATGATTTTTAATCGAAATCTTTCCGATTATTTAACATATTATATGTTGCAACATATAATGTATAAACATATCTTTGTGCAGCATTTTAAAAATACAGCAATATGATAAAAATAGGAATTATTATTGGGAGTACCCGTCCCGGTCGCAACTCGGAAGCAGTTGCCAAATGGGTGTATCAATTAGCGAGCACACGTAAGGATGCAGAATTCGAACTTGTAGATATCAAAGATTACAATCTGCCGCTGCTTGACGAGCCTATTCCTGCTTCGATGAATCAGTACATGAACGAGCATACGAAAAAATGGGCCGAGAAAATTGGTTCGCTCGATGCTTTTATTTTCGTTACACCCGAATACAATCACGCTCCTACCGGAGTATTAAAGAATGCTATCGATTATCTTTATGCAGAATGGAACAACAAGGCTGCCGGATTCGTGAGCTACGGTTCGGCCGGAGGTGTTCGTGCTGTTGAGCAATTGCGACAGATTATGGGCGAAATACAAGTGGCCGATGTGAGAGCTCAGGTTCAGCTTTCCCTCTTTACCGATTTCGAAAATTTTAGTGTTTTCAAACCCGGCGAATATCAGGAAGCTCCGCTTCATACCATGATCGATCAATTGGTTGCATGGGGAGAAGCATTGAAAACGATCCGAAAATGACCATGAATTCATCCGACAAGTTACCCGTATTCTTTATTCCGCACGGCGGAGGCCCGTGGAATGTGATGGACGATTCGATGGGCGATCCCGAAGGATATGGGAAGCTGACCGAGTACTTGAAAAAACTTGGACAAGAGTTCGGGCAGAAAGCCCGTTCTCTGCTAATTATTTCGGCTCATTGGGAAGAACCGCTGCCAACTGTTCATTTCGGGGAAAATCCCGGTATGTATTACGATTACTATGGTTTTCCCGAGTTCACTTATCATATTCGATGGGATGCCCCCGGAAATCCCGATTTGGCAGCAGATGTCGATCAGTTGCTGCGGGCATCGGGATTTAAAACGGCTCACGAAACAGGCCGCGGCTACGATCACGGAACTTTTGTCCCAATGATGGTGGCTTTTCCTCAAGCCAATATTCCGACGGTACAACTTTCGCTTGTGCAAGGTTTGGATCCCGCCATTCACATAGCCATAGGAAAAGCCTTGGAACCGCTTCGTTCGGAAGATGTTCTGATAATATGCTCCGGCATGAGTTATCACAATATGCGCGGTTTTATGGCAGGAGGTAATTATGTAGGAAGAGTTTCGAAACAGTTTGACGATTGGCTTACTGCTGCCATCGAGACCAAAGATATTGAAAAACGAAATGAGTTGCTGATTCATTGGAAAGATGCTCCTGCCGCTTTGGAATCGCATCCGCGAAGCGAACATCTCGTTCCTCTATTTGTAGCGGCAGGGGCTGCCGGCAATGATCTCGGTCATAAAGATTATTCAGGAACGATAATGGGGGCAAATGTTTCGAGCTTTAAATTTGGATAAATAAAATCAAAAGTGATTATGGAAACAAAACCGATTACGATAGAATTTTTTCATGATGTGCTTTGCGCTTGGTGTTATGCATTGTCGCCACGTGTGGAAAGATTGAAAAAAGAGTATGGCGACAAGATAGAAGTCGTCCATCGTTCATTTGCATTGGCTCCCGAGCCGGATGGAATTGCACGAATTTTCGGTTCGAAAGAACAGGGAAAAATAGAAATATTGGGGCATTGGCGTGCTGCCAACGAAAATGATGACGAACATCGTATTCATGCCGAATTGATGGCCAAGAAGGATTTCGATTATCCATATTCTACTCCCGGACTGTTGGCTTGTAAAGCTGCAGAATTGCAGGGAGGAAATGCGATGCACGAAAAAATGTTCAACCGCATTCAAAAGGCCCACATGACCGATTGCGACAATATAGCCGATTTTGAGGTTCTGAAAAAATGTGCAGCCGACGTTGGACTTGACATTGAGCAATGGGCAAAAGATTTTCGAAGCGATAAGGTAAAACAAATGCTCGACGAGGATCTATATCGTGCCTATCAATATGGCGTTAATTCGGTGCCAACGCTCATTGCCAACGGAAAGTATAAACTTACCGGAGCTCAACGATATGAAACACTCCTAAGATGGATCGAACAAATAAAATGAACGTTCCGGGCCGATAGATAAATGTTATAATCTGTCCTTTTAATTACGGTGAATATGAATATTTTAGTAACATTTAAAACGTTTGGCGATCAAAAAAATTACTTAAAAACCATTTTTAAAGATTCGGCGACTGTCTTTTTTGCTGAGGATTATCGTCAGGAAGATTTGCGGGATGTTTTTGCAAAATCGGATACACTCTTGTCATGGAATCCGTCTGCAGAAGGAATCGATAAAAATCGCGTTCCTTTAAGCAATGTTAAGTTTGTGCAATTGATGTCTGCGGGATATGATCATGTCCGTCTCGACGATTTTCCCGAGGCATTGCCTATCGCTTGCAATAAAGGAGCCTATGCCGAGCCGATGGCAGAACATGTTGTGGCAATGATGCTTGCTTTGAGCAAAAGATTGACCGTTTATCACGCGGATATGGCCAACGGTCATTTCAAGCAAATGGAGAGTCAAACCAAATTTATCAAAGGTACAACCGTGGGAATTGTCGGGTTTGGCGCAATCGGAAAAGCTACGGCAAGATTCTTATCGTCTTTTGGTGTACATGTTTTGGCAATCAACACCTCGGGAAAGACGGATGAAAAAGTCGATTTCATCGGTACGCTTTCCGATTTGGATTATGTCCTCAAAAACTCCGATACACTGGTGCTGACGATTGCTTTAAACGAGCATACAAAAGGGTTGATAAACCGACAAAAATTGGAATTGATGAAAAATGATGCCGTTTTGGTGAATGTTGCGCGAGGCGATATCATCGACGAAAAATCGTTGTACGAACATTTGAAATCGCATCCCGATTTTTATGCCGGAATCGATGCCTGGTGGATTGAACCATTTAAATATCAAAAGTTCGAGTTGCACTATCCTTTCTTCGAGTTGCACAATTTGTTAGGTTCACCCCACAACTCCGGACTCGTTTACAATGCCATGTTGATGGGCACAGAACATGCCGTGCAAAATATTTTCAGATTTATTCATGGCGAAAAGCCCGAAGGCCTTATTCGCTGAAACCGGATTCTGACAATTAACAGTAAACATTTAAAATTTCAAAGAATAATGACTACCCAACAACCCACAGACTTCAAAATCAAGGTCGAAATTTGGAGCGATGTCGTTTGCCCATTTTGCTATATCGGCAAACGGAAATTTGAACGTGCATTGAACAATTTTTCTTCTAAAAATCGGGTGGAAATTGAGTGGAAAAGTTTTCAACTCGATCCTTATGCCGTAACCGATTCGAAAAAGTCGTCGCTACAACATTTAGCCGAAAGCAAAGGAATGTCGGCCGATCAGGCCGCTCAGACCATTTCGTTCATAACTGGCATGGCCAAACAGGTCGGGTTGGAATATCATCTGGATAAAACTCCGGTCGTAAATACATTCAAAGCCCATCGATTGCTGCATTCAGCAAAAAAATACGGGAAACAGAACGAAATGGAGGAAGCGCTTTTCGATGCCTATTTTACGCAAGGGAAAAATATCGACGATGATGCGACATTGCTTCAATTGGCCTCGAGTATAGGATTGGACGATAAGGAAACGACAGACGTTCTGACGACCAATGCATTTGGAGATGATGTAAAGAACGATATTCATCGGGCTCAACAATTGGGAATTCACGGAGTTCCGTTTTTTCTGATCGATCAAAAATTTGCCGTTTCGGGTGCACAAGACGAATCTGTTTTTCTTCAAGCCTTAAACAAGGCAGTGGATGAACATCGAAAATCGGAAATAATCGAATTCAACGGTGATGATGCCGGCGTATGCGGTCCGGAAGGATGTACTATCTAAACTTATCAAATACAACATTTTAAAAATCAAATTAACAATGAAAGCAGCGGTATTATATGAACTGGGGAAGCCCCTTCGCATAGAAGAGGTTCCTGTTCCCGAATTAAGGGACGAAGATGTACTTGTGAAAGTGGAAGCGACTTTTGTGGCGCCATCAATGAAAGATATTGTCAATCCCGGCGGATTTTTTATTCGTCCCACATTACCTGCGATTTTGGGATCGGATGCTATTGGGACGGTTTCAAAACTCGGCAAGCACGTAAAAGGCCTTTCCGAAGGTCAGAAGGTTTGGGTCAATTCGATGTTGTATTATCCCAATGACGAATACGCACTGAAGGGTAGGGAAGGATTGAGCGATTCGATGGCATTTCAGGGAATGTTTACGTTCAATCCCAACAATGTGGCGTTGATGGACGAATATCAAGGTGGTTTTGCCGAATATATCAAGGCTCCGTCTTATAATGTAGTGCCTCTACCCGATGATTTTGCCACGGAACAGGCCGTACGTCTGGGTTATCTCGGCACCGCCTATCGCGGGTTGAAAAGAGCCGGTGTGCATTATGGATCGACCGTAATTATCAACGGAGCTACGGGCACTGTCGGAACCGGTGCCATATTGTTGGCACTGGCAATGGGCGCGATCAAGGTGATTGCGGTTGCCAATAAAAAAGATCGGTTGGAAAAGCTCAAACAAATAGACCCTTTGCATATCGACACAATTTCGCTTCAGGATGGCGAAGTTACGCCCCGGATCATGCAGCTTACGGGAGGAAAAGGCGCCGATGCCCTTGTGGATTGTCTTTCTTATGTCGACACCAAATCCACTCAGCAATGTATTTTCGGCGTTAAGCGAGGTGGAACAATCGTTTGTTTGGGTGGTGCAACGGGCGATCTGACGATTCCTTACGGTTATTTGTTGGGTACCGAAATTTCGCTTACGGGGTCCATTTGGTTCCATTCCTATGAAGCTGCCGAAATGGTAAATATGGCCACTGCCGGTCGCTTGAACTTGAATGTGTTCGAGGTAAGATCGTTTTCGTTGGAGCAAATCAACGATGCCATCGATTTTACCGGCTCGCGCGTAGGAGGGTTGACAACAACGATGGTAAAATTGTAGTTGACAACCAAATATTCGATTTAATCGTTATTAATTATATTAATTATTAAAACAAATACGACAATGAAAATGAAAAAGAATTTAATGACAACACTGCTTACCGGTACATTTTTTGTGTCGAGTATGTTCGCAGGCCAATATGCAATGGCAAAGGATGAAGCCCTGAAAAGTAAGGAAATTACCTATACTGTAGGCAATCAAAATTTCAAGGGCTATATTGCATGGAAGGAAGACGGAAAAGCCGTAAAACCCGGTATTCTGGTTGTCCACGAATGGTGGGGTTTGAACGATTATGCAAAAATGCGTGCCGATATGCTGGCCGATTTGGGCTATGTAGCAATGGCCGTCGATATGTTTGGCGATGGCAAAGTATATGAAACGGCTACAGAAGCTCAAAATGCCGCAGGGTATATCTTTTCCCATCCCGATTTGTTGAAAGAAAGAATTACTAAAGCTTACGATATCCTCACGTCACAAGATAATGTCGATAAACAGCATATCGGAGCAGTCGGTTATTGTTTCGGAGGTACGGTAGCTCTTAACGCAGCGGCGATGGGATTACCTCTCGATGTAGTGGCAAGTTTTCATGGAGGCTTAACAGGTTTCAAGGCAAGTGAAATGATGAAAAACACGAAAGTGTTGATCTGCAATGGTGCTGCCGATGCTTTCGTGCCACAGGCCGATATTGACAATTTCAAAAGCGAAATGGCCAAATATAATATCGTTTACGAATTTAAAAACTACGAAGGAGCAACCCACGCTTTCACGAACAAATATTCAACCGAAGCCGGCAAAAAATTCAATATGCCCATTGCATACAACGAGGCAGCCGACAAAGCTTCATGGCAGGATATGATTTCGTTCTTTGCAAAGTATTTTCCTGCAAAATAATATCCGATCTTTTTTAAACATTTTGTCATGAGCATCGAACAGGAAATACACGGACGTTTTCGAAATCCTTATCACAAAGGACTGATCAACCTCATATACACTGCGAAACAAGTGAGTTACGAATTTATGCAGTCGCTCAAAAAACATGATATGACCGACCAGCAATACAATGTGTTACGTGTGTTGAGAGGTTATCGCGACAAAGGACCGCAAAATATCGGATTCATCAAGGAGCACATGCTCGACAAGCAATCCGATATGAGTAGAATTATCGACAGACTTTATGAGAAGGGAATGGTCAATCGTGAGGAAAATCCTGAGGACAGACGCCAAAAACTTGTCGAAATTACCGATAAGGGATTGAAGCTGCTCGACGAAATGTTTGATTGCGAAAAATCGAGCGATAGACTGTTGTCGAATCTTTCGCTCGAGGAAATTGACCAACTCAACAAATTACTGGATAAAGTCAGAGAAAAGTAGGCTAGTTACTTCTACAGCAATGAAAAAAACCGCATCCCGAATAAACTTGAGATGCGGTTTTTTCGTGTTGCGGTCTTGTTATGTTTACCGATAATCAATGGTTCCTCTCAGACGAATGTCGTTGGATGCGGCTCCAATCATTAGAATGAATTCGCCGGGTTCGGTATCGAGCTGCATTTCTCGGTTGTAAATTGCCAACTGAGATGGAGAAATGTCGAAATGAATTTTCTTTGATTCTCCTTTTTTCAATCCGATTCGTTGGAAATCTTTCAGTTGAATGGGGGGCGTTGCAACTGAACTTACGACGTCGCGAACATAAAGCTGAACGACTTCTTCTCCGTCCCGATTGCCAGAGTTCGTGAGTGTGAAATTGATGGAAATATTCTCTTCGTTCTGTTCGATATGCAAGTTGTCGTATTTAAATCGAGTGTAGCTCAATCCGTATCCGAAGGCATAAAGCGGACTACCGCTACCTTCCACATAATTGGCCATTTTACCCAACGAATAATAAACCGGCAATTGCCCAACCGATCGTGGAACTGATACCGGCAATCGTCCGGCCGGATTGTAGTTCCCGAAAATTACATCGGCAATGGCGCTTCCACCTTCTTGCCCCGGGTACCATGCCGTGAGCAATGCATCGGCTTTTTCGGAAGCATTATTCATGTTTAGCGGTCTTCCCTGAATATACACAACGATAAGTGGTTTGCCCGTTTGAGAGAGCGCATTCATTAACTTTTCCTGATCGCCCAACAAGTCAAGTGATTCACGGTCATAACCTTCGCCCGATTCCATATCGGGAACAATATCGTCTTCGGTTTGCTTAACGGTTGCTGCACCGGTTTCGATGTATTCCGTTTTGAAATCGCGAGCACTCGAGCCTCCCACCACCAGAACGATTGCATCAGATTCCGTTGCCAATGCAACTGCTTCGGCAATATTGCTTTGAGTTGTGTCGCGAATAGCGCATCCTTTGGCATATTTTAGGGTGGCCGATGGAACCGCTTTTCGAATTCCTTCGAGGACAGTAATTATGTTACTTTCGTCTTGTGGTGCTGTGTAATCGCCAAGCTGATTGTATTGGTTGTCGGCATTCGGGCCTATAACGGCAATTTGCCGAAGGTTTTTCGACAATGGAAGGATATTGTTTTTATTTTTCAACAATACGATGCTTTGCAAAGCTACCTCTTTCGCCAAATTTCGATGATCGATGTTTCTGACCGAGTCTGCAGCCAGTGACGGATTTACGTAGGGATTTTCGAACAATCCCATTTCGAATTTCAGCCTGAGCACATTGCATACGGCGCTGTCGAGATCAGCTGAGGAGATCAGCCCTTCTTTGAAGGCTTTTCCCAGATTTTTCCCATAGGCATTTCCTCCCAAATCCATGTCTAAACCGGACTGTAGTGCCATCGCTGCTGCGTGTTTTATGTCCGGAGTTACGTGATGAGTCGTGGCAATGCCTTCGACACTCCCCAAGTCGGAAAACGTGAATCCCTGAAAATCCCATTGATCACGCAATACATCTTTTAGCAGAAAAGAATTTGCCGTACAGGGGATGCCGTCGATAGCGTTGTAGGAAGTCATGATGGTGCGTGCACCTGCTTGAATTGCCATTTTGAACGGCAGCAAATGATCGGAAAACAGTTCCCGCATTCCGATTTGTGCCTTTTGTCCGTTGTGTCCACCCAAAGGAATTCCGTATGCGGCAAAATGTTTGAGTGTGGAAAAAACATGATGTCCATCGTCGAAACGATTACCCTGAAGTCCTTTCACAAATGCGCTTCCCAATATGCCATTCAAAACGGGATCTTCACCAAATGTTTCTTCCATTCGCGACCAGCGGGGTTCTCTTGCCACATCGAGAATAGGTCCATAAGCAATATGTGCTCCTTGCAAGCGAGTTTCGAGCGCAATGACGCTTCCCATTTTTTCAATCAATGCCCTGTTCCAGGTGGATGCCTGTCCTATCGACGTAGGGAAAACGGTAGTCCCGATAGCCATATGGCCGTGAGCACACTCTTCGGCAAAGAAAATGGGAATCCCCAATCGAGTTTTTTCCACTGCATAGCGTTGCAGTTCGTTTAGCGCTTTGGCCGATAGCTCTGGATTCAAACCTGTAATGAGTGTCTTCTTTGTCCATGGATCGGCGCGCAACGTTGCCCAAAATGCACCGAGTGGCATTTGCTGCATTTGGTCGATAAATTTCTCGGAAGGAACGATGCTTTTTTCGCTTGTCTTGGTGTACATCTCCCAACCTAAGGGACAACACAGTTGACCAATTTTTTCGGTTACGGTCATGCGCTCGAGCAAATCTTTAACTCTTGCCTCAATGGGTAGATTGCGATTTTTGTATGCAGGTTGAGAGAACCCATTGAAAATGGTTAGAATTGCTAGGATTAGTAATAGATGTCTTATGTTCATTTCAACTTTATTTAACTTGAAACGAAAATGCAAGAATACTTCTCTCGTTCATCGTTTTTTTATCGGGATAAACTCGAATGAAATTTCCATGTTGTTGCCATTTCACGGCTTTCCCGTTTTGCAACAGCCTCATTTTTGTGCCTTTCATTGGCAAGTTGTTTTCCCATTCGATGAACGATTTCGGTGCTTCATCCTTCCCCGGGATGAAGATAGCATAACGCGTTTTCTGATCCTTACTTTGTGTAAACCATACATTTCCGCTGCGATAATCGGGTGTGATGCGCGTGTTGTAAATTGCTTCACCATTCATTTTGAGCCAGTGACCAATTTTTGTCAAACGATCCACCACTTCGGGTTGGATAATGCCTTCTGGGGTTGGTCCGATGCCCAGCAGTAAGTTTCCGCCTTTAGCGGTTACTTCCACCAACAATGAAATTACCTCATCTGCCGTTTTGAATTTGGCATTTGGAGTCCAGCCCCAATCGGTACCCAACGTAATGCAACTTTCCCAAGGGTAGGTGAGTTGTTTTTCGGGAATGGAACGTTCTGGAGTAAGGTAATTTTCGTTAGCGCCATGCACGGTACGGTCAACAGCGATCAATCCGGGTTGAGACTGTCGTGCTTGCGTAATGATATCGTCCATTTTGATGTCTTGACGGGGTGCTCTCACCCAACCGCCATCCAGCCAAAGAATATCGATGTGGCCGTAATTGGTCATCAATTCAAGAATCTGATTGGCGGTAAATTTCTGAAACTTTTGCCACCGATCGGGATGGCGTTCTATTTTGTAATTCACGTTACGTGTAGGTGTCGCAAAGTATGGCCACCAATAATATTCCGAATGCCAATCGGGTTTCGAAAAGTAGGTTCCTACCATGAACCCTTTGTTTCGAAAAGCTTCGAGAATATATTTCGTAACATCCGCGTGCGGATTGTCCTTGAAGGCGCCATGAGTGATCGAAAAATTTGTTTGTTTGGTGTCGAACAGGTTAAAACCGTCATGATGTTTTGTCGTAAAAATCATGTATTTCATTCCTCCATCTTTAGTGGCTTGCGCCCATTGTTCGGGATTGAATTGCGTTGGGTTGAACCGATCGATGAGCCCCCAATACCATTTCTTATATTCGTCGTAAGCGATGGTGCTGTCGCGAGGAATCCAGTCTTCATCTTCTGAACAAATCGACCACGATTCTACGATGCCGGGAACAGAATACAATCCCCAATGAAACAAAACGCCGAATTTGAGATCCTGCCACCGGTCGAGTTTTTCGAGCACATTCTTATCGGTTGGCCACACATATTCCTGCGAAGTTTCGTGAACAAACCCTTGTTGAGGAAAAAGATTTATTAAACATAGAATGAGAAATAGGAATCCTAAAACGTATTTTTTCATTTATAAGTTTTGTTTTTAAAGGAATAGACAATAATGTTATGTTACGATTTATGGGAAGTTAAGCAAAAATCAATCAATTTGATGGCATCAGAAGGGTTATTAAATTCGACTTTATTTTCTTTGATATATTGAAGAATCTCGTTTTTCTTTTCAGGAAAAATTTTTATCAGGTCCTTTTCATTCTTGCAGGTCTGTTGTTCATTTCCAATGCGAAACCAATATTCATTTTTTCTTACAAAATCAACAATTTCCGTTGATTGATTTTGATATTCATCATGAGTCCAATAAGAGGTGTTGAGGGTTTCCACCTTATTTTGAGTAATTTGACCGTATGCCCCCTTATTCCCCCGGTATTTTTGTTTTAAATTCCAATTGATAAGGATGATATTATTATTTTTAGTTTCAACAAATTCGACATATACCTTATTGTATGGAATAAATTTTCTATTTGATATATATATGGTATCTACTTCATTGTTGTTTAATAAAATCATTTCTTGTCCATTCTGCTGGTACATCATTGTTTTATTTGAGGTATCATAATTGAGTTGAGTTGAAATCTTTAAACCATTTTTTAGAAGAACACTTCCATTTGTGTATTCATTAAATAGAAGAGTCTTTTTTTTAGTCTGACAATTCAACCGGAAACAGTTCCCGATTATCAATGATGATAAAACAAGAAGAATTATTTTGTATGACATGTTCATCGGTAATAAAGCTAAAAGAATAAGTAAAGATACTTTATCTTGCAGAAATAAAAAAATCAGAGCCAAGAATTCCGGCTCTGATTTTAGAATCATTATATGAATGAATTACATTTTTGGACCTTCTCCATATTGAGGAGCATTTATGTCTTGCCAAACTCTTTCAGAATTTAACAATGTTCCATCTTGATTTGATCCGGGAGTAAATCCCTGACTTTTGTATGCATCGATTAAAATTTGATACATTAAATCTGTTGGAGATGGAGCTGCAACTTCGAATCTGCGAGGCACTGCCGTTTTAGGAACTTTTGGTGCAAAATCTACCCATTCAATTAGAGAAGAGTTTTCCTTAGGGCAACCAGATCTTCGGACAGTGACGAATTGATCGTCTGGAAAAAGAGTGAAATGCAACAATTGTTGAATATAAACCTTTTCCAAATCCGATGCAACATCTCCTGTTAGTTGATAATCAGGGTTACTCATCATTTCCTCTATTTCGCCGGGTTGAAGATCTATTACTTTTTCATTCGGATCATAATCGTATGTTTTACCATAATATGGAATTTTATTCAATCTGGCCAACCGGTCATATTCTTCAACGGAGGCTCGCAAGGCTTTGTTGAAATATTCGGCTGCTGTTTTTGGAAGTGAAGCTCCCAATAATTTGAATTCAGCCAGGTAGAGATTGACTTCAGCTGTCGACATGTACATTCCATACCAAGGATTATCATCTACGTCTTGAATGACAGGGCCTCCTGGAAGGGTGGGCAATGTGAAATCGTAACGACCGATAATCATTTCTTGTTGGAATCCGGAGTAAGGAAGGTAGGTTTTTTCAACGTCACCGATTTTTAGTTTAGAGCGGTTACCGTAATCAAAGTAATCTCCATAATTCTGCGCATCAAGGGCAGCATCCATTACTACTGGTAATCCATAATAACGAACCCAAGGTTCGCCCATTCCTTTCCACGAGATAAAAGTTTTTTTGCCATCGGCCTCAGTGTAATTTATATTGTTCAAAATATATTTAGGAATGTCTTTTCCCTGATCAAAGAATCCTTGAACAATTTTCGAGTTCCAACTATTTTTTCTGTAAAAGAAACGTACACGTGGATCTTTATTCTTAAGCATAAAATCTATCACATGTTTACTTGAAGCCGTACTGCCCAAAAATCCCTGATTCCAATGGTAAACTTTATCTCCATCGTCTTTTGTTATTGCATTTGCTTTGTTGAAAAGGAAATCATCATCACTTCCATCCAAAACTCCACAAGAAGCGTTTGCAACTTCTGAAGCAATTGATAAAGCCTTGGGTTTATCTTGCGATATCAATCTTGCAGCAATTCTCAGTTTTAAAGAGTTTGCAAGTTTCGCCCATTTTGCAACATCTCCCTTATAAACCACATCTTGATTCTGAGGGAATATTTGATCTGTAGCAGTAGTGAGTGTGTTTATGGCTTCATCCAATTGAGTAATCCATAAATCATACAGATCTTCGATCTTATCATATTTAGGAGTCAGTGTGCCGCCATAACGAGCTCTTGCTGCCTCGGTATATGGTCGATCCCCATACATATCGCTGTCAAAAATTCCAAGATAAATACTCAGAATATCTACACATGAGGCCAGGTTTGCATACTTGGCTGATTCTGTTGGATCCAGAGTCGAGCGAACATATTCAATATCACGTGCATATTTTAAAACCGCAATGTATTGACTGCCCTGATCACCTGTGGGAGTTGTTTGGGTGTAGGTTGAAGTGAATCCTCCGGTTGGAACTCCCATCTGACTCCATGCAAAAGTCATCGGTGCATTGTAATACCATAATAGATACCCGCTTGGTTCAAAATTGATTACAGCCTGAGCGAATAGATAAGAAATATTGGCCTCTGTTACTTGAGACGGATTTGAATTTATTTTTGCCATATCATCGCGGCAACTAGTTGTTAACAACAATATTCCGCTCAGGATTGCAGTTAGGTGATATATTATTTTTTTCATCTCTTTTTATTTTAGTTATAAGCCTTAAAATCCAATGTTGATTGTTAACATATAATTAGCTGTAAATGGAGAGAAGGTACGCACACGAAATTCGGATGCCGATGTTCCACGTACTGCTTCAGGGTTCTCTCCATTTGGCATATTATTTAAAAGATATGCCAGATTCCTTCCCGTCAGGGACAAGTTCATACTGTTAGCTTTCATTTTTTGAGCAACTGATTGGGGCAATTTGTAACTGAGAGTAACTTCTCGCAAGGAAATATAATTCAATTCCGAAACCCAATCATCATTTACAACTCCATTTCCCCAGCTATTAGTAAAATATTTCCAAGTAGATGCGTGAGTTGGCTCAATTTTCCCCTTATCATATAACGATTGATAGGTTTCTCCGCCTTCAGTCACAGTGTAATATGTTCCATCAGGTTGTTTGATTTTAGTTCCTGCCAATAAGATTCCATCCGGTATCAATCCGTCAGAATATGTGATATTGTCGAATTTCGATGTCCATGTCATCCCTCCATATTCGGGAGCTGAATATTTCAACGATTTTTCCGTATAACCATATGCGGTCCCATAACGTGATCCATATGAGGCTACATAACCGCCGAATCGCATGTCGAGGAGTGCTCGTAAATTCCAATTTTTATAACTTATGCCCGTCCCTATCGAACCCAAGAAATCAGGTATGAGAGAACCAACGACTTCAGCTTTTCCACTCCGTCTATAATAAGCAAAACGGCGAGTATCTGACCATCCCAATATAGGCAACCCCGTTGCTTCATCAATGGCTTTTTTAGAGTCCGACATTAGAATTCCATACGACTCCCCGACTTTGGCTACTGATCCTATACGATAATTTCCATAGTTTACCGACCCGTCCAGAGAAATATAGTCCGCTACATTTTCGTGAAGCGAGACAATTTTATTGTTGTTTTTTGTATAAGTAAAATCAATAGTCCATTTCCAGTCATTATTCATAAACGGAACAGTATTTAATGCTATCTCGATTCCTTGGTTCTGAATATTTCCGGCATTTATGTATTGATTGCTTATCCCCGAAACGTACGGAACCGCGATCGACATAATTTGATCATATGTATTTTCCTTGTAGTAAGCAAAATCCAGGTTTATGCGATTGTTCACAAAACGCCAATCCAATCCCACTTCCCATGCATTTTTACGTTCGGGTTTCAGGTTTGAATCATATACTGTTGAGGGCAATTCTAATGAATAAACTTTTCCATTAGCAGTCGCCGATGTCCCGATGGAATAAGCCGTATTGATTATATAGGGTTGAGTGTCATTTCCCACTTGTGCCCACGAACCACGAACTTTCATAAAAGAAATCCATTCGGGTAAATCGAACGTGTTGTGTAACAACCATGAACCCGACATAGATGGGTAAAAGTAGGAAAATGTACCATGACCATCAGAATAAACGAGTGAGGAAGACCAGTCATTTCTACCCGTTACATCTACAAAAACCTGATCAGCCCAACTTGCACTAAATTGAGATGCGATAGAATACATCCTTTTTTGTCCGCTGATATACCCATCGTAACCGACATTTTCTTTTGAGTTGTTAATAAAATATTGTCCCGGCACGATTAGGCCTCCGTTGGTACTTAGATAATTATATTGCTCTATATTGTTGTAATATTCACCTCTAACGAAACCCCCAATCGTCCAATCTTCAAAATTTTTCAGAGCATTGAAAGTGGCATTCAAATTTGTTTGCTCTTTAGTATATTGAGACATCGAATAACTGCCTCCTTCATTGGCATATCCAGATCCCAAGGATTTGTTTTCACTTCGTATATAATAGTAGTTATAATTTCCTTCGGCCGTAAAATTTAACCAATCGTTGAGTTTGGCCCTCAAAATAAGTCCCGGTCTCACTGAAGTTTCCTTTCTTGAATAATCGTTTTCATAGATATTCCACCACATACCTCGGCCGGGAACTGTACCATATTGATCTCCGAACGATGAATTAGCTAACCCTCCATGCGTACCTTTATATTTTTTCTTTAATAAATCAGGATCATACGATCTAGACCAAGTTCCGTCAATATATAATTCTCCAATATTTGGCTGAGCATTGCGAGGCATTGAGTTCGCAAAAGAAAGAGTTGCTTCCAAATTTATCTTATCTGTTATATCATGATCTGCTTTGGTTAGGAGTGAAAGTCTTTGGAAGCTGTTATTTGGCAATGTTCCTTCACTATACAAATAACCCAACGAAGTGTAAAAGGTGGTTTTATCATTGCCTCCACTGATAGCAACATTGGTGTTTGTATTGAATCCTAACTCATAAGTGTCTTTAAAATTGTTTTTTACCGGCAAATATGCTCTATACGATTTATCATAATATTCTATTTCCCTTCCATCAAACTTGGGGCCAAATCCGGTACCTTGCCAATCTCCCATCAAAGTAGGTTTGCCGTCAGCATTGAGCATGAACTGCCGCTGGTTGTCGAACATGTAATATTCTCCATTAGCGTCGGTTGTACCATAATCTACATAACCGGAAAATGCTCCATCTCCGTATATATTTTGCATATGCGGCTGTGCATAAACGTAATCCACTCCAAACGTTTGAGAAAATTGAACACCAATACCTTTACGAGCCTGTCCACTTTTAGTCGTAATTACTACAGCTCCATTCAAACCTCTTGAGCCATAGAGAGCTGTAGCCGCAGCACCTTTCAATACCGAGACTGTTTCGAAATCCTGAGGATTGAGGTTTTTTAACTCGTTCCCGTAATCGTTTGATGCTTGACTCCAATCGGCATCTCCGGCATTTGCTATAGCATTGTCTAATATTACTCCGTCTACGACATAAATGGGTTGATTGTTTTTCCCCAAAGTGGAAGCGCCGCGAATTAATATCTTTGTTGAACCGAACATTCCCCCGTCTGATTGAGATATTTCGACTCCGGCAACTTTGCCTTGCAGCGCATTTACAGGGTTTATTACATTTGAAATTAATTCATCACTTTTTAGCTCTTTCACCGCATAGCCGAGTGCTTTTTGCTCGCGCTTCATTCCTAACGCCGTAACAACTACTTCTTCCAACATTTCTGTGTCTTCGCTTAATGTTACGTCGATCCGCGACTGTCCGTTCACCGGAACGGTCTGCGTTTTCATCCCTACGAAGCTGAAAACAAGTCTTGCATCGCTTCGTACGTTACTCAATACATAATTGCCATCAACGTCGGTTACTGTACCTTGGTTGGTGTTTCCTTCCACAACTACAGTTGCCCCAATTACAGGCTCGTTGTTCTGGTCGGTAACCGTACCACGCACTGTGATGCTCTGTGCTGAAACAGAGAAGGCAATAACACTCAGAAGGAGTGTTAATAGGCCTTTTGGTCTAAATGGATACACTCTTTTCATTCTCTCAAATTTTAATTAAATTAAATTAGGTGCATTTTTTAATAAAGATAAGAACGATTTGTTTATTAAGATGAATTATATATATATAAAAATATATATGCGAAAATGGCATAATCTTTTGTATTCTATCAATAATCTATCAAAGTGATAAACCAGTAGTTTCATTTTGACGGCAAATATATGGGGTTTTTATTTATCTGAAAAATTTATTAACAAAAAAAATCGCTTCCTGATGGAGCGATTTTTTTAAAAATATTTAAAATGATTTTATCTGATTATCTTTTGATAACGGCGCGAAAGGCATTTGAGCTATAATCCTTTTTCCGAAAGATATCTCTCGGCGTCGATAGCTGCACGACAGCCTGCTCCTGCTGCGGTAACGGCTTGCCGATAAATAGGATCGGCCACATCGCCGGCAGCAAAAACACCCTCGATATTGGTCTTTGTGGTTGGATGCTGTGTTTTGATGTATCCGACTTCATCCATTTCGAGAAACTCTTTGAATATGTCGGTGTTCGGCTGATGTCCTATGGCAAGAAAAAAACCATCTATGGCGATGTCCACTTTTTCTTCGTCGGGCTGTCCCTTGCGTTTCACTAAATGGGCTCCTTCAACGCCGTTTTCGCCAAATAAACCTTCAGTTTGGTGTTCGAACAAAATTTCGATTTTGGGATTATTCATCACCCTTTGCTGCATAATCTGCGAAGCGCGCAAATAGGGCTTTCTTACAATCATATAGACTTTGTCGGCCAATCCGGCAAGGTAAAGAGCTTCTTCGCAGGCAGTGTCGCCGCCACCAACTACGGCAACTTTCTTTTTACGATAGAAAAAACCATCGCAAGTGGCGCACGCCGAAACGCCTTGTCCTGCATATTTTGTTTCGTCGGGAATCCCCAAATACTTTGCTGAGGCACCTGTACAGATAATCACCGTGTCAGATTCGATGATGTGTTCGTTGTCGATTGTAACCTTTAGGGGCCGAACCGAAAAATCCACCGCTGTAGCTCGTCCTGGATAAACTTCCGTTCCATATTTTTGTGCTTGTTTTTTTAAATCTTCCATCAACTCGGGGCCGCTTATGCCGTCGGGATATCCTGGAAAATTTTCTACTTCGGTGGTGGTAGTCAATTGTCCTCCTGGTTGCAATCCCTCAAATAAAACGGGTTCGAGATTGGCGCGTGAAGCGTAAATGGCCGCTGTATAGCCTGCCGGTCCTGATCCGATGATCAAACATCTTACTTTGTCTCTCATATTTTGAATGCTTTAAAAAATCGTTTTATATAAAAAGCGAATTTGCGCTTAATGGATGCAAAGGTATTACTATTCTTCTGTTCCTAAAACAGTTATCATAATTATCTATTTGCAGTAAATGAGGTCTTTTTACATCCGGTAGGACGATCCTCTTTTGATATCTTTCCGCACAGCCTTCGAGCCGTGTTAACGCAAATCCACAATTTCGGCTTCGGGATGCAGGGCGGAGTTAAAGACGAAAATCGAATCGTCAAAATGATAGTTTGTGTTGTAATTGTTGATATCAATTACATTTTTTATGTTATTGGTCAAAATGGTTTTCACTTGTACGATCGAATTTGTTTTCTGATCGATAGCTACTTCTATTTGCTTGAAATTACCTTGTTTCTCAGTAGGAGTAAGTAGAATGACGGAAACATCTTTTCCGTTTACTTTTTTCGAAACTGGATCTCGTAGCGAAAATCCGGTTTTGTAGATATTGAGGAGTGCTAACGGACTGATAGATGCAATTTCGTTGCTCGAGGGTGCACTCACGTTTACTTCGTTGGTGCTTTTTATCCACACCCACTGTGTTTTTCCATCGAACCATGTTTCCATGTCGGGCATTTCGAGTTTGAATTTGTTATGCTTTGCCATTGCTTTTCCCGATTGAGAGGGATAGCTTTGTCCATTAGCCTCGATTGTGGTGACACTGAAGGTAAAACTCACTCCATTCGATTTTTCGTATGTCGCAGAGGCCTTATCGAGAATTGACCTCGATTGCATGGAGTTTTGCGCCGACAGAATGCCGACAGAGATAATGGCGGTAAGCAGAATTGCAATTTTTTTCATAATCTATCCTTTTTTCATCATTCATCTTTTGTAGGACGGCCGTTTATCCAGAACGTTTAATTAATCGAGAGGAATATAGAGGGAAAAATAGGGTTGAGCCTATTTTAACGAATCGAGGAGCTTTTCGAGCGAATACTCGTCGGAGATGTACACCTCGCGGGGTTTGCTTCCCTGAACAGGTCCTACGATGCCCGCAGCCTCCAGCTGATCCATCAGTCTGCCTGCACGATTGTATCCGATGGAGAATTTCCTTTGAATAAGCGAAGTCGATCCCTGCTGGTGGACGACGATCAATCGGGCGGCTTCGTCGAAAAGCGGATCGCGATCATTTATGTCAACCGATTCACGATTTTCTTCTTCGGGTGAAGCAACTTCTGGCAAAGGAAATGCAGCTTCATAACCGCGCTGACTTCCGATGTATTGAGCGATCTCTTCCACCTCGGGCGTATCAACAAAGGCGCACTGAATGCGGATAAGATTGCTTCCCTGCGAGAAAAGCATGTCGCCGCGACCGATCAACTGGTTGGCGCCGTTCATGTCGAGAATGGTTCGTGAGTCGATTTGAGAAGTAACTCTGAATGCCATGCGTGCCGGAAAATTGGCCTTAATCGTACCCGTAATGATATTGGTAGTCGGTCGTTGTGTGGCAATTACCATGTGGATGCCCACGGCTCGGGCTTTTTGGGCAATGCGCGCAATCGGCATTTCTATTTCCTTCCCGGCAGTCATAATCAAGTCGCCAAACTCGTCGATGACCACCACGATATAAGGTAAATATCGGTGTCCGTTATTGGGATTGAGGCGGCGTTTGACGAACTTCTCGTTATACTCCTTAATGGTACGCACATGTGCGCGCATAAGCAATTCGTATCTGTCATCCATCTCTTTGGTGAGCGAGTTGAGCGTTTTGGTCACTTTCGAAACATCAGTGATGATCGCCTTTTCTTCATCCGGGAGCTTGGCCAGATAATGCCGTTCGATGGTTTGATAGATGTTGAATTCCACCATTTTGGGATCAACCAACACCATTTTCATTTCCGAGGGATGCTTTTTGTAAAGCAGCGAGGTGATTATAGCATTCAATCCCACAGATTTTCCTTGTCCGGTAGCACCGGCCACGAGCAAGTGTGGCATTTTGGTGAGGTCGAAAATAAACACTTCGTTGGTGATCGTTTTCCCCAAGGCTACAGGAAGATCATAAGAGCACTCCTGAAACTTTTTGGAGGCAATGACCGATTGCATTGAAACAATTTGTGGATCTTTGTTAGGAACTTCTATTCCGATGGTTCCTTTTCCGGGCATGGGCGCGATGATGCGGATGCCGAGAGCCGAGAGACTAAGCGCGATATCGTCTTCGAGATTTTTGATGCGAGAAATTCTGACACCGGCCTGCGGCACAATTTCGTAGAGTGTGATGGTAGGTCCGACGGTTGCTCGGATGGAAGTGATTTCGATGCCGTAGTTGTGTAATGTTCGTATGATTTTGTCCTTGTTCTCAGTTTGTTCCTGCATATCCACATCCTTTCCTGTTGAATTATACACTTTCAGCAAATCGAGTGATGGGGCTTTATAGTCCGACAGATCTTTTTTGGGATCATAATCTTCCATCTCCGTTATCTGTGGATTTTCGTTGGAAATCTCCGGTGTATTTTTCGAAGAAATGTCGTCGGGGGTTTTATCCATTATGGCCGATTCTTCTTTAGGCACTACTACTTCGAAGTCTTTTTTAAGGGAAGATTCCTTGACAACATTCATCGAAGTTTCAAAATTGGCAGTCAAAATTTTTTCATTGTCTTTCACGGTATCCGGCGTGATAGCCGTATCGTTGCTCATTATTTCGATACCGCTCAGGTCGTCGGGCCTTTCTCTCTTTTTAAAGATCTTTTTGAAAAAAGAATGTTTCTCTTTTACTTCAGATTCTTCTTCCCCGGTGTCGATATCCGATTCATCTTCTTCGATTGAAAATTCAATCTCTTTTTCCGGGACTAAGGACTGAAATTTAGGTGTATTGTTGAGAATAGATTGCTGTATTTGCCGAACAGAAGTGCGTCGAACCACAACCATAAAAACCAGGATAAAGAGTAATATTACCAAAATCACTCCCGGCCATCCAATGGTATTTTCGAGCATCATTTCTATTTGATTTCCGTGACTTCCTCCCCAAATGATGTGGCTTTTCGGAAAAAGTTTCCCGAGAACAAATGCGCTTGCGATAGACCCGCCTGTAAGGGCAAATGCAGTCAGAAAAAATACTTTGGCTAACGAAACACGGGTAACTCCCATAAACCGCAGTCCCAGATATATTGCAAAGAGGGGGATGAGAAGCGAAAAAATGCCAAATCCGCCGTTAATCAACCTTTCGCTCAGGATAGCTCCACCGGTGCTTGTCCAATTTTCCACGTGAACCGTTTTGTCGTTTATCAGTTCCCAGAACGATCTGTTGCTGATAATACTCTGATCGGCAGCACCGGTAAAAAAGAACGAAACCATAGCCATGAATCCGAATATTCCTGCAAAAGCGATGATAACACCCAGCACGAAGCGTACACGTTCGCTACGGAAAAAAACCATAATCCCGTTTTTGCGTTTACTTGCGGCGGGGTTTTTTTTATTTATTCTTCTCTTTCTTTTCTTAGCCATTCTATGTTTTGCCTGTTTCTGTTTTCTCGAAATGTCTTTCGAATATCGAATGATTTCTATAGTACAAATATTTGCAAATGTAATAAAAAAGGTAATGCAGTTGAAAAGATAAATTCTATGTTTGCCTCAATTTCGTCTGACTTCAAATGTTTCCCGTCTCCATTTGCTCCCGCACGATTATGAAATTACGAATTTCAATTTTTGTTTGTTTTTTTGCTGGTGCAGATATTCTCCATTCAGCGGCAATGGTTCTGCCTTTCAGGAAGGGATTGTCGTTGTGTCTTTGTCCGTAGGTCGTTGACCTGCGGTTATGGAGGTTGTTGCCTTTCAGGCAAAAGGGGAAAAAGTTGAACTAAACAAACTTCTAACTTTATGAACTTATTTGATTATCATAACCCCTGCACTGTCTGGCGGCAGGACTTGTCCCCTTATCTTATGGAGACAATGTCCATTTCATATTGCATATTACACATATGCTCCGTAGGAGCATACCTATGGTAGAAAATAATTTACGCAACCATTTTATAAAGCCCTGTCGGGGCGACCATCCTTTAATCCTGAAATTGTTATCGGATGGTCATCCCTACGGGATTTTGTGTTTTGTTTCGGCATCATTTTCTACCAAAAGGTTGTCCCTATGGGACAAAATCCATTTCATACGACTGATTTATGAATTATGGGTTCATTCAATTGTGCTTCCACGAATGCAATACCACATGAAAAGATTCGTGCGGCAGCGGGGTTTATACTAATAATGATGGCAGGCTGCGAAGTGGATTAGAGGAAACATGGAGCACCCATGGAGGAAACATGGAGTTGCCTCGGAGCTATGTCGGAGCTATAGCGTAGGAGGGTTATGGATGGATTGGATTGAAATGAAGGATAGGAGCAAGGTTTGGCAGCGTGGGGTCATCCCTACGGGATTTTGTGTTTTGGTTCGGTCTCTTTTTCTACCAAAAGGCTGTCCCTACGGGACAAAATCCATTTCATCTGCTAGATTTATGAATTAAAGTTTCATTCAATCGTGGTTACACTAATGCAGTACCACACGAAAGGGTTATGAATTAATTGATAATTGACAATTGATAATGGATAATGGAGAATTGAGAAGAAGTGGAGAAGTAACAAATAAGAATTACCAATTACGAATTTTGGTTTTTTGCGGGTGCAGATATTCTCACTTCAGCGGCAATAGTTCTGCCTTTCAGGCAGGGGTGGGTAGTGGTGTTATTGTCCGCAGGTCGGTGACCTGCGGTTATGAAAGTTGTTGCCTTTCAGGCAAAGTCTTTTATCTTTTTTGTTTACGAGTCGTGACCTATGATTATGGAGGTTATTATCTTTCAGGCAAAGGTAGGGTGGAGAATTGAAGGTCTCGACTGCGATGGGTTTTTGTTTTCGAGGATGTTTTTGGCTTGGAAAGCCGAAATTTCATAACCGCAGAATTTATTCTGCGGGGTGGATCAGCATCGGAAACCTGCCTGAAAGGCAGAACCTCAGATATTCATACGCTACACTAACCGACAATCCGATAGTATTTCTCACGTAGCATCAACTTTATAGCCTGCAAAATTGTTTTATCACTGTGGGTGTAAAGAAAAATTTTTCCGATTTGTATTCCATTTTTTACTGAAAAGTTTTGCACTTCGAATTAATTTCCTATCTTTACAAAATGTAAGGCATCTTTGTTGTACTCTTGGTGTGAACGTAAACGTTCTATTGTAGTGTAAATATGAATGTTTAAAACTTTTTAAGTTATGAAAAACATGGAAAACATTGAGTTCTTTTTATGGATCGGCTTTTTGTCTGTGATCTGTTTATGGGGAATTGAGATTTGTGCGCAGGAGAAGAGTGCTTCTGCAACTGCCAATGTGACGGTAACGATTGTAAATCCAATCAGAATAGAGAAAAAATCGGATATGATATTTGGAGACATTATCGGAGGAAAGGGTAGAGGCGCAGTGAGGGTGGAAGCAGAGAACAGTATTCTGTTGCGTGGAGCTGTTTCGTTGGGTCCGTCAAATGGCAAGTCGGTGTCAGCTGCCAAATTTTTGGTTACGGGATCACCTCATGCTACCTACACGATCGTAGTGCCTCTTTCGCTCACGCTTATGAGGCAAGGTGGATCTGAAGTTTTGATTATGGACGAAATCCAATCAACACCGGCCGAAACAGGGCGATTGTCAAATAAAGGAGAACAAACTGTAACTGTGGGAGGAACTATTCATTTAGAAGAGAATCAGCCTATCGGGATTTATGAGAGTCCGGAAGGTCTCAGTGTAACTGTTTCTTATCAGTAATCAACACTGATTGATTTGTTGGTGAACGACAAAAAATCACCTGTAGATATTTATTCGTATTCAGCAAAAAAACCTCACAGGTTGCCAAAACCTGTGAGGTTTGAAATTTTACGGAGCTACACGATAAAATCATACGACCGGCAACAAAGGCGTTCGGAAATGTCTTTAACGTATTGTTTAATTTTTGCCTAATTAAAAATCAAGATGATTTAATATCGACTGTACAACTGTCCGAAATGTACAAAACCGTTTGCCAGACTAATTATCTGACTTATAGGCTCTATCATTGCTTGATAGATAATAATTATTTTATATATTTTTAATAAAAAAAGCTCTGAAAAAAATTTGTTAGATAATATATCGGTATTAATTTCGCGGAGAATTTTAGAAGATATATGTTTTTCTTATTCCAAATACACAAATATTTTTTTTATCTATGCACAAATTTCTTTTTCTTATTTCGTTGCTTGCCGTGATGGCATTTGCAACCCAAAAAATGAATGCACAAGTGAGTGCAACAGCAGAAACCACAGCTAAAATTGTTACCGGACTTCAAATCACCAAAGAGGCCGATTTGAATTTCGGAAGTATGTTTTCTCCAAAAAATGGAGGAGGAACTGTTACGGTAGATGTAAACAACCAACGAACCGCTACGGGCGTTCAATTGGCAACCGTAACAGGAGAATCTATTACTGCCGCACAATTTAAGGTTGTCGGCACACCCAATGCTACCTTTACGATTACTTTCCCTTATTCTTTCAGCGTTACCAATACCGATGGCAGCGGATCGTCGATGTTGGTGGATAATTTTACGTACAATAACATCACATCACCTGCTACATTGGATGGAAGTGGAAATCTGACGATTAAGGTCGGGGCAAGGCTGCATGTATATAATTATCAGGCAGAAGGCATTTATAAAAATACAACCGATCTGAAAATTACCGTGGCATACAATTAACGAAACCATATCCCGTAAGGGAGAAGATATATTATTCATTTACAAACTTTTAAAACAAAAAAAAGTATGAGAAAAACAGTGTTTTTATTGGCAAGCCTATTCGTAATGGTGCTTGCAACGCAACGTGTGAATGCCCAAAATCAGGCAAGTGTAACGGCCAATGCAACGGCTACGATCGTAAAATCTATCTCAATCGAGAAAATTGCCGATCTTCAGTTCGGTAAAATTATTGCTGCCTCAACTGCAGGCCAGGTACAAATTCAAACGGATGGAAGCAGAACAATTGCTGCCGGCAATGTGGTTCTTTTCAATCAGGGAAGTGATCATCAGGCAGCTGCTTTCAAAACTATCGGTTCGCCGAATGCGACTTATTATTTATCGTTTCCTTCAAGTGTATCTCTTACGGGCCCTACAGGATCAGATCCAATGACAATTGAGGATTTTGTTCACAGTTCAGCAGGGACATTGAGTGCTTCAGGTGAAGAAACATTTAATGTGGGTGCAACGCTGAATGTAGGCGCAAATCAGGCTGCAGGTGAATATGCAGGTACCTTTTCGGTAACCGCAGCTTATAATTGAGAAAGAAACTCGTTTGATCTCAAGTAGCGGGCAGTTTATACTGCCCGTTTTTATAGAGATAAAGAATGGACATAATAAACTCGTAAATTTGAAATATGTTGTCGGTAACTAGAGGTAATAGTCATCAAAAAAAGTTGTATTTATTTCTTTTTCTTTTATTTTTTCCATTTATCATACAGGCTCAAGGCGATTTGTTGATCACTCCGCATCGGGTTGTGCTCGAAGGCAATAAGCAAATCGAAGAAATCATGGTAGCCAATATCGGTCTTGATACGGCTTTTTACTCTATTTCCCTGATCGAATACCGAATGACGGATGACGGCAGTCTGCAGGAAATAACCGAACCCATGCCGGGACAAAAATTTGCTTCGCCTATCCTGCGTTACTTTCCTCGATCCATAGAGCTTGCACCCAACGAATCGCAAGTAGTGCGTGTGCAGGTAAGAAGAATGCCTAATCAGGAAGAGGGCGAGTACCGATCGCATCTCTATTTCAGAGGTGTGCCCCGACAAGAACCTTTAGGCAACGAAGCGTCAGCCGATACTACCGGTATAGGTATCCGGCTTATCCCCATTTATGGGATTTCCATCCCGGTGATCGTACGAATTGGCAATCTGACAGCTTCGTGCACCATTAGCGATGTGTCTTTAGAGCCCAACGAGGGTCAACCGCCGACACTGAAGTTTGTGCTCAACAGACAAGGCTCAAAGTCGGTTTACGGAGATATTTCGGTCGATTACGCGGATGCGCAGGGCAAGCGAACGAATGTTGGGCTTGTAAGAGGTCTTGCAGTTTATACACCCAATACCATTCGCAAGATTTCTATCCCGTTAACGCCTCCGGAAGGAGTACAATTTGATCGAGGAAAATTAGTCATACGGTTTACCGATGCAAATGAAGCTAAACCTCAACTTTTCGACGAAAAAGAACTACTGCTGCCGTAAATGACGTAAAGAGAAACAAGATGAAAATAAAAAATGATACTAGTAAAAAAGAATACTATACACAGTTTCCTATACGGTTCTGCACTATACATTCTTTTGTGTTTTTTTACATGTAATAAAGGATGCGCTCAACAGTTGACCGAATTACAGGTTTATGTAATACAGGGATTATCTTTTGGCACCTTCTCTGCAGGATCGCAGGGGGGTACCGTAGCTATTTCACCCGACGGTAACCGAACGGTCTCAGGCACGATCATTCCACTGGCAGGTTCCACTGGCTCATGTGCGATACTCGAAATCGAAGCTCCACCCAATCGATTGATTCATATTGAATTTCCAAAATCGGTCCAATTTAAGGGGTCTAAGAAGGGAAAAGGCATAACTATCTCCAATTTTAAATCGGATAAACCAAATAACAGCTTTATAACCACAGTTAATAACCCTCCTTACAGAAACATTGTACGGGTAGGCGCAACACTTACCGTTCAAAATCCCGCAGAAAATATTTCCGACGATTATGTCGGAGAGTTTCATTTTATGGTAAACTATATCCAACAATAAGTGATAGAGAAAATTGTTTTTCGAGGGTCGATAGGGCTGATAATTTTAATGCTTAATCCGAACCCGTTGAAAACGAGTGCGCAAGAAAGTGAATTGGAAGAAATTCCGATAAATGTGCGTGTCGAACGAATGGGTGGCGTCACGCTCAATTCGTTGTACGAATACGAAACAAGAAATCTTCTCCTGCCTGTAACGGAATTTTTCAATTTTCTGCAAATAAAGGCCGTTCCGTCGGCTTCACTCGATTCCATTAGCGGTTTTTTGGTAAAGGAAGAAAATCATTATGTGATTGACAATCGCAACAAGAAGATTTCTTTTGCAGGAAAGGATTATCGGGTAAACCAAAATCAATTGATGACGACGGGCACCGATCTCTTCATGGATACCCGGTTATTTGGCGAAATATTCGGACTGAATTGCCAATTTAATTTCCGAAGTTTGTCGGTAACCATGAAACCGAGCTTCGAGCTACCTGCCATACGCGAAATGAAACTGCAGCAATACCGAAAAAATATCGAGCAGCTGAAAGGTCAGGTACAGGCCGATACGACCTTAAATCAGGAGCACAACCTTTGGCGTTTCGGCATGGTTGACTGGGCTTTCAATTCTTCGCAAAATACTGCCGGCAACGATAATACACAATTGTGGTTGCGAACCGGCGCTCAGTTGTTGGGAGGTGAAGCCAATCTGCAAATCTATCACTCTACGTCAACCGATTTCGGCAGTCGCAACCTCGATTATTACTGGCGTTGGGTAGATAACGAGAAAAAGGCTCTTCGTCAGGTGAGGGCAGGACGCATTGCTCCATCATCCATTTCTTCCATTTACGATCCCGTTGACGGGATCAGCGTGACGAATGCTTCAACCCGTTATCGACGCTCTTTCGGCGAATATACCATCACCGATTATACCGAGCCCGGATGGACGGTGGAACTCTATGTGAACAATGTGATTGTGGATTATCAGACGGCCGATGCATCGGGATTGTACACGTTCAATGTTCCGCTTGTGTATGGTTCGACCGAAGTGATGCTCAAATTCTATGGGCCTTACGGCGAAGAACGCATTCAACGACAATATCTGAATATTCCTTTTAACTTTCTGCCCAAAGGTGAATTGGAATATAACGTGAGCTACGGTACTGTTCTCAACATGGATCGATCGCAATTTGCCAAAGCCGAGGCACGATATGGAGTGACCCGGTATCTAACCGTAGGCGGAGGCATGGAGTATCTGTCGTCAATCACTTCGGGCAAGCAAATTCCTTTCCTCAACACATCGGTTGCCCCGTTTCGAAATTTTCTTGTCAGTGCAGAATATGCTAAAGGTGTTCGCACAAATGCACTCGCAAGTTATCGACTTCCTTCGGGTTTGTCAATGGAATTGGATTATACGCGTTATACGCCGGGACAACAAGCCATTTTGGTATCCTATCAGGAGGAAAGGAAAGCAACCCTTTCTTTGCCTCTGCGTTCATCGAATTTTAATGTATTTTCACGATTTTCGTTTCGGCAGAACGTTTACACATCTTTTACTTATAATAATGCCGATATTACTCTCACTTCCTACATCCGACGCGTTAACTTGAATCTGAGCGCCTATGCCAATTGGATGAATGGGAACGATCCGAATATTTATGGCAATTTCGGACTCGGTCTGCCTACATGGTGGGGATTGACAACAAGGCTACAAAGTCAATTCGACTTTACAAATCAGAATGTTGTCACATTACGCGCAGAATTTGAGAAACGAATTTCACAACAAGGTTACCTGTCTCTTGTCGGTGAAAATAATTTTCAGTCCGATTATCGGGCGCTTACTCTCGCCTTTAGATGGACTTTGCCTTTCTCGCAGGTTAACCTGTCCACCCGCCTATCCAATAACGATTTCATGACCACCGAGGGTGCTCAGGGAAGTTTCGGCTTCGGCAGTGGCAACGGTTATGTGCATACCACCGATCGTCCATCGGTAGGTACGGGAGGGTTGACCATCGTTCCTTTTGTAGATATCGATCATAATGGAAAAAGAGAGGACAATGAACCTTTGGCTCCAAATCTTGCCGTCAGATTAAGCGGAGGGCGAATTATCCAAAATTCGAAGGATTCGCTCATCCGCATTGTCGGCCTCGAACCTTATACAGACTATCTTTTGACGCTCGACGATAAAAGTCTGGAGCAGATTTCATACCGTATCATTCACAAAAACCTGCGAGTTTTTGTCAGTCCCAACGGATTCAGAAGGATCGATGTCCCCATTTTGCCGATGGGCGAAGTAAATGGCTGGGTATTTCTGAAAGAGAAAAACGGTCGCAGAGGTCAGGAGCGAATGCTTGTGAACTTTTATGCAGAAAATGGTGAAAAAGTGGCCTCGACACAAACCGAAACAGACGGAGGATTTACTTATCTGGGGCTTGCGCCCGGACATTACTTGGCACGAGTGAATTCGCTTCAATTGACAAGGCTTGGTATGACAGCTTCGGTTGCGGATGTTCCTTTCGAAATAAAACCTGATGTGTTGGGAGATATCGTGTATGACCTTCAATTGTTCGTGGAAAAGCCAGCAAAAGAAAAGGATATCGAAGCCGACAGGCAAGGAGGGGAAAAAGTTGCTGAGACGCAGCAACTACAAGTCTCCACGATAACCGATATCTCAGAAACCGTCGCGGAAGAGTTCTATTCTCTTCAAATGGGTTCTTTCCGAAACCAAACCTATGCCGAACAATTTGCCGATATGTTGAAATATCGCTTCGGACTGCCCGTATGGGTCGATTACGAAAACAAACTCTACAAAGTGAGGATGGGGAAATTTGCTGATCGCGAAGCCGTTGATGAATTCAGAAAATCAATATGGGAAAAGGGATTCGACAGTTTTCCCGTTTTGAAGAAAAAATAATTTTTTGCCACCGCCGATGCAGATATTTATCCGTGTCATCCAAGACTCGTTCAAGTTAAAAATAGAAAAATGGGAAGAGAAGAAGTCGGGAATGAGAAATGGGCGTTACAAATGTGCTCGTCTGCGATTATCTGCTTCAATTTTTTTCTCGCAGATCAACGCCGATTTATTTCTCGCTAATTTTCGCAGGAAGGTGGAGATGATTGGATACCTCAAATCGTTTCATCATTGCATCGCCAACCACATATTCTAAAATGCGAAAAGCCCGCGAATCCCTTCGCAGACTTTTCTTGTTAACCCAACTTTCCGCCTTATCCTCTTGTTAAGTTAAATTCAAGTTAAAAACAACTTGATTTCGTTGTCTAAACAGTTAAATTAGGACAATGCCTAACCGTAAAATACTGATATTGAGATGTGGTT
>Ga0228536_1000544_pt1 | contig 64078 bp, 58 predicted proteins | sample SJ1Smetagenome_FD_168611 | JGI IMG/M metagenome (GOLD analysis project Ga0228536, IMG submission 168611) | Enriched culture of PCE-dechlorinating microbial communities from Ithaca, New York, USA - SJ1.S | ecosystem: Engineered > Modeled > Simulated communities (microbial... > Unclassified...
CAGGTTCTCAATGACCAATATGTTCCTAATGGCTTGGCGGACTGGCTTTACATTGCTTCGTTCTTGCTTCTGGCTAATGGTATTCGACTCAGCTACCATCACGCTGTTATCAGGCAGCCGGAAAAGATCCAGTCGCAGATTTCCAATGCCCAGTCGATCTCACTTGTGATCATGATCCTGTCGCTTCCCATCCTGATCCTGGTTGTCCGAGGGATCAAAGTCCTGGAACTCCTGTATTTCACCGCCATCCTGATCATCTACCTGCTAGCCAGCTTGAGCAACCAGTCCCGGCAATTGCTGGAAAATCTGCTCAAGGAACGGACCGACCACAATGATTCGTTGCAGCGCCATGTACTTGAGCGGACCCGTCAGCTTCAGGATCTCAATGATGAACTCAACCATGCTTTGTGCCATGATGCCCTGACTGGACTTTACAGCCGGAATCATTTCCTCTCCCTGGTTGACCGGGAGATCCTCAAGGCAAGCCCCGCGAATCCTGTCTATCTGGCGATTGTTGATATCGCACGGTTCCGAATGATCAACGACCTTTACACGCAGGAAACCGGTGACCAGGTCCTCAAGGAAATGGCTCATCGTCTGCAATCATTCCAGAATGATGGCACCACGATCATCGCCCGCCTGGGTGGAGATGAATTCGCCCTGCTGTGCAGCTGCAGCCCAGATCGCGAAATCATCCGCGCCAAGCTGGACCAGCTGCTGGAATTATTTGCCTCGCCGATTGAAATCAGTCCTTTCCGGATCCAGGCAGGTGTCCACATCGGTCTGGCAGCTTGTCCAGAAAACGCCACCGATCGGACCCATCTGCTTAAATGTGCCAAAACGTCAGTCGAACAAGCCAAAGCTAAGAAAATCAACTCCTATTCTTTCTACAATCAAACGACCCATCTTGAAATCCGTCGTCGTAATGATGTGGAAATGGCATTGCGCAGTGCCGATGTCGAACATGAGTTCACGTTGCACTTTCAACCACAATTCAGCGCCGATGGCCAGAAACTGGTCGGTATGGAGGCGTTGTTGCGCTGGCATTCGCCCATACTTGGCTGGGTCAGTCCGGGCGAATTCATTTCCGTAGCCGAGGAAATCGGACTGATCTTGAAACTGGGTCAAATGGCAATGGAAAAAGCGATGCGGCAAATCACGGCGTGGAATACCCACTATTGTCTTGCATTGAAAATGGGGGTCAATATCTCGCCCCTGCAATTGGAAAATGATGATTTTTTAGCGACCGTCCAAGATTGCCTGGTACAATCTGGGGCCAACCCAGCCTGGCTGGTCTTCGAAATCACCGAAGGACTCGCCATGCTTGCGCCGGAAACATCCAGCGCGATATTAAACGAGCTGAAACTGGCTGGCATTTCGATCGCAATTGATGACTTTGGTTCAGGGTATTCAACCTATGCCTATCTGAAGCAATACCAAGTCGATTATTTGAAAATCGACAAGAATCTGATCGATGCCATTACCACAGATGCTCGTGATGCAGATATCATCCAGGGGATCATCGCCATGGCTCGCGCCTTGCACATCAAGACAATTGCCGAAGGTGTCGAACACCAGGACCAGGCCGATTTGCTGATCAAACTGGGGTGTCACAAAGTCCAGGGCTATCTATACGGGCGCCCCATGCTGGCGCTAGATTTTGAAAATATGCTATCAGGATTAGCAGATCGAATTGCCAAAAGAGAGGAATGACGATGGATAACGAAGCACTGTGGTCCTTTTTCCGTGAGCTGGATCGATCTTTGTTCCTCGATGATGAATACAAGCCTATGGCTTCGGTTGACGGACCGCTGCCGATCGGCTATGGCCAGACCATCTCCCAGCCGAGCCTGGTGGCGGAAATGACCCGGATTCTCGATGTCGAACCGGATTGCACAGTTCTGGAAATCGGCACGGGATCCGGCTACCAGACCGCCCTGCTGGCCCATTTTGCCCGCGAAGTCTGTACCGTCGAGCGCATCGCTGAGCTTTCCAGCGCAGCACAGGTCCGGCTGGAACGGCTTGGTTTTGCCAATATCTTATTCAAGATCGGCGATGGTAGCCTGGGCTGGTCCGAGCACGCACCTTACGACCGGATCATGGTCACGGCAGCGGCGGCCAGGATCCCGGACGAACTGTTTGCGCAGCTCAAACCTGGCGGCCGGATGGTAATTCCAGTCGGCCCGCCGTCCTGGCAGGAACTGCTTCTGATCACCAAAGACGACCACGGCCAGATGCACCGGCATCCGGTCGAGAATGTCCGGTTTGTCGAGCTGCATGGCAAATATGGCTGGGGACATGACTGATGGCAGCCATCCTGCTCAAAGCGCTAGCCTATCTCTTCATCATCCTGCTCGGTTACACCCTCAAGGTCAAAGGCTTCTTTGCCCCTGGCGACCAGCGGGTTGTTTCCAACATTGTCATGAACATCACCTTCCCCGCTGCGATCATCACAAACTTTGCCTCTTTAAAGCTCGATCGCTCCCTCTATTCGATCATCGTCCTGGGTGTGATCCTAAACCTGTTCCTGATCGCGCTCGGCTGGTTTTTATCCCGCAGCAAACCAGATGGCACACGGGGGCTCTACATGCTCAGTGTCTCTGGATTCAACATCGGACTGTTCTCGCTGCCCTTCATCCAGAATTTCCTCGGCGCATTCGGCGCTGGGATCCTGAGTTTGTTTGACATCGGCAATGCTGCCCTGGTTACCGGCGGTACGTACGCCATCGCCTCCCATCTTCTGAAGCGGAAAGAAGCATCCGGCTTGCTGCCAGTTCTCAAGGTCCTGCTGGCTTCAGCGCCGTTTGTCACCTATATGACCATGATGATCCTGTCCTTCGTCCAAATCCCCATTCCACCCACCGTGACGACTTTCACAGCGCCGATCGGAGCAGCCAACCCCTTCATGGCCATGCTGATGGTCGGCCTGATGCTGGAGATCCGGGGTGGGAGACAGCACGTGCGGGAAGTATCGACCGTTTTACTGCTGCGCCTGCTCGGTTCTTCCCTTCTTGGCCTGGCCGTCTATTTTCTCTTGCCCTATCCTCTGGCGGTCCGGCAAATCCTGGTCCTGCTCCTCTTCTCACCTCTGTCCGGCCTGACACCCGTTTTTACCCAGAAGCTGGGCGGCGATGCCGGTCAGGCCAGCCTGCTGGCTTCGCTGACCGTTGTGTCAGGGCTCATCATCATGACGAGCCTGATCGTAGCTATGGGCCTGTAATTTTTCATGATGGCACGATCGGATAGCTCCATCAGAAGGAGGACAGCACATGGTTTTGCTGAAATCCTGGCATGAAAAATGGCTGTCAAGCAGCCATTTTTCAACATTTTCAAAATCGGAACATTGACAGCCCTAAGTCGTCGCTTCGGCCAGGACGACTGGAATCTCCAGCTTCTCTCCATCCCGGATGATGGTCAGGTTCATGGTGTCGCCTGCCTGGAGGGAGTTTTTCACGGCATTGATGGCAGAGGTTGTCAGGGTCTCCTGGCCATTGATGGCAATGATCACGTCGCCACGCTGGATACCAGCTGCAGCTGCCGGGCTGCCTTCGCCGACCTGGACAACATAGACACCTTCGGGCAGATCGTATTGCTGGGCCATCTCGGCTGTGACGTCCTGGGTGTAGATTCCGATCCGGGGCGGTTCTGGCACGGAGCCTTTTTCGATCAGTTGTTCGATGATCGGTTCAGCGTGATCAATTGGAATCGCGAAACCAAGGCCTTCGATGCCGGAACCTGAGTTTTTCGCCGTGTTGATGCCGATCACTTCACCGAAAGAGTTGAAAAGTGCACCACCGGAATTACCAGCGTTGATTGCAGCATCAGTCTGGAGCAGCATCATATCCTGCCCATCAACGGTAATCGTCCGGTCCAGGGCACTGATGATGCCAGCCGTCACGGTACCGCTGAGCTGACCCAGGGGATTGCCAATCGCCACAGCCAGCTCGCCAACTTCGAGGTCAGAGGAATCCCCCAATTGTACGGTTGGCAAATCCGCACCGTCGATTTTGAGGACTGCAATGTCGTTGGCCGGATCAGAGCCGACCAGGGACGCCTTGTAGGTATCACCATTATCCAGAGTCACCTGGACGCTCTGGGCTCCACTGATGACATGGTGGTTGGTCACAACATAGCCATCCGCGGAGATGATGAAACCAGAACCGGCAGAGGGAATGACACTGTTGCGGCCAAATGGGGTCGCTACAGTGGTCTCCGTATCGATGGCAACGACGGCCGGTTTGCCCTGGGCTACGATTTGCGTGATGGACAGAGCTTCCCGGTCTGTGTCCGACCTGGCGGCTGAAGATTCGAGACTGAAAGATTTGCCCGAACGACCCCTGGAAGTATCCGAACCTGTTTCTCCGGTTTTTGAAGAACTCGAGTCTTCTGTCGTTGTGGATTCAGTAACTGCCAGGCCGAGCCGCTCCGGTGTCAGGCTTTGGATGCCGTAATAGACACCTGCACCAGTCGCCACGGTCAGTATCAGGGCGATGGTGACAAATGCTGCGATCAGTCCGGTCCGGCGCTTGCCTTGTTGGTTCGTTTCATTGGTTTCTGACATATGAGATCCCTTCCTTCATCAAAGGTATGGCAACAATAAAATCAAGATGGTCCGATCCTGTTCAACAGGAACGAGTGACCATCTTTATTTAAACCAATCGATGTGATGAAAATGTGAAGGCTGGTTGAAAAAAACATAAAACTTGACAGGGACAGCCACCCGGATGAACGCTCATCTATGCCAATTTCAATTACACGATCGGGGTCGTGTCCCGGAAATCCAGATAAGGAATCCTTTTGATCCTACAGCCGCAGGATGTTTCGAGGCGGTCATAGTTTCTTCCATCTAGGCAGGCCGACCCCGTGTGCAGAATTTTCCGCACCGGTGACCAGACCTGCAGCCTACATGGGTTTATCTTAGGTTTGTCACTGTTGCTTTTTGGCCTGGCCTGGTGCCTGTTGGGTGTCCGGCTTCTTGTCTGCATCAGCCGTTTTGATTGCCTGCGTCTCGGCTTTCTTCTCGGCAGCCGGGCTAGTTGCAGCCGGCGTCTCGGCTTTCTTCTCGGCGGCCGGGCTGGTCGCGGCCGGCGTCTCGGCTTTCTTCTCGGCTGCCGGGCTGGTCGCGGCCGGCGTCTCGGCTTTCTTCTCGGCGGCCGGGCTGGTCGCGGCCGGCGTCTCGGTTTTCTTCTCGGCGGCCGGGCTGGTCGCAGCCGGCGTCTCGGCTTTCTTCTCGGCGGCCGGGCTGGTCGCGGCCGGTGTCTCGGCTTTCTTCTCGGCGGCCGGGCTGGTCGCATCCGGCGTCTCGGCCTTCTTAGCTGCGGCATGAGAATTGCCAGGTTCAAGCTCTGGCCCAAGACTCTCAGCCTTTTCAGACAGAGCAACTGTGAGCAGCTGGACCGGCTGGCTATCTTTGGATTTGATTTGCAGGAGTTGACCGCCAGCTGTTTTAACTTCGAGCGCTTGAACGTGTTCGGGATCAGCAAAGAAAGACTTGACGGTCTCACCGGTGGTATCCAGACCTGTCTGGTCCGCTAGAGCGACCAGGCCCAGAGGGACCGCATGTGATCTGGCTTGGTCCAATTTGGTTTCATCAGCATGGACCAGAATCAGATTGACGGCTGACAGGGTACGGTTCTGGATCGCAGCCTGGTCCAGCGATCCAGCCAGGGCCTGCGTGGTCTCGTCATGACTGCCCAGGTCAACGGTGGTTACCACAACATAATCCATGATGCCGTCAATTGGATCGATGATACCCGCAGCAGTCACCTGGCTGACAATGGCAGCGAGAGCAGCTGCCAAGGGCTGACCGGTCAGGGACTTCAATTCCAGATCCCGTGCATCCTGGTTCTGTGCCGCGGCCGAAACAACCGTTCCATCTGCAGCGACAGAAAACAAGACGCTCGGATTGATATCGACTGCCACGAGGACCACCGGTGGTGGCAGGAAAAATCCGGCCAGCACACTCTGCAGGGAGTAAAAGAGGATCGCCAGGCCTAAAAGCGCACTGGCCAGAATCGTCCCGATCTGCCGGTAAGATAAAACAGATCTCCGTCCACCTGGCGACTGCAGCAAATCATCGGGGGTGAAATGAATCGTGTCTCCCACAGCGAAATGGGGTTGTTTCCTGACCCGGACCAGGTAATTGTCCGAGGTCCAGATCATCGCCATGTTCCGTTCCAGATGATAAACAGTGCCTTGCATGGAAGAAGCCTCCCAAAATTTCTATGAAGTCATTTTAATTATATTTGATTCATTAACTATTACTAGATGTATGTACTAATCAACTCTTTTTTAGTCATAAATAGTAAGACGAGTCTCCGTCTGACCGCTTTTCCCTGCCACTATCAGGATAACAGGGTGATGGTCCGGGAATCATACTGGACCAGGCCATCCTCGCGCATCTTGGCCAGCTCACGACTGAGGGAAGTGCGTTCAACACCCAGCTGTTCGGCCAGCGTTTTCTTGCTCACCGGCAGACGGATGGTACGACTGCCCTGTAGAGCCTGTTCGTATTCCAGATAATCGAGCAAGGCCTTGCGGATGCTGCGGTGAGCCATCGCCTGGATCCGGCCAGTTAAAACAAGTGAGCGGTCGGATATGGCTCGCATCACCCCGGCCATGAAATCAGGGTTTTCCCGGCAAAAGACCATGATCCAGTCCCCGGGAATCTTGGCCACCAGGCTTTTGCGGTCGGCACTGACAGTCATGGGATAGCGGTTCTTGCTGGCAAAGATCAGGTTGACCCCCAGAAGATCACGTGGCGTGAATAAATTGACCGTCAGGACTGTTCCATCCTCGGCAATGTTCTGGATCGAAATTTGCCCTTCCAGAATGACATCGAGATCGGTGCAAGGCTCCTGCTGCAAATGGATCAGGGCGCCCTTTTCAAAGGTCAGGAACCGGACAGATCCAGATTGCTCGAGCCTGTGCCATTGCTCGCTGTGCAGGGTATCGAGCGGTGGAATTTTAGCCAGCGCCAGCCAGAGGTGATCCTGAGTTATCGTGTCTGCCATGCTTGAAAATCCTGCCTTTTCCAGAAACTATCCATTGTCAGCCAAATAAGTTTCCATGGTAACTCACTTTTTATCTGAATCCCATTATACTCACCACAAAGTGAACTGTCAGGAGGAACCCACTATGATTGAAACTGTTCATACCCCGATCCAGCAGGATACCAGGACCATCGAGACTGTCGTCAGCGCAGAGTCGATCTTGATCAATCACATGATCCTGCCAACCGGCGAAGGTTTGCCGGAGCATTATACCAATGCCCATGTCAACATGGTGATTTTGCGCGGAACCATGAACCTTCGCCTGGGAGACCAGGCAGCTGTCGATTACCAGGCCGGCCAGATCATCGAAATCCCAAACAACACAAAAATGAACGTCAACAACTTTACAGATGGGATTCTTGAATTCTACGTAGTCAAGACCCCCAATCCCAACTGGACTGGCAGAGGCGGGAAAAAGCATGACTAAGAAACTCCAGACTGCCCTGCAAATCGCTTTTCTCTTCCTGTTCCTGGTGTTACTGGCCAAAGGCAAAGTCCAGGTCTGGATGGTTGTCTTTCTGGGCAGTGCCGTTGCAGGCCTGTTCTTTGGCCGCTTTTACTGTGGCTGGGTCTGTCCGATGAACACTGTGATGCGGTTTGAGACCTGGCTGAAAAAGAAACTCCACATCAAGAGCCTGGCTACACCAAAGTGGCTCACGCAGCCATGGGTCCGGATCGCCATCCTGGTCGCTTTCCTGGGCCTTGCAGCACTGGGTATCATCGGTAAAAAACCGTTGCCGGTCCTGCCTGCCCTCTTCTTCCTCGGGATTGGACTGACCCTTTTCTTCCCGGAGTTGCTCTGGCATCGCTACCTGTGCCCTTACGGTACGATTCTCAGCCTGCCCGGCCGTCTCTCCAGGAAGAAAATGGCCATCGAGGCGAGTGCCTGTGTCAACTGCGGCGCCTGTGCAAAGGTTTGCCCAACGGCTACCATCAGCAAATCCGAAGGCGGCAAATACAAGATCCAGCCTGCTGAATGCCTGGTTTGCCGCAACTGTATCGATGCCTGCAAGTTCAACGCCATTCAGTACCGCTGAACCAGCCCATTTTCCTGCTGACTGGACAAAGGGACTGGCGATCACACCTCAGGTTTTAATGAACCCCCGGCAAAAGATCGCCAGTTCCCTTGCTCCAACACAGCTTATCTGCACCATTTAAAAACCGGTCCCATCTCTATGGATTTTCATCCAATAGGTACGGAACCGGTTTTTTCTAGAAAAATTCAGGTTTCCCGCTGCAATGGACTGAAACTATCTGGCGGGGTTTTGGTGTCAGAGCCGGAACTGGCGGATGTCTTCTTTCAACCGTTCGATGTCGGCAATGAAATCCTCGATGTCGTGCTCGTGCTCGAGTTCTTCGTTCAGGATCGTGATCGCCATCTGGTAGGTCGCATAGTCCTTACCCTCAGTCATGGCCGCCAGGGTCTGGTAGCGCTGGATCGCGCACCGTTCACCGCGCAGGTTCTGTTCGAGAATGACTTCGATGTACGGATCAGATGGCTCCTCATAGTCGCAGCGGGCCAGGTCTTTCCATTTGTTGGGATTAAGAACGGGAGTACCGCCGAGCTGGATGATGCGGTTGAGGACAAGCTCTGCATGACCGAGCTCCTGGGTGGCGTGCAGCAGCAATTCAGGTTCAACCTCACTGCGCATCGGTCCGACCATCAGGCGCGAACCGATCCAGTACTGATAGTACGCCAGCCATTCCTCGGACAATGCTTCATTCAGGACTGTGATGATTTCTTTGTTGTTGACATTGGAAATTTCTACGGCTGTCTTGCCCATGATTTGTATCCTCCGGTATCATTGGAGCCAGGTAAATCCAGCCCCGTTCTGGTGCGGTTTCTTAGAAATTCATCGCAGCGACTTCGAAGTACTCGCGTGGATGTTTGCAGGCCGGGCAAATCTGCGGCGCAGTCAATCCTTCCACAATATAGCCACAATTGCGGCATTTCCAGAGTACGGGTGCGTCCTTGGCAAAAACCTTGTCATTGATGATGTTTTCAGCCAGCTTCAAATAACGGGCTTCGTGTTCCTTTTCGACCTCTGCGATTTTGTCAAAGGTGGCTGCGACATCTTTGAAACCTTCCTGGACGGCAATTTCAGCAAAATTATTATACAGGAGGGTCCACTCTTCGCGTTCGCCAGCGGCGGCAGAGAGCAGGTTTTGGCGGGTGTCCCCGAGTCCGGCCGGGTAGGTCGCGCAGATGTCTACCGGAACTGCGGATTGGGCATCCATTCCAGCGACAATGTATTTGTAGAATAGTTTGGCGTGTTCTTTCTCATTGTCGGCGGTCTCCAGGAAAATGGCTTCAATCTGGTGATAGCCTTCTTTCCGGGCAACCGACGCAAAATACGTGTAGCGGTTCCGAGCCTGGGATTCTCCTGCAAATGCTTTCATCAAGTTCTCAAGGGTCTTGGTTCCTTCTAGTTTGGCCATGTGTCATCCTCCTTAAGTCTAGATGCTACTAAGAATAATTCTTGATAGTCAGCTCGTCAAGTCATGTGCCTGCATCACTTTCCGGAACTTCCTGTTACCATCATAACGCAGTTTGACCGGTTCGGCCAATCATGGTACAGGCTTTTTTTGCTTGTCCTGATACATCAACTGATCGACCTGGATCAGGAATTCATGGAAAGAATCTGTTCTTTCAGTCGGATAGACAGCGCTACCTATGGCAATCGAAAAGGGGTAGTCCACGTCCTTGCTGATCGTCTTGATTTGCGTCTGGAACTGCTCCAGATTCTGACGGAAAACCTCCGGCTGATCCGGCTGGATCAGACAGGCGAATTCATCACCACCCAGCCGATAGCAGCGACCCAGGGGAGCAAAGTATTGTTTCAGACAGTGGCTGGCTAGCCGGATTGCTTCATCACCGGCAGCATGTCCCTTCTGGTCATTGATCCACTTCAGATTATTGAGGTCCATGGAGACCAGCCTGACGGACAAATCGGTCTTGGCATTCATCTTGAAACCGGCCGTATCACGTTCAAAGGCCGCGCGGTTGCCAAGGCCAGTCAAAATATCCTCAAAGGCCATTTTTTCATAGATCAGAGCAGCTTGATTCTGGAGCATGATCTGACGGGCATTGCGTAAGGACTGGAAAGCCAGTACCAGGAGGAATGCGATAAATCCGAGACGCAAAAAGACAGCTGTCTCGGTAAAATCACTTCTCAAAAAGTTGGCAAACTCAAGAAAACCAAAGAAAGCCAGAATGGAAAATGCGATCAAGAATCGGGCGATTTCCTTGCTCTTGCTCGAGAGCCAGCCTTTCACCATCAAGACAAGAATCAGGCTCATGACCAGAGCAATCACCAGATTGGTGTACAGTACGGTCGTAAAGAAATCTGCCCAGCCAAGTATTTGAAACAATTGGAACAGGATGGAGAAAATGCTGAACAGAATGACCAGGCGGTTAATCAAAACCCGATATTCTGGCAAAACAGTGTCAGATACCAGAATCAAGAAAGGGATCGGGCAAAGTGTCAGTGATACATAGGCCAAGCTGCCGATAATCAGATCATTGGGCAGAAAAAATTGCATCATCCTGGATTCTGCCAGAAACCAGGTTCCCATCAGGACAGCAAAGGCACCGAGTGCCGATATGCTTCTCCGGGATTTCGACGGCATGAAAAACGAAACGACCAACAAAGTCACTCCTACCAGAATCTGCAGGAGGCTCAAAAACAAACCCGGGCCATAGATCGTAGCCAGCCAGTACATCAAGCTGGCTTTGTTACCGTAATGGATTTCATTGATCCGACCTGACATGCTTTCATACGGAGAGGTGACAACAATTTCCAGCGATTTACCGTCACTATGGGATGGTATCCGGACCATGTGCCAGGAGCTGGCCAGAGGTGATCGAGGCCATTCTTGCGTGAGGCGATCATAGGAGTGAATCACTGCTCCGTCCAGCAAGACTGATATGGTCTGGAGAGACGAACGGATCAGAAGTGTCTGTTGATCTTTAAACGCAGGTGGAAGACTGGTTTGGATCGCAAGCGGCTTTCCCGCAGGCCATGTTAAATAGGCTGGAAGGCTGACCGGCTGTCCATCCTTGTCCGGACCAGCCACGTACCATTCGACTCCAAGCGGCTGTGCCTGTTCCAGCTCAAGATCCAGTCGCTGTCCAGGGAGTATCAGCAGTAAAACCATATACAGGATCGCTGGCAGCAGCAACCAGATAATCGGTCCCGGAATTCTCTTGTGCTTTGACAGCCTGTCGATATCCAGAGATTGTCCTTTCGATTCATTCATCAGCAACGGCCTCTTCTTTTACAAGGTCAAATTCAAATTCATCCTCAAGCATGTATTCCAGATCGTTGACGATAACGGGGATGGCAGAACCTTCGGTTAAGATCATCTTACCTGTCGAACCTGTGATCTGAATGTCAAATTTACTGCCCCTGAAAGCTAGGCGCAGGGTGTATCCCTGCCAGCCAAGCGGTAGAACGGGCGAAAATGAGAGCTCTTCCCCATCGATGACGAGGCGGGCGATCTGTGTTGCCAGGATAGCAAGAACGCCCGCTTCAACACCACCTTGCCAATATTCAGATGACAGGTTGTGGCCAGTGTGAACCAGACCTGCCAATACGTTTGCAGCCTCTTGTATTTGGCTGGATTTGTCTCTAAACGTGGTCTTTGCTGGCAACTGTACGTGTAACTCGGCCAATTGGCGGACTTCCTGCTCAGACAGACCGAGCCGGGCTGCCACGTCCTGTTGTCTGCCAGCTCGTCCCAGCATCGTCCAGATTCGGCTCGTCCAGTGCAAATTGAGCTGGACCAAGGGTTCCAATTCTGTCCATTCCCTGACATCGAATGCCACCCCTTGCGTCTGGATAGTCCGCCACAGGCGTGCAGTTTCGAAGACCACATCAGCTCCCCCAGAAAGCAGGAACTGGAAGTCAAGGCTGGTCCGATAGTAATCGATCAACAGCCGGGACAAACTGAAACTGGGCAGAAGACGAAGTGGCGTCTCCGGAGGTTCATCCGGATGACAGGGGTGCTTTTGGGGGTCAAGTCCGCAAAAAAGGACGCCCTGCTTCAGACCACCGGCCCGAGCTTTGCGTCGGGCCATGTCCAGACAAAGCGGGAAAATTGCCAGCTCCTCCCGGGCCATTTTCGGATCACTCAGAATCAAGCCAATAATCCGGGTGTGTTTGTCCAGTTCTGGCTGGACTGCGAGCACAGGCTCCACTTGCGAATCAATCTCGTCAGCCAGTTGGATGGACATCCTTTGCGTCATCAATTCCATGGCATCAAACCTCCCTGGCTTTTTTCCACTCTAACATGGTTACTTGCAAGGCTTCAATGCGCAAAAGTTACCTGATTCCATTCGGTTTTTGCAGAGCGACGATGTATAATGAAATTAGAGCTTTTACTGCAGCGAGAAGAATGGAGATGATGCTATGCTACGTTTTGACCGCGATACATTGCAGACCCTGGTTTCGATCCAGGAATTCCCCTGTGTTTCGATCTATCTGCCAATCCTGCGCGAGGGCAATGATGTCAAGATGTCCCAGATCCGCCTGCGCACCTTGTTGCGCCAGGCTGAGGACCACCTCAAAGGCAATGGCCTGACTGTCCCGAAAATCCAGAACATCCTCAAACCAGCCAGTGAGCTCCTGGAACAACCCCTCTTCTGGGCGGTCGCCCCTGAAGCCCTGGCTATGTTCATGAGCGACAACCAGTCTGTGATTTTTTCGCTGGAACAGCCAGTGGATGAAAACATAGTCATCGATGATCATTTCACGGTGCGCCCCTTGCTCGAGCTGGATGTCCTGAACGCAGAATATCTGTTGCTGGCCATTGGCCGAGGGGCCGTCCGAGTCTATCGCGGCAGCAAAAATCGCCTGATCCAGATCCCAGTCCAGGATCTGCCGGAGTCACTGGAAACCATTGTCTCAGCTTATTCGTTCGAAAAGCAACGGCGGCAGTACGGTGGCGCGGCTGGATCGAACCATGGTGCTGTCGCAGGTGCTGTCAGCCATGGTTTTGAAAACAGCAAAGATCGCGACCGCCTGATGGTTGAGGACTATTGCCGGGCTGTCGATGGCAAGATCCTCGAACATTGGCAAAAAGAAAATCTGCCCCTGGTCCTGGCCAGTGTTGATTATCTGTTTGCCGTTTTCCAAAAGGTGAGTAAAAATCCCAATTTGCTGCCAGTGAACATCCCCGGCTCACCAGACCATCTCACTGAAACAGAGCTGCGGGACAGGGCCTGGGCGGTCGTTCAGGCTCATCTGCCTGATCACGCCAGCCAGGACTGGACGAATGCCCAGAACTTCTTTGGCAGCGACCGGATCCGCCAGAACATCCGCCAGATCATCGAGGCGGCAGATCACGGACGGGTCGACAAGCTTTTCATCCCACGCGGCAAAACACTCCCTGGCCGTTTCGTACCGGAAACACGCGAAATCAGCCGTCCCCAGCCGGGAAATCCGGCCAAACCTTTCGAACATCAGGACTTGCTCGAATTCGCCGCGATCCGGGCGTTGTCGAACGGGGCACAGGTGCACTCCATCGATCCGGACCAGATCCCTGACGGTGCTGATGCCGTCGCCCTGATGCGATATTGATTCAAGCGATCCGGTTGTTTTCAACAATCTTTGATTTCATTTAGATCAAAGCCGCGAATCCAAATCAGGGATCCGCGGCTTTTCAGTGTCGGACAAACTCACGGTTGAAAGCAGGTAGTTCTGCCCGCATTCAACCTCCCGCACCACTGGCATCCGGGAATCCAGATCCAAGTTGTCAACCCATTCTGAATCAACTATAATCGAAACACTTCCTTGAACTGACCCTTTACTTTCCTGCCCTGTATCCCAGTTTGCATAATCCTCTGCACCTTTTGCAAGTGTCAATCCCGACGGAGGGACCATGAAACAATACTTTCGCAGCCGTGTCAGCCGCATCGCTTCTTACTTGGAAATCGCCCTGTCCGGGTTGATCATCCTAGCCGTCCTGCTGGCTGGTATTGAGATTATGGTTAGCTTATACGGCCATTTCTGGGACATCACCCATCGTATCTATACATTTGACATCCAGCCCTTCCTCAAGCATGTGATTGAGTTGATCATCGCTGTCGAGTTTGTCAAGATGATCTCCAAGCACACCCCGGAAAGCACCATCGAAGTCCTGTTTTTCATCATCGCCCGCAAGATTGCCATCGACGAACCGAAATATTACGAAATCGTCCTCGGTGTCGTGGCGATCTGTGCCCTGCTGATCGTCAAGCGCTATTTTGCCCAGAAGACCGACCCGAACGGTGTCATCATCGAAGCCAATACCACGCTGGGCGAAATGAATGCCATCCTGGGCACGAAATTCACCCCGGACGATGGTGGACGTTCAGCCCGCGACCTGGTCCTGCATCTGATCCGTGAGGAGGGCCTCAAGCCATTCACCGGCCTGGAGGTTTCCTATAAGCAGCACCGGTTCAAGATTTATTCCATGAAGGAACTGGAAATTGATGCGATCGAAGTCATCCCGCTGGCCAGCCGCAAAGAGGTCAAGTCATTCTGGCGCCGAATGATTCAACCAGTTTCGGATGGCCAGCCGAAAAACTGATCCAGTAGCCGGTTCCGCAAGCGGGTTGCCAGTCTAGCAGGTCCCGGTCGCCGGGAAACCAGTCGTTCATCAGCACTGCGATCACGCCGCCATGGGTCACCAGGGCGGCTTTTTCGATGGATCTTTCTGTCCAGCCAGACGCCAGTTCCAGCCATCCTTGTCGAACCCTGGCTACAAATCCGGTCTGGCTTTCACCATTCGGACAAGCAAGCGTCTCGAATTCCGCCAACCAGCGAATGTAGGCGGGATTCTCCTGCAAGTCCTCATGAGTTTGTGCTTCAAAGTCACCAAAATTGAACTCTGCGAGACTGGGCGCAGCCTGCTGGGGCTTTCCTGGAAAAAGGTGCTCGGCGGTCTGGATTGTGCGCAGAAGACCGGTGTGGCAAACGACCTGAACCGGTGGCATGACCCCCGAAAGGGACAGTTGGTCGAGGGACAGCAGGGCGTCCGGCAGCACAGGCCAGTCGGTCCGGCCACAGAAACGGCGTTCGAGATTGGCCCGGGTCAGGCCATGCCGGATCAAAAGCAGTTCCATGCCTGGCTTAACCCTTCAGGTCTGTCGCCAGGCCACAGAAGACACGGACCACCCGCTCTGCTTCCCTGGCCAGCCAGACGGAACAGCGCCCCACATTTTCCCTCCAGAGTCGCGTGTCCCGGTCAATCGGCACCACCCCGGAGGAAAGATCATCACAAATCACAACTTTATCCTGCAGCAAGCTCAGGTGTTGCTGGAGATAGTCCATCGTATCCAGGCCAGCCTGCTGGCGAGCCCAGACCAGGAGATGGATTTTATCGATCACCTGGCAGGACCAGTCGATTTCCTGAGATTGATCATCACAGGTCCAAACCTTTGCATCTGGTCCACACACCTGCTCACGGACATAGTCAAGTTTGCCCTGGTAGGCACCACCGATGACAAAAACCATGCTCAGAAAACCTCCGGTAATACGGCCCAGGCCAGCAGGGCCGCAGTCTCACAGACAACGAGGATGAATCCGGCTAGATCACCCGAAATACCACCAAAGCTGCGCTGCAAAATGAACCAGGTCAGACCGGCGGCGAGCGCCAGGATCATGGCCAACGCCAATCCAGTCCAACCAGCCAGAAAAAACGCGATAACAGGCAGACCAACCAACGCAATCAATGGTATGAGGATGAATTGCACGCTCAGCGAGCTGCGAAACTGACTGGCATACCCTTCGGTCAGGACTTTCGGGGTCAACAAAACAGCCAGGCTGGCCCAGGCACGGGACAGCACCGGGATCATCAGCCAGGGCCAGAAGGCGAATGGCTCGTCCCCGACAGAATCCAGCGAGGCCAGCTGCAGCAAAAGGACCACCACCAGTACTATCACGGCGAAAGACCCGACATGGGGGTCTTTGAGGATAGCCAGGCGTTTGTCCCGGCTGGCCCGGGAAAACAGTGCGTCAGACGTATCCATCAGGCCGTCGACATGGATGAAACCTGAGGCTAAGTGCCAGGCCAGCAAGACTAGCACCGTTTCCAGCAGGCGGCTGAATTCCACGAAGGACAGCAACCAGGCGGTCCCGGCTGCCAGGATTCCCGGGAAAACTCCGGCCACTGGAAGCAAAGGAACGACCCATGGTTTAGCGTCGTCGTCCCAGACAGGGGGAACCGGCACGATGGTGAACATACCCAGGGTCATGAACCAGGCTTTGATCACTCTCATCGTTCACCTGCTGCGGATAAAGGTCTTGAGGCTTGCCGGAACAAGTCCTGTCCCTTGTGGAAAATCGGCTGGCCGGCACAGATCTCGACGACGACATCACACGTCTGGGCCAACATCCGGTCAATCCTGGCCAGGGAGCTGCGAAACACTTCTACCAGAGGGTCATAGAAAAATGCATCAGAGCCCAGATAGTCGCTGACAAGGGTGATGTGGTCCAACTGCGACACAAGCCCCGCGAGGTCTGCACAGATCGATTCGCCAGCTTGCAGATTCACAGAGCCATCGGGCAAAAACATGGCATTTTCCAGCAGGGCGGTTGTGCTGTCGAGCAGGAAATGACCCTGTTGATCGCAGGACTTGAGCACCTGTCCGATGTTACGTGAGATCTCCACAGTCTGGAAAGAAAAATCGGCCCGCTGCCGCCGGTGGCGCTGGATGCGTTCCTGATCTTCCTGATCCTTGGGCAGCATCGTTGCCAGATAATACAACGGCAGTCCCGGTTTCACCGCAGAAGCTGCCCATGATTCGGCAAAGGACGATTTGCCGTTTTTGCAGCCTCCGCTGACAAAAAGCCGCATCAGAATGTGATCTCCTCGGTGTATTCGAGATCGATGCCTCCAGCACTGAAGGTACCCATGTTGTGATAAATGGCTGCAGCCGCATCCATCAAAGCAAACAGGAGCGGGCAACCGCTGCCTTCGCCAAGGCGCATGTCAAGCTGGAGCGGCGCGGGCAAGCCGAGCTCACGGATCGCCACCACATAGCCACGTTCATAAGACTGGTGGGAAGCAAAGAGATAGTCCCGCACAGAAGGCGCCAGACGGACGGCACACAGAGCCGCCACCACCGAGATGAACCCATCAATCGCGACCGGCAGGCGACTGGCTGCCGCACCCAGATAGACACCGGTCATAGTAGCCAAGTCCAGGCCACCCACTTTGGCCAGTACATCGAGAACATCGTCCCGGTCAGGCTGATGCAGCTGCAAGGCCTGTTCGATGACAGATACTTTATGGTAAAAATCAGCATCACTCAGGCCGGCGCCGCGGCCGACCAGCGGCTCAACCTGGCCAGCGCCAAAACCCAGAAGACCTGCCAGCACAGCACTGCTGGTCGTGGTATTGCCGATGCCCATTTCACCTACGCCCAAGACCTTGTAGCCCTGATCCCTGGCTGCCTGGACCAAGTCCAGTCCAGTTTCCAAGGCCTTGATCACCTCATCACGGGTCAGGGCAGGTTCACGGGCAATATTGCCGGTGGAAGCCCTGATTTTGCGCTGGATCAGCTTGGGGTGGTCCAGGTCACTGGCGACACCGACGTCCACCACCATCAGGTCGGAAGAAAATTGCCGGGCCAGAACAGACACGCCGGCCAAACCATTGAGAATGTTGATGGTCTGCAGAGCCGTCACAGCCTGGGGGGCACTGGAGACGCCTTCGGCTACCACGCCATTGTCCGCTGCCAGAACAATCACACAGCGCTTGTCGACGGAGATGACCGGCTGTTGCTGGATAGCCATCAGGCGGGCTGCGATCGTTTCCAGATGACCGAGGCTCTGGGGTGGTTTGACCAGAGAATCAAGCCGCTGATTGGCGGTCTTGTGAAAATCCTGATTGGCAGGAACAATCTCTTGCAGCACGCGCTCCAGCAGGGAAGATTGAATTGGCATGGTCCGTCCTCCATCCATAGGCAAACTGAGAACTGTGGTGAATCGACAAAAACAAGACAGGCCTTGCGAGAAGGCCTGTCTCGAATTATAGCTTTCGTGTGGACAAGCGACAAGGAACTTGCCTGCCCGCATTTTGTATTATTTTGTGATCAGTTTCAGCCAAACATTGCCAGCAGGAAACCAGCCGCGACCGCCGAGCCGATGACACCGGCGACATTCGGTCCCATGGCATGCATCAGGAGGTAGTTTTTGGGATTGGCGCGCTGGCCTTCTACTTGGGAAACGCGCGCGGCCATCGGGACAGCCGAGACACCGGCAGAACCGATCAGCGGATTGACCTTGCCACCGGTCACAACATACATCAGCTTACCGAACAAGGTGCCACCGATCGTGCTGAAAATGAAGGCAAAAAGGCCGAGGGCGATGATTTTGAGCGTCTCCAGCTGCAGAAAGCGGTCAGCATTGGCTGTCGCGCCCACTGTGACGCCCAAAAAGATCGTGACGATGTTGATCAGCTCATTCTGAGCGGTCTGGGAGATCCGGTCGACGACACCCGACTCACGGAACAGGTTGCCCAGCATCAGCATGCCGATCAACGGTGCGACCGATGGCAAGAGCAGCACGGAGACGATCGTGACGATGATCGGGAAGACGATCTTCTCGGTCTTGGTCACGGGACGCAGCTGCGACATCACGGTCTGGCGTTCCTTCTCGGTCGTCAGGGCGCGCATGATCGGCGGCTGGATCAGCGGGATCAGCGCCATGTACGAATAGGCAGCTATGGCAATCGCTGGCAGTAGCTCCGGGGCCAGGCGGGTGGTCAGGAAGATCGCGGTCGGGCCATCGGCACCGCCGATGATGCCGATCGAGGCCGCTTCCTGGACGGTGAAGCCGAGCATCCTGGCGACGGTGAAGGCGACATAGATGCCAAACTGGGCCGCCGCACCCAGGAGCAGGCTCGAGGGCCGGGCGATCAGGGGGCCGAAGTCGGTCATCGCCCCGATGCCAAGAAAAATCAGCGACGGGTAAATCCCAAGCTTGACACCCTGGTACAGGTAGTACAGCAGGCCGCCAGGACTACCATCAGCAGGTCCATCCATCAGGCCAGTGATCGGCAGGTTAGCCAGCAGCATGCCAAAAGCAATCGGCAGCAGCAGCAAGGGTTCGAATTTCTTCACAATCGCCAGGTAGATCAGGACCAGGGCCACAACGATCATGATGCTATGACGTACGTCGAGGGCGGCAAACCCGGAATCCCCCCAGAGCTTGCCCAGGGTATCGATCAGCATCTGGTCTCCTCCATCAATGAATCATGACCAGCGGATCGCCGGTCTTGACCACGGAGCCCTTGGTCACAAGGACTTGGCCGACGGTACCAGCGATCGCCGCCACCACTTCGTTCTCCATTTTCATGGCTTCGAGGATGCAGACAATTTCGCCTTCGGCGACTTTGTCGCCGACTTTTTTCAAGACATTGATGATCGTGCCCGGCATCGGGGCCGTCAGAGCCTCTCCGGCCACGGCCTGGACATGAGGGGTTGCCGGGGCGCTGGCGGGGGCGACCGCTGGGGCAGCGGCTGGAGCAACAGCGACCGGGGCAGCGGGCGCGACTGCGTCATACGTGGCGAGCAGATTGGCCTCGCCCCGTTCGACTTCCACTTCATAGGTCTTGTTGTTGATAGTCACTTGATATTTCATGCAGTATCTCCTCGTCGAATCACTCAGGCGATTTCACGGATGGATTTGAAAATCAGTTCATTGGCAGGGATCCCGCTTTCGTCACAGACGATCGCCATGACCATGGCTGCGGTTTTTTCGTCGATTCCGATCAACTCCAGCTTGCCGGGATAGACCGGTGCAGGAGCAGCAACAGGCATTCCTGCTGCAGGTGCTGCAGAGCTGGGAGCCATCTTAGTTACGGCCGGGTCTGCTGCCTTTGCCGGATGCATTTTTTTCATGACAAGGGTTTGTCCATAAATCAGCAAGATCAAGCTGGCAAGCACGGCAAAAACCACACTGATGCCAAACAAGCTGGTGAACAGGCTGTTGATGATATCCATGTTTCCTCCCGTCAGATTTGGCGGATCGAGTAGGATACGCGGTTGATCCGTTTCTCGGCCCGGTTGGCAAAGAATTTCTCGGCGATCTGAGGGAAGGCCAGGTAGCTGAGGACATCCTCGTCACTTTCGGCGATTCCGGCCAGCTTGGCCTTGGCGGCCTCGAATTCAGGTGCCAGGGTCTCGGCGTAGCGACCGGTGATCGGCTGTTCGTCACCGAGGACCTTCTTGATCAGCTCGGGATCAACTATGCCGGGCGCTTTGCCGTATTCGCCACGGATGTAGGCTTTGACTTCCTTGGAGATGTTCTTGTAGCGTTCGCCGACCAGGACATTGGTCGCGGCCTGGACACCGACCATCTGGCTCATCGGAGTGACCAGGGGCGGGTAGCCGAGATCGGCCCGGACGCGCGGGGTCTCAGCGAGCACCTCGGGCAGGCGGTCGATCGCGTTCTGCTGCTTGAGCTGGGAGACGAGATTGGACAGCATGCCGCCCGGGATCTGGTAGGTCAGGGCGTCGGTGTCGGTGCTCAGGACATAGGGATCGAGCAGGCCGGAGGCGACGTATTTGTCTTTGACTGGCTTGAAGAAATCGTTGATCTGCTTGAGCACGTCCTCTTTGAGCCCGGACTCGTAGCCCATCTGCTTCAGAGCATAGTTCAGGGACTCTGTGGCGGGTTGCGAGGTGCCGCCGGAGAATGAGGAGATGGCGCAGTCGATGCAGTCGGCACCGGCTTCGACAGCTTTCATATAGGTCATCGGGCCGAGACCGGTGGTCGAATGGGTGTGGACGACGATCGGCAGGCTGACGTTGGCCTTGAGAGCCGAGACGAGGTCAAAGGCCTCCTGCGGGCTCATGATCCCGGCCATGTCCTTGATACAAATCGAGTGGACGCCCATCTGCTCGAGCTCCTTGCCCATCCGGATATACGACTCGAGGTTGTGGATCGGGCTGATCGTGTAGCAGATCGTGCCCTGGGCGTGGCCGCCGCACTTCAGAGTCTCGTCAACCGCGACCTCGATGTTACGGAAGTCATTCAAAGCGTCGAAAATGCGCAGGATGTCGATGCCATTCTGGATCGAGTGGCGGACGAACAGCCGGACCACCTCATCCGGGTAATGACGGTAGCCGAGGATGTTCTGGCCCCTAAGCAGCATCTGGAGCTTGGAGTTGGGAATGTGTTTTTTGATCAGGCGCAGGCGCTCCCATGGATCTTCGTCCAGGAAACGCAGGCAGGAGTCAAACGTCGCGCCGCCCCAGCACTCGACTGAGTAGTAGCCAGCCTGGTTGATGGTGTCCAGGATGTCAATGAAATCTTTCTGTGGCATGCGGGTCGCCACCAGCGACTGGTTGGCGTCGCGCAGGACAGTTTCTGTGAATTTGATCTGCATTGGAAACCTCCTTTATGTCGGGCAAGCTTTGTTATGCTCCAATCGCAGTGATCCTTTCGCGAAAGTTAAGCATATTCAACAAAATTATAACGGCCGTCCGCCAGACAAGCAAGCAAATTGACGGCCTTTAACCATGAATAAAATTGAAATTTTTCGAACGGGCAGATTAGGGAGTGCGCCTCCCATTAACGCAGCAAAAGGAAAACCTTCACATCTTGCGCAAGCAGGTCATTTCCATAAGTTGTCATACCGGCTAACCGGCTCAGGGCCCCGGATGATCTTCCTCGAGATGTGCAGACTGCCCTCTTTGTCAGCACGGACCCGCCATTCGATGAGCATGATCTTGCCTTCAAAAATCTCGATGCCAGTGATGCCCCGGGCGTGGATGCAGCAACCGGTGTTGAAATAGGGCAAGTCGGAGCTTTTGGGGAATTTAGGCCGGTGCGTATGGCCACAGATCAGCATTTTCTGGTTGGCCGAAATCCAGCGATTGTACATTTTCTCGATCTTGTGCCGCTTGTTGGCGTTTTTGGCCGGGCTGGAGGGATTCTGGAAACCGATGATGTGCATCAGGCGCCAGAAATAGCGCATCATCAGCATGGAGACGACCCAGAGCTGGTCATTCATCAGGTCACCCTGGTGGCCATGTACGGTCAGGATCTCCTGTCCAGTCTCACGGTGGCGCAAAACCAGAGCCTCACAGGGCTCGAGATTTTCGAACAGGATTGTTTCCTCATCGTTGTATTCATCGAAATAATAATGGAGGTTTTTCCTGACATAGTCTTTGTTTTTAAGACTCATGTTGTGGTTTCCATACAGCATGATCATGCGGTCTTCTTCATGGAAGTGCTGCAGGGTGTGGAAAATATCGCTGTGGGCGATCCGGATATGCTTGAAATGAGCGTATTCCCACAGCTCATCGCCGTCACCGGCCTCAACATAGGTGTAACCGTTGTAATAATAGTAGGCCATCGCGTACTGATAGATGGCCTGGTTGCGGGCAAATTCATCGGACAGGCTGTTATCGCCCCGATGGCAGTCGGAAAAGAAGATCAGGCGGGACGTTTCATCAAACTCCAGGACTTTGGCTGACTGGTAAGCCTGATTCAGTCGTTTGTCAGTTAACATACCCATCGCCTCGCTTTGTTCGGTCTAATTTGATTATAAACCTAGAAGCGGGTGATGACACTACGCGGTTGAGGTTTTTCCGGTTATTGACGATTCATGAAGCCGACAATGGCTCGGCAACTGGCTCACTCAAGGTGAGATTGTAGGGGTCGTGGCCACCAATGTTCAACACAGCCATGTCCGCCAAAATGTCTTCATAGCGTTCCAGTAAGCCGAGGAACACATCGACCACTTGGCTGTCGAACTGGGTCCCCCTGCCTTGGACGAGCTGGTTCTTGGCATGTTCGACATCCATGCGCGAGCGATATTGGCGATCCGAAGTCATGGCGTCGAAAGCATCAACCACGGATATGATCCTGGCCAGGAACGGGATCTGCTCACCTCTGAGGCCATGGGGGTAGCCCAGGCCATCGATCCGCTCATGATGATACTGGACGATCGGCACCACCTGCTTGAACATGAAGACAGCCGATAGAATCTGGGCGCCCTTGAGCGGGTGCTTCTTCACTTCCTCATATTCGGCATCGTTCAGACGATCTGTTTTGGCCAGGATGTCGTCACCGGTACCAATCTTGCCAACATCATGGAAGAAACCACTGATCCGCAGCAGCTCAACCTGGTCCTGCGGCAGGTTCATGGCCCTGCCGATCAAGGTTGCAAAATAGGAGACGCGGTCGGAATGGCCCCGGGTGTAGATATCCTTGGCATCGACCGCCAGGCGCAGCGCTTCGATTGTGTCCATGTAGCCGTTCCTGAGCTGGTCATACGTACGGTTCAGCTCCTCGTTTTTCATGTGGACCATCGAGTGCAGGAAAGCATTGCTCAGCGACGAAGCCGCCTGGCCAGCATATATTTCCAGCAGTTTGATGCCATCATCCAGTTGTGAATTTCCAAAATCGAGACTCTCGACATAGATCACCCCGATCGACTGCATCAGTTCATTGTTCAGCGGCAAAATGACACCTTCGTCAAAATGGACGATCTTCTGGTTGAGACGCGCATAACCGATCTCTTCCATCAAACTGGGCTGGAGCATGTCAACAAACACATCCACGTCCTGGTGATAGCGGCCGATCCCTTTGAAAATGCTTTTCTTATCGGCATTCGGGCCTGTGACATCATCCACCAGAATAAAGGCATGTTCACTGTTGACCAGTGGCAGCAGCTCGGACAAGATGTCTTCCAGAATGCTGCCCAGTGGCTGGAGCTGGTAGATCTTGGGCACCGCCTGGAGGATCTTGTTGAGTCCTTCCTGGAATTTCTTGATCATCTGTAACATGGTGATCGATTTGATGCCGGACTCGACCAGGAGGATCAGCTGGTCAAATTTGTCGCTCTTTTCGCAATAACCTTGTATATCGAGAGCCCGGATCGTTTCCAGCGGCGGCGCCAGATCACGATGACCGGTCAAGAGCAAGATGTACAGCTCTTTGTTGAACATCCGGATCTGTTCAACCACCTCGTCGCCATGCAACGGGAACATCAGGTAGTCCAGGATCAGCAAGTCAAAATGCTCGTGTTTGATCCGCTCGATTGCTTTCAGAGGATCGGTTTCACCAACCGTCTCATAGCCACCCCGGTTCAGGACAACCGAGAGCGAATCGATGATACCGACCTCATCATCCACGACAATGATCCGGAAATTTGACATTTCATTTTGTTTGCGCTTACGCATAACGGGGCACCCCATTTCTTTGTGTACTTGTCAAAGCGGGTATTGGATAACTACGGGCCAGTGGAAGTTCTATAAAGAAACAAGTCCCTTTGCCTGGCTCACTGTCAAACCACATCCGACCACCAAATTTTCCTTTTATGGTTGCGTGAGACATATATAGTCCAAGGCCAGTGCCGAGCTTACCTTTTGTGGTCACCATTTCTCTGAACAATTTGTCACGGACTGAGGGTGATATTCCACTGCCATAATCCTTGAGCATAAATATAATTTGGTTCTCATTTTCTTCAATGGTCAGGTCTAGCTGACCTTGGCGTCCTTCATAGGATTGCAGGGCATTGATGATCAGGTTGTCGAAAATCTGGACCAGGCTGTTGATTTCACCTTTCAATTCGATGATGTTACTGGACTTGAGGTGAATATTGAGCACACAGTGATAGCGTTTAAGTTCGTGTTTCATCAACAACTCTACGCGATGGATCAGTTCATTCAAAGTGAAGGTCATTTCGTCCGATGTATTAAACTGAGCCGCTTGTCCTTTCACGGTTGTGATGATATCTGACATGTAAGTGCAATGTGGCCGGATCTTGTCAATCCATGCCAGCATCTCGCGAGCAATCTCATGATGGTCTTCAGCCGTTACACTGCTGTCTCCAATCGAGTCCTCATACTCCTCAATCAAATCTTTGAGGCCTTCGATGCCACCCGAGATCGACATGATAGGAGTCTTGAGATTGTGGGCAATGCCGCCAATCAATTGACCCAGCGAAGCAAGTCGTTCCTTCTCCATCAGCATTTCATGATTGCGGCGCAGTGAGTCCAGCGCTTCCCGGATTTCTGTGATGTCTTTGAGTAGAATAATGGTGCTGATAAAACGGCCCTGATTATAGACAGGCGTCACTTCAATCGAAAAGAAGCGCTTCTGGCCTTTGATATCCAGGGTTTCTTCCAGGGTCAGGCGCATGCGTCGCTTAACAACGGCCCTGAATTTCCGCAGCAGATTGAACATGGAACGGTTGCCTCGGACTCGATCAGCCAGCGTGTCGATCGTGATTTTTCGCGTAATGTTGGCCTCAGACTGGAACGTGTCAATGAAGGTCTTGTTAAAATCGACCAGGTTGTCATTTGCATCGAAGACCATGAAGCTGTCGGAAATATGATCGACCACTCTTTGCAGTGCGATTGGCACAATGCTGAGAAAATCATATTTGAATATGGCGAAATAGAAAAAGATGCAAGACAAAGATAAAACAATGACTGTGTAGTGGAATCTGGCTGGAATGACTTGGAAGGTCACAGCAGCATTGAAGCCAAACGAGAGTATGACACCTGTCAGAATAAAAATAGACTGCTTGGAGAAAAAACCGGCATTCTTGATCGAAAAATACGCCAGAAATGAAAGCCCAATGGTAATGCATGTGTATGAATAGGCAGTATGGATAACGAAATACCAACCCAGAGCACTGGCTGAGGTCAGCTGTGCATAGTCATAGAATTTATAGAATACATGGTGATACTCATTGGTAAAGAGCAAGAACAGGGACAGAAACGGTATGACCAGGGTCAATAGGTGGAAGGGGCTGAGTTTGACCGTATTGTGGGCAAAGACCACCCCCACATAGAGGGCCGCTACAGGAGTCAGGATCAAGCCAATATAAGCAAAATTCACTGCCCAGATCTGGATCGGATGACCCAGAAGGTTATCGCGTAGCAGAAGCATCGCACCGATGGCCCAGATAAACAAACAGCCCATCAAGCCCAAGAACACATGATGGATCAGCTGCTTATTTTTCATCCGCCAGACAATCACCGACAGGAATACGACGAAGGCGATCGAAAGCAGGACGAGTGCAAAATCTGGATTAAGCAGTAATTTAATCATGCCGGTCACCGGCAGTACGGTCAATGATCTGCAAAATCCATTGACTCAGTTCGCTGGCCTGAGCACTGAGGAAATAATGTCCAGCTTGCGGAATAATCGTCAAATCCACCTGGTTTGAGAATCGATTCCAGCGTTGATACAGTCGTTTGGCCCCCATCGTGACAGGGTCCTGGTCGCCAACGATGCAATGAATGGGCGCTGACAACCTCATGCAATCAGGATCCAGCCGAGCTTCGTGCTGTTTCCGGTTGAAAAAGTCGTAAAATTCTGCCGCATCCTGGCGAAACCAGCGGATCATATTTTCTTGTTGCTCCGGTAGTATGTCGCCAGTGCGAAGACCAATTGACAAGAGGATTTTCAGCAATGATGAATCGCTCAGGTAACGCCAGGGATTTGCCAGCAAACGATTGAGACCCTGCCGGATCAAAGCGACCGGCGAGACGATCGATTTGTGCGAGGCGAACGCAAAAGGCGGTAACGAGGCACCGACCAGAACCGAAACCGGTGGACGGCCCATCTTTTCCAGCAGCAGAGCGGTTTCAATCGCCAGGCTGGAACCAGCACAATGGCTGTAAATATAGAGTTCACCCATCAATTCCTGCTTCAGTTCATGGGCAATTGTCTCGGCCATCGCATGTTGTGGCAAACGCTGCTCCGGCAAATTGACCGCAATCACATTCAGGTCATCCGTCAGCTGGCTGATTTGCTGGCTGAGGGCCAGACAGGTCGCAGCAGTTCCACCGGCATAGGGAAATATGACCAAGTGTTTCAGCGCGCAGGATTGACGGAGCACCAGCAAGCTGCCCGGGCGGTCTGAACACTGGTTTAGCATGAATTGCGCCAGATCCCGGACCGTTGGATGACTGTACAAATCAGCAAAGGTCACCGGATCACCAAGGATGGCAACCAGCCTGGCTGCACTCAGTGAATCCCCACCCAATCGGAAGAAGTGGTCCTCACGACCGATTCCCGAGCATTCCAAGACTTCCGAAAATGCTGCAGCGATCCTGATTTCGAGCTTGGTGGCCGGCGGTGTCGATTCGGCTACCAGCGCCAAGTCAAAATCAGGGCCAGGCAATTTTTCCCGGGCGATTTTACCATTGCTGTTGAGTGGAATCCGGTCCAGGGCAACAAAGAACGTTGGGATCATATATTCCGGCAGCAGCTTGGTCAGATAAGCCCGCAGCTCATGGAGGGTGATCGGCTGCGCAGGCACAAAGTAGGCGATCAGCTGCTTATTGCCTTGTCCGTTTTCCACTGTCAGGACCCGGGCGGATTTGATCCGGTTGTGTTCGAGAATGGCTGACTCGATTTCACCCAGCTCGATCCGGTGTCCTCGGATTTTGACCTGATGATCGATCCGGCCCAGATACTCGATATCGCCTTCTGGAAAGAACCGGCCCAGGTCGCCAGACCGGTAGAGTTTTTCGCCTGGTTCGAATGGGCTGGGCATGAACCGGGCTGCTGTCAGCTCAGGATTATTCAAATAGCCACGTCCTACACCAGCACCGCTGACAAAGATCTCACCGGGAGCTCCTATCGGCATCGGATTGAGATTTTTGTCCAGAATATAGACACGCATTGTCGGAATGGGTCGTCCTACATTGGAGGTGCCATTCTGGAGGTCAGTGTCTTTTAGATCAATATAGGTGACATGGACGGTCGTTTCCGTAATTCCGTACATGTTGACCAGGCGCACATGAGGATATTTAGCGTGAAAGGCTCTGAGCAGCTGAGGTTTCAAGGCGTCTCCACCAAAAATGACCATGCGGACAGAGAGCTCAGAACCGGATTTCTGGACTTCCTGGTCCGCCAGGTTGTAAAAGGCAGCTGGCGTCTGGTTTAAAACGGTCACTTGCTGATCAATCAGCAATTTGCGGAAAGCCTGTGTATCCCGGGCGACTGGCTTAGGGACAATGACCAGACGACCGCCATACAAAAGTGCACCATACATCTCCCAGACCGAAAAATCAAAACAATACGAGTGGAACAAAGTCCAGCAATCTTGCGGGCCAAAGTCAAACGGTGTACGGTCATTAAAGAGCAGCCGGACAACATTGCGGTGTTCAATCATGACGCCTTTGGGGCGGCCAGTCGATCCTGAAGTATAGATAACATACAGTAAATTCGACGGTTCAATGAGTGAGTTCTGTCTTGGTAAGCGCAATCCATTGGCTTTTTGGCGTAATGCATTCGCCACAATGGCGGACGCATCGAGAATGGTCCCATCAAATCCAGTCGGACTACTTGTACGTGTTCCTTGCAAAAGGATCCTGGCGCCAGAATTTTCCAGCATATATGAAACCCGCTCGGTCGGATAGTCCGGATCGATGGGCAGATAAGCAGCACCAGCCTTTAATACGCCCAGGATAGAGACAATCATGGTCAAGGATGGTTGCATAAAAAGAGCGACAATTGATTCTCTCTTGGCACCTGCCTGCCGGAGTTCTCTGGCGACCCTTTCAGCCATTTGATCCACAACATCATACGTGTATGATTTTTTGCCGATGACGACTGCCGGAGAATGCGGCGAACGATCGACCTGGGCTTCAAATAATCCGGTCACCGTCTGGCTGCGCGGATACTCGGCGTTTGTCTGGTTAAACAGGGTCAAAACCTTGTAGCGTTCCTTCTCGGAAAGCATATGGATCTGGCTGATCGGTCGTTGCGGATTATCCAGAGCATGCCAGAGCAAGCGCAGCATATGGTCGTGGATATAGTCGATTTCTTTGGCGTAGAAAAGATCGACCAGATAATCATAATTGAGGAGAATCTGACTCTCCCCTTCTCGCTCATTGATATGCAGATACAAAGCTTCGGTCTGGTGTTCTGTGAAATGCCAGCGCACCTCGGCATTGCCTGCCAGGCCCTCCTGGCTGCGGTTGATTTTGCCATTTTGGTATGAGATGGCAATATCAAAAAGCTTCTCTACATCAGGGAAAGATTCCCGGACGTCACGGAGGAGAAGGTCGTAAGGGTATTTTTGATGTTTGAGCACAGAAAACCAGGATGCATCTAACTTGCGGGAGAATTCTTGAAAGGTCAGGTGCTGATCAATTTTGATCCGCAAGGGAACGGTACTGATAAACATGCCGATCGTCCGCTTTTCCCTGGCATTGGAACGGTTAAGGACTGGTGTTCCGATCACGATATCATCCTGGTCCTTGATCCGGTTGATGTAGATGCTCATGGCTGCAAAAAACAGCGCAAAAATCGAAGTCCGGTTTTCATGACAATAGTCACGGATCTTGCTGGTCAGCTTTTCCGGCAAAGCATAGCTGCGCCGCTTGGCGGTCAAACCAATCCGTTCTGAGGTGCGAGTTTTCAAGGTTGTCAAGGTCGGTAAAGTCGAAAACTGGTTACTCCAGAACGCCTTGTCAAGATGATACCGATCAGATCCGATGTATGTTTGCTCAGATTGGATGAAATCACGATAGGGGGGATTTTCCGGATCATTGACTCCCCGACCATCACCTAGCCTGTCATAGAACGCCATCAGGTCATTGCCGATCTGGACAAAGGACCAGGCATCGGCAATCAGATGATGGAATCGCATAAACAGCGCAGAAGACTGGTTGTCGATCTTCACATAAGCAAAATAAAATAAATTCTGGTCGAGTTCAAATGGCCGGCGAACTTCTGCCCGATCCCATTGGTAAAGCATTTCCCTGTCAACCAGGCTGAAGTCGAACCGCGGCATGACATAAGGCTCAAAAGGAGCAAAATATTGCGTGACTTCGCCATCCGGATTTTCCCGGATCCTGGTCCTGAATCCCTCATTTTGCGCCAGAAGCAAGTTCACAGCCTGATTGGCCGTTGTGTAATCGATGACTTGGTTGAATTTCAAAGTTACCGCCAGATTGCCAATGCCGGTATCTGGATTTATCTTCTCAAGATACCAAACACCCCTCTGAGGATATGTCAGTGGATATTGCCGATGGCATAACAGGCGATCAATTTCGCTGTCCGGAACAAGACCTTCCTTTTCAGTTTTCACAATTCTGTCTCCAGTCGTTGCGCGTCTCCAGTTTGCCCACACGACAAACAGGCAGGAACGTCACTCCAGTCTGCCGGTTGACAGACGGGCAGTGGTTCGGATCCATGAAGTCACTCTCATCATAAAACGAGCAGAGACGCAATCACATGACAGAAAAGCTAATTATTCATGACAATTTCAGTGGACATATGTTACAAAGCAGCTGGTTGTCCTTTTACACCAAAAACATCGTGACGATGACGGCGGCGGCGAGGCCGGAAAGGACGGGGATGAGGTTTTTGCGGGCGAGGTCGGCGGGTTTGACGTTGCAGATGGCAGCGACCGGAATGACACCCCAGGGAATGATGGTGCCACCACCGACCCAGATGGTGATGACTTGGCCGAGAGCAGCCAGTGACGAGATATTGGCACCGGTTGCGACGGAGAAGGTCTGGGCGAGCGAGCCGACGAGGGGCAGTCCAGAGAAACCGGAGCCATCGAGGCCAGTGACGACAGCGATCAGGGCCTGGATGATGACGACCGGGAATTTGGCCAGCGGTGCGATGCCGGCCAGGTACATACCATAGTCATTGAGGATGTTGGGGGCGCCTTCACCCATGATCTTGGCGGCGATTTCACCGCTGCCCAGGAAGAAGAACCCGCCAATGACAATAACCGGAGCAAATATTTTGATGGCGAAAATGAAGCCTTCCTTGAATTTGTCGGTGATTTCATCGAGCGAATCCATCAGGTCGCCCTTGCCGATCAGGATGGCGGTCATGATCAGGATCGCGGTGCCACCGACCAGGGCTGTGGCATCGCCACCGACGATATTGAGGGTGATCATGAAAAAGACGTCGAGGACGAAGGCCAGGGGTGTGACCACAGCCATGACATAGGAAAACGTCGTGATTTTGACTTTGGATTCGGATTCGGTTGCGGCCAGGTCAGCCACAGCCATCTGCGGATTTTTCTTGAGATCTTGCAGGAACATGGCAAAGGCAACGGCAATGGTGACAACCGACATGACAAGCCAGATCGGCACACTGGCGACCATGATGTCGGTCGGGCCCACACCGGCTGACTTGGCGGTGATCGAAGGGGCCCCCTGGATGAAAAAGTCACTCGAGAGGCCAATGCCGTGGCCAAACAGGTTCATGGCCACAGCAGCCCAGATCGCCGGCAAACCAGCGCGCAGGGCAAATGGCAGAAGCAGGGCCCCGACGAGGGCCACAGCCGGGGAAGGCCAGATGAACCACGAAGCGACCAGCATAACCGCGCCGACGACAAAAAAAGCGACCTTGTTGGAGTGGATGGCGTTTTTCAAAGGCCGGATCATCAGCTCGTCCGCACCGATGGTGGCCAGCGTTTTGGTCATGGAGACAACCAGGGCAATGACCACAATGATCCCGAGGAATTCACCACCGGCCACAACCAGGGCATTGTACAGGACTTGGATTGCTTTGATCGGATGACCCGTGAAAAAGAGTCCCATCAGGAAAATACCGACCACAGAAGGCAGGACAATTTCCTTTTTGAACAGAAGGGCGGTGATGATCAACAGAGTCATCACCAGATAGACGAGGTGCAAGGTACCGATTGTGGCCATGGAAACCTCCAGATGTACTATTTACGCAAAAACGCCGGTCAGGCCTGCCTGTTCGACGCGTTGGCGGATCGTGGGGATGTCGGTCGTATAGGATCCCTGCTCCTGCATGCGCTCGAACAATACCGAGCCGGAGAAGGTGTATTTCAAGCCGAGGCCCTTTTCGGTCTGCATCTGCTCACGCACATAGGCGATCGCATCGCCGATCACCAGGCTGCGGGGCAGCTCGATGGGTTCGAGTCCCTTAGCCACTCGGGCGGCATTGTAGCCAGCCAGGGTACCGGTGACAATGGCCTCGGTATGGCCGACCAGCAGGCCAGCTTTTTCGCCGGCGCAGAACAAGTTGTTGACGCCTTCGACCGCAAGGGTGTTGTCGCGGGGCGCCATGGCAAAAAAGCGCATGGAATTGCCCTGGCCGCCGGAATACGGATCCTCATAGCGGGCTTTTTCCAGGCCCGGGATCTGCTGCAGGCGGTGGATTTCAAAATAGGGCGACATCAATTTGGCATGACCCGTGTCCAAAAGGACGATGTTGTCGCGGAATTCAGCCAGGGCATATTGCTGGCAGGCCTTGATGTCAAGATGATCCTCGACCAGACTCTGGGGAACGGGAACAAGGGCGACGCCTTTTTCATTGAGCTCAGCCACGATCTCAGGTGACAGGGATTCCTTGAACAATTTGCAGGAGCCACTCATGGCACCGACGGCGCCTGAGCTTTTCTTGCCGACCATCTCTGTCACTCCAGCAAGGCCGGTCAGGCTGACACGTCCGCCAAAACTGGGGCAACGTAAGATGCACATCGCACAACCGTTGCCGTATTTCTTGCAATTGGCCATCGGGCCCGCGGTTCCGGTTGCATCGACAAAGACATCACCCGCATAGGTTTTACCCTTTTTGCAGCCAATGGCGTGGATCGTCTGGTTGGTCATGACGAGTTTTTCGATCCGGGAATGATAGACAATCTTGACCCCGATTGAAAGCAGATAATCGGTCACCGCTGGCGGGGTGGTCGATATGTCATACAGCGTCGCATGCTTGTGACCAGGGAATTCGATGTTGCGATGGCGGGCAGTCTGGTCGGTGATATCGAACAATTCACCACCACCGAGGGCGATGGCTTCTTCCGTCGCGGTGAAACGCCCGTTGTTGCGCATGATGCCACCCACCAGTCCTGTGCCGAGCAGCAAATCAGTCCGTTCATGCAAAGTGACGGAAACGCCCTGCTTCCTGGCGGCAATGGCTACGGCGCAACCGGACCAGCCGCCACCGACAATTTGAACTTCCATGGTCAATGATCTCCTTGGGAAATGGTCTTTTCTTAAGGTACCGTCAAAAGACGATTCATTCAAGACTTTCCACAAGATCCGTGCGGATTCATGCGAATTTTTTCCAAGAATCAGGCCCAGCCAGGCCAGACTGGCAGCACGAGGACGGTGATAACGCCGCAGATGAGAATGACCGGAATCGGGCTGAGCTTGAACCGGACCTGCAAAAAAATGGTCAAGGCAAATAAAACAAGCGAAAGAGGGCTCACAAGGCTCAAAGGATCCAGTTTCAGGAGTTCGAGCCAGTTCTCGGCCAGGGGCCGGATCAGGGAAGCCTGGGCAAAAAACCAAGTCGCCGAAGCCAGCAAGGCCACGACCGTCGGGCGCAGGCCGTGGAAAGCCATCCGGGTCAGCGGATGGTGCCAGATCCTGTCGAGCCAATGGGTCAAGACCAGGATCAGGAGCAACGAGGGCAGCATGACGCCAATGGTCGCGGCCGCACTGCCAGCCACGCCAGCGATGACAAAGCCAACATAGGTTGCAGTATTGATTGCCAGGGGGCCGGGCGTGATCTGGGAAATGGCCAGGATATCGCCAAATTGCTGCACGGAAAGCCATTGATGGCTGGTCATTTCACGCTGGATCAGTGGCACCATCGCATACCCGCCTCCGAATGTGAAGAGGCCGATGCGAAAGAAAGTCATAAACAGTTGCCATAGGATCATGACGCTTCACCTCCCTTTTGCGTCGGCTTGATGATCTGTCTCGTGTAGGAAGGTGCCAGCCAGTATAAGGCCAGACCTGCTGCTGCGCCGCCGAGGACGGTCAGGACCGGGTGCAGGTCCATGGCAATCACCAGAACCCAGGCCACCAGGGCTATACTGGCCGTGACCTTGTCTTGGACGATCTGGCGGCCCATTTTCAGGGTGGCTAGCAGGATCTGGGCGGTGACAGCAGCCCGGACACCGATGAAGAAATGCTGCACGATTGCCAACTGCTGGTAGCGTGCCAGACCCGCGGCGATGGCCAGAATGACCAGGAACGATGGCAATGCACACCCGATGGCACTGGCGATGGCACCCAGCCGGCCGCGCTGGCGCTGGCCGATGAAGGTCGAGAGATTGATCGCAAACACACCTGGCAGCGATTGTGAGATCGCTATCAGGTCAACCAGGTCCTTTTCACTGATCCAGTGGCGTTTCTCGACCACTTCGCGCTCGATCAGCGGAATCATCGCATAGCCACCACCAAAAGTGAAAAGGCCGATTTTGAAAAATGTTGCCAGCAAGCTGAAATAAGCAGGGCTTTTAACAGACAATTTGCACGATCCTTTCCAGTTTTCATTTCAGGTCCTGCACACTTGCCATGTCCGACAAAAATCGCTGGCCAAGTCTATGCACCTGTCAATTGCGAGCAGCGGTCAGCAGCTGATAATGGTATCTGTCAGGATCTCACCTGGACACCTGCCTCAAGGAGGGCTGACCATGCTGGAAAAACAATTCATTCAAATACTACCACAAGATAACGTGGCCATATCCATTTCAGATTGTCCCGCCGGTACAGCGGTGTCTGAAACACTGCGGACCCGCGAGCCGATTCCGGAAGCCCACAAGGTCGCTTTGGCTGGTATCGCAGCCGGGGAGCCCATCATCCGCTATGGCGTCATCCTCGGTTACGCCCTGGCTCCGATCGCAGCTGGCCAGTGGATCAATGAATTCATGCTTGAGTTACCGCAGACACCCGCAACCAGTGAGCTGAAAGCCAATCCAGACTATTCCGTCCAGTTGCCACAACCACCCGCCCTGACCTTTAAGGGCTTCCGCCATCCCAAGGGCGGCTTTGCCGGCACGAGAAATCTCCTGGCCATCCACACCACGGTCCAGTGTGTCACCGGGGTGCTCAACGTCGCCGTCGAGCGCATCCGGCGCGAACTGCTGCCGAAATACCCGCACGTCGATGGTGTCGTCCCGGTCAACCATGCCTACGGATGCGGCGTCGCGATCAATGCCCCGGACGCCATCATCCCGATCCGGGCGCTGCGCAATCTCAAGGAAAATCCCAATTTCGGCGGTGAGCTGATGGTAATCGCTCTCGGCTGTGAAAAGCTGACGCCGGACAAATTGCTCACACCGGAAGAAAACATCCCGGAAAACGTGATCACACTGCAGGAATGTGCAGGCTTTGCCGCCATGATCGAGGCGATTCTGGCCATGGCCGAGAAAAAGTTGGCCCGGTTGAATGAGCGGCGGCGGGAAACACTGCCCCTGTCCGACCTGTGCATCGGCTTGCAATGCGGCGGCAGTGACGCTTTTTCCGGCATCACCTCCAATCCATCTGCAGGCTATGCCTCCGACCTGCTTGTTGCCGCTGGCGCAACGGTGATGTTCTCTGAAGTCACTGAAGTGCGTGACGGTGTCCATCTGCTCGCCCAACGGTGTACGGAGGACTCCGTTGTAAAAAAGCTGGCCGCGGAAATGGCCTGGTACGACAATTATCTGGCAGGCAGCGAGGTCGACCGCAGTGCAAATCCGACACCCGGCAACAAGAAAGGTGGCTTGTCGAACATTGTCGAAAAAGCCATGGGTTCGATCGCCAAGTCCGGCACCGCCCCGATCGTCGAGGTCCTCTCCCCTGGCGAACGTCCCGCCCGAAAAGGCCTGATCTTTGCCGCCACCCCGGCCAGCGATTTCGTCTGCGGGCCGATGCAACTGGCCTCTGGCATCACGCTCCAGGTCTTCATGACCGGTCGCGGCACTCCCTATAACCTGGCCGCTGCACCAGTGATCAAGGTCTCCTCCCGCTCCAACCTGAAAAACATCTGGAGCGACCTGATTGATGTCGATGCCGGCGTAATCGCGCGCGGCAAATCCTCCATTGCCGAAGTCGGGACTGAACTGTTTCATCTGATCCTGGATGTGGCCAGCGGCCGCAAAATGCCTTATGCTGAACAATACAACCTGGCCAATGACCTGTGCATCTTCAATCCGGCCCCGATTACATAAATCAGTCTGACTGCAGCAGTTCGGGGCACAGGCGAAACCATATTTGTTAGGAGAACCCATGCGACCGGACCTGCCTATGCAAAATATTCTTGTCACGATTCCCATGACGCCCGATCAGCGTCGTGATCTGGAAAGCCAGGCACCTGGCCATGCCTTCATCTACACCAGCCGCGAGGCCTTGCAGGCAGCGGATGTCGCAACAGCAGACATCATCCTCGGCAATGTCCCCCTTGCCCTGCTGAGGGACGCCCAGCGGCTGCACTGGATTCAACTCAATTCCGCTGGCTCCAACGACTATGCCAGGCCCGGTGTATTGGCTGAAGGCACCCAGCTGACCAATGCCAGCGGCTCGTATGGCCTGGCGATTTCCGAGCACATGCTGGGCCTGTGCCTGATGCTGATCAAAAAATTGCACCTCTATCGCGACAACCAGAACCGCGCCCAATGGCACGACGAAGGAGCCGTGACATCGATCGCAGGCTCGACCACCCTGGTCATCGGACTGGGCGACATCGGCAGCCAGTTTGCCCGCCGGATGCAGGCCCTGGGCAGCACCGTACTGGGCATCCGGCGCATGCCAGAGGCCGGCAAGCCGGACTACGTATCTTCGGTCCATGGCCTCGACGAGCTCAATGACCTGCTGCCCCTGGCCGACGTGGTCGCCCTGTCGCTGCCGGAAACATCCCAGACTGTCCATCTGATCAACCGCGAACGACTGGCCCGGATGAAACGTGGCGCCATCCTACTCAATGTCGGGCGTGGCAATGTGATCGAGACAGAGGCGCTCTGCGATGCGCTGGTAGCTGGCCATCTGGGTGGCGCCGGCCTCGATGTCACCGATCCGGAACCTCTGCCAGCCGACCACCGCCTGTGGACCCTGCCCAAAGCCATGATCACACCGCATGTCTCTGGTTTCTACCATCTCCAGGCGACCCTGGATTCGATCGTCGCCCTGGCAACCCGGAATTTAGGACGATTCATCCGCGGCGAGCAGCTGGAAAATGTCGTCGACCGCAGGACCGGATACCGGATGACCCAGGTGGCAGATGTCGCTTCTGAAAACCAGCCGGATACGGCCTCCGGAGCATTGTCATGAAAGCGTTGCGCCAGCTGGCGCTCCTATTGCTGTTTGTCTTCCTCGGAGATTTTCTCAATCGCGGGCTGGGTATTCCCTTGCCCAGCAACATCCTTGGCCTGATCCTGCTTCTTGTTGCCCTTCTGACCGGTCTGGTCAAGCTTGAGCAGGTCGAGAGCGTAGGTCAATTCATTTTAAGCCATATGACCGTCCTGTTCGTGCCAGCCGGAGTTGGCTTATTGGCCATCCTCGGTGTGATCCAAGGCAACTGGCTGATTCTGGTCCTGATCGCCCTGGTCACGACCATCCTCGTCCTGGCATTGACGGGTTGGATTGTACAAAAGCTGAGGAGTCGAGCATGACGGACGTTTTCGCCACACCGGTGTTCGGTGTATTCGTTTCCTTGCTGGCCTTTGAAATCGGCCTCTGGCTCAATCGAAAAACGCGACTTTCGCTCGTAAATCCGCTCCTGATCGCCGTTGCCCTGGTCATTGCCCTGATCCAACTGACGCCCCTGACGCTGGAGGACTACAATCGCGGCGGGCAGATCATCAGTTTTCTCATGGCCCCGGCAACAGTCGCCCTGGCCATTCCGCTCTACAAAAGCATCCGCCTGCTTCAGGAAAGTCCCGGACCCATTCTCACCGGAATCGTGACTGGGAGCTTTTTGAGTTTATTATCAGTCATCTTCCTGTCCAAGCTGTTTCACCTGTCGCAGGAACTGCTGTTTTCGATGCTGCCCAAATCCGTGACGACTCCGATTGGCATCGCCCTATCCGAACAGCTGGGCGGCCTGCCGCAGGTCACTGTCGCCGCGATCGTTATTACAGGTATCTTCGGGGCCGTGCTGGCACAGCCCCTGTTCAGGATCTTGAAAATCACCGACCCCGTCGCCCAGGGCATCGCCATTGGCACCGCTTCACACGTGCTCGGCACGGCCAAGGCGTTGGAAATAGGTGAAGTCGAGGGCGCGATGAGCGGGCTGTCCATCAGCCTGGCCGGACTGGCCACAGTGCTGATGGCGCCGATATTAAGCAGCTGGCTGGTTTGACAAAATCAGAGAAGATAGAACCAGTCGCGTCTGCCGTACAAGATTCTTCCGACTTCAATAATCTCCTTGAGGTCGTTTTCGACTGGTTCAGATACGTCAACCTGATAGTTTGCCATCGGCGATACCCTGTTTGATATCCTTCATAACGTCTTTTAGCGGGCGCTTTTAACCAGCTCTGATAGCAGCCCTGCCCTCATCTAACAGTCGATAAAGTTCAAGTTTTCCGCTAAGGGCTTCATACGTTTCAATGCTCATGACGGCTAAATCCCCTCGGCCATTTTTCGTAATAAAAACGGGTTCACGGCTTTCATGGCAAAAGGTGGAAATAGCGTTATTGTTATTCCGTAAATCGGTACTGGATTTAATGAGTGGCATCGTAGGTGCCTCCTTTGAGATTCCTAAAGATATGATTCCTCTTTTTCTTTAGATCTCAAATTGCAATTGACCCATGCCACCTCCAACTCATCCCACTCACTTACATGTTAAACTTGCTCGAGATGCCGTATTTTTTCATGTAGCGCCACAGGGTCGTCTTACTGATGCCGAGCTCGGCGGCGGCGAGTTCGCGGTTGCCCTGGTGGTTTTCCAGGGCCTGGGTGATGGCGATCGCCTCGGGGCTCTGGTAGACGACAACAGTCTCCCTGCCCTCCTGGCGTTGGATCAGCGGGTAGAGCTGCTGCATCAGGTCTTTGATGAAGACCTCGTCGATCGTCCGGTGGCTGGCGGTCAGGATCATGCGCTCGCAAAAGCTCTCGAGCTGGATGATGTTGCCTTCCCAATTGTAGTCGAGGATGGTTTTGCGCGCGCCGGCCGTCAGGACATGGAAGCGGGCATAGATGTCGAAATAGCGTTTGGTGAACAGATCGAGGAAATGGCCGATATCCTCGCGCCGTTCGCGCAAGGGCGGGATATCGAGGGTCAGGCCATTGAGCAGGTAATAAAGGTCGGCCCGGAACAGGCCCTGCTCGACCAGCGTGTCAAGGTGGCGGGAGGTCGTGGCAATGATCCGGACATCGAGGTTCAACGAACGGACGACATCATTTTTGATCAGGGATTTGTAGCGAATCGCCTTGTAGAGACGGTATTGATTGTTGAGGGACAGGTGATCGATCTCGCTGATCAGGAGGGTCCCCTGGCTGGCGATCGCCAGCGCGCCAGATTCGCGCTCCTGCTGGCCACTGGACTCGATGGTCGCGCCGAACAGGACCTCAGCCTGCATGTCGTCATCCATACCATGGCAGTTGATTGTGATGAAAGGGCCGTTTTTGTTCAGGCTGTGGCGGTGGATGGCCTGGGCGAACGTCTCGCGTTCGGTGCCGATTTCGCCGTGGATCAGGACTGGGCTTCTGGACTGAGCATAGAGCCGGGCCAAGCGGATCCCATCCTTGATCGCGGCTGAGTTTTGCGGGATCTGGTCGAAATCTCCCTGGGCAACCAGGCCCATCAGGTAGCGCTCGCGCAACAGGTCCGAGGGCAGCTTTTCAAGTTTCTTGACCTTGTGACAGGTCAGGATGGCGCCGTCGATGCGGCCTTCGACCAGGATCGGAGCGAGGTTGACCACCAGGGCATTGTTGTTCAAAGTCAAGAAGGTTGAATAGATCTGATCGCCAGAGGATAATACTTGCTCAATGCTGTCCCGGTCGAGGTCGCGGACGACATCCTGGAGGGGGCGTCCGATCAGTTCGACCGCGCGCTTGTCGAGGATTTCCTCCATGCTGTGATTGACGACCAGAACGATCCCTGCGCTGTCCATCTTGATGATGCCACTGAACGAGTAATCGAGCAGGATGTCCATCTGGGCCATGTTCTGCTTTTCAGTCTCGCGGACAAATTTTAGCTTCTTGGCCACCTTGAAGGCCTCGCGCAGCGAGTCCTCAGTCGAATCCATGAAAAGAGCCGGGATTTTGGCCCTGGCAGCGGCTGCGATCGCGGTGTCACCACCGATGATGATGTCGGGATCTTCGTAGATGGCCTGGCTGACACACAGGTTCAGGGCATCGGCGTCGGTGGCCAGATATGGTTTGACCTGGACTTGGAAAATCTGGTCGAAATACGTCATGTCGCAAAACATGTTGCTCGGACCAACGATAGCGATGACAGGATTCTCCTTGGTCACGAGCTGTTTGGCACGGGTGATCAGAAGACCCATTTCCTGACCGGTCAGGGCAATCTCGACCACCGGTATGTCGGTGTGCTTTTTGATCAGCGACGCCTGGTAGCCGCGGGCGATGATGATGTTGATGCCACGCTTCTGGGCATCCTGTGCCTCACGGACAGCCTGGCTGGTCTCGATCTGGCGGATCTCCTGGATACCGAAATCTTCGCTCTGGAGGATTTTGTGGGCATATCCGACCATTTCTTCGCGGGGGACAAAAAGGGCGATACCTGACATGGGTCACCTCATAGTACTCGTATGGAAAAGGCCTCTTCATCATACCATGGAACATGCCAGGCAGATGAGAGGCCTTGGGGTACGTCTAATCATCAGGATGGGAATCAAGCCTTGGCAGCAGCTTTGACCTGCTTGTGATGCTTGCGGTTGTCATAGAAAGCATAAGCCAGGAAGATCACGATCAGGACCCAGATGCCGTTGCCGATCGGGCGGGAGAAAAAGACAGACAGTTCACCGGCAGAGCCTTTGAGCGAGTCCATGAAATACTTCTCAAGATCGCGGCCGAGGATGAAGCCAATCAGGAAGGTGGTCATGGGCAGTCCGATCTTGTTGAAGATATAACCGACAAAACCGAACAGGAGCATGGTCCAGACATCGACCATATTGCCGCTCCGTGCTGAGAAGGCGCCGACGAAGCAGAGGATGATGATCGCCGGATAGAGCTTGCTGTAGGGCAGCTTAATGATGTTGGCCAGGAACTTGACCGGGTAGAACATCGAGACAAACATCAGGATGTTGCACAGGAGCAAGGCAAAGAGAATGGTGTACCAGATGCCTGGATTTTTCGAAATGAAGAGCGGACCGACTTGGATGCCTTGCAAGATAAAGGCACCGATCAGGACAGCTGTTGTCGAGTCTCCGGGAATACCGAGTGAGAGCAGGGGAACGAGGGCGCCACCGGTCAGGCCATTGTTGGCCGTTTCACTGGCGATAAGTCCTTCTGGTTCGCCGGTACCGAGTTTGTCGGGGTGCTTGCTCCAGGATTTGCACTGGGAGTACGACATCAGGGAAGCGGCCGAACCACCAACACCGGGCAGGATACCAAGGAAGGTACCGATCATGCCGGAACGGAAAACGTTGATGATGTTGCCCTTAAAGTCCCTGAGGCTGAATTTGACTGTTTCCTTGCCTGCCAGGAGTTCTTTGTTAAAGATCGAGTTTTTCATGCCGGCTTCGGCCGTCTCGATCATCTGGGCGAAAGCAAAGAGGCCAATCAGGACCGGCAGGAGCTGGAAGCCCTCGCGCAGCGGGGTCTTGAAGACTTCGGGCAGCAGGCGGATGGTCTGGTTGCCATTGTAGACGCCCATCAGGGAGACAAAGACACCAAGGAATCCGGCGAAGACGCCTTTGGTCATTGCGCCGCGAGAAAGAGAGGCGATGACGGTCATGGCAAAGAGGATGATCAGGAATTTTTCAACCGCGCCAAATTTGATCGCCAGCTTGGCAAGTACCGGGGTGAACAGGGCCAGGACAACGAGGCTGATGATGCCGCCAAAAAAGGAGGCAGTGATGCCAATGCGCAAGGCCCGGACGGCCTCGCCGCGCTTGGCCATCGGATGGCCGTCAAAGCCAGTCGTGATCGAGGCCGGAGTGCCGGGGATGTTGATCAGGATGGCCGGGATCAGGCCGCCGCTGATTCCACCGACATAGAGTCCGAGCAGCAGGTACAGCGAGGTGGTCAGGTCATAGGCGTAGGTGATGGGCAGGAAAATTGCGACAGCCATGGTGGCAGTCATGCCCGGCAGGGCGCCAAAGATGATTCCGATGACCACACCAAGGAGGGCCATGACCAGATGGAGAATGCCAAATTCTATCATGATTCAATCCCTCCTTTCAGGGTAAGGTCACTTCAAGCAGCTGGCCGAAAACAAACCAGATTGCGTAGGTTTCTACAACAGAGAGGCCGATCGAAAAGGCGATGCTTTTGAGATCCTTGCGGCCGGCATAAAGAAGATGGAACAGGGAGATGAAGACAATGCCCGAGATGACAAAACCAATGCGCGGCATCGCCAGGGCATAGAGCACCAGCAGGACAAGGGTGCCGAAGATTTTGAGCTTGTCGTAGTTGTCAATGAAAAAGTGTTTGCCAGAAACCTGGATCAGAGGCTTTTTGCTCTGGACCGCCTTGATGATCGCCTGGACCAGGAGGATCACCAAAAAAATGGCCAGGATGCCCAGGATGATCCTGGGAAACACTTCATGCGAGGTGGAGTGTTTGAATGATATTTTCAGTAATCCAACCATGGTCTGCTCACTTTCTGGATTTGGCAGATGGATTCTGGATGGGAGTGGGGACAGGCCGTCTGACCCGCCCCCACATCCAGATGCAATCCGGGAGAATCAGGGTGTGTTATTGGACGGTCAGGTCGTCCAGGGATGGTGAACGCTTGATCAGGGCATCGAGCGCATCGCGCTTGGCTGTGATGTAGGTGGCTGTTTCAGCAGCAGGCATGAAAGCGACTTCGTAGTAGAGCTTGCCCATTTCGGCCTTGAATTCTTCGTTGGTGCTGATGGCCTCGGCTGCTTTGTCGAGTTCGGCCACGAGTTCTGCCGGCGTGCCCTTGGGCAGGTAGATGATGAAGTCTTTGGAGAACTTGAAGGGCTGACCATCGACTGTGATACCCATGTTGGCATAAGTCGGCAGATCGAGACCGGCGATTTCGTCGAGCATGCCGACAAATTTGACAGCCAGCTGGGCATCGACACCTTCTTCAGTATATTCCTTGAGCGAAGAGTAGTCAGCAAAGATCACGTCGACGTTGCCATCCCACATGGCCTGGAGTTTTTCGTCTGTGGAGCCGAGGGTGATGACGCGGACACGGTCAGCAACATCCTGGCCATAGTTGGTGACGAGCCATTCATAGTAGGCGATGAAGCCGATGTGGGAAACACCGCCAGCTTCTGCTGCGACACGGACCTTGGCATCCGGATTGGCTTTGAGATAGTCGGCCATTTCCTTCATGTCGGCGTAAGGGGCGTCTTTGCTGGCGGCAAAGCAGGAGCCGGGGTTGACTGACAGGCGGGGACCGATGACCAGGTTTTCGAGAGCATATTTGCTGTCAAAAGCGCCAAAGGATATGCCGAGATAGGTCATGTCATGGAATTCCATAACGGTGGAACCGTCTGGTTTGGCGGTGAAGAGGGCTTCGAAAGCAGGGCCGGCACCGACAGCGTCGACTTTGGAGTCAGCGCCCAGTTCCTTGGCCAGGTAACGCCAGGCGATTTCAGCATTCATATAGGAGTCACCACTGGTGGCGGTCGAACCGATGACGACACGGACTTTGGAGTCTTTGAAAGTTGCGCCGGAGGCAGCCTCAGCGGTGGTTTCGGCGGCAGCGGCGGTGGTTTCGCCGGCGGCGGGGGCGGCAGTGGTCTCGGCTGGTTTGCTGGCACAGCCGGCCAGCATTGAGAAGGCAAAGGCCAGGACGAGGATCAGGGCTAATGCTTTTTTCATGCTCGTTTCTCCTTCAATTTTGCGTGGTTGGGGTTTTGCATCTTTTGGGTTGGATCTGGCAAAGCCAGCATTTATAGAAAGCGTCGGCGAGTTTTCAACTTCAGTCCTAATCGTGGACTCGTCACCGCTTGCTACTTTGGGGACGGAAATCAGGTCAGATCAGCTGCATGTCGAGAAGGACCTTTTTCAGCTTTTCTTTCTGGTCCGGCAGGAGTTCGGCGATCGGCTCGAGACACTTGCCGACGTCAAAGCCTTGCAGGACCAGCCCTTCCTTGATGACCTGGGGGAAGGTGCCCATATTGGTAGCGATGCGCAGCGGCGCCAGTTTGAACTGGGCAGCCAGCGCTCCGGCATGGTCGCCGGCCATGAAGCGGTCGTAGATGTCAGCGGCAACCCGGGGAGCGACATTGGCGGTCGAGGCGATGGCACCAGAGGCGCCATGGCAAAGGCCGGCATAGATCAGGGTGTCGCGACCTAAAAGGACATGGAAGTTTTCATTGCCCTGGGTCAGGCGCAGGTACTCTGCCGAGTTGGTGAAATCACCGGTGCTGTCCTTGACCCCAACGATAGTGTCGATCTGGGCCAGTTTGGCCACTGTTTCCGGGTCGACACCGACATTGGTCTTGGGCTTGTTGTTGTAGATGATGACCGGCAGGCTAGTTTTGCTGGCGATCGTCGCATAGAAGTCGAACAGCTCCGCCTGGGTCTGGGAAATGAACAGCGGGGTCAGAACCGAAACGGCTGCCGCGCCAGCGTCTTCGGCGATCTTGCAGATCTCGACCACACCGCGGGTGGTGATGTGGTTGGCGCCGGCATAGACCGGAACCCGGCCAGCACAGGCGTCGACAGCGACTTTGAAAATATGGCGGGCTTCTTCGTTGTCAAAGGCATAGAACTCGCCAGTTGTGCCGAGCGGAAAGATGCCATGGACGCCTTGTTCGATCAGGTGCTCGATCAGCTGGCGGAAGACCTTTTCGTTGAAATGGCCGGCAGTGGTCAGCGGGGTGACGATCGGCGGGATGATGCCTTGCGGTTTGAAGTTCATGCTGTCAGCTCCTCTCACCGGACCAGGCACGGTTTTTTCGGATCGAAGGTCCAGCCCGGGATCAGGTACTGCATGCCGATGGCATCGTTGCGGGCGCCAAGGCAATTGTCGAGGTAGACCTGGTGGGCCAGTTCGATCTGGGCACGATCTAACTCGATCCCGAGGCCGCCTTTTTGCGGGACAACGATGCAGCCATCGACGATCGGCAGCGGCTGTTTGGTCAGGCGCTCGAGGCCTTCCTGCCAGATCCAGTGGGTGTCGATCGCATTGAGCTGGCCGGGCACGGCAGCAGCGGTGTGGACAACCATGGCCAGGGAGATGTCGAAGTGGTTGTTGGAGTGGCAGCCCCAGGTCAGACCGAAGTTATGGCACATCTGGCCGACCTGGACCGAGCCGGACATGGTCCAGAAATGCGGATCTGCCAGCGGGATGTCGACCGATTGCAGGGCAACTGAGTGGGCCATTTCACGCCAGTCGGTGGCGATCATGTTGGTTGCGGTCGGCAGACCGGTGGCGCGGCGGAACTCAGCCAGGATCTCGCGGCCGGAGAACACGCCTTCAGCGCCGCAGGGATCTTCACAGTAAGTCAGAATGCCGTGCATGTCTTTGCATAGCTCGATGGCGTCTTTCAGGAGCCAACCGCCGTTGGGATCAAGCGTGATCCGGGAATCTGGGAAGGCAGCCTTGAGGGCGCGGATCGCTTTCATTTCCTCGGCCCCAGAAAGGACGCCGCCTTTGAGCTTGAAGTCGGAAAAGCCATATTTCTCACGGGTCGCGCGGGCCAGTTCGACAATCGCTTCCGGGGTCAGGGCTTCTTCATGGCGCAGGCGGTACCAGTCGCAGGATCCGTTCGGATCGCTGTGGTAGGGTAGGTCGGTCTTGGTGCGGTCGCCGATGTAGAACAGGTAGCTGAGCATGCGGACCGAGTCGCGCTGCTGGCCTTCCCCTAAAAGAGCGGCAGCCGGGACACCGAGGTACTGGCCCAGGAGGTCCAGAAGCGGGGCTTCGATGGCCGTCACGACATGAACGCCGGTGCGCAGATCGAAGGTCTGCTGGCCACGCACGTCGTCTTCCTGGCCTTGCAGGCTATCGCGGACTTTGAGCAGGGTGTTCTTGTAGTCGCCGATCGAGGTGCCGACGACCAGGGGAATGCTCTGCTCGAGAGCTGCGGTGATTTTCTGTCCGCCCGGGACTTCACCGGCGCCCACGGCGCCGGTGCTGTCGGTGAGGAGGACGATGTTGCGGGTGAAATACGGGGCATGGGCTCCCGAAAGGTTCAGGAGCATGGAGTCTTTGCCAGCAACCGGGAATACTTCCATTTTGGTGATAACAGGTGTCATCGTCTTCTTCCTTTTAATTCGTGAGGAATCCTACAGGTTCAGCCGCGGGACAGTTCGATGCCGGAAATTTTCTCGTAATAGCGGACGAGGCTGGAGTGGTCTTCCTTGTCAAAGCCATGGGCCTTGAGGACTTGCATCATTTCCATTGCCTGGGCGGTCAAAGGCAGGGGTGCGCTGACAGCATGGCCGGCATTGAGGGCATTATTGAGGTCCTTGATGTGCAGTTCGATGCGGAAACCCGGGGCGAACTTGCGATCCATCATCAGGGGCGCCTTGGCATCCATGACGGTCGAGCCAGCCAGGCCACCACGGATCGCCTGGTAGACGAGATCGGGGCTGGCGCCCGCTTTCTGGGCGAAAGTCAGAGCTTCAGCGACTGCTGAGATGTTGAGGGCCACGACGATCTGGTTGGCCAGTTTGGCGATGTTGCCGGCGCCGAGTTCACCGACATAGACGACGGATCCGGCCATGGCCTTGATCACATCGTAGAATCGGTCAAAGGTGGCTTTGTTGCCGCCGACCATGACGGAGAGGGTGCCGTCGATGGCTTTTGGTTCACCGCCGCTGACCGGGGCATCCATCAGTTCGATGCCTTGTTCCTGGAGCTTGGCGCCGATCGCTTTGCTCTCGACGGGATCGATCGAGCTCATGTCGATCACGACCGTGCCAGCCTTGGCCGTGTCGGAGATGCCGTTTTCGCCGAGGGTGACCGCGCGGACATGCGGAGAATTAGGCAGCATGGTGATAATAACGTCACATTCTCTGGCGACTGCCGCGCCGTCCGGAGCTGATTTGGCGCCCAGGGCGACCAGTTCGGCGACACTGTTCTGGTTGAAATCGCAGACGACCAGTTCGTGGCCAGCCTTGATCAAGTTCTTGCTCATGGGTTTGCCCATGATGCCGAGTCCGATAAAACCGAGTTTCAAATGATCCACCATCTTTCTTCTATCTTGTTTGCGTGATGCGGTTTTGTGTTCGCTTCATGTGTTGCTTGATAGCCTGATCATAACGTCCGCGCTTTTGGATGACTATTGACAATGCTCCTGATTTTCATGGTTAGCTTTGTCGAGTCCGGCCGGTTATGCAGAATATGAAATCGGCCCTTTCACGCGAATGCCATTTCATTTCATTTATTGCAAATATTTCTATGATTCCTTCCATCCAAGAAAGCATTCGCAACGATTGTTTCACATTTTGAACGATTGGAAAAGGCGTGGAACGGTCTGCCGGATCTTCCGTGCCTTTGTCCATGGAAAATTGGCCACGCTGTCCCCTATAATATTGTCGAGGTGGAAGCCATGAAAAAATGTGTGATCATGCCCGATTCTTTCAAAGGCACGATGAGCTCGCTCGAAGTGTGCCAGATCATAGCCGAACGTGTCCAGGCGTTCTATCCCGCGTGTGAAACCGTCACCATCCCGGTCGCGGATGGCGGCGAAGGCACCATCGACTGTTTTGTCGAGGCCGTCGTCGCTGAACCGGTTGAGGTTGACGTTAAAGGACCCTATTTCGAACCCCTGGCCGCCCGCTATGCCAGGCACGGCCAGACTGCAATCATCGAAATGGCCCAGACTGCCGGACTGCCCCTGGTCGAAGACCGGCGCAATCCTGCCCTGACCACAACCTACGGCACGGGCGAACTGATCCTGCACGCCGTCCAGGCAGGCTGCACGGAGATCGTGATCGGACTGGGCGGCAGTTGCACCAACGATGCCGGCACGGGCGCAGCCGCAGCCCTCGGGGTGCGTTTTCTGGACCAGACTGGCAACGCTTTTATTCCGACCGGTGGCACGCTCTCACGGGTCCATTCGATCGACGTCCGTGCAGCCCGCACCCTTCTGGCAAACTGTCATGTGACTGCCATGTGCGACATTGACAATCCCATGTTCGGTCCCGAAGGTGCGGCCACTGTCTTCTCACCGCAAAAGGGGGCCGATCCGGACATGGTTGCAGAACTCGACCACAACCTCCAGCATCTGGCTACTGTCATCGAACGCGATCTCGGCCTCGATGTCAGTCACCTGCCCGGGGCAGGTGCAGCTGGTGCGATGGGGGCTGGGATCGTCGCATTCTTGGGCGGCGAGCTGAAATCCGGCATCCAGTCGGTGCTCGATCTGGTCGAATTTGAAAAGCAGCTCGAAGGTGCGGACTTGGTGATCACCGGCGAAGGCAAGATCGATGGCCAGAGCCTGCGCGGCAAAGTCGTCGCCGGCATAGCTGAAAGAGCCAGGAAGCAGTCGGTGCCCGTGCTGGTCATCGTCGGCGCAATTGGCGAAGAAGCTGAAAAAGCGTATGATCTAGGGGTCAGCGCGATTTTCTCCATCAATCGCGCAGCCATTCCATATGAAGAATCGCGCCATCACAGCAAAGAGAACCTGGCACTGACGATCGACTCCCTGATGCGGTTCCAGCGTCTGTTTGACTGCTAACTGCGATTTTCGGAAAAGAGTATCACCTTGACTGTTGTCCTCGCGATCTTTGTCCAGAACATCCTGCCGATCTTCGTCCTGATCAGCCTGGGCTTCGGCCTTTCCCGCCAATTCCCGGTCGATATCAACACCCTGACCAAGTTCAATTTCTACCTGTTTGTCCCGTCCTTCACTTTCGTCAATCTCTACCAGACCGCGATGGGCGTAGACTCGCTCAAGGCGCTGGCGATTGCTTTTTTGATCCTTATCGCCAATCTGGCCCTGGGCTGGCTATTAGCCCGGTTGCGCCACCTGTCCTCCGGCATGGCCATCGCCTTCCAGAATAGCATCGCCTACTACAATTCCGGCAACATCGGCATTCCACTGATCACACTCGTCTATAGCACGGGTGCCCTTTCCATGGGCGGGCGCAATCCGTACCTCGATGTCGCCCTGGCCACCCAGGTCATGGTCCTTTTAGTCCAGAACCTTTCGATCAACACCCTGGGCTTTTTCACGGCCGGCAGCGCCAACCGCCACTGGCGTGATTCGCTGCGGTCGATTTTCCGCATGCCGACTGTCTACACCGTTCCCCTGGCCTTGCTTTTAAAGCTGGTCCCCTTGGACTTGACCCAGACGCCGATCTGGGTGGTCCTGACCTACCTGAAAAACGCCCTGGTCCCGATCGCGCTGCTGACTCTGGGGGTCCAGCTGGCCCGGACTCAGAAGCTGCACCGGATCACAGGTGACGCCTGGCTGGCAACGGTTTCCCGCCTGCTGCTCGGTCCTGTGCTCGTCTTCGGCCTGATCCACGTGTTCGGTCTATCCGGTGTCGTGGCCCAGACGCTCTTCATTTCCACCGCTGTTCCGACTGCCGTCAACAGCGCCCTGATTGCTGTTGAATGCAAAAACCACCCGGACTTTGCGGCCCAGGTGGTCATGATCACCACGGTATCAAGTGCGTTGACGCTGATCGCTGTGATCTACGCCGCACAGATCCTGTTTCCAGTCTAGACGGTCTGGTACAAGGTCCGGTCGACCGGCTGGAGAAACCAGGGCCGGACCAGGGTGATCCATTTCTGGTAATGCTCGGTCTGCATATGCTCGGCCGTTGCTTCGCGGTACGAATATTTCTCGTGGAGCAGGAAGCGGGTTTCATCTTCCTCATGCTGGAAAAATTCGAAACTGACCATGCCAGGCTCTTGCAACGAATGGGCCTGGTTTTCTTTCGTTGCAGCGATAAATGCTGCAATGTGCCCTTTTTCAATGTAGAGGACGACGTTTTTGATGTACATGGCCGGTGCTCCTTTGCATGAATCAGCGGTTCTCATAGACCAGCTTCGAGACAGTGGCAATTTTGTCACTGGGATACGTCAGGCCATCGGAGAAGACAGTCAGGATGTAAGGTCTGTCACCGTCAAAGACGATGCCAATGTCATGGTAGACCGTGTTGTAGAAACCAACCTTGTGGGCGACGATGCCCTGGGGCAGGAAACGCGGCAGCATGTCGTTAAACTGGGTCTGGCGCATGGTGTCCAGCATATGCTTGAAATTGGCGGAATCCGAAGTGTATAGCTCATTCATCAGGGCAGCAGCATCTGCAGCACCCATCGAGGTGCTGGTGCGGTTGGTCGGGTGGCCAATGATCGACTCATAGTAATCAAAGGTTTCCTGACGGCCGACAAAGCGCCGGATCATATTGAAGGCAATGTTGTCGGAGTAAATGACCGCATAATCAGCCAGCGTGCTCAATGCATAGGGCACCTTGAGGTCCATGCCCTGCAGGATGCCGGTGCCGCTTTCAAAGTCAGAGGACTCGTACTGGATCTTCTGGTCGAGCGCATAGACACCGCGGTCGATGGCGTCGTAGAGAGCCATGTTGACGAAAACCTTGGCTGTGCTGGCCGAGCGGTACTGGTTATCGGGATTGATCGCAAAACTGTCGCCGGTTGTCAGGTCCTGGTAGACCAGACCCATAAAGCGGACATCCAGGTCGAGGTATTCGAGCACAGCGTGCAACGGCTTGCTGGCGGCACCGCTGACTGTGATGACATTGGACCCGCGCAGATGGGCAAACGGATCGCTCACGGTGACGGTCCTTACCATGTGAGCCTCATTGCCAGAGGAATCGGCAATCGTGTAGGTCAGGGAGAATGCCCCCGTGCGGCTGGTGTCCACATCGCCGTCGATCTGGATATCCGGTGTCAGGTCGCCGTCGATTTCGTCCATTGCTGCCACACCGGCCAGTGGGTCAAAAGACTGGCCGACATCGAGCTGGACTGCTTCAATGCCGGTGAACTGGGGCGGATTCTGGTCTGCCTCGACCACCTTGATCTGCAGCGGTAAGGTAGTCTGGTTGCCAGAGGCATCGGTCAGATAGATTGCCAGGTCGAAATTGCCGAGTTCGGTTGGCTTGTAGGCGTCCACAACTTCCTGGGCATCAAACGACAGGGTAACTTCGGCCTCATCCACGACATCTTTGACCAGATTGTCCGCTGACAGTGATTTTCCGAGAACCGTGATGACCGGCTGACGACGCAGCGTTGCCTGTGGAGCGACGGTATCTGTAATGATCAGGTTCACCTTGCGCCGACGGCCTTCATAATCCAGCTCAACTTGGTATTTTCCGGCCCTGGTGGCATCCACCCCCGTTGTATCGACCTCGACTGTTGCCAGTTCAGCCGCCTTGCCGGCGAGATAATCAGAGGCAGCCGCTGGAATGTCAGAGCCCAGCTCAATCGTCTGGGTTTTTGCCAGCACCTTGAGGGGGAAACGGAAAAAGCGGAAATAGGCCAATGTTCCGGCGGTGACAAGAATCACCAGGAACAGGAGCAGGATAAAGGGGGACGGTGCAGTGCGCCTGCGGCGCCGGTGGTAGACATTCATGGCTAAAGACTCCTCCCTGCCTTCACGGCAGGCATATTCGTTGCCTCAGGGCAAACAATAATAGTGGTAGACGGCTTCGGCAATGCCTTCAGCCATCTGTTGCTGGCTGGATGATGCTGTGAGCAAGTGACGATCCTGAGCATTGGAGATGAATCCCAGTTCGATCAGGACACTGGTCAGATTCAATTCGCGCAAAACGGCATAGTTCTCATCGACCAGGCTTTTCTGCCCCTCGTATTTCAGCGAAGGGAACCGTTCCAGGACGGATTCATGCACCAGTCCAGCCAGGCGCCGGCGCGACTCATCCTGGTACATCCTATAGACTGGCGCGGCATTTGCCAAGCCCCTGTCGACGGCGAGCTCATTTTCCCTGGCGTAGGCAGTTGCCCCGGTCAGGTAATAGACCTGCAAGCCTCTGACGCTGGAATCATCATCCAGGGCATTGCAATGGATTGACAGATAGAGAGCGTCTTCGTATTGGGCCTGGAGATCCAGCAGCAGGCGCAGCTCCTCGCTGGCTCCTTCCCCGCTCATCAGTCCGCGGCCACCGGACTCCTCGCTGTCGCTGTTGATCTGCATCACCTGGTCGAGAAGCGGGATCAGATCCTCGATCCTGTCCGATTGGTAACCAGCTGCTGACAGTTCGGCAAGAAACTGCTGCACCAGATAGTGCCCGGTCCAGGCGATGCGGTAGAAGATCGATTGCCAGATGTCCGTATCACGGATCAGGATGACCGTTGCACCCAGCGCCTCCAGTTCTGTCTTGGTTTTTCGGGCTACAGCGAGGTTGATCTCAGATTCTATGGCAATCGGGTCCGATGAATGGGCAGGATAGAGTGCCCCTGTATCCTGTCCACCATGGCCCGGGTCCAGGAAAATGGTGATCCCGGACAGCGCGCTGGCATCCAGGGCACGCCCCTTCCAGGCTGACAGGTCGACCGTGCGGATCTGTTCGATCGAGGAATCCGCTGGCCAGCTGTCAAGCTGTCCGGCCGGATCATCCCGGGAAACCATCTCCGCCACGGGGAACCCGGTCAAATCACCGTCACCCGGTGCATTCGTTGGCAGCTGCTGGCCTGGAGCTGAAGGATCGCCCACAGCATTCTGGTTGTCATCAGATCCCTGTCCGATACCGGAATCATCACCTGCGATCCAACCCAGCCTCTGGGCCGTGCCATCCTCCGGCAGAAAGCCAGCCAGCGACAGAAAAACCGTCAGGACACTGACCAGCATCAGGATGGATAAAATCATTCTGGATCGTTGTGGGGACACAGCACCTCCGTTAAAATGTAACCCATGTGACATTTAAATGGTCAAATGTTCATTATCGCATCTTTTCGAAATTTTCCACTCATTTATTATACAAAAATCCTTGACAGAACCCAGTTAATTGTCTAGCATAAAATAGCGAAATCGTGATCTATTACCCACCTATTTGTTGCATTATGCCCAAGAATCAACCCAAACTTGGCATTAAGCAGATAAGGAAGTATCCCCGGTCCCTCCAAAGCATAGGCGATGAACTCGTAAAAATCAAGAAAGGAACACGAAACATGGAATCAGCCAAGGAAAGTCAATCTGGTCCTTTTTCAGCCGAAGAAAATTTCAAGAAACTGACACAGCTCCATCGCAGCCGCCTGTACCGCGTCGCGATGTCGCGCGGCCTCTATATCGGCCAGCCCGCTCTGCTTCTGACCTTGAAGCAGCAGGGTGTCTGTTCGCAGACCGAATTAGCCGAAGCGCTCAACGTCACAACCCCATCGATCGCTGTCTCAGTCAAACGTCTGGAAAAGGGTGGCATGATCACCAAGACCATCAATGAAAAAGACAACCGCTACAATCAGATCGAACTGACCGACGAAGGCAAGAAAGCCGCCCGCGTCTGTGAGGAGATCTTCAGCACCATCAATACCCGGATGTTCAATGGATTCAGCAAAGAAGAACTCACCCAGGTCAATGCCTTTTTTGACCGCATGCGGGCCAATCTGGCCGACTACGACCCGGACAAAGAGCCGATCAAACCGACTCGCCGCCGTAAATCAGCTGAGTAAACGACTCGTCCTGACATCCATTCTAGTTAGTCCAGAACAAACAAACCGCCCGCTCTTTCGTGCAAGCACCACGAGAAGGAACGGGCGGTTTTTATGATCGGCAAGCACAGGCGCAGCCAAGCGCCGTTTGACTGTGTTACTCGACGGTCACGCTTTTGGCCAGGTTTCTCGGTTTATCGACGTCAAAGCCTTTGTTGACGGTCATATAATAGGCAAACAGCTGGGTCGGGGTGACCGCGATCACGGGCGCCAGCAACGGATCGATCTGGGGCAGTTCGATCACCTGGTCACAAACCTCGGCCGCCCGCATGCAATCGGGTGTCAGGATGCCCAGGATGACGGCACCACGCGCCTTGACCTCACGGATGTTGCTGATCATTTTTTCCACCAGTTGCGGCTGGGTCATCGGGCAGACCACCAGCGTCCCCTCTTCGATCAGGGCAATCGTGCCATGCTTGAGCTCACCGCCGGCATACGCTTCCGAGTGGATGTAGGAAATTTCCTTGAGCTTGAGGGAGGCTTCCATCGACAGGGCATAGTCCAGGCCGCGGCCGATAAAAAAGATGCTGTGGGCATTGAAATGGGCCGCGGCAAAACGCTGGATATCATCCTGATGGGCCAGCGTCGTCTCGAGCAAGGCAGGCAGGTCCGATAGTTTCGTGAGGTAGTCCGCCAGCTCGGTGTCATCGATCCGTCCCAGCGTATGGGCCATCTGGAAGGCCAGCAAATAGAGGGCGGCCAGCTGCGTGTTGTAGGCCTTGGTCGAGGCAACTGCGATTTCCGGACCGGCGGCCGTATAGATGACGTGGTCCGCTTCACGGGCAATCGAGCTGCCGACGACATTGACGATGGCCAGGATTTGCTTCGCGCATCGCGGCCAGGGTGTCGAGCGTTTCGCCGGACTGGCTGATGATGATGGTCAGTGTCCGCTCGGTGATGATCGGGTTTCGATAGCGGAATTCAGAAGCGACATCGACTTCGACCGGGATCCGGCAGAGCGCTTCGATAACGTACTTGCCGACAATACCGGCATGGGCCGCCGTACCACAGGCCACGATCCGGATGCGGTCCAGATTTTCCAGTGCCGACTGGTCCATCTGGAAATTTTCAAAGCGGATCCGGTTGTCGCGGATGCGCGGCAGCACCGTGTCGCGCACGGCACGTGGTTCTTCGTGCATTTCCTTCATCATGAAATGCTCATAACCACCCTTCTCGGCCGCTTCACTGTCCCAGGTCACGATGAGCGGTTCGCGCTCGAGCGGCTGGCCAAAGGCATCGAACAGCTCGATCGACTCCTTGGTCAGGCGGGCCACCTCGCGGTCTTCCATGATGATGATTTTCCGGGTATGGCTCAGGATCGCTGGAATATCGGAGGCGATGAAGTTGCAGCCTTCACCAATTCCCAGGACCAGGGGACTGTCCTTGCGGGCAGCGATGAATTGTTCCGGATCATCGGCACAGAGGACACCCAGGGCATAGGAGCCCTCAAGATCGGACAGGGTCCGGCGCACAGCCTCCAGGATATCCTGGACGGCGTCTTCCTCATAATGGTATTCCAGCAGATGGGCGACGACTTCCGTATCGGTTTCGGATGCAAATTCAAATCCTTGGTCCTGGAGAAAACGCTTGAGTTCGAGGTAATTTTCAATGATGCCGTTATGGACGACTGCAATCCGGCCCGAAGCCGACAAATGTGGATGGGAATTTTCGTCGCTCGGTGCACCATGGGTTGCCCAGCGCGTGTGACCGATCCCGATGTGAATATCCTGGCGAGCCAGAAGACCCGCGTCTTCCAGTTTTTCGCGCAGGTTCAGGATGCGTCCCTTTTTCTTCTGGACATCAATCTGGCCATTTTCGATGAATGCAACACCCGCCGAGTCATAGCCGCGATATTCCAGGCGGCCCAAGCCATCCAGCAGGACAGGCAGGACCGGTTCAGAACCGATATAGCCGACAATTCCACACATAAGCGTTCCTCCTCAGATACCGTAGCGGCTCACGATCAGGGCAGTGAGCTGGTCAGCCATGCGGTTGATCTCATCAATGTCCTGACCCTCGATCATGACCCGGATGATCGGTTCGGTGCCCGACGCCCGAACCAGAATCCGGCCCTTGCCGGCGAGCTGTTTTTCCATTTTGGCACAAGCCTCGAGCACATCAGCGTCTTCCATGGCACGGGCCTTTTTCTCATTGGGAATGCGGGCGCTTTTCAGGACCTGGGGCAGGACTTGCATGACTTTTCTGGCCTGGCCCAGCCTTTCGCCGCGCTCAGTCAGTGCCCGGAGCAAACGCAAGGCACTGAGCATGCCGTCGCCAGTTGTCGAATGCTCGAGCAGGATGATGTGTCCAGACTGCTCGCCACCCAGGCTATAACCGGACTTGAGCATTTCCTCGAGCACATAACGGTCACCGACCTTGGTCTTGACCAGAGTGAGACCTTTTTCCTGCGCCATGATGTCCAGGCCCAGGTTGCTCATGACCGTGACGACGAGGGTGTTGTCGCGCAGCTGGCCGCTGTGCATCATGTCGAGGGCAATGATGGCCATGATCACATCGCCATCGACCGGTTCGCCCGTTTCATCAATCGCCAGCATGCGGTCGGCGTCACCGTCAAAGGCGATGCCGATGTCGCAGCCCTCACGCCGGACCAACTGGCGCAGACCGTCAAGATGGGTCGAACCACAGCCATCGTTGATGTTGGTGCCATTGGGCGCGACGCCGATGGTCAGGACCTCAGCACCCAGATCTGAGAACAAGTCCGGCGCGATGTGGGCACAGGCACCATTGGCACAGTCCAGGGCTACCTTCAATCCACTGAGGTCCACGGCCATACGGCGTTTGAGGTACTCAGCGTAGTCATGGGTCGCGGTTGATTTGACAATCCGGCGACCCAGCTGCCCATCGATCGGCCGGTCGGCCGCATGTTCATCGTAACCTTTGATCAGGTTTTCGATCTGGTCCTCGGTGTCATCGGGCAACTTGTAGCCATTGTTGCTGAAGAACTTGATCCCGTTGTATTCATACGAGTTGTGGGAAGCTGAGATCATGACGCCGGCGTCACATTTGTACTTGCGGGTCAGATAGGCGATGCCCGGTGTCGGGATCACGCCACAGACCATGGCATCGGCGCCTGCTGAGCAGATACCGGCTACCAGGGCGGATTCCAGCATGTCGCAGGAAATGCGTGTGTCGAGGCCAACCAGGATGACAGGTTTGTGCAGGGTCTCTCCAGCCAGGACTTTGGCCCCGGCCCAGCCCAGCTTGAAAGCCAGGTCCGGTGTCAATTCTTTATTGGCTACACCACGGACACCATCGGTTCCGAATAAACGACTCATAAAAACTCCTCGATCCAGAAAATCTTATCTGTTCGGTTTTTCATTATAGCACAGGGGTATTGTTACAAATATTAGACAAATCAGTCAGTTATGCGTCACTCAGATGACGCAGGCATTTCATAAATATTACAAAGAAGTGACAGAGCGTCCGCCAGGATCAGTTGCCCTCTACCGCGCGCACACTGACCGTGATGGTCGAAGGGGTGACAAAAGTCGACCGTGTATAGCTGAGCGAAGACGTATCGACCGCGACCGGGAGGGATTGCAAGCCAGTCTGAGCCAGACCAGATAAATCGATGTAGGCATTGATGTCATTGACCGACAAGTCATTGATGGTTCGCTGGCGGCCCATCAAGGTGATCTGGATCGACTCCAATGGCATCTGGACAATATAGCCGTTGGACTTGGCGGTCTCGACCCCGCGATAGGAAACCTGGGTTGAGAAGGTCCGGCTGATCACTGGATTAATCGTGACCTGGACATAGAGCCAGATGACAATCGCAATCACAAGGGATACCAGCGCAGTCAAAATCCGCTGGCGGCGCGGCATTTTCGGCCGGTCGACCGCGTCCCGCTGACGTCCGATCCGAATCGGCCAGCGCAGGCGCGATCTGGCAGGGGCACCGCCACGCTCCGGTTCCGGGTCATCCGTTTTCTCCTGGCGTTTCTTTTGTGATTCAATAATCGCACGCGCGGATTCAGCTGAGGTCTGGGCGACGGCAGCGGCTGCCTTGGCCTGGTTTTTCATCGTTGCAGCTGCCGGTTCATCACGGCGGGGCCGGAAAATACCGGTCCAGGTGCCACCCTGGCGTGGCGCACCGAGCATTTTGTGCAGCAACGAGCGCAGGGCATCGGCATTGTCAAGGATGAACAGGCGGCCTTCGATCGCCAGGCTGATGCTGCCGCGTTCTTCGGAAACGACAACAGCCAAGGTATCACCGATCTCGCTGGCGCCGATCGCAGCCCGGTGGCGCGTGCCATAATCCCGGCGCAAATGGTAATTATCTGAAAGCGGGACATGGACCCGGGCGGCGCTGATGCGGCCATCGCGGATCACCACAGCACCATCGTGCAGGGGCGAACCCTTGTAGAAAATCTGCTGCAGCATGGTGGCAGATACGGCTGCATCAAGTTGGACGGCATTTTCCTGCTCGATGAACTCGCCGAGTTTCGTCTGGCGTTCGATGATGATCAGGGCTCCGGTTCGGGTGGCAGCCATTTTGTCGCAGGCCCGGACGATCGATTCGATCATGTGGTGGACGGTACGAGTCGTCTGTTCCGTATCGTCACTGGCCAGAGCCGTGGACAGCACCGAAAAACTGCTGCGGCCGACTGTTTCCAGGGCCCGGCGCAGTTCCGGCTGGAAAATGACGACAAAAGCGATGGCAAAGACCGAGATGGTGTTGTTCAAAAGGAATCCGACCGTTGTCAGGCCGAGCAGGCTGCAGACCAGTGCGAATCCGATGATCATCGCCAGGCCCTTGAGCAATTGCCAGGCCCGGGTGTCACGGAGCAGCTTGAGGATGTAGTAGACGACCAGCGACGTGGCAATGATGTCGAGGACAGCCATCAGGATATCGACGGGACCGCCAAAAAAGAGCAGTCCGCTGGTCAGGTCGCTGAACAGGCTGCGGGCAAATCTGCCCAGATCCGTCAAGATGTCGCCGGTGTTTAAAATGGTGGTGTCCTCCGCAACATCAAGGTGCCTGGAAGCCTTCGATCACGCCTTTTTCCAGGCCATCGAGGTCCAGGAGCCAGATCACACGGCCACTGACCCGGATCAGGCCGTCGCGCTCCATGCTGATCAGTTCACGGGAAAAAGACGGTCGCGGCATAGCCAGGAGGCGGGAAACGACTTCCTTGGAGACTGGCAGTTCGACCGCCTGGGTCGAGACCGTCTTGCGGATCGTCTTGGGGCTCTCCCCTTCTTTTTCCAGCTGGTCGCGTAATAATTCCAGTAAATAATTGGCGATTTTCTGGCGCAGGCTCTTCTGTGAAAGTAGGGAAATACGCCGGTTCTGGGCTTGGATCCGGTCCGAGAGGATGGTCAGGAAGTTATTCATCACGCCAGGGCTCTGGGACAGGATCGACATCAGCATCTCGCGAGTGATGAAGATGATCTTGGAATTGGTCACGGCTTCGATCGTCACCGTGTAGTTCTTGCGCGTACCAAAAATCATGTACTCGCCAAAGATGTCCCCCGGACCGAGCAGCTCGATTGTGGCGAAATCGCCCGAGCTCGAATACTTCTGCATCGCCAGCTGACCTTCCATGATCATGCCGATCCCCGTGCAGGGGTCGCCCTCATTAAAAAGGACCTCCCCCTTCCAGACGAGGCGGATGGTGGTCTTGTTGCAGTAGCTATGGAAAAGCTCGTGGGTCAGACCACTGAAGAGCGGGGTATCAGACAAGACGTCGCAGAGTTTTTTCATGTCCACCTCGGTTGCTAGACGCGCAGATTTTCAAATTTATCAAATATTCTCGTCTATTATCTCAAAACAGGGATCTTTTGACAAATGATTTGATGATCTAAAGGTTCGCGGATGTTCAGCCGATGCAGAAGTTGCTAAAATCAAGCAAAAGTGTTTGCCCACAGCGAGGAACCCATGAATACGGAAAACTGCCAACTGGATCAAGCCAAAACCAAGTCACCGGATCGCATCACCATCACGGTCAAGAATCCGCTCGATGCCGGGGATGCCGGACGCATGATCGCGATGCACGGCATCATCTATAAAAACGAATGCGGCTACAACCAGGTTTTCGAAGGCTATGTCTGCCATACCCTATTTGAAGTACTGACCAAAAAGGAGACCGCGCTGGATCGCTACTGGCTGGCTGAAGTCAATGGCGAATTGGTCGGATCGGCGGCGATCATTGACCGCGGCGCAGGGGTCTGCCAATTCAGATGGCTGCTGGTCGCGCCAGAATACCGGCGGTTCGGCCTGGGCAGGCAGCTGTTTCAAAAGGCCCTGGCATATGCGGCCAGTGGGCCTTTTGACACAATCTATCTGGAAACGACGACCGAGCAGGTACAGGCTGTCCGGATGTATCAGAATGCCGGATTTGTCGAAATGGAGCGCTACGAGATCAGGGACTGGGGCGTGGCTCTGATTGGCCTGACCATGGAGAAAAAGCTATAGGCAATCATCCCTGAAAACCGCAAGCCAAGGCCTGAACGCATGGCAAATTCCTCCTGCGTCAACCCTGCTTTTTTTCGTTCTGATTAAATATAGCTTCCAATCGTACTCATAGTAGAATAATAGACCCGATCGGGTCTATTATCGATTTTCAAAGCCAAATTATACCCTTTAGGGGCGAAAACAGATGGATCAGCCAAACCGGCCGGTGATATAGTCGCTGGTCCGGTTGTCCTCAGGGACGGTGAAGAGCCGCTCAGCCGGGCCTTGCTCGACCATTTCCCCCATCAGCATGAAGCCAGCGCGGTCAGCGACACGCACTGCTTGCTGGGTGTTGTGAGGGATCAGGACGATGGTCACTTTTTCCTTGAGCAGAACCAGCGAATCTTCAATTTTGGCGGTCGAAATCGGATCCAGGGCAGCACAGGGGCGGTCTAAGAGCATGATTTCCGGTCCGAGCGACAGAATGCGGGCGATGCAGAGCCGTTGCTGCTGCCCACCAGACAAACGCAGCGCGGACGTGTGCAGCCGGTCTTTGACCTCATCCCAGAGGACAGCCAGCTTCAGGGACTCCTCCACTCGTTCCGCGAGCACGGCTTTGTTGCGGATGCCGCGCATCCGGGGCCCATAGGCGATGTTGTCAAAGATCGACATCGGCAGCGGCACTGGTTCTTCAAAGACCATGCCGACCCGGCGGCGCAGATCCGTGACAATCACGTCTTCCGCGTGAATGTCTTGCCCATCAATCAGGATCTGCCCCTCTGTCCGCGCCCCTGGCACCAGATCACTGAGCCGGTTCAGCGCCCGTAACAGCGTTGTGGTGCCACTGTTGGCCGGACCGAACAGCGAAAAGATTTCATTCGCATGGATGTCCACGTTGATGGACTGGATCGCCTGGTGTTTGCCATAGTAGAAGCTGAAATCGCGGATTGCGATCTTGGGTTGCACAGTCATAGGACCCCTGTCAGTGGTTTTTCGCCACAAATCGATTGATCAGCATATTGGCTCCGACATTGATGATCAGGATCAGGATGATCAGAGCCGCTGCTGTGCCGTAAGCACGTTCCATGGAGATACCCTCGCGAACCAGGATGTAGAAGTGTACTGCCATGGTCCGGGCGGGTGAAAAAACGGATTCCGGCAATCTGAGTGACGATCCTGCTGTGAGAATGACTGCCGCTGTCTCGGCGACACAACGGCCGATGGACAAGATGACACCGGTCATGATACCGCGCAGAGCTGATGGCAGGACGGCGCCGAGGATGGTCTGCATTTTGGTGCCGCCGAGGGAAAAGCTGACTTCGCGGTAGAGCGGATGAATCGCGAGGATGGCTTCTTCTGCCGTCCGGATGATCGTCGGCAAAATCATCATCGCCATCGTCAGGCCGCCCGACAGGATCGACCAGCCCATGTTCAGGTTGATGACAAAAAAGATGAAGCCGAACAGGCCATAGACGATCGAGGGAATCGCCGCCAGCGTATCCGCACTGAAACGGATGATCCGGGTAGCCAGGCCTTCGCGCGTGAATTCGGTCAGATACAGTGCCGTGCCCACACCAAACGGCGTGGCGACTGCAACAGAAACCAGCGTGACCAGAATCGTGCTGACAATGGTCGAGAAAATACCACCCGAACGTCCCATGTCGCGGGGATTTTCGGTTAGAAATTGCCAGCTCAAGGTTGGTACACCTTTGATCAGGACGAAAAGCAGAATGAAGAGCAGAAGCACGATCACCAGCAGGGCAGATCCCCAGATCAACGCTTTGGCCAGGACTTGCGTCATTTTTGGATTCAGCCGCATCATCGTTGACTCCTTTTCAAAGTAGCCTGGGCAATGGAATTCAGGCTCATCACGATGACCAGTAGGACGATACCGGTGGCAAACAGAGCCTGTTGATGATCGCCCGAAGCGTAGCCCATCTCGATACCGATATTGGTCGTCAGCGTACGGGCCGGATCAAGCAAGGATTCCGGAAGGGCAACGGCATTGCCCAGGACCATGATGACAGCCATTGTTTCTCCGACTGCGCGCCCGATGCCGAGAATGACCGCCGCCATGATGCCGGACTTGGCCGCCGGAAGCTGGACGGACCAGACGGTCTGCCACTGAGTCGCCCCAATGGCGAGAGAACCTTCCTTGTAAGTTCGCGGCAAGGCCAGGAGCGATACCTCGGTGATGCTGATGACAGTCGGCAGAATCATGATCGCCAGGATCACCGAGCCAGCCAGGACCGAAAGACCCGGGCCACCGATCCAGAGACGGATGTAAGGGACGATGAACGTCAGGCCCCAGAAGCCATAGACAACCGATGGAATGCCTGCCAGCAGCTGGATGGCTGGCCGGACGATACGGCTGACAGCAGCCGGGGCAAATTCCGTCAGGAAAATGCTGGTCAAGATCGCGACCGGAACACCCAGGACGGCTGCCCCAAGGGTGACTGAAACCGTGCCGATGATCATCGGCAGGATGCCGAATTCACCTTTGCCCGGTGCCCAGGACATCCCCAGGGTGAACTGGCCCAGGCCAACCTTGGCGATGATCGGGATGCCTTCATAGAAGATAAAGACAATGATCAGGGCCAGCGCAGACAAGGCAGATAAGGCAATCAGAAGAAAAATGAACCCCGGCAGTCTGTCGAGCAGGCGTTTCATGACTGCACCTCCGCATCCCGAGTGACCAGACCCTCGCGGGTCAGGATCTGACGCCCCTCTTCTGAAAGGACAAAATCGATGAAGTCCTTGGCGATGCCTACAGGATCTCCGTTCGATACAAACAGAAACGGCCGGGAGAGCTTGTAGGAGCCATTGATGATGTTTGCGTGACTTGCCGCCACACCGTCCAGGACAACCGGCTTGACCTGTTCGTTGACCAGGCCCAAAGAAATATAACCGATCGCACCCGGATCGTCACCGACCAGCTGCCGGACGGCTCCATTGGAATCCTGCACCATGGCTTTGGGGGTGACATCCGCGTTGTCCATCGCCAGGCTGACGAAAGCGTCGCGGGTTCCCGAACCCTCTTCGCGGGTGAAGAGATGGATGTTACCATCCTGGCCGCCGAGTTGGGCCCAGTTATCCACTGCTTTGATATAAATGTCCTGGACCTGCGCACTCGTCAGTTCATTGACTGTATTGTCCGGATGAACGATGATCGCCAGGCCATCGCGGGCAATTTCCGCCGACCAGAGTGACAGCTCATCGCCCTTCAGATCGCGGGAGGACATCCCGATCGCAGCAGTGCCAGACAAAGCCGCCTTGATCCCGGACGAGGATCCACCGCCCTGGATATCAATGCTGATATCCGGGTGCATCTTCATGTATTCCTCGGCGAGGATTTCTGCAAAAGGCTGGACCGACGTCGATCCAGCGATGATGATCTGATGCGCCTTCTGCGCCTGGCTGCAACCAGAAACTAAAAGTAGTCCTAAGCTGACCAGGATCATTCCGGCCAGTCTAAGCAGGTTTCTGTTGCGCATTCTATCCGAAAACAATGGATTCATGCTCCAATCCTTCATCCTCAAAGTTGCTACAGCTCTGACCTCACCAAGAAGTCAATCAGAGAAGGAAATCAGGTCGCCATGCACGGGTAATCGTATCAAAAACACGACTGGGTGTAAATCCAGCACGCAGGTGCGGTTCTTTATCTAATTCCGTGAAAATACACTTTATATTCCGATTTCAAGCTACATCGAAAAAAGCAAACGACACAATTACCAGGCCTTCACCAAAATTGAGCAGAATGAAACCCTGAGCGACCTGGTCGATGTCACCCCGTTTTGCAGTATTTCAACGAATCGGGTTGTCGAAAAATCGGCGAGCAAACACCCGCCACAATCTCTATCCAGAATTTTCAGCACATCTTGGACAGTGGCAGCCTGACGGTCAAGGAATGGGACCTTCGGCAACCGCAAGCGGTACAGGGTCCACTTGTCAGATCAATGTGATCGTCAGACTACAATGAATGGAATTAATAGAATGAAGGATACTGAAAAAGTCCACTATTCTAATTAATTTTTACTTCCACCAACACGGTCTTGATATAATAATTAACTCAACTTTCCCACCCGCTTAAAGGGGCTGAACCTTGAAAAATGAATATAGCTGAACGCACTCAGAAAAACAGAAAACCGCCGCAGAATGGTATAATTGTGAGTAAC
>Ga0228536_1000547_pt1 | contig 63926 bp, 55 predicted proteins | sample SJ1Smetagenome_FD_168611 | JGI IMG/M metagenome (GOLD analysis project Ga0228536, IMG submission 168611) | Enriched culture of PCE-dechlorinating microbial communities from Ithaca, New York, USA - SJ1.S | ecosystem: Engineered > Modeled > Simulated communities (microbial... > Unclassified...
GAACAGCCCGATGGCGATTTCTCGACCGTGCGCTCGCCCAATCCGGAGGAGCGCGACGCCCTGACCCTTGGCATCGAGCAAGCCAAGGCCGAAGGGGCTGATCTCGTCCTCGGCACCGATCCCGACTGCGACCGCGTCGGTGTTGCCGTCCGGCATCAGGGCGATTTCATCCTGCTGACCGGCAACCAGATCGGCGCCCTGCTGGTCGATTTCGTCACCCGCCATCGCACTGTCGCACCCCATGCGCTGCTGGTCAAGACCATCGTCACCAACGAGCTCGGCGCAACGATTGGCCGCAGCCGCGGCCTCGCAGTCGAGGACACCTTGACCGGTTTCAAGTACATCGGCGACCGGATCAACTCCTATGAAAAGACCGGTGACAAACAATTTGTCATCGGCTGTGAAGAGAGCTTCGGCTACCTTGTCGGCACCCACGCCCGCGATAAAGACGCCGTTGTCGCCTCGCTGCTGATCGTCGAAATGGCTGCCTGGCACAAGGACCAGGGCCACACCCTGATCGACGCCCTCGACGAACTCTACCGCCAATACGGCTTTTTCCTCGATGCGCTCGATGCCTTCACCCTCAAAGGCGCCGACGGTGCCGCGAAAATCCAGGCCATCATGGCACAGCTGCGGGCCCACGGCCAGTCGATCATCCCCGCACTCCAGACTGCCAAAGACTATGCCCAGGGCATCGACGGCCTGCCCGCCGAAAACGTCCTCAAATTCATCCTCGCAGACCATTCCTGGATTGCGGTCCGCCCCTCTGGCACCGAGCCCAAGATCAAGGTCTACTACTCGATCCAGGATGAGAGCAGGGAAGAGGCCCAGAAGCGGCTGGACGAGTATCGCGCCATTTTTCGCAAATTGGTGTAAGTTTGGAACATGATCGCCTATGAGTCTTTCGGCCTGGTCGACCCTTGCCTGCAGGTCATCCACACCAGGACGCCTGATGTCGATTCTGGTTTTATTGGAGCTGTTCCCGGTCGATGCCCTTTTTCATCTGTTCGTGGAAGGTCTGGCGCATGAGCGCGACCATTTCTTTTTCCGTGATGCTTTCACCGGCATAGAATCGCTTGACGACTTTGACCATGGCCTGGTTGTAGGCAAAGCCGAAGGCGGCGGTGATGGTCGCGGCAGTGGTGCCGCTGATCACGCCACCCGCTGCGGTCCCGACACCGGGCAGGAGTTTGAACAGATTGGCGACGATCGTCCGGCCGATGGCCGTGGCGCCGCCGGTTCCCAAGACGCCGGTGATGATCGCTGTCAGGATTGATTTTTTCAAGGGGACGCCGAAAATGACGGTCAGCCGGGCCAGCATGGCCAGCTGAGTCGGGACTAAAAGGGCAGCATCGGCGAAGGGCAGGGGATTGAAGCCCTCGGCAAAAGCGGCTGTGACGAAGGGAAGGACGGCCCGGTTGGCTGCCTCCAGCTTGCGTTCGACATTGATTTTCTGGGCATTGATGAAAGCCGCATGCGCTGCCTCGGGCAAGCAGTCGAAGGTCAGGTCGACCAGTTCCTTGAGGCCGAATGAGGGCAGTTTGTACTCATCGCTGATCTCGAGCTCGTGGGCCAGGACCGGACGGACGCCTTTGAGCGGCAGGTTCAGGTCGCGGATATGCTTTTCAAGCGTCTTGTAGTCCTTGCCGAAGGACTGGGTCAGCACGACAATGACCGGAATTTTGGCGGCAAAAGTCGTGATCCAGTCGATTTCAAAATCCTCGATCCGGCGTGACTGGCTGTTGATGCAATACCAGATCATGTGGATGAAGTGGTCCTTGTTGTTCTTCTGGATCAGGAGGTCAATTTCGTCGAGGATCTCTTTCTTGATTGTCTGTTGCACCTCGCGGTCGAGCTCGAGGCCTTTGGAGTCGTAGATCGTCAACGGCACCCCGGCTTTGGTGATTTTCCGGAGGTGCTGGGTGACCGGCGTGCCGATCCCCGTGTCCGCCAGATCTTCGCGGAAGACACTGTTGATCAGCGTGCTTTTGCCGACCCCGGTCTTACCAACGACCATCAGGTTGGCCGTGTGCATCTTCTCCTCCTCTTCCTCGATCTTGCGCAGGAACTGACTTAACAGGTCATCAAAAGGATCCATCCCGTACAACCCTTCATTATTTCAAAAGTGGACAGCTGCAGCGAAAGCAGGCATCGGATGTCTCCATCGCAGATTTTGCCTCTTTTGGGATTTTCTCGATATGATTTGATTGTAAACCTTTTTCATCAATCGTGCACAAAAACAGGTGCCAGGCCAGTATAGCTGCTGTTCTCATGCATCTTGTGCTCACTCCCTACGCAAACTGGCCATATCAGAATGGGCAAAATCACATGATTTGATAAGGCCAGTTTGCATAGGGACTTCTCGGTTGATTGTGCATCCCGTTCGCGTTGAAATTCCCCGCTCGATCCAAGATGACAGCAGAGAAGAAGCCCAGAAGCGACTGGGCAAGTATCGGGATATTTTTCTCAAGATCGTGGACGTATAGCACTATCTTTGTTTACACGAGTGGTTGAAATGACCTATTGTATAGATAACTTGATTTGCTTTGGAGGATGACGGCCATGGCTAATACTCAATACCCGGAAAAAGGCGCTAATGGTTCAAATGTGGATCCTGCCTGGCAGTTTTCGCAACCGCCGCCAAGCACTGAAAAACCAACAGGTGTCCGCGTCAGTTGGCAGGTCATTATCGGCTTGATCCTGCTGATCCCGGCTGTGATCTTTGCTTTGATCAACGCGCAGATGGTCACGATCAGTCTGATCTTCAAGGAATTCAAGGCCCCCTTGATCCTGATCATTCTTGGTTCGATTGCCGTCGGCAGCATCAGCACGTTGCTGGTCAGCTGGAACATCCGCCGGAAAAAGGCGAAAAAGCAGCGCAGCCAGATGTGAAACGCTGGACGACCTTGACCGTGGCCTATTTGGAGGCGAATCCGAAAGCGGCAGTAACGCAAGGGACGACAGCCCGGTTGGCTGCCTCCAGTTTGCGCTCGACATTGATTTTCTGGGCATGGATAAACGCGGCATGGGCGGCCTCGGGCAGGCAGTCGAATTAAACCCAAAGAGCGCCTGAAAAAATAAAAAAACCTGCTCGCATAATTTCGCTGCAGATCTTCCAATAAGATCTCTCTAACGAGAGAGAATATTTAAAAAGTAGTTATTCACTACTTGTTCTTGTTTATTATATCACAATTTGCGAGAAAGAATGAGTGAAATCACACAATCGTATCAAATCGACAAATGATCAGGAAATACATTGGTGGGGGTGTTCACATTTGGTCAAACCATCAAGAGTCCCTGGGGGCCACGGCACATAAGGCCACGTGTCGTGGCTTTACCTCCGTCTCCGGTGTCTCCGGGAGACGGGTTTGCCGAGAATTTCTGACAGGATGATGCCCTGGATCAGGTTGTTACCTGTCAGGTTGAGTTTCAGCGGGTTAGAGGGCAGATCCGGGGTGGTCTGTTCTGGCCGGGGAGCTGCTTGAACGCGGGGGGTGGAGGACTGGTCCCGTGTTTCCGGCGGGGGTTGGGTGGACGGACTTGGAGCGCCTGGCAAATAGCCAGACGCTCTGCCTCGAAACTGGGCCGCCGCCTTGGGATCGATCGCTTCGAGGATGTCGATCATTTCATGGATTTGGTCGACCAGCTTTGACATGGTCAGTCATCCCCTTTGCAACTGGCTGGAGCGCAGATCATTTCTGCTCCCCGGCTGGCAGATCGGTCTTGCCCGTGCTGGCAATCGACCCGCGCATCTGGGTGTCGGCGATGATGTTTTGCATGTTGTAATAATCCATGACGCCGAGCTTGCCTTCGCGCAAAGCCTCGGCCAGCGCCTTGGGCACTTCCGCCTCAGCTTCGACAACCTTGGCCCGCATTTCGACGACCGCCGCCTTCATTTCCTGCTCGCGGGCCACGGCCATGGCACGCCGTTCTTCGGCCTTGGCCTGGGCGATCCGTTTGTCTGCTTCGGCCTGGTCGGTCTGCAGCTGGGCACCGATGTTGCGGCCGACATCGACATCGGCGATGTCGATCGACAGGATTTCAAAAGCCGTACCGGCGTCGAGTCCTTTGCTCAAAACGGTCTTGGAGATTCGGTCCGGATTTTCCAGCACATCCTTGTGCGTCAGTGACGAACCGATCGTGGTGACAATGCCTTCACCGACACGGGCGATGATGGTCTGTTCACCGGCACCACCCACGAGGCGGTCGATATTGGCCCGGACAGTGACCCGGGCTTTGGCCTTCAATTCGATGCCGTCCTTGGCGATCGCTGCAACCAGCGGTGTTTCAATGACTTTGGGATTGACACTCATCTGCACCGCTTCGAGTACATCACGTCCGGCCAGGTCGATGGCCGCTGCCCGTTCGAACACGAGCGGGATTTCCGCGCGCTGGGCGGCGATCAAGGCATTGACGACCTTGTCGACATTACCGCCGGCCAGAAAATGCGCTTCCAGCTGGTTGATGTTGACATCCAGGCCTGCCTTGGTCGCCTTGATCATCGGATTCACGACGCGGGTCGGTACCACGCGGCGCAAGCGCATGCCGATCAGGTTGAAAATGCCGACCTTGACACCCGCTGCTGCGGCGGAAATCCACAGCCCGACAGGAACAAAGCTGAAAAACAGTGATAAAACGAACAGGATACCCGCAAATGTCAGGATGTAAGACAGTAAATCACCAGTCATGATCCATTCCTCCAATTTTCATTTTTACGTCGTTGCCGCTCATTCAACCGGTTTAACGACAATCCGGCGGCCTTCGGTGCGGATGATTTTGATTTTCGTGCCGCGTTCAATGAAATCGCCATCTGTCACAATGTCGAGACGGCGCCCGGCGAACTCACCGGTACCTGATGGCCGAAGCACCGTCAGGGCCACGCCCTCCTGTCCTACCAGCGCACTGGCATCGTCCGTCGAGCTGAAACCAGCCTCCCGCTTGGCCGCATGCCAGAGGATCAGCTTTTTCGACAGCTTGCCCTTTTTGGCTGAGCGGTAAACAATCACGATCAGAACCGCCAGCAACAGCAGCAGGATGGCAAACATGGCCAAGGCTTCTGTCAGCGATCTGGCCGTCATGATGATCCCGACGACCAGCAAGACCACACCGACTCCCCCGGCCACACCAAAACCCGGCGAAAAGACCTCGATCGCCAGGAAAAGCAGCCCCAAGATGAAGATCATCCCCTGAATCGTATTGATTGTCTTGAAAAAATCGAAAAACTCCAGAGCCAGTTGCAATGAAACCAAGGGAAAACCTCCATCTTCCGATCAACGTTCGTCCATTCACGTGCTGTATAGATTAAATTATAACCATTCGGCGCCGATAATGGTGCAAATTCAGGAAATATCGAGGTGGACGCCCGGTGTTTGATCCAGCAGGACTATTTGACTTACATCATCCATTCATCGTCTTGACTTGAGCTGGTCCAAGATACGGCGTGTCCAGTCTCTTTTCGTAAGCTTGATTGGATTTCATGATCCTGTTCCAACCCAATACATCGGAAAGTGGTGTCAATGCATTGAGCAGCCACATGAGAGGTTTGGAAAGGCGGACAGGCTTGGCGAACTTTTCGACCAGCTGCCTGTCAAATTGACGTGTCTGTTCAAAGAGGGCGCCGAATGCAGAAAATTCGTCCAGTAATTTTTTAAACCGTTCGGGTACGATAGCAAGTCCGGCACATTCACCTTTGGCAATAGAACCTGAAACCGTGTACCCCAAGCGTTCACCCAGCCTATTCAAATAGCGGCAGATGATTTCGCTTTCTGAGGATTCGGGATATCCGGACTGGATGATAAATCCCAAGGTCTGATTTCCCGTGGCAGGGGGCAATGCCAATAGAAAATCGAGTGTTTGAGCCGGAACTGAATGGATATAATTCGGAGCTATCAAAATGATGTTATCCGCGTGCTGGATAGATTCAATCAAGTCCAGCCGGTTTTCTTTGATGATGGAACGAATCTCACAGGGTGTGCTCATTTTTTTGGCAAAGGCTTGAGCCAGGAGATAGCTGCCACACTTTTCGACATTTCCCTTGGGCGAACCATTTAAAATAATCGTCTTCACACGACCCCTTCTTTCTCAAAATCCGAAACTGGTGCGATCTTGATCCGCCTGGCATGGAACTGTTCAAACACTTTGTAGACATACGCATGGAAAATCTGATAATCTTCGTCATCTTGGAAATCATAGTCGTAATAGAATTCAATATCGGGATATCTGGGATACCTGGGCCTATGATAGGTACCACCATTTCGGAAAGTCGTGTACGGCAGGAAAAGTGGAATCATTCGGTCAAAGAGGGATTTCATCTGGCTGCTGATGAAACCCTGCTGTGGTTTTGCCCAAAAGACGACTTTGCCGGCGTTGACATAGTCTCTGTAAAAATCCTCCAGGTCCTTGTGAATGCATACCCCCGGAGTTTTCCACCAGCATGACCAGCAACCGATGCAAGGATGGAATTGCGCTTCTGAGAGGTCGAACAAGGAGGCGTCTGGTAAGGAACGATCGGTGGATTCCCTGATGAACACGGTTTTCATAAACGTCATCCCTTTTCTAACCAGTATAGCATGGCCGTCCGGGGTTCCAAATGGGAACATTTGAAAAGTGTCGTTTGATTCATCTCGCCAACCCCCTATGCTATCTGGCCTTGTCAAAATAGGCAAAATACCCCAACTTGATCAGGCCAGATAGCATAGGGAATTCTAGTGAACCATGTCACGCCACCCGCATCCGGTGTCCCTTGCCACTTGTGCGATGGTGTATAATAATCTTGCATAGGCTATAGGAAAAGTGTTGATCGAAGGACCCGTGACAGCTATGGTTTTTAGCAGTGGTGGTACGAACAGCCTGATCCGGACGAAATCCTGCATGCCAGAGATTCCTGGCCATGTGGTTTCGCGCTTGCGCTTCGCGGAGAAAATGGACAGGAACGCATCGCAGAAGGTGATTCTGGTCCTGGCGCCGTCCGGGTATGGCAAGACCACGGCCGTTCTCGATTGGCTCAGGCTCAGGCGCTGGCAGCAGCCTGTCGCCTGGCTGTCGCTCGATCGCAGAGATAACGATCCGCTCATCTTCTGGCGCTACGTGTGCCAGGCTTTGAGCAGTGCTTATGATCCCAGCATCAGCAGCGACACCCGCTATGTCTTTTCTTCACCAGAGCTTTTTAAAACCGATACCCACATCCGCATCATCCTGGAAAAAATGGCTGCGCTCGGCTCGGATGCCCACCTGGTGCTGGATGATATTCATGATATATCGCATCCCGCCATTTGGGACAGCCTATCCTATTTGATCCGTTACATGCCACCAACGATGCATCTGATCCTGATCAGCCGGGTGGAACCGCCGCTGGATCTGGCACCACTTGAGCTCAAGGGACAGTTGATCCGTTTGAGCACCGAAGATCTCCAGTTTCAGCGCCAGGAGATTGTGGATTTCTTTGCCCAACGCAGCCTTCCACTCACTGACCACGAAACGGATCTGATCGAGCACTATTCGGAAGGCTGGGCCGCCGCCCTCGTCGCAGCTGCCTTGTCCATGGATGATCATCGAAGCAGCAGCGAGGGGCGTGTGATTCCTTTCCAGTCGATGGCGACCCTGGATCACTATCTGTATCGGGAAGTTTTCAGCACTTGGGAGCCAGACAAGCAGGAATTTTTCTTGAAAACATCCATCCTGGACACCCTGTGCGGGGATCTGTGTGATGCCCTGACTGGACGAAGAAACAGTGCGCAACTGCTCCGAACGCTCCGCCTGGGCAACAGTTTCCTGGCCCCGATGGATGAAACAGGCAGCTGGTACCGCTATCACCATCTGTTCAGGGACATGCTCCATGCTCATTTACTGGAATCTGCACCCCACCAGGTGGCTGAGCTGCATCGAATCGCTGGCCACTGGCATCGCGAGAATGGGTATCCACTCCAGGCGATCGAGCATTATCTGGCCAGCGGCGATCCTGAGCAAGCGGTTCAGCTGATAGAGGGGCAGAGCATCACCATCATCGACAGTGGGCACAGTGAGTCAGCCCTGGCCTGGATCCAGCGCCTGCCGCAAGACCTGGTGGACAATAGCCTGGAAATTGCGGCGATCCTGGCGACCCATGCCGCTGAGAACGGCGATTTTACAGCGTCAAGACGCTGGCTCACCCGCATGGAAAGCTTGGCGGTCAACTGCAACGATGCACCGGATGAGGCGCAACGTTATGCCTGCAATGCCTGTCTGCTGACTCAGGCCTATTGCCTGATCCTGCAGGGAGATTTGACAGCAGTCAATTCGATCCTGAAAGTGGTGGCGAACAACGCAGGCGCCCAGTTCAATTTGATCAAATACATCGATTTCAACCCCTGTGACGTCTCGTTCTACCGCTGCCGGATGCATCACCTGATCACTCTATTCGGCCAGCAGCCGGACATTTACCGTGAACTGATTGGTAATTATCAAAATTTGATGCAAAAAAAACCGCCTGGCTATGGTTCTCTGATCGCCGGCGAATATCTGTATGAACAGGACCATCTGGACGAAGCCATGGAATACCTGCTGGATGCGCTGGAAAAAGCCATCCGCGCAGACTGCCCCGGGGTCCTGGTCCCGGCCATGATCACGATCGCCCGGATCAACAAGGCGCGTGGTGACTGGCCCAGTGTCCTGGCGACGCTCGATGAGTGCGAGCTCAGGCTCACGCCCATCCATCAAATGCATTGGAATTACCTGCTCAGGGCTTTCCGGGCCCGCATGAAGCTCGAATCTGGCGATCGGGACGCCGCGGCCCGCTGGTTAGATGCCTGCAAACTCGGCCCCTATCAGGATCTGTCCCGCGCCCGTGAGTTCGAATTCCTGGTCTTTGCCCGGTTTCTGATTGAGCGTGGTGATACCCATCTGGCCAATATTTTGCTCCGGCGCCTGCTGGATTTTTCGACCGTGCTGGGCCGGAAACACAGCACGGTCGAAATCTTGAATCTCCTGGCAATCGTGTGCCAGAGAGAGGGCAAATCAGACCAGGCCATGGACTTTCTCGGCCAGAGCCTGGCAATTGGGAGTGAGGAAGCGTACATCCGCAGTTTTATCGACGAAGGCGAAACGCTGTCAACGCTGATTCATCGCTTTGCACCCACTGGGCAAAGGCAAAAGACTTTCGTGCAAGTCCTGCTCCATCACACCAGCGGCCCGATCAATCATGCAACTGCAGAGGGCTCCGGCATCCATCCGCCAGATTTCATGCGTCTGACCAGGCAGGAACATAAAGTCATGCAACTGCTGGCTGATGGTTACACCAACCAGCAGATTGCCCGTGAATTATCCATTTCCTTGAGTACCACCAAAATCCATCTAGGTAATATTTTCGGCAAGCTCCAGGTCTCATCCCGGATCCAGTGTGTCAACAAGGCCCGGGCGCTGGGCTTGATCCGGTGAAGGCCTCCGCGTCAGAGTCAGCGCGAGGTTTTGATCTTTTTCGAAGGTCCATCCGTTGTTTCTTCGCCATTGATCACAGCTTGAACCGTCAAGACATAGACCGTGCTTGGCGTGAGCCCATCAATGACGAGGCTGGTTCCGTCAGACGCCGCAAATACATCGCTGAACGATCCATAGTAGACAATGTATTGTGTCGCGTCAGGAACAGGCTGACTCAAAGTCAAAGTCACGCTGGTGGCTGTGATATCCGTGGCAGTTAAACGGATGCCCCTGGGCCAGCTCGCTCCGACGGCCTGGAAGTTGGCAACCAGGGTACGGTCGGTCGTCCCCAGGGTGAAGCGATAGGTGGCTTTGGTGCTGACGACTGTACTGTTCTCCGTCCAGTTGACAAATTCATAGCCAGGATTGGGTGTTGCAATAACCGAGACTCTGGCCCCTTCTAGATAAGTGCCGTCGCCGCTGGTGCTGCCACCCTCTGCCGGATTGGCCTGCAACGTGACTGTGTGGATAACGGGAGGTGCCTCGATCACGAAATTGCCGGCGGCTGCATCATCGAGGCTGTAGTAATTGGTTGTGTCTGTGGGCAAAAGGTCAGCTGTCACGGCATACGTGCCAACTGCAACCGGCAGTTCGGTTGAGCCATTGTACTTGATATCACTGACCGCGCCCGCGACAGAGCCAGACACTTCTGCAGCCAGAGGCGATCCTGAGTAAGTGACAGGGGAGTTGGTCACAAAAACGGATGGCAGCGCCGGATCGATCACAAATGTACCGGCATAGGCATCGACCAGGCTTTCGTACGTGGACGTATCCACCGGTGTGAAGTCAGCGGTCACACTGTATGATCCAGCCTGGACCGGGGCATCGGCTGAGCCATCGTACCGGATATCCGTGACCGAGCCTTCAATGGTGCTGGTCACGATCGCTGCATGAGGCTGACCGTCGTAGGTGGCAGACGCAGGTTCTGACAGGCTGAGGTCGGGCGTGATCAGCGATGCAACCGTGTAATAAAGCTTGATTTTGATGTCGTCAACGAATGCAGCCGAAATACCTGACGACGAATCAGCCGCGTTGATGATTGAAATCCCCACCCCGAAGCTGGAGCTGGTGACCGTCTCTATGCTTAAACTGGAAAGCCCCCACAGGTCGTTTGAACCACCATAGGTCACCTCTTCGAAAAGATAATTCAAGGTATTGTTGGAGCTCCAATAGGAATTGAGCACCGCTCTGTTTTCCCCCAAAGGATAGACATTGAACAGTTTAACCCGGTAGTCCTGGATCGAATTCTCATTGTAGCTGGCTCGGTTGATCACTACTTCAACGCCTGAGATCTCAGCATTGACTGGAAAGGTGTCTGCGGCAAACCCAAAATCGGAAGCCACCAAATATAACGTGCCTTGAGCTGGATAGAGCGAAGTACTGACATAGGAAGTGTCATCTGCAAAAATATTACCTAAATAATACCAGCTAACACGTTCAATTTCGATTCCATATTCCGACGTACTCGCTGCAGCAGGAAACCTGAATTCTGTTGAATCCCCTGTTGCAGCATTCGTAGTGACTGGTAAAACCAGGTTGATCATCATCAAAAAGGCTACCATCACACCCAGTTTAACAAACCATTTTCTGGATCGCATAACAAGACCTCCTCGTGTCGTCCATGATAGAAGCTTATCGTATTGAATTTGTGGAGCACCCTAGATGCACCCCGCTTGCTGCCAGTTTCATACGCTATCTGGCCTGATCAAAATGGTCATAAACACTCGTTCCGACAAGGCCAGTTAGCATAGGGGTTTGGAAATAGAAGTTTCCAGGGTTAGGGCCAGATCACTTCATCCGTGGCAGTGTTGTTCGACAAATCTGGGTCAAATGAAGTTGTGGTCGCGACAACGGTCAGGGCTGTCGGCGAGGTGGCCCGGCTGATATCGGTTGTGAGTGTGAACTCGCAATTGCCAGACAGTGTGCCGAGGTTGACCATGACTTTGGAACCTTGCACTTTGTAAGTGGCACCAGGGATCGACGCAAGATCGGCCGAGACGAAGCGGGAGAATTTGGCCAGGGTGGCAGTCACTTGGACAGCTTCTGCGTTTTCTGGACCGAGGCTGCTCACGCCAATCGTCCACTCGATCGTCGTACTGGCATTGTCGTATGCCCCGATGACATCAATTTCAACATTGGATTGACTTGTCGATGTTTCATAGACCGTCAGCATAGCCGGATCAGAAGTGACACTGCCGGCTGCATTGGCAACGACCACCCGGTACTGGTAACCGTTCATTTTCAGCGTGGCTGCAGGCGTGGTGTACACCGATGATGTCTCCCCAACCAGATCGGTCCAGATGTTTTTCCTGGCACTGGTGCACACTTGCCATTGGTAGGTGAGGACAGGGCTGCCGGTTGCGTCGACACTGAAGGTTGCCGTTTCGCCAATCGTTGCCATCAGACTGTGCGGCTGCAGAGTGATCTGAGGTTTTGCCACAATCGTCGCCAGCGAGAAGCTCTGGGTTACAGGGGAACCAACGCCATTGGATGCCGTGAAAACCAGGGGATAGGCACCGGGTGCTCCTGTAGCCGTGCCAGACAGCAGCTGGGTTGTGGGGTCATAGGTGATGCCATCAGGCAGTGTTCCGGAGGTCAACTCAACGGCAGGAGCCGGATAGCCACTCGCCATGATGGAAAATGACACTGGGATACCAATGGCGAAGTTCGCATCGCTGATGCTGGTGAATATGGGCGCTTCATTGACCGTCAGCGTGAAGTTTTGCGTGGCATTGTCGCCAACCCCGTTGGTGGCTGTGAAGAGCAGATTGTACACGCCACCAGTGCCTGCAGCCGGAGTTCCTGTCAATGTTTTATCACTCCTGAAGTAGTATACGTCTGTTGGCAATGTGCCTGATGTCAACAAAATGTCAGGGGCGGGGATCCCGGTAGCTGTCAATGTGAATGTTCCTTCAGATCCCACCTCAAAGGTCGTGGCGTTGAGGCTGGTGATACTGGGTGCCTGGCTTTCCTGCCAGTTGAGCGTGATCTCGCCTTTGCAGCCCCAATAGCCAGTGACACAGACATAATAGCTCGATCCTCCGGTCGCATCGACCTTGGCCGTGCTCCAGGTGTCTCCAGGTCGGTCATCGTTGTGGATTATCAAGGAGAGGGTTTCATAACTGGTTCCCGAGTAAATGTCCAGCATGGTGTCTTTCATGCCACTTCCAGCCGTATCAAATGTAAAGGATCCGGTCGCCGGTGCTGTCCATTGCCACCAGACTGAATTGACGACAAAACCTTCGTCGGGAGCATACAGGTATTGGATTTCCTCTGGTTCGGCGGTTGCATTCCAGTTGCTTGAATACCCCGTGCCAGAGGCTGTGTTGATGAGCGTGGCATTGGCAAAGTCGTCATTGTCGGGTGGAGTGACCTTTGCCCAGGCCAGGTCAATCATGATCGGGTCATTCAGATCTGCACAGACCGCAATGTAATAGGTCGTTCCCGCAACCGCCTTGAAGACAACCCGGTCGATGGTTTCAGTATCCCAATCGACATATTCGTTCCCAGCCAGCAGCGTGAGTTCAGTTAGACTGCTGCCGGTATAGACAACAATGTAATTCGAACTTTCACTTTCAGGATCCGCATTGGTTGAATCAAAGGCATAGGTTCCGGAAGTAGTTGCTTGCCAGGACCACCATACCGATGCTTCCGGTTTATAAGAATCATCCCAGGGATTGGGTTCACCCTCTTCCATGGTGGCGTCGTACGTATGTCCGGACGCGGTGCCACTCTCGCCTTCGAGGACAGTCGCGTCAGCAAAATCGTCATTGATCGGTGCACCTACGGATTCGATCACAAACTCCTGGCTGGCAGTCGCAGGGATCTGCCGGTCCTTGGCCATCGGTTTCGCCCACACAGGCAGGGCCATCAAACTGATCACCATCACCCAGACGATGAATAGAAGAAATAGCTTAACACTCCTTTTCATAAAAATAACCTCCACATCGGGAGCCGCGTCACCTGGAAGAACCTGTCTCGGTGACGGGCAAAAAGCGTCCACGACTGAAATGCAGCTGAAAAATGATCACTTTCCGGCAAAATGACCTGGTACCAGTTTCATCTTAAAGGTCTGCGGAGCAACGCACATCAGCCGAAAGTACTAAAAACGAGCATGTGTCTGTTTCCCAACTCCTACGCAATCTGGTCTGATCAAATTGCGTGATTTTGCCCAGTTTGATCAGACCAGATTGCGTAGGGAACCGGATCCGACCACATGCACTCGATCAGGAATCAGTTGACACGACAACTATTTCCTGGGTAAAATAGTTGTCATGACAACTAATAACAAAGGTGCGCACGACGCTATGAAATCAAGTGTGGGTCGTCTGGTTTCGATCCTGTACCGCAAAAACCAAGTTTATTTGAACGGGGTGCTCAAACCGCTGAACATCACTGCAGCAGAAGTGCCGGTTCTGATCCATTTGTTTGGCCGGGATGGCATTTCGCAGGAGGAATTGTCGTCTTTTCTTGTCATCGACAAGGCTGCTACGGCTCGGGTGGTGCAGTCATTGCTCGACAAAGGCTTCCTGCGCAAGGAAAAGGATCCGAATGACCGACGGTCCAACCAGGTTTTTTTGACCGAACAAGCCATTGAGCAGCGCGCGACGATCTTTGCCCACCTGCGGCAATGGACAGATTTTTTAACGGCAGGCATCGATGAAGCGTCTGTCCAGACGATGTTTGCTGTGCTGGAAGCCATGGCAGATAAAGTCGATGGCACTGATTTCAGAGAGTGGGGGCAGAAGGGATGAACCGGCCGCAACAGGAAAATCCACTGGGTACGGCGGAGATCTCCAGTCTGCTGCTGAAATTCTCCATTCCAGCTATCATCGGGATGGTCGTCAATGCCCTCTACAATGTGGTTGACCGCATCTACATCGGCAATGCGCCTGGTCTGGGCTCGTCTGGCCTGGCTGGGATCACGATTGGCTTTCCGATCATGATTTTCCTGCTCTCGATCGGCATTTTGTTTGGCGTCGGTGGGGCTACCTTGTTTGCGATCCGGCTGGGTGAGGGGAAAGGGGCCGCCGCGGACGAGGTTCTGGGCAACATGTTCACGATTCTGTGTCTCAGCGGCGTCTCTTTCATGGTTCTGGGCCAGATCTTCCTCAACCCCCTGCTGCGCCTGTTTGGCGCCAGCGAAACAATCCTGCCCTATGCCACGTCGTATATGCGCGTGATTTTTTTCGGCGCCCTGTTCCAAGTCCTCAACATCGGGATGAATAATTTCCTGCGTGCGGACGGACAGCCGCGTCTGGCCATGATCACCATGTTTGTCGGCGCAGGGACCAATATCCTGCTTGACCCTTTGTTTATCTATGTGTTAGACCTGGGGATGGCCGGAGCCGCCTTGGCGACCATTTTGTCCCAGGCCCTCTCCACGATCTGGATCCTGGCCTATTTCCTCAGCAACCGCAGTCAGCACAAGCTGCAGCTGCGCTACCTGCGCCTGAAAAAGGACGTGGTCTTCCGGGCGACAGCGCTCGGGCTGCCGGGCTTTCTGCTCCAGGCCAGTAACAGCCTGCTCAATGTGATCCTCAACAAAAATTTGCTGCTCTTCGGCGGCGACGTCGCGGTTTCCGGCATGGGGATCATCAACAGTGTCCAGACCATCCTGCTCATGCCGATCACAGGTCTGAACCAGGGCGTGTCGCCGATCATCAGTTTCAATTTCGGGGCGAAAAAATTCGACCGCATCAAGGCCGCGGAAAAACTGGCCATCATCGCCGCCACGGCCATTGTGCTGACAGGCTGGATTCTGACCCGGTTATTTCCAGTCCAGATCGTCTCCCTGTTCAACCGGGAGCCTGAACTCATTCGCTTTGGCAGTTATGCGCTCAAAACCTGGTTCTGGTGCCTGCCTTTCATCGGATTCCAGATCCTCGGGGCCAACTTTTTCCAGGCGATCAGCCGACCCGGATCGGCCATGGTCCTGACCCTGACCCGCCAAGTCCTGCTCCTGATGCCTGCAGTCATTCTGTTCTCCCGGATCTGGGGCATGAACGGCATTCTCTACGCCGCACCTTTTGCCGACGGGATCGCCACCCTGGTCACCGGTATCTGGTTTTTCTTCGGCATCCGGTCGCTGGGTCGGGAGCGGTGCCAGGTGCCTTGTCCGGAAACAGGACATTGAGGGCCTGTTCCGCCTAGCGTTTGCTCCGGTTGCGTCCGACGCGGACGGTCAGGGTGGTGCCGTCGTAGCCAACATCTGCGGAGTCGACCATGGCGCCCAGCAAATAGTAGTCCTGGCTCTTCGAGTCGGAGCCGAGCAAATCATGATAGTATTCATCCATCTCCGGCTGGCGGCCGTCTTTCAGGGCCGCACTCAGCTGCTCCAGGTCGTGGGGCTTTTCTGCGGTTTTGCCGGAGACTGTGACACAATATGCCTGGTCAGAAAAATCAAAATCCACCTGCAACTGCTCGATTTGATGGTCGAGAAAATAGCGGATGATATCGCTGGATATTTTCAGCGCCTGTCTTTTTTCTTTATTCATGATCTCTTGTCTCCTTGCGATCGCTTAGGACCTGCTTGAATGCGTCAAAAAGCGGGACCAGGGCGGCTGCGATAAATCCGCCGGAAAAGCCGTTGTTGTAGAGATTCATTCCGGCGTGCAGGTAGCTGATGTTGCTGACCATGGCCATGTGGAGCATGCCGGCAACAATCCCATACAATGGACCATAATAACCGGCAATCGGGGCCAGTGTTGTGCCAAACAGGGCAGCCAGCAGGGAGGTGGTTGCGTTCAGGTCGTTGAAACGGAACAAGTTGCCAAGGAAAACGCCAGCGAGGATCGGCCAGACATTCTTGACATGCTTGCCGAATGCCCCAAAGCCGACGACCGTGAAGATGCCGCCGATCACCGGACCGCTCAGCTCGCCGCCAACGGCGAGGACATAAGCGGTTGCCATCAGGCCGAGCAAAGCCATATTGACCAGGGTCAGCGGTGCTCCGGAGATCGTGATGAAGTCACTCGCCAGTTTGCCAGGCTGATCCAGAAATTGACGGTAGCCGGTCAGGCGCCAGTTGTTTTTCTTCAGGCCGAACAGCAGCATCCCGGTAAACAACGTGCCGAGAATGACTGCCAGCACCAGATCATTGCCGGAAGACACGATGGCAACCGTTGTAATTTCGATGCCAAAGCCCTGGAGGACCGCCAGGAAGAACATGCCGACGATCCCGGCCGTGAAGCCGATGTTGTAGAGGCTGAAGCCCTGGTGAAAGCGCAGGAAATGGGCGGACAAAGGCGGCAGGACCAGTCCGGCCAGGATGCCGGCAGAAAAGCCGAGGATCAGCCCGGGGGCGAGGGGCAGGCCGAGGTTGAACGTAATCTCGCTGGGCAATGGCCCCAGGGCCGTGCCGAACAGTGCCTGCAGCACGAAGCGGTTAAACGGCAGACGCACGATCCGGGCGTACAGCATGACCCCGAGGATGATCGGAATCGAATTGTAAATGTTTTTGCCAAAAAACGAAAACCCAGCCACGGTGAAAATCGCCGCCACGATCGCGCCGGTCATTTTCACCTGGTGGACCCGCACCAGCACCAGGCTGGTCAAGGTCATGAAACCGGCATTCATCAGGGTTGCCCCGATATTGGCCAGGGCAAAATAGTCGGTAATCAGGTTGGCTGGTGAGGTCAGGATGATGATGCTCCCGGTCCAGATCTCAGTTGGTGTGTTGAACAAAAACGCCAGTCCCATCAGAGCCAGGCCCAGAATCAGGAAAAAGCTGCTGATTTCATGGTCCAGATCAACTTCGCCCGTGGCCTTGGGTTTGAAAAACTGTTTGGCCAGACACCCCACATCCTTTCAAAGGCATTTTGAATACGAATCAGTTGCGCCGGTCAGAGATATGCTTTTGATCATTATACACGGTCTGATGATTTCCTACGCAAACTGGCCTTATCAATTGGAGTGATTTTGCTTATTTTGATCAGGCCAGTTTGCGTAGGGAAAAGAATTCTTATACGAACCAGGCCAACGAGTTGCTGGCATCCAGCCAGCCAGTCTGTCTGTCCGCCTTTTAGCTCGAGCAATCTTTGCGCTATAATCCAATCAAGGGCCCAAATTGTCCGCTGGGGGAGAGCCATGTCCAAACTGCTTTTGATCATTGCCATTCAACTGCTTTATGTGCCGCTCATGACGCTGAGATCGATTTGCATGATCAAAAATCTCAAGCTGCTGACAGCCGTGATCGGATTTGTCGAGGTCCTGGTCTATATTTTGGGCCTGAGCATCGTTTTGTCAGGCGACCAGACGATTCTGGAAAAAGTTGTCTACGCGCTGGCCTTCGGTGTTGGGCTGGCCATCGGCATGCTGATCGAAGAAAAGCTGGCCATCGGCTACCTCATTTTCACGGTCAACATCAACCACAGCAACGAGGATTTGATCACCCACCTGCGCGAGCAAGGCTATGGCGTTACGGTGTTTGTCGGTGAAGGGCGGGAAGGCAAGCGCTATCAGCTGGAGATCCTGACCCGCAGAAGCAAGGAAAAAGAATGCCTCGACCTGATCAACCAGTCGGAGCCCAATGCCTTCATCGTTTCCTACGCACCGACCCGGTTCCAGGGCGGCTATCTGTCCAAACTGGTGAATCCTTTCGAAGGGACGAGCGTCCGGAACCATCCGAAAGAATGAAGGGTAAACACAAAAATGCCCCTCGCATCTGTTCGCTGGGGATCTTTGCCTTGGTCTCTATATGAAGGAAGAAGAGCATCTGGTCAGTTCGTGTGCTGACCATGTACTCATCATAGCGTGAGATCGTTAGGGAATATTAAGCATCTTGTAAAATAGAGGTGAAATTTTGGTATACAGCTGCCGTGCCGTGTGATTTGACGGAGTCCGGGTAAGCTCCTGGACTAAAGAATCTACAATCAGCGGATGCTTCGGCAAAGATGCCAAACCATGTATGAGTTCGACGTAATAGTGAACCTCCTACGCTGACTGGCCTGACCAAATGGATCAATTTCACCCTGTTTGATGGGGCCAGATCGCGTAGGGAGTTCGGACCTGATACTCCAACCGTCTTCTGATGCAACGATTTTAAGCACGATTAGTTTGACATCATTTGGGATCAATCCTAAACTTAAACAATAAACATGATTGCTCTTGAATGCTGTCGATCAACCAATCTGGCGAAAAGCCCGCTCTGCGCTCGCGTCCGTAACACACGAAAGGAAAGGTAACCGAGATGATGAACGATCTTAGCACCCATCCCACACCGGACAAGATAACCGAAACTGCTGAATCCAGGCAGGATTGGCCCTGGATGGACCGCTCCCTGACCCCGCGGGAGCGCGCGGAAAAGCTCGTCGCCGCCATGAGTCTGGAGCAGAAAATTGCCCAGCTGCATGGCTCCATGAACACGATCAATATCTACGCCTTGCCGACGGCTGACCAGATGGCGGCGATGAGTCCGGAGGAGCAGGACCGCCTGATGGCCCAGCTCCAGGTCCAGCGCCATGTCAAGGGCATTGACGAGCTGGGCATCCCGCGTTTCCGGATCACGAATGGCCCGGTCGGTGTTGGCATGGGCGATGGCCATCCCAGCCCGGCTGCGACGGCCCTGCCGATGTCGATTGCCCTCGCGGCCGGATTCGACCCGGCTTTGGCCAGCGACTACGGCGATATCATCGGCTCCGAGACGGCGACCCTCGGCCAGCATGTGCTGGAGGGCCCCGGCGTCTGCCTGCACCGTACACCCATCGCCGGCCGCAATTTTGAATATTTTTCGGAAGATCCTTATCTGTCTGGCGTCATGGGTGTGGCCGTGACCCGGGCGATCCAGGCCCATGATGTCATCGCCATGGGCAAGCACTACGTCGTCAACGACCAGGAATACGAGCGTTTCCGCACCAGTGTCGAAGTCGATGAAAACGTCCTGCGCGAGTTGTATCTGCTGCCATTTGAGATGCTGGTCAAGGATGGCGACATCGCGGCGATGATGAGCTCCTACAACCGCATCCGCGGCACCTACGCGACGGAGAACCGCTATACGCTCCATGATGTCCTGCGCCGCGACTGGGGCTTTACCGGCTATGTCCAGTCAGATTTCTGGTCCTGCCGCTCGTGTGCAGCGTCCCTGTCAGCGGGCATGGACCACGAAATGCCGGATGGCAAGTGGCTCAGCGAAACCAATATCAAGAATGCGCTCGAGGACACGAGCCTCGAGATCCAGACCGTGGACCGGGCCCTGGTGCGCCGCTTCACCCAGATGTTCCGCTTCGGCCAGTTTGAACGGCCGTACAATCCTGGCGTGATCGATGCCCAGGCCCATGGTGCACGTTCACGCACCATCGGTGCCAACTGCGCGGTCCTGTTGAAAAACGAAGGCCAGGTCCTGCCACTCGATGCCCAAGCCTACGCCAGCATCGTCATCATCGGCCAGGCTGAATTCGTCGACCAGGCCTGCAACGGCGGCGGTGGCTCGTCCAAGGTCACCCCGCTCTACACGGTTGCGCCGGTGGAAGGGATGGAGGACATCCTGCGCGAGCTCGGCTCCGCAGCAACCGTGGCCAAATTCACCGTCGACAAGGACCTGTCGAATCTCGCCGCCGCGCGTGAGGCCGCCCGACAGGCTGACCTGGTCATCCTGATGGCCGGTTCGGTCGCATCCGAAGGCGCCGATCTGCCCAGCCCGAACCTGGCCAACAACCAGAACCAGATGCTCACGGACCTTTTGCCGGTCAATCCCAGCACCGTGCTGGTCCTGAAAAATTCCAGCCCCGTGTTGATGCCCTGGATCGACCAGGCCAAAGTCGTGCTCGAGGCCTGGAACCAGGGCACCGAAGATGGCCACGTGGTTGCCGATTTGCTCTTTGGCAAGGTCAATCCGTCCGGCAAAGTCCCGACCACCTATGCTGCCAGCGAAGATGACTTGCTCTACGCGGGCCGTCCGGAGCGTTACCCCGGTATCGATGAGGGTGAAGGCTTCCCGGTCATCCATTACTCCGAAGGCCTCAACATGGGCTACCGCTGGTTTCAGTCGCAAGGCAAAAAACCGCTGTTTCCGTTCGGATTCGGCCTGTCCTATACCACCTTCGAGCTTTCTGGTTTCGCAGTGGCGCCGCAGACATTCGATGGCTCAACGCCCATCACCGTGAAAATCACGGTCAAAAACACCGGCCCAGTCGCCGGAGCCGAAGTCGTCCAGGTCTACCTGGGCATCCCCGTCGCCGGCCAGCCGCCCAAGCGCCTGGTCGCGTTCGAGAAGGTCTTCCTCGAACCCGGCCAGTCCCGCGAGCTGACCCTCACGATCGATCCAGCGGCCACCCACCATCCGCTGGGTGTCTGGGATTGTGCCGCCCACGATTTCGTGGTCAAACCGGGTGAGTATACGGTCTATCTCGGGACATCGAGCGAAGATACGCCGTTTGTGGCGCCAGTTCACTAAATCGGAAAATTCCCTGATCATTGAAAAGCCCCGGCTTTTGTGCAGCCGGGGCTTAACTTATGGCTCTAAAGATTGAATTTTACTCAGTGCGAATTTGAACGAGGTGCGTTTCTGATCTCTCTGAAGATAGGAAAAAAAGTTGGAATCTGTAATCAATAGATGTCCCAGGACCATTTTGCCAATCATCGCCGAAACCAGTTCCTTTTGGTCCAGCCGTTTCTCCCTGTGATTCGTGAGGAGCTCAGAAGCCTCGGTTAAAAGATCCAGATGTTTCTGGGCATGCTGTTCAAGGTCAGGATAACCCTTCTCTTTCAAGAGTTCTTCTTCATGATCGAAATGATTGGCCAGATGATCCATCATCTCGTGAAGCCGTCGCTGGATGGCTGTTTCGTTTTCCCCCCGGGACAAAGCATCGATTAATTGGTTGGCAAGAACGTTCAGATGGCGATGTTCCTGATTGATGCGGACGTCACAACAATCCCACCCTGGCTGCCATTCGATCCGATGGAGCTGGATCGGCAATGGGTCATTGGGATTCCAGGCTGCAACTTGATTCCTGCCGGAATTCTTTGCCTGGTACAGCGCCAGATCGGTTCTTTTGAACCAGATGTCGGTCGGTTCTGCAAAGAAGCGTTCAGTCACCCCGAAACTGGCAGTCATGTTCTCGGCCGGACCGAAATCTGTCTCGGCTAATGCCAGTCTGATTTTTTCAGCCAGAATGCCGGCTCCAAAGAGATCCGAATTCCTGGCCAAGATCAGGAATTCTTCGCCGCCCCATCGAATGACCGGATCGGTCGACCGGATCACATCCTTGACCGTGGCCACAGTTTTGGCCAAGACTTGATCGCCCATGTCATGCCCGAACTTGTCATTAATCCGCTTGAAATGATCCAGATCCATCAAGATCAGGGAAAGTGGTTGCGCGTGGCGTTCATATTCCAGGATGATTTGCTCCAGATGATGTTCAAGGTATTGTCGATTGAACGCCCCCGTCAGCTGGTCCAGGATGATTTCTGTTTCCAGATTTTCCTTGATGGTATTGATGGTGTGAAATTTTTCGATCTGGACCAGCAAAAAAAGTCCAATCATGGCTAATGTTGAAAAAGCCACACTGTATGGATTGCGATCGACGCCCCAGAACACTTCCACCAAGGTCCCGGCAACCAGAAAAGAAAAGGCCAGGACGATGATTTCTGCCCCGGGCTTGCGAGAACGAATACCCTGGCTGATGACGTAAATGGTGTACAGCGCCGCCAGGACAATCAGGTATCTGTAGATTTCATAATAGCCCAGAAAGATTTCCACAGGCGCGAGGATGGTCAGGCCGGCGGGAACCACAGACAACAGGACAGCTGCAAGATGGATGATTTTGAGAGGGTTGCTGTAGTGCATGGCTTGCAGCATCCAAAGGAAAATCGGCAACAGCAAAAATCCGATCAGATATAACAGGCGGATCGACTGGTTCCAGTTGAGGAATGGATAGAAAGATGAGATCACCTTGTTTCCGGATAACAGAATGCGAAAGCCAATCAAAAAAGTGAAGATCGCCAGCCATAAAATGTGTCTGTCTTGTTTGGATTTGGCATACAGGGCGACAAAAATCAGGCTCATGATTAAATTGGCAGTGAAGAGGAACATTTCGACCATTTGTTTGCGGCCATAGACGTTCAGGATGTCGTGGGCACGCCCGATTTTTGGCACGGACCAAAACCCGCCCCTGGGGTCATCAAAGTTTGACAGCTCAATGGCCAATTCGGCACGTCCGGCGGGATCGGCACGGAAAATGGCCCAGCGCGGGTTCAAACCAGGCTGGTAATCAGACGCACGCCTGCCTACTTGGCCAGATTCGATCATGACTTGGCCATTCACCCGCAAACGATAGGCAGTCGACTCTTCCTGGATGAAGATCCCATAATCCATCTCTGGGTCGAGACCAACCAGATTGAGCCGATAGGTTCCGTAACCAAAAGATGGATTTGAATAGAGTTGGCTGGTTTTAAAAGAGTGGGGCACTTTGACCAGTAGCGGCAAATTTTCACTGGAACTGTTTTCCACTCGAGTGGGTTCGGACGGGAGGTCATCGTATAGCTGTTGAGCATGAAATTCCCAGCTATCCTGAAGCATAACCTGATATCCAGGCTGCAATTGTCCCATGTCTAATGAACCATCGCTAGTTGGAAGGTTCTGTAGCTTTTCCCCTGAAACTGAAAGGCCAATGCAAGCGACAACCACGATGATCAGAGTCGAGATGAGACAAAATCGTGTTATTTTCATGTCAGACCTTACAGCCACAGATTTCTAGTGTTAATGCTGTTATTATTGCACGGTTTACAAAGTATTGCAATCCGCCTGAGTCATGCTGCCTTGGATGACATCGTCCATGAGCATCCCCCCGGCATTTCATAGGTCGCTTCTACCACTCGCCCGGTCTCATCGTTTTAATTGAACAGCGCCAAGTTATCCCAGCCGATCGCTTCATGAGTGATCCAGTAGAGTTCAAAAATGGCCAGTCAGCCCCAGCAAGATCAGTCCCAGCAACGCTGCTCCGATCACCAGTTAAAAAATCAGTTGAAAAAAGCGCGTGGATCGGCTCGCTTTCTACCTCTATCATGTACGACAAGGGTCCATTTCACAACAATTGCCAAGAGGCCTGTTTTATAATTCCTGGATCGCACCGGAAGATCAGGATTTCCCTGATCGGGTTGGATGTACGTGTTAATCATACCATTGTGTCGATTTCCTACGCTAACTGGCCCCATCGTTTTGCCTGAACATGCACCATTTGATGGGGCCAGATAGCGTAGGGATTTCGCCCTGACTGGGCCACTCGCCAGGCAAGGCAGTTTGCGCTATGATTAATCCATTGCGAAAACTGGCGCTCAAGGTGAAAGATGCATTTATTCCAGGTCGTTCCTGATGGCTTTTTCAAGCCACTGACCAGTAAAAACAAAGCAACCTATGTTGACTGTTTGTTGTCGATCTACAACACCTACCGCTCGGAACTGTCATTTGGCGTGGACAAAGAGGTCATCATCGAGGTGCTCGAGCGCTATTTTGACGAGCAGCCGGCTGCAGAACTTGTTTTTGACGAAGACGAGACCGAGGTCGCCAGCGATTCGCGGGCTAAAGCTAATGCTATCCTGCGGCGCTTGCGTGAAAGTGGCTGGATCGAATTCGAAACCGCCAACGACTATAAGACAAAAGTCAACCTGTTCGACTATTCCGCTACCCTGATTGAGTCTTTCAACCGCATGATCCGCAACGAAGAGACCGAATATCAGAGCCTGGTCTCCCAGATCCATGCGACGCTGGTAAACCAGGAAGGGTATGCCAAGCCGTATGAATACATCATTAAACGGGTGCATGAAAACACTGAGGAACTGATGATCGGGCTCAAGAAGCTCAATTCAAGCATCAAAAAGCACATCGAGGCGATTACCCATGAGAAATCCGCTGCTGAGATCGTGCAGGACTTCTTTGTCTACCATAAAGACATCGGTTCCAAAGCCTACCACCGGATCAAGACCAGCGACAACATTTCCTACTTCCGCAACACGATCCTCGACCGGCTCAGCACCATTCTCCACGACGAAGCCGTGTTCAACCGCGCCATCCAAGGCTGCCGCGAAATCGAGCAGCTGCCTGACGAACTGGCCGCCAGCCGCTTCCTGCGGGAGCGGATCCTCGGCGTCATGACCGCTTTTCGCAATTATGACGAGATTATTGCCGAGATCGACTTCAAACATACCCGCTACATGGGCAGTGCTGTGGCCAGGGCCAAGTTCCTCCTCTCCAATACCAACAACGCTGAGGGCAAGATCACACGCATCCTTGCGCTCATGGCCGACGGCTTCAATGCCGAACCAGATGTGGATTTGAAAACCGATGCCACCCCACAGTTGCTCGCGATCTTCAACATTTTCCCGCAAACCTTCCTCGACAATGAATCCTTGCACACTGTGCCGATCAGCCGCAAAATGGCTGTGCCGGAAGTGCTCGGCGACTCCCTCGGCCTGTCTGACGAAGAGCGCGCGCTGCGCCGCCTGGCTGTGCAAGAGCGAAGCCGACGCCGCTTTTCACACAAGAACATCAACCTGGAAGTCACTTCCCGTCTCGCAGTGGGCCAGTCCAGCCTGGCCTCCTCGTGGCCGCTCGAGTCCCGGCATGACCTGATCCGGCTGATTTTTGTCAGCCTCTACGGACGCGACCGCAAATCGATTTACACAATCAAACCTTTGGACAACACTGTCTCCATCCATGGATTCCAATTCCGCGATTTCCTGATCGAACGCAACCAGTGAGGCTCGATGGATATTTTCAATGAAAGTCCGACCCAACAGGAGAAGTTTCGCCAGGCGGCGAACAAGCTACTCAACCATTGCTTCGTCCTCAAGAAAAAGGAGGACACCCGCAACGACTACCTGTTCGTCGTCCAGCACAAGGACGCGTTCAGCCGCTACTTCGACCTGCTCGGCTACCGGATCGAGCTTAACGAGACCCATGGAGTGGCCGGACTGTCCAATCTCCATGGCACCGGCCGTCTCCGCCTCAAGAAAATCGAGAGCATCCTCCTGCTGATTCTGCGCTTGCTCTATGTGGAAAAACGCAAACAACTGAGCCTGACCGAGGAAGTCATCCTCCTGAGCGACGAGATCCAGCAAAAATTCAGCCTGCTCAAGTTGGAAAACCGGCCGCAACTCGACAAGACCACCCTGCGTGATACGCTGCGCCTGTTGCGCCGCTACAATCTGGTCCAGCCACTGGACCGCGACGTGACCTTGGCCGATGCCCGGATTCTGGTCTACCCCTCGATCCTGTTTGCCGTGCCCAATGACAACCTCAACTTGGTCCATGCAGCGATTGAAAGCAAGCTCGAACAATACACCACCGGAGGCGAATCAGCTGATGATGAAGAAACTGACTCGGATTAGGCTGGTCAACTGGCATTATTTCGTCAATGAGACGATTGCCGTCAAGGGCTCGTTTCTGGTCAGCGGCGAAAACACCTCGGGCAAGTCAACCCTGCTCGATGCCATCCAGCTCGTCCTGACCACCAATACGCGAAAATTCAACACCGCGGCCAATGAAAAGAGCAACCGCGACCTCAAGGGCTATGTCCGCTGCAAAACCGGTAACGAAGACAGCACCTATGTCAGACAGGGCAGTGTGATCACCTACGTCGCACTGGAGTTTTTCGAAGAAAAAGCGGGGCGTACCTTCACCCTCGGGGTCAAGATCGACTCGCCCGATGAGGAGAGCTTGCTCACCGTCCGCTGGTTCAGGGAAGAAGGCCGACTTGAGGACCTGTCCTTTCTCACCGGCAACCGCCCCTCGACCAGCGATGAGTTCTACAATGGCCAGACCAAAGTCCGCCTGATCCAGCAGCACAAGGAAGCGCGTGAACGCTTTTCCCAGCGCCTTGGCAACCTCGAGGACCGCTTTTTTGAAATGGTCCCCAAATCACTCGCTTTCAAACCAATGGACAATGTCAAGGATTTCATCAATCGCTACATCCTGTCCGCCCGCCAGATTGAAGTCGCAACCTTGCGCAGCAACATCGCCACACTCAAGGAACTCGAGGATCTGATGCGCCTGACCCAGCGCAAAATCGACAGCATGGATGCCATCCTGAACAAGCACGAGGATATTGTCCAGCGGGAGCGCGAGATCCAGGTCAGTGACATCCTGATCAACAAAGCCGAGCTCGAGGCGCTCAAAATGGATCAGGAAACCTTGGCGAAAAAGATTTACCAGATCCATCTCGAGTTCCAGCAGGCTCATGAGCAGCGGGAGCAGCTGGGTGCGGATCTGAAACGGGAGCAGGATCGCCTGACCGGCCTGCAAGTCGCCCTGGGCCAGAGTCAGGCCACGCAATTGATCAGCGAAACCCGGCATCGGATCGAACTGCTGCAAAAAGATTTCGATGCTGCCAGTAGCTCACAGGAGAAACTATCGCGCCAGCTCGAGCTACTCGCCGACGCAGCCCGTTTGCTGGCCCAGAACCAGATCTTGCTCCTGACTCGCGACGAATTGGCAGCTCTAGGCTCTGCGACACCAGGTCCGGCAGAGAAGTCCAGCCTCCTGTTCCGCCTTCAGCAGGAGGTGCCGACTCTTTTGGGTTCTCACCAGGCTGACGCGATCCGCCAGGATGACCTGCTGCGAACCTTTAAGCATCAGAAAAGCGTGTTGGAACAGGAAATCCAGAATCTCAAAAACCGCAAACTGACTTATCCGGTCAATACGATCAAGCTCAAGGCCGCGATCGAGCAGGAATTTCTCAACCGCCGGATCCACAGCGATGCCCGGATTTTGTCCGACCTGCTCGAAGTCACCGATCCGGCCTGGCACAACGCAGTTGAAGGGTATCTCAATACCCAGCGTTTCTACATCATCGTCGAACCGCAACATTACCCGATCGCCCTCGAGGTTTACAACCGGATTAAAAAGGACGTCCACACCGTGGGTCTGGTCAACACCAGTCGCGAGCAGTTCCGCGACCCCATCGAGCCGCGATCCGACTCCCTGGCCTATGTGGTCACCAGTGACAATCGCTGGGCCCTGGCGTACACTCGGTTCCTGCTTGACCGCGTTGTCCGCTGTCCATCCGTCGACCAGCTCAGGGAATACAAAGTTGCCATCACTGCGGACTGCATGCTGTACCAGAACTATGCCGTCCGGAAAATTGACGACGTCGTATACCGGACGCCCTACATCGGTGCTCGTGCCTACGAAATCCAGCTGGCAGACCGCCAGGCAGCCCTCGTCCAGCTGGAATCCGATATCCAGGCAGCCCAGCAAAATTCGGCGCGCCTGCACAACCTGGTCCGGGCTCTGGCTGCCTGCAAGCTCGACCAGATCGAAGAGCACCTGTCTGCGCAACAGCGGCTGCAAAACCTGAAAGCACGCCTGCAGGCCGAAGCATTGGAGTTGAAAAAGGCATCCAGCGATCCCAGCCTGATCCAACTCCAGGAACAGTTCGAATCTTGCAGCCACCTCGTTGGCCGCTTGCAGAAAGACATGGACCAGGCGGGCCGGTCGATCGGCATGCTGGAGCAGACGCTCGCCACCGAGCAGCGCCAGTTCGACCTGCGCGGAGCAAAGATCGCTGATCTCGAACAGGCTTTTGTGATCCTGTGCGACCAGGACCTGGCCATCGCAGAGCAGGGGCTGGCCAAATATGCCGAGCAGATCCGGCAAAAAACGCCGGAGGTGATCCAGCAGAATTTCTCGCGCAACCTGACCGGCCTTTACACCCGCAAGCAAGCGCTGACCACGGAGCTGATCAAGCTCCAGGTCAATTACTGCAGCGCCTATGATGCTGACCTCGGCGATGGTGTGGAACAAATACCAGATTACGTTGAAGAACATCATAAGCTGGTCTCAGCCGACCTGATCAAATACGAGTCAGATTTGCAAAAGGCCAAGGAAAACTGCCAACTGGAGTTCAGGGAATCGTTCCTGGCACGACTCAAGGAAAACATCGAAAACGCCGAACTGGAGTTCAAGAACCTCAACAAGGCCCTCAAAGGCATCTATTACGGTGAGGACAGCTACACCTTCAAGTTGACGTATAACAAGCAGAAGGAAAGCATCTACCGGATGATTACGTCGCGAAACAATGAGGCAGGGTTCAACCTCTGGTCGCAGTCGTTCGAAGCCGAATACCGCGAGGAGATGGAGGACTTGTTTGCCAAGTTGACAGCCTATGATGACCAGGGCGAGGCGGTCCTCAAGGAATACACGGACTACCGCAGCTACCTCGATTACGACATCCTGGTCGAAAAACAAGACGGCACGGTCCAGCGCTTTTCCCGCATCTACGGTGAGAAAAGCGGCGGCGAGACCCAGACGCCCTATTACGTTGCCATCGCTGCCTCGTTTGCCCAGCTCTACAAATCCGGCGACACCATCCGGATCATCCTGTTCGACGAAGCCTTCGACAAAATGGACGACAACCGGATCAGCGCCATGATGGATTTCCTCAATCGCCACGAATTCCAGATCATCCTGGCCACCCCGCCTGCCAAGATCGAGGTGATCGGCGAAAAAGTGGACACAATCTTGATGGCGATGCGCGAAGGGCAGACCAGCATCATCGAGGAATACGATCTATGACTGGCGTTAATGCGCTTGAAAAAGCCAAGCTTGCTGACCGTGACACGTCTGCTGACCGGCTGATTCTCGAGACCCTTCTCGACCAGTACGAATCGAGCCGGCGCTTTTCCGGCCAGCACAAAGTCGAGCGCAAGGTCCAGGTTTCCGTGTCCCGGTTGTTTCCGCAATACCTGGATCACGCCGATTATGATACCTTTACTGCTGTCAACGAGGCGATCATCACGCTGGAACGGCAGGACTTGATCATTGTCAAAAGGGACCGGGCCAGGATCTGCCAGTCGATCCAGCTCAATCTCGATACCCTGGCCTTGGCCTATCGCTATCTGGACCGGACGCCCAAAAAGGACATCCAGTCGGCCCTGGCAGAATTATTGACGCGGTACCAGGGGCAAAACGACGTGCTGGACCGTTTTTGCCTCAGTCAACTCGAACGGATCGCGGTCAACAAATCCGTCGCGTATTTCAGCAACGATCTGGCCGAGTTTGAGCAGATCCTGATCGCAGTAGCTGCTTTGCATCAGGTCCGGACAGAGATGTTCACCCGCGATTTTTCAGTCCGGATTTTCAAAGATTCCAAAGCGTTCGACCGGATCAGCAGCAAAGTTGTCAATTTGCTCCTTGAATATGGCGATTTTCCGGAAAAAGACCAGGTCCTGACCAGCCTCAACCTGGTAAAAAATCCCACCTATGTCCATTTCAAAGGCGCAGGTGTGCTGGTTTTAAGGGGCCAGCGGATCGATTTATCAGTTCTCTCCGGTGACATTGCCCTCTCAGCCGCTGTGCTGCCGGACATTGAGTCGATCATAGCGACGGGGGGCGAGGTCATGACGGTGGAAAACCTGACCAGTTTCCATCTGGTCACTGGTGCAGGCCGCCTCCTGATCTACCTCGGCGGCTTCCACAACCAAGTCCGTCGCGATTTTATCGTAAAAGTCCAGGCCCAGAATCCCCAGGCCACCTACTACCATTTCGGCGACATCGATGCCGGCGGCTTCCAGATCCTCCAGCATCTGCGCCGCCAGACCGGCATTGACTTTCGCCCCTGGAAGATGGACCTGCCAACGCTGCAGAAATACGCCGCCTACGCCCAGCCTTTGACCGACAACGACCGGAAAAGACTGGAAGCGCTACTCGAGACGGAATTTCATGCTGAGATCCGCTATATGCTCGAACACAATATTAAACTCGAACAGGAAGCTGTGGCGCCAGGTCACTCATGCGGAAAATTCCCTGATCATTGAAATGCCCCCCAGCGCACGCGGTTGTTGATGTGTTTTCGAAACGTCTTCGCTGACAGTTTCGCCGGGGCTTTTTCATGTGCTACATGGCAATGGTGCGATGGCAGCAATGCAGGTCAAGCGTCAACACCCGCAGGATGCTATTCTGATAGCATAGGGCAAGGAGGTGGTGCATGATGTCTGATTCGACACAGGAAAAGGCCGTTGCCATCATGCAGGCTTATATTGATGCGCATCTACAACAACCCATCACTTTGCTGGATCTGGCCAGGAGCTGTGGCTATTCTCCGTATCATGCCTCCCGCTTGTTCAAACAAGTGACAGGTAAGACGCCATTTGACTACATTTCCAGGAACTGTTTTTATCCAAGTCATTGAACGGCCTGAGCGCCATATGATCTTGAAGCGTGGGATCCAGGCTAAGGATTATTACACCTATTGCGAAGAAGTCGGCTGTGATGTCTGGTCCGAGCTGACAGAAATCAAGGACGCACTGTATGAGCCGGCTGGATTCTGGCTGCCTGCTTCTCTGCAGCTCCCCAGTACGTCCGAGTATGTCCAGGGGGTCGAAGTGCCTGTCGATTACAGCGGACCCATACCGGAGGGGTATGACCGCATTGAACTGCAACCGTGCCTGGTGATGGTTTTCCAAGGCCCGCCCTTCAAGGATGAAGATTATGAAGCGGCCATTGGCTCGCTCTGGGACATCATGGCCACCTATGATCCGGGCTTGTATGGATTTGTCTGGGCCGATGATGAGGCACCCCGTTTCCAGCTGGAACCACAGGGGTATCGCGGCTACATCGAAGGTCGGCCTGTCCGGCGGGTCTGAATGACCCCTCGCGAAGGCTCATTCAACTTCATCTTCAGACAGAAACTACAGATAGCGGATGATTTCACGGATTGGGACCGGCCCTTCGACGCCCTGGGCCCGGATGCAGCGCGACTCGAATAGCTCAAGCATTTCTGGCCCAGCGGGGGCTTTTTGCCAGAGCTTGCGGGCCCCTGTGAAATTGCCGACTGCCATCCGTCGCAGGATGCCGCGGATGTCGGTGGTCTCGCTGGCGGTGCAGGATGGATGTTCGCACAGGCGGCAGCCCAGGGCCTGGCGCATGACCGTGCGCTCGGGTTCAGCCACACCGGCATGAAGCTGCTCGGCCAGGAACGGCTTTTCCACGATCCTGACAAAGTTTTCCTGATCTTTTTGGTAGACGAAGGGCTCCAGCCCACGTTGTTTCAGTACGGCGTTGGCGGCTGAGATCCCGGACGTCGTGACCGTCGGTGTTCCGGTGCCCATGACGGTCGATTCGCCACAGCAAAACAGGTTGTCCCAGCTGGTGCGCGTGTGTTGGCGGTGGAACAGATGTTGCCCGAGCATCTGCTTGGGTCCGGCGACCGCACCGCCGTTTTTCAGTGTGTACCGTTCGATGGTGCGTGGGGTGGCGACTTCGGCTGAGCGCACAGCCCGTGAAAACCCCGGGAAGCGCTGCTCCAGGACCCCGATCAGCCGCTCCTGCTCTTTTTGCTTTTTTTGCTGGTAAGCGAGGGGATCGGCCTGGTCCCAGTCTTCAAAACTCGGACCGATGGCCAGCACGGTATGCTCATTTTCGTCACAGAGGGTCCGGTCGTCGATGCTCAGCAGATAAGCCGTGATCTCGCTTTCGTCGAGCTGGTCGGGATTTCCGACCAGCATCTCGATCGGGGCCGTGTCCTCGGGAATGACAGAGCGGTCGATGACAGCGTACAGCACCACGCTCGGGTGAGTGGGTACCTGGCCCGCCGCCCATTGACGCTGCTCGTCCGTGCTCAGGGCTGGATCGATCAGCTTGCCATACAAGTTCCAGACAGTGCCCGAATAAATGATCTGGTCTGCCGTCAATGTCCGTCCGTCAGCCAGCGTCACGCCGCTGGGCCTGCCATTGGAAAAATCAATCGCCACGACCTCTGCTTCGAGGACCATCTCGCCGCCGTTCTCTTCGATCACTTTTTCCAGTTTGCCAGGCAAGAAGAGGGTCGAACCGGCGGGGTAATAGCTGCCGCCGATGTGGTTGTCGACAAACATCACCGCTGCCAGAACCGCAGGAGCCTCTTCGAGCGTGGCATAGCAATACGTCGATGTCAGCTTGTCGAAAAATTTGAACAGCTCCGGATCCTTGAAATAGCGGGCCAGCAGGCTGCGGGCACTCCTGTTCAAGTAGCCGAGGAACCGGGCATAGGAGACCGGATGCCGGAGGAGACTTTTCAGCGCCGTTTTGCGGTCGGTTTCGTCGGCCGTGACATAGCTGGGGGTCTCCACCATCACATGCTGGTAGAGTTGATGCAGGTCACGATAAAAACGGTGGATGGCATCCCGCTCAGCCGGGAATACATCGGACAGCTCGTCGGCGAATCGATCGATGTCGGCAAAAAAACGGATCCGCCGGCCTTTGAAATTCACACAGTACAGCAGGTCGTGGTGGATCACTTCGATCGGCTCCCCGAGGGCATTGAAGACAAAGCGATGGGCGTTGAAGCCTTTCTCACCAAACCCATACAACATGGCCGCACCGATGTCGAAGGTCACATGGCCACGCTTGAAAATGCCGCACGAACCACCTGGGTTGTAGCTCTTCTCGACCACAGCGACGGAAAGTTGCCGCTTGGCCAGAAGACTGGCTGCCGTCAAACCAGATAATCCACCACCAATGACAATGACATCATAGCTCATACGCTTCCCTCCTGACACTTCATTTGATTATACAGGAAGGTTCGCTTGATTTTGTTACACCGGGCCTGGTCACTCGCGCGAAAAAGCCCTGGCGAGTGCCAGGGCTTTCGTGATGGTCCTGAAAGAATCGAGATTAAGAAGCGTCTCAGTCGATTGGATCACGCTACCAGTATGTCAATCTTCAATCCGTCTCTCTTCAGGCGCCAGCGCCGGCTTTGAGCTGGGCGGTTACTGCGATCAGGCGTTTGGCTTGGTGGGCTACGGCGTCACGGACGTCCTCAACCGGTTTGCCATCGGCGCCCTGGGACACGGAGGTGCCGTAGGGATTGCCGCCGGCTTTGAAGATCGAGCCATCGGTGTAGCCAGGTGCGACGACGATGGCGCCCCAATGGAACATGCTGGTGTAGAGGGAGAGGATGGTGGCTTCCTGGCCGCCGTGCGGGTTTTGGGCTGAAGACATGGCACTGACGGTTTTATTGGTCAGCTTACCCTGGGCCCACAGGCCACCTTGGCGGTCAATGAAATTCTTGGCTTGGGCGGCCATGTTGCCAAAGCGGGTCGGAACGGAGAAGAGGATGGCGTCGGCCCAGTCGAGGTCGTCGGAACTGGCTTCCGGGATATGGGCGGTGTTGTCGACGTTGGCCCGCCAGGCTGGATTGGAGTCGATGGCCGAATCGGGTGCGGTCTCAGCGATGCGGACGAGCCGGACTTCGGCGCCGGTTTCCTGGGCGGCTTCGTTTGCCCACTGGGCGAGCTGGTAGTTGATGCCGGTGGCACTGTAGTAGACGATGGCTAATTTGACTTTTTCCATGATGAGTTCCTCCAAAAAATTATTGTTGTTTCATTTCGATCAGGATGTAATGGGATTTCGTTTGGGCTTCCAATGTGATGGTTTCAGCGCTGATTTCTGCAGCGTCGCGGGTGTTGAGGGCGATACCATTGGCAAGTGAGGTGCCTTCGATCTGGATCAAGTAAGCTTGACGATCCGGTGCAAGTTCGAAATCGATGCTGCTGCCGGGGTCCAGTTCGAGCACGAACAGGTTGGCGTCCTGGTGGATCTTGATCGGAGCTGTGCCAGCGGGGCTGGAAACGATCTGGAGCCACTGGTTGTGCCGTGCCTCCCAATCGAAGCGGTAATCGCCATACTGGGGGATGTGGCCTCTGCGGTCGGGCAGGATCCAGATCTGCAGGAAGCGGGCGGTCTGTTCGCCCCAGTTGTATTCGCTGTGCTGGATGCCCGTGCCGGCGCTCATGTATTGGACATGGCCGCGCGTGATCGTGTTCTGATTGCCCATGCTGTCACCGTGGGTCAGGTGGCCGTCGATGACATAGGAAATGATTTCCATGTCGCGGTGCGGGTGGGTGGCAAATCCAGTCCCTGCCTGGACGAGGTCATCGTTGACGACCCGCAGGACGCCAAAGTTCATATTGGCAGGGTTGTGGTAGTCGGCAAAAGAGAAGTGGAACAGGCTTTGCAGCCAGCCGAGGTTGCTGCGGCCCATGTTCTGGTGGTCAAGTTTGCGGATCATCGGGGGATGCCTCCTTGCGGTCAATCACTGTCTTGACCTGTGCCAATTGGCGGATCAGCTGCTGCTTGTCATCGGCAGCGATGCCTCGGAACAGGTCATCCAGGAATTGTTCGTGCTGGGGGAATATATTGGCGATGAGGGATCGGCCTTCGTCGGTCAAGGTCACGTAAAAAACTCGGCGGTCGGTCTCGCATTGGCGGCGCAGAACCAGACCTTTTTTCTGCAGCTTATCGATCACGTAGGTCACGGTACCGCTGGTCACGAGGATTTTCTCCGCCACCGCCTGGACTGCCTGGTCGCCTTTGTGATACAGCAGCTCGAGGACACCAAATTCGCTGGTCGTCAGGCCAAACTGCTGGACATTTTTCTCGATCCGGTTAAACAGTGCGGTGTGCGCCCGGGCCAGGGCGATGACCAGTTTCAGACTGTCTTGGCTCATGGGGCTGCTTCCTTTCTGTGACTCGCGGGTTGTTTATCTCGATATCAAGATAATACCCGAGAAATATCTTGAAATCAAGATAAAAAGTGGTACAAGCGTTACGGTAAGAAATTTTCTAGACACCACCAAAGCGAGATTCTGTCAGTGCAAATTCAGTTCCTACGCAAACTGGCCTGATCAAACTGGTCGAAACCATGTGTTTTGATCAGGCCAGTTTGCGTAGGGAATCAGGACCTGCCAGACCAGACCTCGCATTGTTAACAAGATCGTAATAGAGACTGGCCTCGAATTTACAAAAGTCTGTCACACTGCCAGCAACCATCCAGGCAGGATGCGAAGGAGGTTTCAAATGGACGAAGGAAAACCATCCATCGAGAAAAAGTCAGACGAAGAACTCGACAAAGTGAGCGGCGGTGTGATCGAAATCGTCAATGACCAAACCGGCATATCTGAGTGAATTGGCTGACCGCAAGGTGCTGGATTTTGGGAAGGAATTTAAATCATAGATGAAACCGGATCAGAATAGACGCAGGAAACTGCAAACCCGGCTGACCTTGCTTTGCACGCGATTTGCCTGCTTCTGGCAACCTTCATTTGGGGGTATGGATACTTTGTCCATGTGATCCATTTTCCGGATCCGGCTGTCTTCAGGACCATGAACTATGTCATCAGCGCCACGAGTTCGGCTATTCTGGCAGAAAATCCTGATTTTTTTACAGCTATCAATACCCCCGGCGTCATCGGTGACGCGGCAGATGCGGACTATGACGAAGAGACAACCAGATTGAATGACTGTCTGAAAGCATCCTTGACATGACAAGCGGCCTGAAAAGCTACATGATCAATTTAAAAACCATCACCGGGGAGAAGGAGCGGATCAGCGCCGAGCTCAATGTCGCACGTGAGATCCAGGCGTCGATGCTGCCGCAGGTTTTTCCCGCACCATGCTGGCACTGAAATTCAAAGAGCTCCGCTGACTGGCTTTCGATCAATCGATGTTGTAGACGCGGATGAATTCTTCGATGCGTGTTTTGATCTGGTCACGCACCTCGCGGGTCTGCTGCAGAACCTCCGTTTCACTGCCCTCAAAACTGGATGGATCTGCAAAACTCCAGTGCAGGGTGGCTTTCGCGGAAGGGAAGATCGGGCAGCGTTGACCATTGACCTGGTCACAAACCGTGATCACAAGATCATACTGGCGGCCTTGTTTGAAAAAGTCAAAAGCCGAATTGCAGGGATTGGCCGAAATATCAAAGCCGACTTCCTGCATGACTTGAACGACTCGTGGATTGATCACTCCGGGTTCGAGACCGGCACTTTCGGCGATGAATTTTCCCTTGCCCAGATTATTGAGGAATTCCTGGGCCATCTGGCTCCGGGCAGAATTATGAACACAGACAAAAAGGACCTTTACCATGAGATCGTTCCTCCAGGATCCATTCACTAAAATTTTACCGATCGCTTGATCAGTACCATTATTTCAGCAAAAGGTTGGCTCCAGATTAGGACGCGGTAATATTTTTGTTAACTGACCTTAAATGACCTTCATTCAGCCCAGTCTCAGATCGCCCTCCCGGATCCAGCCGATTTTGCGGAAATAGAGGCCAAAGGCCCAGGTCAGAATGGCTGGCAGGACAACGACGATGACTGCCAGGGCCAGCCAATCCATCGCGCCAATGGCCGCTTTGTTGCCGGCAGCGATGTCAGAAATCCAGCCGGTGTAGACGCCGATCGGACCGACCAGTCCGCAGGTGCCCATGCCCGAGGCGATCGCCGGTCCGTTCTGCTGCAGGCCAAAGACGACGGTAGCGACCGGGCCGGTGATGGCTGAGGTCAGGATCGCCGGCAGCCAGACGCGCGGATTGCGCACGATGTTGCCCATCTGGAGCATCGAGGTGCCCAGGCCCTGGGCAAAAAAGCCGCCCCAGTTGTTGTCACGGAAGGAGAGGACAGCAAAACCGACCATCTGGGCGCTGCAGCCAGCCAGGGCGGCACCTCCGGCCAGGCCAGTCAGGCCGAGGGCGGCACAGATAGCCGCACTGGAGATCGGCAGTGTCAGGGCGATGCCAACGGTCACGGAGACCAGGGTGCCCATTACAAGGGGCTGCAGTTCGGTGGCCCACATGATGAAATGACCGACCGATGCTGCTGCCGCACCGATCGCTGGCGCCCACCAGGCAGCCAGTCCAACGCCGACGAGGATGGTGACCAGCGGCGTGACCAGGATATCGACCCGGGTTTCCTTGGCGACAGCTTTGCCGAATTCGGCTGCCAGGATGGCAATGACCAGGACCGCCAGTGGGCCGCCGGCTCCACCGAGCTGGTTTGAGGCATGACCGACGGTGGCCAGTGAGAAGAGGACCAGGGGTGGCGCCTGCAAGGCATAGCCGATCGCGATCGCCATCGCTGGGCCTGACATCGCGCTGGCATAGCCGCCAATCGTATTCAGGGCTGCATACCCCGTCTGGGTCCCGATCGTATTGAGAATGGTGCCGATCAACAGCGAGCAGAACAGGCCCAGCGCCATCGCACCCATGGCCTCGACGCCATACCGATGCGCCGAAAACACAATGTTTTTGCGTTTTAAAAATGCCCGGACCTTTTCCATACGAGCCTCCTGAAAGCTTTACAAGACCGTGCTGAAGAAAACGGACAGAATGGTCAGGACGATGGCAGAAAGGGCACCACCGGCTGCGACGCAGATAAAAGAACGCCAGAATTTGAAGCCAAGGAAGGAAGCGACGGCACTGCCGGTCCACAAGCCGGTTCCTGGCAGGGGAATCGCCACAAACAGGATCAGGGCTGCCTCGGACGATTTTTCAAAGTGGTGGACATTTTTCTGGATTTTATTGTCGATGAATTGGGTCAGCCCGTTCAAGGCCGGGAATTTGTGCAACCATTTGAGAACGCTGGAGAAAAAGAGGAGCAGGAAGGGAACAGGCAGCAGGGCGCCGACGAAGCCGAGGAGCATGACCAGCCAGGGATTGAGACCCCAGATCAGGATCCCAGCGGGGATGGTGGCGCGCATTTCCGTGATCGGGATGGCGGAGCCGATCAGGACGACGAGGGCATGGGAATTGCCAAACCAGGTTTCGAGGAGCTGCATGATGGATTCTTTCAAAGTCGTAAAACCTCCAGGGATATATATGATCGTGCTATTGCTTCACTTCCTGCTCTTGGGCTGTGGCAGCCTGTGTGGCAGGCCGGAGTTCCAGGATCGCCAGTTCTGGCATCGATCCCAGCCGCAAGGGAAAAAGGACGGAGCCCAGCCCGCGGCTGATGTAGCCGGTGAGACCATTCAGAGCAAAACTTCCCTTATGATACCCCATCCGGCCCAATTTTTCCCGCCTCAAGATAAAAAATTCCAAGTGGAAAGGCAGGTAGATCTGGCCGCCATGGAAATGGCCGGCGAGGAAGAATCCAGCCTGTCCGGCAGGAACCAGAAAAAAAGTGTCCGGATTGTGGGCCAGGACGATTCGCCGCTCGGGCGGGATCGATGCCCTTGCGTCCATCCAGGGCTCTGTACCGGATGCCGCACCGGAGGCTGTCCTGGGTCCTGCACCAGCTGCCGAACTGGAAGCGTAACCGGAGGCGGTTGTGCGTTTCAAAGCTTGCGCAAAGTCGGGCTGGCCTTTTTTCAGGATGTCGAGTCCGATCAGGAGCCAGTCCCGGCCTGACCGGTCACGAATGACATGGCTGTCGTTTTTGAGAATCGTAAAACCCGCCCGGCCTAGCAAATCGAGCGATGCTGGCGAATCGTGATTGCCGGGTACGGCATAGCAGGCTTTACCCAGACGCTGGCAGACGACCGCCAGGGCATCGAGCCAAGGCTTGGCTCGATCGGGTCGATGATGGCGGCCGGTCAGGTCGCCGGCAAAAAGCACCAGGTCGAACTCTTCGGCTGCCAGGGCCTGCGCGATACGCTCTGGCTTGAGGCGCAGCCATTCAGCGTGCAAGTCTGACAGCAGGGCCACACGCAGGCCGGCCGGGATTGTCAGGATCGTCTCGTCTGTCAGAACAAGATCGGGCGCATGAATCCTCGGTATCGCCTCAGACAAGTCGTTGTCAGATTGGACACTCGACAAACACCGTCGTGTGATTTCCAGTTGGGTCGGTTCGTAAAGCGCCCTGAGTAGCAGGATTGTGGCGAGCAGGAAAAATAGGCCCCAGAGCAGGCCACGAACCAGAGATAGGTCTAGTGAAGCCAGGACAACTGAATCGAGTCTCAAGCCAGGCAGCAATTGGGTTTCCACCTTTCCCCGTGACGGTGAACATCGGTATTCCAGCGATTTCCAGCGCCCGGGCTATGCTATAATAATAGCAAAAATTTTCAGGAGTCTTCACGATGAAAAGCCAGACACGCGCCGGGATTGTCCTGGCGGTTTTATTGTTCGCCTGGTCTACAGCCCTGGCAGCGCCATTCCGCTATTTTGCCACCATGATCCGGACCGGAGCCGAGTTCCTCGCTGGACTGACCCGGGCCTCCGATAGCCTGGCGGCGTGGCTGACCTACCTGATCATGGCGATCATCGTCTCGTTGCTGTTCTGGCTTGGCAAGAGCCGCCAGCGCCTGTACATCGCGGGGTTCGCCTCTTTGTCCGAAGTCATCTACCACCTCTGGATCTGCATCGAAAACAACCGCGTGTACGATGTCTCGCTGCCGATCACGATCGGCCTGGCCCTGGCCCTTCTGTTCCTGCTGATTCCAGCCCGTTCCCCGGGTCTGTGGCTGTCGGACGCTTTCATCGTGTCGATACCAGCCCTGATCATCGTCGAGGGCTTTCTGACTGGTCTGTTTTCCGCTCTGGACTGGCCCTTTGACATGCTTGCGCCCATGCTGATCGTGCCCTCGGACAGCCTGGCCCAGAATCTGGCTGGCTGGCTCTCGCTGCCGCAGCTGGTTTGGTCGATCCTGCTGCTGATCCTGGCTGTGCTGCCTCAGATCTTGCTCTCACAGGGCCGGGCCAAAGGCTGACATAGAAAGGCACGGAACGTTTTCATGGCAAAAGCAAAAAAGAATCCGGACATCCAGGCACAGATCGAGTCTTTGCGGGCGGAAATCGAAGCCCACAGCCGAGCCTATTACGCGGAAGACAATCCGACAATCAGCGATTTTGAATTCGACCAGCTGATGCAGCGCCTGCGCACCCTCGAGGCGATGGCCCCCGACCTGGCAACACCTGACTCCCCCAGTCGCAAAGTCGGCGGGGCCATCAGCACCGATTTGGCGACGACCCGCCACACGGTACCGTTACTGAGCTTGCAGGATGTTTTTGCCGAGTCTGAGGTGGCCGATTTCATCACCCGCATGCAGAGTGATTTTCCGGAGGTCCGTTTTGTTGTCGAACGGAAAATTGACGGTTTGTCGGTGGCCATTCGCTATGAAAATGGCCGTCTGGTCCGGGGCCTGACCCGGGGTGATGGCGAGGTCGGTGAGGATGTCACCGCCAATATCCGCCAGATTGCTGATTTGCCCCAGGAGCTGCCGGTTGCTTTGCCAGAACTGGAGGTTCGCGGCGAGGTCTATTTGCCGGTCGATGCGTTCATGCGTGTCAATGCGCGTCAGGAGGACAGCGGTGGCAAGATTTTTGCCAATCCGCGCAACTGTGCCGCCGGCACGTTGCGTCAGCTGGACCCGGCCATCGTTGCCGAACGGGAACTTTCCTTATTCGTGTTCAATGTCCAGGCTGTGACCGGTGTCTCCTTTGCCAGCCATTCCGATAGTCTCCAGTACCTGGCCCGGCTCGGTTTTCCGGTCAGTCCCGAGTACCAGGTTTGCCAGTCGTTTGAAACCGTCTGGGCTGCAATCATGGCCATCGGCGAGCAACGGTTTGCCTTGCCTTATGGCATCGATGGCGCAGTCGTCAAAGTCGATGACCTGTCCATCCGCGAACGCCTGGGGGCTACGAGCAAAGTGCCACGCTGGGCGATCGCCTACAAATATTCGCCGGAACAAAAAGAAACGCGACTGCTGGACATCACGGTCCAGGTGGGTCGAACTGGCCGGATCACGCCGATGGCAATCCTCGAGCCGGTCCGCCTGGCTGGGACAACGGTCAGCCGGGCAACGCTGCACAACCAGGACATGATCGATAAGCTCGATGTCCGGATCGGCGACACCGTTCTGGTCCAGAAAGCCGGCGACATCATCCCGGCCATCCTTTCCGTGCGCAAGGATCTGCGCGCCGGTGATCCGCCGCATTATGAGTTGCCACATCATTGTCCAGTCTGCGGTGCTCCAGCCGAGCGCGAACCAGATACCGCTGACCTGCGCTGCACCGGTTCCGATTGCCCGGCCCAGATTGCCCGCCATCTGGTCTACTTTGCTTCCAAAGAGGCCATGGATATCGAGGGCCTCGGCCCGGCCATGGTCGAAACCTTGCTTTCTGCCGGGCTCATCCGCAATTTGGCTGACATCTACCAGCTGCCTGGACGCCAGGAAGAACTGGCCAACTCGGATGTGTTCAAGACGCGCCAGAAAACACTGGCCAATTTGCTGCAGGCGATCGAGAAATCACGCCAAAACAGCCTCGACCGCCTGATCACGGGACTTGGCATCCGCAACATTGGACGCCAGGCCTCGCGCGTCCTGGCCGAGTCTTTTCCCGACCTGTACGCTGTGGCCCGGGCCACTGAGCTCGAGCTTATGGCCTTGCCAGACTTCGGTGCCATCAGTGCCCGCTCGGTTGTCGATTTCTTCAGCCAGGAGCAAACCATGCACTTGATCGACCAGCTCGCACAGGCCGGTGTCAATCTCCAGGGCAATCAAACGGACAGGACAAACCTGCCCCTGCTGGGCCAGACCTTCGTCCTGACCGGCACCTTGCCGACCCTCGGACGTGAAGAAGCCACTCGCCTGATCGAAGCTGCCGGAGGGAAAGTGTCCGGCAGTGTCTCGCGCAAAACGCATTACATCGTAGCAGGCGAGGCCGCTGGCAGTAAACTGGACAAAGCCCGCTCGCTCGGCGTGACGATCCTCGACGAAGCCGGACTGATGGTGATGCTGGGCAAGCTGGACTGAGCGAGCTGGACCGGCCCTCGCGTGATCCCTGGTGCGATTATCGGCAATTGCCGGATTTGGGTCACTCTTCACGCCAAGTCTGGCTCCGATCAAGGTCATTGCCAGTCAAGGTGCCCCGCGCGCCCGCTCCCGGTCCCGTCGCTGCTTACTCCGGCAAAGTCCGGGCGATGTAGTGCAGCCATTTCTGCCGTGTTTCGTCGCTGATGACATGTTCCAGCCGGCAGGCATCCTGTTCGGCCGTGTTTTCGTCGATCTTGAGGATTTCGATCAGGAAACGCTTGAGCATCTGGTGGCTCTGGGTGATCAGGTGGGCTCGAGCGAGGCCTGAGTCTGTCAATTGGATGCTGCCGTAAGGCGTGTGCTCGATCAGACCGGCCTGGACCAGATTGGCCAGGACTTTGCTGACGGCAGCCCGGGAGATACCCAGCTGAGTGGCAACATCGACCGATCGGACAGCATGACCGTCCGGAGCCAATGCCAGGATGGCTTCCAGAAAATCTTCCACAGCAGGTGAGAGTGGTGTATGCTTCATAAAAATTCCATCCCCCGGGCGGAGTTGGTTGATCAGGCGGCAAGGCCGATCAGGCGGCCGCCTTGATAGACCAGCAGGGAGATCAGGTAGGCAACCCCGATCTGATAGAGAATGGCGGCCAGTGTCCAGCGCCAGCTCTGCATTTCGCGGGCCAGGGCGCCGAGTGCCGCGACGCAGGGCGTATAAAGCAGGGTGAAGGTCATGAAGGCATAGGCTGCAAGTGGTGTGAAGGTCAAGGCGATCTGCTCCGGGGTGAACAGGATGCCCAGCGAGGCCACGACGGCTTCTTTGGCGATCAATCCGGTCAAAAGGGCCACGCTGGACTGCCAGTTGCCAAAACCCAGGGGAGAAAGCAGTGGTGCGATCAGGCTGCCCAACAGGCCAAATATGCTTTGCGAGCTGTCCGTGGCGATGGAAAAGGTCAGCGTGAAGGTCCGGAAAATCCAGATCACGACCGACATGGCAAAAATCAATGTACCGGCCCGGATGATGAAATCCTGGACTTTGTCCCAGATATGCAGGAACAAGGATTTGGTATCAGGCAGCCGGTAGGGGGGGAGCTCGATGATAAAAGGAGCCTCACTGCCTCTTAGGACGGTTTTGCTCAGGAGGACCGCCGAAAGGATGGCGACGATGACACCAAGCACATACATCGAAAAGGTTACAAGACCTTTATGGGTGGGGAAGAAAATGGCGGCGAAAAAAGCATAGATCGGCATGCGCGCGCCACACGACATGAAGGGTGTGATCATGATGGTCAGGCGCCGGTCGCGCTGGTTTTCCAGCGATCTGGCGGCCATGATGGCGGGTACGGTGCAGCCAAACCCCATCAGCATCGGGATGAAACTGCGTCCGGACAGGCCGAATTTGAGGAACAGCTTGTCAACCATGAAAGCAGCCCGGGCCATGTAGCCAGTGTCTTCGAGAACGGACAGGAACATGAACAGCAGGGCGATCTGGGGCAGGAAGGTCAGGACGCCACCGACACCGGCAATGATGCCATCGACGACCAGGGAGATGACCCAGGGCGATGCTCCGGCCAGCTCAAGGCCGGCCCGCACCCAGCCGCTGAAAATTTCGCTGAAAAAGACGTCCAGCCAGCCAGTCAGGCGACCGCCCAGGTTTTCGTGGAAGGTAAGCTGGAAAACCAGGAACAAAATCGCAAGGAAGATTGGCAACGCCCAGATGCGGTGGGTCAGGACCTGGTCGATCCGGTCGGAGCGGGTCAAATCAGATGGGTGCTGGCGATGCTCCAGGACTTGGCGGGTGATGCGGGCGGCTTCCTGGTACAGGATCTGCGTTTCTTCATCCGTCTCGGGTTTGAAATCGAGCGGCAATCGGGCCAGGGTTTCCGGCTGCTCGCTGGTATGGTCGTGTTCAGCCTGCAGGGCCCGGCCCAAGCCAGCGCCCTGGCCAACGCCTGCGCCAGGTCCGTGCCCGGATCCGAGGCCATGTCCCTGTCCGTGGGGGGGATGCCTGTGGCCGGGTCCGGTAGGCTGGTTGAAGGGCTGGTGTGGCTTGCCTTTGCCCTTGGGATGAATGGGGCTGGCTGCCGGATGGATGGCGGGATGGTGCGGCTGACTGACCGGTCCCCGCTCTCGACCCACCAGCCCGCGCTCACGACCAGTTGGACCGCGCTCGTGTCCGCGGCCTGTCTGGACATGGCCAGGCTGGTCAAGCGGGACCGCTTCGTTGCCGAATGGCCGTTCAGACAGGATGTGGTGGTGGTCTCCGTCCCTGTGCCCGAGTGAAATGGCCAGGGTCCTGACGGCATCGATCAGCTCGAGGATGCCCTGGTTGAGCTTGGCGGAAATGGGCACGACAGGCATGCCAAGCAGGGCTTCGAGGCGCTCCAGATGCAACAGGTCGCCCCGCTGTTCGATTTCATCCATCATGTTCAGGGCCACAATCATGGGCCGGCCGAGTTTTTTCAGCTGCAGGGTCAGGTACAGGTTGCGCTCGAGATTGCTGGCATCGACGATGTTGACAATCACGTCCGGCTGGTCTTCCAGAATGTAGTTGCGGGTGACAATTTCCTCGATCGAATAGGGCGACAGGGAATAGATCCCGGGTAGATCGACCAGGGTAAACAGATTGGGTCCGCGCCGGATCACACCGACCTTTTTCTCGACCGTCACGCCAGGCCAATTGCCCGTCGTCTGACGCGTGCCTGTCAGGCGGTTGAACAAAGTCGTCTTGCCGCAGTTGGGATTGCCGGCCAGCGCCAGGTGAATGTTCACAGACGGTCCTCCCGCAGCATTTCAATCATGGCGGCATCGCGCTTGCGAATAGACAGGTTGTAGTTGCGCAGACGAATTTCCATCGGATCGCCCAATGGGGCAAATTTTCTGACGATCAGCCATGTGCCCGGTGTGACACCCATGGCAATCAGGCGCTGGCGCAAAGCACCGGTGCCCTGGATGGAGACAATGGTCCCGCTCTCTCCGGGCTTGAACTCTGAAAGCGGCACAGGCATGACGGATCCTTTCACCAGTGATGGTCCTGTAACGGCCAAGTGCAATCGAACACAGCCAAGACAGGACACTGGCCTGGTGTTAACTTCGGTTAACATTTTAGCGCACTGAAAGGGATAGTCAAGCCGCTTTTTCGGACTGGAACCGGCTATTACCAGCTCCTGAGGAGCTCAGGTATCAGGTGTTGCGATAGATACCGAGTTTGTGCTGGCGCATGAAATGGTGCAAATTTTCACAATCGGCAGGGTGTTCGCACTCGAACCGGACGTCCATCGATCCGGCGACAGAAATCAGCGAAGCAAAGCCAACCAAGGCTGAAAGCATGCTGTCCGTAACGAGACGGTCACCCTGCGCCGTAATAAAAGTCACTTTTCCCTGGCAGTTAACCAAAATATCTGTAAATTCTTTGACGGTTTCAAAGTTGTTCATATTTTTCTGTTCCTCATCATCTAAGAAAAGCCCGAAGGCGTAGTTGCTGTTTGTTGCCATATGGAGGTGGCGAGCTCATTGTACACCGATATGGAGCTCTGGTCGAGCGCATTCACCAGAAATTAACATCATGCTATAATGTTGCCCATCACAAGCCTGTCATTTTGTACAGGCACTAAGTGGGGGACTGGATTTGATCTTTTTTTTCTGGAGCTTGTTCTTATCCGCCATCATGAGCCTGGTTGTCCTGGTCATGCTGTTCAAGGCACTGAGAGTCAATCAGGAACGGCGCAACCGTCTGGCCCTGGGCTATCTGGCCCCAGTGGCACTGACCGGGTTGTTCCTGGCTCTGATGCTGTCCCTCACCGTGCCTCGCCTGCTCGACACGGTGAATCTGCTGACTGAAACATACGCGATCGAAGAAGTGCAAGTCGGACGCCAAAACTTGGGCTGGAACAGCCTGACAACCGGTGGGCGTCACTACTTTTACAATCAGTGGCAGGTGGCGCTGGAGCCTGGCAGCCAGTACCGGATCGAATACACGCCCAGAAGTGGCTATCTCGTCCGGGCCACTTTGATCGAAACAACGGTCGTCAATTCCAGAGGCCTGGCCATCCGGGAAGCAGTCGGGGAGGATTTGCCATGATTGTCCGTACAGTCTGCATTGGCAATCCATCGGGCCTGCATGCTCGCCTGGCGAGCCTTTTTTGTGCCAGGGCCAGGCAATACCGCTGCCGGATTGTGGTCCGGGCCGGGCGCCAGTACATCCCGGCCCGCAACATCCTGGACATGATGGCTGCCAACATTCGCCAGGGCCAGTGCATCACGATCCATTGCGATGGCGAGGATGAGACTGTGGCGCTTGAATCCCTGGAGGCATTTTTAAAAAGTCTGACTGAATAGGCGCAGGAGATTCTGACGCGGTTGCAGGCTCGACAAAAATTTCCGGACCAGTTGATTCACAATGGCATGCCCCTGCTGGCACAATGATCAAACACCTGCTTCTACATATCAGCGCAGTGGAAGCAGGACTTGTGTCAAGGAGGTCATACTTGTATGAGACGAGAGGAATCCATCCAGCGGAGACTTTCCAGGCTCGCACCGGCTGACCAGACCGGTTTTTTTATCGCTGCATCGGATTTTGATTTGCTGGACCATGTGTCACGGATGATCAAACGGCAGGGCATGGTCGGCATGATGGACACAGCCGGCCGGATGCAGTATCTGGTGGATGGGCGCAAAGGTACACCACTGGCTGCCCGGCGCATCATGGACACGACTCAGAAGCTGGTCCGCGACATGATGATGGACCCGGACGAGCTCAAACCCCTGCGGGTTCTGGCTGTCGATGAGGTCATGAGACGTTGGCAGCTGATGCCTCGTCTCAAGGGGTACCGCTATCTGCGCTACATGCTGGTCGTGGCAGCAGGCAATGACCGCATGCTCCGTCCGGTGAGCAAAATGCTCTATCCGCTCATAGCTGAGGAATTCAAGGTTCCGTACAGCCAGATTGAACGAGACATCCGCTACTGTATCAAGACAAAGAACAGTCCGGGACCAGCTGTCTCCAATACAGCTGCCATCAGCATGATGTGTGATGAGGTGACCGATCTGGTGATCCAGTGGACGCGGCACATAAAACTGCCCATGGTCGCCGAAACAACCACGGGCAGCTATTCTGTGCCTGGAGAAAAAACTCCGGATATGGAACTGGGTCAATAAAGCGCGAGAACGGCAATTCAGCCGTTGACTTTGTCCTTGAGACCTTTGCCAGCCTTGAAAACGGGGGCTTTGGACTCGGGGATCTTGATCTCCTGCTTGGTGCTGGGATTGCGGCCCTTGCGGGCAGCGCGCTTTCTCACTTCAAAGGTTCCGAAACCAACAAGCACGACTTTGTCATCCTTGGACAAAGCATCCGAAATGGAGTCAAGGACGGCAGTGATGGCATTTTCGCTGTCCTTTTTGCTCAGCTTAGTTGATTTAGCGACGGCATCGATCAGGTCTGTCTTGTTCATTTGGAGCCTCCTTCAGGCAGTTTTTACTTCTGATATTATCGTACGCAATGAATTCAAGTGTCAAGCCATGACCAAGCCTTTTTCCAGACCAAATGAACACTGTTTACAAAGATCCTGCGGCAAAATAGCGTGATTCTTGGTCAGGACTGACAAAATGTGACTTGTCAGCTATAATACTGACTGGCACAACCGACCCGGAAGCAAGGAAGAAGAGGAACATGTCCAGACAGATAGATTGCCAGAAAGTGATCGAAGCGGTCGCTTCTTTATGCCAGCAAGCCAATATTGAACTGAGCCCGGATATCCAGCAAGCCCTTGAAGCTGCCCGCAAGGCTGAACCATCGCCGGCTGGCCAGGCGATCCTGGAAGAATTGATTGAGAATGCAGCCTTGGCCCGGCAACAACGCCTGGCGATCTGCCAGGACACGGGCATGGCGGTTGTCTTTGTCCGGATCGGACAGGATGTGCAGATTGTTGGCGGCTCTTTGACGGACTCGATCCATGCCGGAGTGGCCAAGGGATATCGCGATGGCTATCTGCGCGCATCGGTCGTTTCAGATCCGATCCTGCGGGTCAATACCGGGGATAATACACCGGCCGTGATCCATTATGATATTGTCCCTGGCGATGAGCTGGAGATCACGGTTGCCCCCAAAGGGTTTGGCAGCGAGAACATGTCAGCAGTCAAGATGTTCAGTCCATCAGCCGGCATCGAAGGCGTGCGCCAGTTTGTGATCGACACCATCCGCGCGGCCGGTCCCAATCCCTGCCCACCGATCATTGTTGGTGTCGGTCTCGGCGGCACGCTGGAAAAAGTGACCGAACTGGCCAAGGAAGCTTTGCTCCGCCCAGTCGGCAGCGCCAACCCCCAGCCACACTTGCACCAGTTGGAACAAGAACTCCTGGCAGCTGCCAATGCCACCGGAATCGGCCCAGGTGGTCTCGGTGGCCGGATGACCGCGCTGGCGATTCACGTTGAAGCCTATCCGACGCACATTGCAGGCTTGCCTGTGGCGGTCAACATGAGCTGCCATGCCACCCGCCACGCCTCGATGACTCTCTAACCGGATCTTACACGGATACTGCCAGAAATATGGAGCTTCATCTATGAAACGGATCCACCTCCAATTACCCCTTGACCGGAAAACAATCCTGTCTCTCAAAGCTGGTGATTTGCTCTCCTTGACCGGCGTTTTGTACACTGCCCGCGATGCGGCCCATAAACGATTGATCGCAGCCCTCGACCAGAATGAACCGCTGCCGCTTGATTTATCCGGCCAGACGATTTATTACGCCGGACCATGCCCCGGTCGCCCAGGCCTGCCTGTAGGTTCGGCCGGTCCAACCACCAGCGGCCGCATGGACGCCTATGCCCCTCGTCTGATCGAGCTTGGCCTGGTCGGTATGATTGGCAAAGGCGCCCGTTCACCGGCAGTCGTCGAAGCGATGAGACAGCACGGGGCGATTTACCTCGGGGCCACTGGCGGAGCAGGCGCCCTCCTGGCACAGCGGATCAAAAAGGCAGAGGTGATTGCCTATGATGATCTCGGGGCTGAAGCGATCCGCCGGCTTGAGGTTGTAGATTTTCCTGTTGTCGTCCTGATCGATACACAGGGAAACAATCTCTATGAGCGTGGTCCCGCTGCCTGGGCTTTACCGGTTGCCAGTGAACCCGGTGCTGGTGTAAAATGACGGCGTGCATGAAGCACAGGAGGATTACCCATGGAAATTAACAAAGATATGATCATTTCGGATGTGCTGAACCTTGACCGGGGCACAGTGCCGATTTTCTTCAAAAATGGCCTGCATTGCCTCGGTTGTGCCATGGCTTCGGGTGAAACGATTGAAGAAGCCTGCATGGTCCACGGTCTTGATGTTGAAAAACTGCTTTTTGAGTTGAACAGCTTCTTTGAAGTCAGGGATCTGCCGGAAGCTTCCGTTTAAGTTCAGGTCCTCGGAATCAGTCAGTCAAATCCCTCCGACCCTTGGCCGGAGGGATTTTTCCTAGGATCAGATCGCCGGATCCTTTCAGGTCCATTCGTCAGGTCATGGAGCATTTGTATGGTGCGAGAGCATAAGAGCTTGATTCTGGTCCTGATCTTTTTCCTGCTCCTGATGATCATCGGCACGATTGGCTATGTTGCTCTGCTCAAGGTCAGCGTTCTCGATGCGTTCTACATGACGGTGATTACCATCGCCACGGTTGGATTCAAAGAGGTGGCTGAGCTTTCCGAGGCGGCCAAGATTTTCACCGTTTTCATCATTTTTGCCGGGCTGGGGTTTGTCGGTTATGCCCTGACCAGCCTGGTGGCATTCCTGACGGAGGGCCAGCTCCAGACAGTCTGGCGGAGGCGTCGCATGGATAACCGGATCAGAGCCTTGCACAAACACTATATCGTCTGCGGCGCCGGTGAGACCGCGCAGAATGTCATGGCCCAGCTGGCTGCCGGCAAAGTGCCCTTCGTGGTCGTTGATCTGCGCGAGGAGAAAATCCACGAATTCCACAACCGCGGCATCCTGGCCATCCACGGCGACCCGACCCATGAATCCGCCCTCGAACAAGCCAACATTCACCAGGCGGAAGGCCTGATCTGTGCCTTGTCTTCGGATACGGAAAATGTCTTCACCATCCTGACAGCCCGTTACCTCAATCCAAACCTCTATATTATCTCCCGTGCAATCGAACCCCATGCTCACGAAAAGCTGCGCATGGCTGGTGCGGACCGGACGATATCTCCGAACGAAATCGGTGGGAGACGCATGGCGGCCATGGTCCTGCGGCCATCGATTTTCTCATTCCTCGACGTCGTGACCTATGCCGGCGATGAGGTTTTCAACTTGGAAGAAGTCCTGCTGGACGAGACATCCGAGCTCAATGGCAAGACCCTGCGCGAGGCCAGAATCCCCGAATGCACAGGCCTGATCGTCATGGCGATCAAGAAATCTGGCAGCCGAACCATGGTCTTCAATCCTCGGGCCGGCGAAATGATTGCAGCAGGCGACTCGCTGATTGTCCTGGGCAATCCGGAAATGGTCGACAAACTCAAGAACCTGGCGAAAGACGAAGGTGTCCGCCTGCATCTTTGATCTCAGTGCGGCAAGGTGAAGCCTTGCCCCCAGAGCCAGTCATACTGGATCCATTCATACACCTCGAGCAGGTCCTTGCTGGACAGGCTCGGGGATTTTTTTGTGATGGCCTGCTCGGACTGTTCCGGGCGATCTGCCTGTTCCTTTAGCTGCCCGTGATCCAGCAGATCCAATTGGTCCAGATCCAGGACCAGCTGCTGCAGCGGGAGCAGAGGAAGACCGGCCGCCTTCATGAGCTTTGCGCCCAGGACATTGAACCCGGGACATGCCCCTTCACCAGTGCGCTCCAAGGCGAGCATTCCAGGCAGTCCGGCGTTTTGGGCAGCCTGGTTGGCGTGATAGAAAACCGGCACGTGATACAAGGCTGGATCTTGTGCTGTGTCCGCCATTCCGGCGTCTACCATCATGCGATAGCCGGAATGCTCACCGATACCTGGCAGATGGTCGCCAAACGCGCAGAGCAGGACAGGCCGATCCAGCTGCTCGATCTCCTGGCAGAGTTTTTCGTAAAGGCGACCGGCGTCGCGAACTCCCTGGGTATAGTTGATGACAGCCTGGCGGTCGCCGTCAGTCAGTCCGAGGTTTTGGGAAAACTGAGGCTTGGCTTCGGGATCGATTTCATTTTCTGCATAGCGGTCCGGGGCATAGGGACCATGATTCTGCATCGTCAGGGTGTAGATCAGTTGTGAATTCTCAGTCTGGTGCAACTGGGCCAGGATCGGCTCCAGCAGTGCTTCATCCGCCATGTACCAGCCTTTTTCCCGGGCAAAGCCTTGCTCGGTCAATTCTTCCAGCCCATTGAATCGGCCGAAGCCCAGCAGGGGATAGACTTTGTCGCGATCGTAAAAGGTGCGGGTGTAGCTGTGGATGGCTGTCGTCTGGTAGCCCAGCTGCCCAAGATGTGCAGGCAGTGCAGGCAGTGGCCGCGTAATCTTGATGAAGGGGCAGGCCGAATCGTGCAGCAGCGAAATCGAAAGTCCGGTCAGAAATTCAAACTCAGAATTGGCTGTCAGTCCGGCAAAACAGCTGGCCGTGACATCTCCGGCATAATCTGCCCGGAAGGCTTGCAATGGATCAGCGGGAAAGACCAGGCCAGGGATTCGCGTGATGTCCCACAGAGCTTCGATGGCAAGGACGATGATGGTTGGCCTGATCCCGACAGGTGCTGCAGCTGTCTTCTCGGCGAAGGTTTGCAGCAGGCTTTGGATCTGTTTTGCCTTTTCCGGCGTGTAAGCTTCGGGTTCATCCTGGTCAATCGCCACCAGCTGGATGTGTGCCCCAAAAGCCAGCCAAGTACCATGCAGCCGGACGTTCTGATCATAAGACTGGCTCGACAAAACCGGCAGATGCAGCCATTGACGGACCCTCGGGCTCTGTACCCAGCATCCATAAAGCCAGTACAGGACCAGGAAACAGGCTCCGGCCACTGTGGCCAGGATCCGGCCGCTGACTGAGCCAGGACCATCCAGGAAGCTGTTGCCAGATACACTGTAAAGCAAGCCATTACCCAGTAGCTGTCCCATCAGCATCGGCAGGAAAAAGGCTGGACGGATGTAGTGTCCGATCAGTTCGCGGAACTTGCCTGGATCACTGGTTTTGAACAAATCCGACCATAGGAAATGGGTCAACGCCGTTTCATACTTGACCTGGTCGGCTTTGGCCACAACATAGACGAGAAAATAGCCGACGGTAAAACCAGGCCAGATCCGGTTGGTCAGGGCTGCGATCAAGAGCGGCAGCGCTGCGGTAGCAGGGATGGAGAGCAGAAAGGACGGGAACTGGTGCCGCACCCAGCGCAAAGCACCCTGCAAACTGCCCGTAGCAACCCATTGAGCGGAAAAGATAGAAAAAATGCCGGTGAAAAGAAAGAAAAACAGTATGTGTACCAAAGGAGAAAAGCCGCTGGCGGCCAAGCGAAGCATCGTCACGATCGAGAACCTCTCAGTGGGATCAAGTGTCCCCGTCCATTCTGATTCAGCCGCCAAGTCCTGTCAACGGAAAACGGCGCGAGGAGGCTTGAGGAGGCTTGAGGACTGATGGGGACTTTTTGCTTATTACCGTGAAATGTATACGAGGTGACAAGGGGATGGCGCGAAGGACTCTTTGCTTGTTTCCGTGAAAAATAGCAAATTAATGCAGCCTTACTACCAACAATGAAGACCATCCCCGAACCGCTGGTGATGGTAGCAGATTTGGAGTCAGCCTCATTCTGAGGCGTGACACATTCGGTGGAACTGTGTGTTATGGTGCCAGACTCGGCGCGAGGGATGGCACTTCGGGCGGAATGTTCCGGAATTGGGGTCGGAGGTACGGCCAAGTCTGGCACTGTGGGCGGAACATTCCGGATTTGGGGTCGGAGGTACGGCCAAGTCTGGCACTGTGGGCGGAATGTTCCGGATTTGGGGTCGGTCCACATTTGAGGAAAATCTGCAATACCCTTGTGAAGCCCACAGCCGCACGCGGTTGACGCCACGTCGAAAATGTTCCCAAGAAGTGCTCCGACATAGCGACGGAACTTTCCTTTCCTATGTCGGAGCACATAAGTGGAAGATCTTGGCTTGATCTGGAGAAGGCTACTGCCGCAGGCGTCTTCGGACCTCCTGGAGTTGTTGCCGTTTTGGTGCACCGACCCCAATTGTGGAAAATTCCATCCAAAGTGCCAGACCTACGGCCACCCCTGGCACCAAATCGTGAAATTTCCGCCCGCGGTGCCACCCATCGCGCCACCCCTGGTGCAGATTTCGGCAATTACCGGTTTTAGACGCACCCCGCGGGCCGCACTTCCGCTCACGATCCCGCCCCCGGCCTGCCGGCCGCGTCCGGTCTCGCCGCTCATCAGGAATCGTTCTCGAAAACGTTTCCAACTTTACAATAAGAAATGGCTTATTATGGATATGTTTAGGGTGTGTTTTGGTTATAATGGTTAGGCAGAAACAGAAATATCCCGGAAAACAGGCATTAAATGCTCAAAATAATTGCTCAAATGGGCGAATTTGGATTGCATACAATGTCCTTTTCGCTATAATAGTTATGTTGGTAACATACGTGACAAATACCGGCCTGTTCGCATGGCAGGCAGCTGATTGTCACATCGCAAGGTGAGGGAGAGCATGAAATCTATATCCAACCAGAAACGCATCAAGGTTATGGTCAACGGCCGTGAGATGGAGGTCTATGACAATCTGACCATCCTGCAGTCCCTGCTGCAGGAGGACATCAACATTCCACATCTCTGCTATGACATCCGCCTGGACCGGGCCAATGGCAACTGCGGCCTTTGTGTCGTCGAACTTGGCGAAAAGGGCAAGGAACGTGATGTCAAGGCGTGCCAGACACCGATCAAGGAAGGCATGGTGATCACCACCAACAGCCCCAAGCTGGAAGGCTACCGCCGGATCCGCCTGGAGCAGTTGCTGAGCGACCACAACGCCGACTGTGTCGCCCCCTGTGTCCAGACCTGCCCGGCCAATATCGACATCCAGGGTTACCTGGCCCAGGTCAGCAATGGCAATTACGAAGCAGCTGTCCGCATCATCAAGGATAAAAACCCCTTCCCGATCGTCTGTGGCCGCGTCTGTCCGCACCCTTGCGAAGCCCAGTGCCGCCGCAGCCTGGTCGATACGCCCGTCGCCATCAACCATGTCAAGCGCTTTGCAGCTGACTGGGACATGGCCCGCGAACAAGCCTGGCTGCCTTCCAAGTCTGCCCCCACCGGAAAGAAAATCGCCGTGGTCGGTGCCGGACCGTCCGGTCTGGCAGCTGCCTATTACAGCGCGATCAATGGCCATGAAGTCACTGTTTTCGAACGTCAGCAGTTTGCCGGCGGCATGATGCGCTATGGCATCCCGGAATACCGACTGCCCAAAGCCACCCTGGACAAGGAAATCGACATCATGCGCTCGCTCGGAGTCAAGATCATGACCGGCAAAGCCCTCGGTACGCACATCAGCCTTGAGGACTTGCACCATGACTTTGACGCCGTCTATCTGGCGATCGGTTCCTGGCGTGCCACACCGATGTCGATCGAAGGTGAAAACCTCGCCGGCGTCATGCTTGGTATCAACTACCTTGAGCAGGTCACCCGTGGCCGCGAGATCAACCTGGGCGACGCTGTCATCGTCGGCGGCGGCAACACTGCCATCGACTGCGCCCGCACCGCTCTCCGCAAAGGTGCAACATCTGTCAAGCTGGTCTATCGCCGTACCCAGGAAGAAATGCCAGCTGAATCTTATGAAGTCGAAGAAGCCTTGCACGAGGGCGTCGAAATGATCTTCCTGATGGCCCCGACCAAGATCTCCATGGGTGAAAACGGCAAAAAGCGCCTCGAATGCATCCGCATGCAGCTCGGTGAACCGGACCGTTCCGGCCGCCGCCGTCCGGTCCCGATCGAAGGCAGCGAAACCTTCATCGAAGCCGACACCATCATTGGCGCCATCGGCCAGAGCACCAACACCCAGTTCCTCTACAATGACTTGCCGGTCAAGCTCAACAAATGGGGCGATATCGAAATCAACGGCAAGACCTCGCAGACCTCTGAGGACAATATTTTTGCGGGTGGTGACTGCGTCACCGGTCCGGCCACGGTCATCCAGGCCGTCGCTGCCGGGCGTCGCGCCGCTGATGCCATGAATAACTACCTCAATATCGGTTATGTCCGCGAATCCAATGTCGACTACAGCTGCAGCCGTGGTTCGATGGAAGACCTGCCGCGCTGGGAATTCGAGGAACGGCCGAAATTCCGCCGCGCCGCCATGCCCGCGATCTCGATTGAGGCGCGCAAAGACAATTTTGACGAAGTCGAGCTTGGTTTATCCGAGGACGCAGCCGTCACCGAAGCCCGCCGCTGTCTCAAGTGTGGCTGCGCGGAGCGTTATGACTGCAACCTGCGCAACGAGGCCACCAGCCATGGGATCGATTTCCGTGAACCCGTCCATGACCGTCCCTACATCCCGATCGTCGAAGACCATCCCTTCATCATCCGCGACCATAACAAATGCATTTCCTGCGGTCGCTGCATTGCTGCCTGCGCCGAAATCGAAGGCCCGGACATCCTGACCTTCTACATCAAGCAGGGCCGCCAGCTGGTCGGCACCAAGAGCGGCCTGCCTCTGGACCAGACGGACTGTGTCAGCTGCGGCCAGTGCGTCAATGCCTGCCCCTGCGGTGCCCTCGATTACAAGCGTGAACGCGACCGTGTTTTCCGGGCCATCCATAACCCGAAAAAGACCGTCGTCGCCTTTGTTGCACCAGCCGTCCGCAGTGTCATCTCCCAGCATTATGGCAAGACCTTCAACGAAGCAGCTCCGTTCACGGCCGGCATGCTCAAGTCGCTTGGTTTTGACAAGGTGTTTGACTTCACCTTCGCCGCTGACCTGACGATCGTCGAGGAAACCACCGAGTTCCTCAATCGCGTCAACAGCGGAGGCGTGATGCCCCAGTTCACCTCGTGCTGCCCCGGTTGGGTCAACCTGGTTGAACGCCGCTACCCTGAACTGATCCCGCACTTGTCGACGGCCAAGAGCCCACAGCAAATGATGGGCGCCACGGTCAAGAACCACTTCGGCCAGATGGCTGGTATCGACCGCAAGGATCTGTTCGTTGTCTCGGTCGTCCCTTGCCTGGCCAAGAAATACGAAGCAGCCCGGCCGGAGTTTGCCGTCGGCAAGAACCGCGACGTCGACGCCGTCCTGACCACCACCGAGCTTCTGGAAATGAAGCACCAGGCTCGCATCGATGCCTCTGAGATCGTGCCCTGCGAATTCGACGAACCCTACAAGCAGGTCACTGGCGCAGGCATCCTCTTTGGTGCTTCCGGTGGCGTGGCCGAAGCGGCCCTGCGCATGGCAGTCGAGAAACTGACCAACAAACCGCTGACCGAACACCTCGATTTCGAGACCATCCGCGGCTTTGAAGGCGTCAAGGAAGCAACGATCAATGCCGAGGGTACGAATGTCCGCGTCGCGGTCATTTCCGGCCTGCACAATGCCGAACCGATCATCCACAAGATCATCCAGGGTGTTGACGTCGGTTACGACCTGATCGAAGTCATGGCCTGTCCGGGTGGCTGCATTTGCGGTGCCGGCCATCCCGTTCCGGAAAAAATCGATGCCCTTGATAACCGCCAGGCGGTCCTGGTCAACATCGACAAAACCTCAACCTACCGCAAATCCCAGGAAAATCCCGATATCTTGCGCCTATATGATGAGTTCTATGGTGAACCGAATTCCGAGCTGGCTCACGAACTGCTGCACACCCATTACCATGCCCGCCTGGGCGATGGCGTCACCAGCATGGTGAGAAACAAGGGCAACTCGGCCTTCATGACCCATGAGCTGACCGTTTGCTTCTGCGACACCTGTGCCGGCCAAGGCTCGCGTGACAAATATAACAGCCTCCTGGCCCAGATCAGCAAGGACAAGATGGACTCCTTCGTTGAAGTCAAGGCGATCCGACTCAAGGGCAATCACCCGACCGAGGACATCTTCATGACCCTCGATGGCCTGACCGTCGATGATGCCAAGCTGCAGCATGAACTGCGGAAATTCAAAAAGGAAAAAACCATCGTTCATCAGGTATAATGATTCCGCACAGGGCGCGGTCCGCTTGGACAAGCGAATCAGCCGCGCCCTTTCGAGGGAATCATGGAAAAACCAGACACCAGACGTTTCACACCCCGCACCCTGACCGTGTCCCTGACTGTTGTCGTATTGGTGTATTTTGCACTCAATCGATCTGCAGAGATCGTCACCTATCTGGAACACTTCCTCGCTGTGGCCATGCCCTTGCTTTTGGGCATGGCCATTGCGTATTTGTTGAACCTGCCGATGCGGACCATCGAGCGATTCCTGGGCCGGCGCTGGCCAGGGCGTTGGCTGCGACCGTTCAGCCTGATCCTGACCGTGCTGGTGACCCTTTTGGTGTTGGCCGCAATCCTGGCCCTGGTTGTGCCGCAGGTGGTCGCCAGCATTTCAGACCTGAGCAGTCGACTACCCAGCCTGCTGGCCCAGACACAGACCTGGATCAACCAGACCACGGCTGACCATCCCTGGCTCAATGATCTGGCCAGCACCCTCAAACTCAGTTCAGCCGACCTGTTGGCCTGGTTCCTGGCCTTGCTGCAAGGGCAGGGGGGGAGCTGGCTCAATTCGACCGTCAACTGGCTGGCTTCAGCTTTTGGCTGGGTCGTGTCACTCATCCTCAGCCTGATCTTCGCAATCTACCTGCTGCTGGCAAAGGAAAAATTGCAGCGCCAGAGCCGGAGGCTGCTGGATGCCCTGGCCACACCAGAGGCCAGCAGCCGGATTCGCTCGGTTCTGGCGTTATCCCACCAGACCTTTGGTGCCTTTTTCGCCGGCCAGTTCCTGGAGGCGATCATTCTGGGCGCCATTTTTCTGGTCATCCTGGCTGTGTTCCAGTTTCCCTACGCGCTGCTGATCGCTGTCCTGATCGCAGTCACAGCCCTGATCCCGATGGTGGGCGCTTATATTGCACTGGTCGTTGGCGCATTCCTCATCCTCTTGATCAATCCCTGGCAGGCACTGGCTTTTATTATCCTGTTCCTGGTCATCCAGCAGCTGGAAAACAACCTGATCTATCCACGTGTGGTCGGCAGCTCGATCGGCCTGCCTGCCCTGTGGGTCCTGGCCGCGGTCGTGATCGGCGGTGGCCTGTTTGGCGTCATGGGCATGATCCTGTTCATTCCGCTGATGTCCGTCTCCTATAGCCTGGTCCGGCAGTGGGTGACGATCCGGGAATCGGCACGCCTGACAGCGCAAAAAAATGCCGCATCCGCCGAAGCAGGACACGGCACCAAAGATCAAGAGACCGTTCACTAGGCGCTCAGAAGACCAAGATTCCGAGGGTGCTCAAAGCACCTGTGTTCTGTAGCGCTTAAAATACCAAAATACCGAGGTGCTCCAGTAAAATTTTCAGGCCGATCAGGATCAGGACACTGCCACCGGCGATTTCGGCCTTGTTTTTCAGCGCCAGACCGAAGCGGTTGCCGATCACGACACCAAAGAACGAGAGGACCAGGGTCGTCATGCCGATGAAATTGACGGCTGGCAGGATATCGACAGCCAGGAAGGCGAAGGTGATACCGACAGCCAGGGCATCGATGCTGGTTGCAATGGCCAGGACCGTCAGTTCGCGAAGATCGAGTCTGATCTCGCAATGTGGATCATCGGCGTCCTTTTTAAAGGCCTCATGAATCATCTTGGCCCCGATCAGAGAGAGCAGGATGAAGGCCAGCCAGTGGTCGACACTGGTGATGTAAACGGAAAACTGGCGGCCTAATAGCCAGCCCAACAAGGGCATGCCGCCTTGGAAAAAGCCGAAAAAGGCAGCAATGGTCAGTCCCTGGCGATAATCCAGCCGTTTCATGCACAGCCCCTTGCACAGGGCAACGGCAAAGGCGTCCATAGACAGGCCGACTGCGATCAGGAAAAGTTCCAGCAAAGTCATGCGTCAGCGCCCTGCTTTCCTGGCTTTCAAGGCGGTCAGGGCATCCACCACAATCTGGTGATCGTCGATGTGGTTGGGCAGACCAGAAATGCAGACCGATCCGATCATGCCGGTGCCAGCAAGCACGATCGGAAAACCGCCTCCACCAGCCGCATAGTCAGCTGGGTCGAGTTTGCGGTCAGTCAGTTCCTTGCCTGACCTGTCCAGCCAGTTCATGAAGCGCAGGGAAGACATGGCCATCAAGTCGACAGTATTGCGTTTGCGCTGGAGCCAGAGCTCACTGTCCAGCAGGGAACCATCGCTGAAATGGCGGAAAACAACCAGGCCATTGATCGTGATTTCGACAGCGACAGGATCCGGATAAGATTTGGCCCGCTCAAGCATGAGAAGGCCCAGATCCAGGGCGTCGGCACGGGAAAAGGATGTGAAAACGAGTTCTTTCTCCTGCTCTGACAAGCGCTGGTATTCGGCATGAGCTTGATCATTGACAATTTTCATTTGTATCAGGGACCTCCATTTTGACGCAACAGTGTCTCGATTATAGCACAGCATTCTTGCCGGCCAGCAGGTAGAAGCTTAAAATCAAGAAAGACAACGGTTAGATGATTGTCCGTGATCCATCCCTCTGGGCTGGTACCTAGCCAGTCAGGCCAGAGACAGAAAGCGAGGCTGCGAATGGATTCTTTTGAGAAATTGGGCGCATTCTATCTGGGCAGACCGTGTGATCCTGTGACCTTGGCTCCTCAGGAGGGCTATCTGCTCTACGATGCCAAGGATTTGACCACCCATGCGGTCTGTGTCGGCATGACCGGCAGTGGCAAAACGGGACTGTGCATCAGCCTTCTGGAAGAAGCCGCGCTCGACCAGGTGCCAGCGATCATCATTGATCCCAAAGGGGACATGGCGAATTTGCTCCTGACTTTTCCCGACCTGGCAGCGGATGATTTCCTGCCCTGGGTCCAGGAGGCCGATGCCCATCGCAAGGGCCTGACTGTTGAAGCTTATGCTGAGAGCCAGGCCAACCTTTGGCGCAAGGGCCTCCAGGACTGGGGCCAGGACGGAGAGCGAATCCGCCGGCTGCGGCAGGCGGCGGAGTTTGCCCTTTACACGCCTGGCAGCACTGCCGCCACGCCTGTCTCAATTATAAAGTCTTTCGCCGCGCCAGCCCCCGCTATTGTTGCTGATGCAGAACTGCTGCGCGAACAAGCTGCCGGGGCCGCAGCCAGTCTGCTCGGACTTTTGGGCCTGGATGCCGACCCAGTGAAGAGCCGCGACCACATCTTATTGACCACCATTCTGATTCACAGCTGGCAGCAGGGCCAGGATCTCGATCTAGCCGGCCTGATCGCCCGGATCCAGGCGCCGCCTTTCAGCCAGATGGGCATTTTGCCACTCGATACGTTCTATCCAGCCCAGGACCGCCTCACTTTGGCCCTCCAGTTCAACAATCTGCTCGCTTCACCGTCTTTTGCCGGCTGGCTCCAGGGCGAACCCCTTGAACTTGACCGCTTGCTGTTCACAGCCACTGGCAAACCAAAACTGGCGATTTTCTCGATTGCCCATCTCAGCGAAACGGAGCGCCAGTTTTTTGTCACGTTGCTGCTGAACCAGACGATCAGCTGGATGCGCCGCCAATCGGGATCTTCCAGCCTGAGGGCGATCCTGTATATGGATGAGATCTATGGTTATTTCCCGCCGGTGGCCAATCCACCTGCCAAGGCCCCGCTTTTGACCTTGCTCAAACAAGCCCGGGCCTATGGACTTGGTGTTGTCCTGACGACCCAAAATCCGGTCGACCTCGATTACAAAGGGCTGTCCAATACCGGGACCTGGTTCATCGGCCGGTTGCAGACGGAGCGCGACAAACTCCGGGTGCTCGAAGGACTCGAAGGTGCCTCGGCTGCCCAGGGCCAAACCTTTGACCGGGCCCGGATGGAGCAGATTCTTTCCGGCCTCGGTAACCGGATCTTCCTGCTGCACAATGTCCATGACGACGAACCCCAGCTGTTCCAGACCCGCTGGGCGATGTCGTATCTATGTGGGCCGCTGACCCGGCCACAACTGCAGCGCCTGAGCCAGGCCCAGGCTGCTGCGTCAAGCACTGTGCCCCAGACTGTGTTCCCGTCAACTGCTGGTGCACCAGCAACCCAGCCTGCCGCTGCGGCTACTACGGCTGCCGCTACGGATATTGCGGCCAACAGTTCTGCGGCTGCCATTGTGCCGCCCCTGCTGCCCCAGGGGATCCAGCAAGCCTACTTGCCGCTGCGCACCAGGCCTGCCAGCACAGTCAATCTGGTCTATCAGCCGATGCTTCTCGGTCAATCCCAGGTCTTGTTCAAAACCGACAAGGCAGGTGGTGTACAGACGCGAGACGTAACCACCCTGGTCCCTGTACTGGATGCCCTGGTACCGGTTGACTGGGACCAGGCTGAAACGATCGACCTTCCTCTGGCAGATCTCGAACAGGTGCCAGAGACAGGACTGTCCTTTGCCCCATTGCCATCTGCGGCAGCTAAAACGGCCAGTTTCACAGCTTGGGAACGTGATCTCAAACAATGGCTGTACCAGACCAGTGAACTCGAAATCCTGCAGTGTCCAGCGGTAAAGCTGAACGCCGAGCCAGGGGAGACAGAGCGTGACTTTAAAATCCGATTGACTTTGGCGGCCCACGAAGCCCGGGATGCGGCCATAGACCAGCTGCGGCAGAAATATGCGGCCAAGATCTCATCCCTTGAGGAAAAAATCCGCAAGGCAGAACAAGCGGTGGACCGAGAACAGCAACAGGCTCGCCAGCAGCAGATGCAGACAGCGATTTCGATCGGCGTGACTCTTTTGAGTGCCTTCATGGGCAAAAAGAAAGTCAGCACATCCTCGCTCGGCCGGGCGACCACTGCTGCCAGAGGCGCCAGCCGGGCAATGAAAGAGCAGGGCGATATCTCCCGGTCCAAGGAATCGGTCGAGGTCTACCGCCAGGATCTTGCCGATCTGCAGCAGGCAGTCGAGGCTGAAATCGCCGAATTAGCCGGGCGCTTTGATCCAGACCAGCTGGAAATCACGCGCACCGTGGTGCGGCCTACCAAGCAGAACATCCAGGTCCAGGCCCTGGTCCTGGCCTGGGCTCCGGTCATTCTGGACGGTCGGGGCGGCTACGAGCGCGCATTCTAGAGATACAGCGACAAGGCGCTGCCAGCCAGAAGAATGGCCAGGATGATGTTCATCGTGCGAGCCTGCTTGACGAACAGCTGGTTGAACAGACTGCCGAACAATCCCCAGCTGCAGGTCGCGATGAATCCCATGGTGGCGTTGAGGAGAACGAAACCAGCGAGTGCCAGAGGACTGCTGTAATAGGGCGTAATGAACGTCGACGTGATGGTCAGGCTGAAGATGATCACTTTTGGATTGATGATTTGCATCGAAAAGCCCGTCAGGAAATTGCCAGTTGCCGTGGGGGCGCTGGCTTTTCCTTTTTTCTGGCCCCAGACAATGGTGAAGGCCAGCCACAGGATATAGACCGTGCCAATGATTTGCAGGACTGGCTTGATGGCGGGCAGGGCGCTCGTCAGGTAGAAATTGAAGGCTGTGACCAGGCCGATCACTGCCAGAAACCCGGCATACATGCCCAGGTTCAGGCGAAAACTGTTGCGAAAACCGACTTGGGCCGCCCGGGACATGGACAGGATGTTGTTCGGTCCAGGTGTCAAGGTCGAAACAAGCAAGATGACGACGTAGGAGATGAAATTGGGCATGGACTGTATCCATCCTGACTCACCGGTGAGGCGAATGTCTGTTGTCGACGAACCTTGTGGTCATTCCGCCGCCTTGAAATTGTATATCGGGTGGATCCGGCGGTCAATCGTCACGGTGTCCTTTATGTTGGCGACAATTTCCTCCAGAGGCTTGTAGGCGAAAGGTGCTTCATCGATCGTGCTCGGGTCGATGGTGGTCGAATAGATCCCGGTCATGGCCTGCTCATAGTCTTGCAGGCGGATCTTGCGCCGTGCCTCATGGCGGCTCATCAGTCGGCCTGCCCCATGTGGTGCGGAAAAATTCCAGTCAGCATTGCCTTTGCCGGTGCAGACCAGGCTGCCGTCACGCATGTTGATGGGAATCAGGACTCGTTCGCCCTTGCGGGCCGAGATCGCACCTTTGCGCAGGATCATCGCTTCGAGATCGATGTAGTTGTGGACTGTGGTCCAGTGGTCGATCACCGGCAGGCTAAACCATAGGATCATGTCCTGCATCATGGCTTTCCGGTTGAGGTCGGCATAGTGCTGGATCAGTGCCATGTCATGCAGGTAATCCTCGAACAACTCACCCTCGCAATAGGCCAGGGCGTGGTCGACTTGGCCTCGCAAACGTCGGGCCGCCTCGTTCTGGTAATGCTCAGCCACTTGCTTGCCTAGGTTACGGCTGCCACTGTGGACCACCAGGTAGAGCTGGCCCTCTTCATCCTGGTCGACCTCGATGAAATGGTTGCCGCCGCCGAGCGTGCCGATGCTCAGCTCCGCCCGCTTCAGGTTGACCGTTTTCTTGCAGCGCAGATCGTTGAGGTCGATGTTGCGCGATAACGCATGGGGGTGCTGCCGGGTTTCGAATCCACACGGAATGTTGAGGTGGATGAAGGTGTCCAGTTCTCTCAGGTCCAGATGACAGCGGCCCAGCACGCTCGTTTCCATACCGCAGCCGATGTCGACACCGACCAAGTTGGGCACGACTTTGTCGGTGATCGTCATGGTCGTGCCGATCGTACAGCCTGCCCCGGCGTGCGCATCCGGCATGATCCGGACCTGGCTGCCGGTGACAAAAGGCTGGTCGAGCAAATGACGGATCTGGCTCAGCGCTTCTTCTTCAATGGTGTCGGAAAAGATCTTGGCTGAATTGTAACGCCCGTGCAGGATTTGCATCTGGATACCTCCTTCGTATATTAGATTTATAGCCCAGTTATGTACTGTCAGTGCTGGGCTGGTTGATGGTCTTAACGCCCTGATTCATAATGGTCTTGTAAGGCCGTTTGAGGACTAGTTCTATGCCTCCTC